>Ga0207870_100013_pt1 | contig 328689 bp, 282 predicted proteins | sample CeladaPassage60B_FD_187477 | JGI IMG/M metagenome (GOLD analysis project Ga0207870, IMG submission 187477) | Cellulose-adapted microbial communities from the Joint BioEnergy Institute, USA - Passage3 60B (SPAdes) (version 2) | ecosystem: Engineered > Bioreactor > Continuous culture >...
ACTTCGAGCGGCTCCTGGATCCGCGCGAACGACACGCGGCGAGGGCCATTGGTCACGGCGGAGGCGTTGCGCGAGGCTGCCAACAGATGTCCTTCCGAGGGCTCGCGGACTGACTACACGCACGCCAGACGACACCAAGCCATCAAGGAGGCACGGGTCATCGATGGACGGCGCGTAAAGGCAGCATAAGCCACCACGCAAGCGCCTGTCCACACACTACATGCTTCGTCAACCTCGACCCCACCTCACGATGACATGCCAACCAGCAACCGTCAAGCCCGCAGGCCACCCGGGGCGTGCATCCGGGCGGGCCCACGGGCTCGCCCGACGGCGCGCAGGCGCGCGCCGATCGGCTCGTCGTGCGGCGTTCCGCGGTCGGTAAGCGATGGCTCGGCGTCATCGGCGTGCCGGCGCGCATGGCCGCGGGCCTCCTGCGCACCCGCCCGCCGCGGGCCCGAGCGAGAGGGTCGGCCGCCGTCGGGCGCCTCCTCGATCGCTCGGCCGCGGGTCGCGGGACGGGGCCGCGACGACCACGTCGGCACCGGCCGATAGAGCGCCGATAGAAGAAGGTTAGTGCCGATCGGGCCGTGCACGCTGTCAACGTGCCGGATCGTGTGGTGAAGATGGCCCCGCCCGTTCCCGCTGTGAACGATCCCCTAGAGTCGGAGTCGCCGCAAATCGCGCCAAAACGGCGCTGATGGCCCCGCGTGGAGGGAGACGCCGGTGCTGGTCGAGGTGTGGTCCGACTTCGTCTGCCCGTGGTGTTACATCGCCGGGAGCCGGCTGCGCCGGGCGCTCGCCACCTACGAACGGGCGGACGAGGTCGAGGTCGAGTGGCGCAGCTTCCTGCTCGATCCGGCGCATCGCAGGGGCGTGCGCAAGGGCGTGCACGAGATGCTCACCGAGAAGACCGGCGCCTCGCCCGGCGAGGTGCGCGCGATGACCGACCGGGTGCGCGCGCTCGCGGCCGAGGAGGGCCTCGGCTACGACGTGGAGCGCGCGGTCGTCGTCAACACCGTCGACGCCCACCGCCTGTACCACCTCGCCAAGTCGCACGGCGTCGCCGACCGGGTGCACGAGCGGCTGATGCGCGCCCACTTCGCCGAGGGCGAGCTGCTCGACGACCTCGACACCCTCGTCCGGCTCGGCGCCGAGGCCGGCGTGCCCGAGGAGGCGGCGCGCCGCGCCCTCGCCGGCGACGACCACGCCCGCGACGTCAAGCTCGACGTGCGCCAGGCCCGGGTGTACGGCATCGGCGGCGTGCCGTTCTTCGTGCTCGACCGCACCTACGCGGTCTCCGGCGCGCAGCCGGTCGAGGTGCTGCTCTCCGCGTTCCGCACCGCGCACGCCGCGGCGGACGCCGCGGCCGGCACTGCGTCCGGCACTGCGTCCGGCTGACGTCCGGCCGCACGCCCCGCCCGCGGGCTACTCGAACGGCGTGGGGTCCCCGGTGCCCCGGCGCAGGACCTCCGGCTCGTCCCGGGACAGGTCGACCACGGTGGTCGGCTCGGCGCCGCAGTCCCCGGCGTCGAGCACCGCGTCGAGCAGGTGGTCGAGCCGCTCCTTGATCTCCCAGCCCTGGGTGAGCGGCTCGTCGTCGCCCGGCAGCAGCAGCGTGCTCGACACCAGCGGCTCACCCAGCTCGGTGAGGAGCGCCTGGGCGACCCGGTGGTCGGGGATGCGCACGCCCACCGTCTTCTTCTTGGGGTGGAGCAGCCGCCGAGGCACCTCCTTGGTGGCGGGGAGGATGAACGTGTAGCCACCCGGCGTCACCGACTTCACCAGCCGGAACCGGGAGTTGGTCAGCTGGACGAACTGCCCGAACTGCGCAAAGTCCCGGCACACCAGGGTGAAGTGGTGGTCGGCGCCGAGCTGCCGGATCTCCCGGATGCGCTCGATGCCCTTGCGGTTGCCCAGCCGGCAGCCCAGCGCGTAGCTGGAGTCCGTCGGGTAGGCGATCAGCCCGTCGTCGTTGAGCAGATCGACCACCTGACGGATCGCCCGCGGCTGCGGGTCCACCGGGTGGACGTCGAAGTATCTCGCCATGCCATCGAGCTTAGGAACGTCCACGTCCCCTCCCGTTCCGTGCGCCGGTGCCCTGGGCACCGGGGGTGTGTCCGGCGTCGGCGCGGCGCACCGGCGCGCCGCGGGGTACGGCGGGCCGGCGCGGCCGGGGCATCGGCCGGTCGATGCCGTTCGATCGGCCGATGGAAGGGAAACGCGTGGCCGCGGCATGGCCACGGCCACGCGTTCCCGCAGCGTCGTGCTTCCCTCGCCGTGTTCTCCTTAGCCTGTTCTTTGCCCGCTTTTTCGCTGGATTCCCGCGCGGCTCCCTTCTTTCTTCCGCTTCTTCTCCCGCGCGCGGATCAGGCGGCGGCCGCCGCCATGAGCGCGCGGTGGGTGAGGACCTGCGCGAGGTGGCGCCGGTAGTCGGGCCCGCCGTGCAGGTCGGAGGGCGGGTCGGTGTTCTCGGCCGCGTGCGCGGCGGCGCCCCGCAGCGCCGCGGTGTCGGTGACCGCCAGCCCGCGCACGGCCTGCTCCACGGCGGCGGCGCGCAGCGGCCGGGTGGCCATGTTGGTGAGCCCGATCCGGGCCTCCTCGATCGTGCCGTTCGACCGCCGGACCGCCGCGGCCACGCCGACGATCGCCCACGCCTGGGCGGTGCGGTGGAACTTCTCGTAGTGGAAGCCCCACCCCGGGCCGAGCTTCGGCACCCGGACGCCGGCGAGGATCTCGCCGGGGCCGAGCGCGGTCTCCAGGTAGTCGACGAAGAACCCGGCGGCCGGGATCTCCCGCTCGCCGTCCCGGGACCGGGCGACCATCCGCATGTCGAGCGCGACCGCGACCGCGGGCAGGTCACCGGCCGGGTCGGCGTGGGCGAGCGCGCCGCCGAAGGTGCCGCGGTGCCGTACCGCGGGGTCGGCGACGGTGGCCGTGGCGAGCGCGACCAGCGGGCACTCGGCCCGCACGAGGTCGGAGTGGAGCACCTCGTCGTGCGTGGTCATCGCGCCGATGAACACGTGGTCGCCCTCGTCGCGCACGCCCTTGAGCTCGGGCACCCGGCCGATGTCGACGAGGGTGGAGGGGTAGGCGAGGCGCAGCCGCAGCAGCGGCAGCAGCGACTGGCCCCCCGCGAGGACCTTGGCGTCCTCGCCCGCGTCGGCGAGCGCGGTCACCGCCTCGTCGAGCGAGCCGGGCCGCACGTAGTCGAACGGTGCCGGGATCATGAGGCGGCCCCTTCCTGGACGGCCCGCCACACCCGTTCGGGTGTGCACGGCATCGGTACGTCGTGGACCCCGTACGGCCGGAGCGCGTCCACGATCGCGTTCACCACGGCGGGCGTGGAGGCGATCGTGCCGGCCTCGCCGACACCCTTGACGCCCAGCGGGTTGGAGGTCGCCGGGGTCTCGGTGCGGTCGGTGACGAAGTCGGGCAGGTCGGCCGCGGACGGCAGCAGGTAGTCGGCCATGGTCGTGGTGAGCAGGTTGCCCTCGGGGTCGTAGACCGCCTCCTCGAACAGCGCCTGGCCGATGCCCTGCGCGATGCCGCCGTGCACCTGGCCCTCGACGATCAGCGGGTTCACCACCGTGCCGACGTCGTCGACCGCCACGTACGACCGGATCTTCACCGCGCCGGTCTCGGTGTCCACCTCGACCGCGCACAGGTGGGTGCCGTGCGGGAAGGAGAAGTTCTCCGGGTCGAACGTGGCGCTCGCGTCGAGCCGCGGCTCCACGCCGTCGGGCAGGTTGTGCGCGGCGAACGTGGCGAGCGCGATCTCCTGGATCGTCTTGCCGGTCTGGGTGCCGCGCACCCGGAACACCCCGCGGTCGAACTCGATGTCGTCCGGGGACGCCTCGAGCAGGTGGGCCGCGATCCGCTTCGCCTTCTCCCGGACCTTCTCGCACGCCCGCACGATCGCGATGCCGCCGACCGCGAGCGAGCGCGAGCCGTAGGTGTCCATGCCCTTGTGCGAGGACGCGGTGTCGCCGTGGATCACGGTGACGTCCTCGAACGGCACGCCGAGCTGGTCGGCGACGATCTGGCTCCACGCGGTCTCGTGGCCCTGCCCGTGCGGGCTGGAACCGGTGACCACCTCGACCTTGCCGGTGGGCAGCACGCGCACGTCCGCGTGCTCCCAGCCGCCCGCGCCGTACGACAGCGAGCCGAGCACCCGGCTCGGCGCGAGGCCGCACATCTCGGTGTACGTCGAGACGCCGATGCCGAGCTGGACCGGGTCCTTGCGCTCGCGGCGGTCGGCCTGCTCGGCGCGGAGCTTGTCGTAGCCGAACAGCGCGAGCGCCTTCTCGGTCGCCGCCTCGTAGTTGCCCGAGTCGTAGGTGAGCCCGGCGATCGTGGTGTACGGGAACTCCTCGTGCTTGATCCAGTTGCGCCGCCGCAGCTCGATGGGGTCGAGGCCGAGCTCGTGGGCGAGCTCGTCCATGGCGCGCTCCAGCGCGTACGTCGCCTCCGGGCGGCCCGCGCCGCGGTAGGCGTCGGTCGGCATCTTGGTGGTGAAGACGCCCGTGCAGGTGAAGTCGTAGGCGTCCATCTTGTAGATGCCGTTGTACATGAACGCGCCGAGCAGCGGCACGCCCGGGGTGACGAGCATGAGGTACGCGCCCATGTCGGCGAGCAGGTTCACCCGGATGCCGCGGATCCGGCCGTCCCGCTCGGCCGCGATCTCGATGTGCTGGAGCTGGTCGCGGCCGTGGTGCACGGTGAGGTTGCCCTCGGTGCGCGACTCGGTCCACTTCACCGGCTTGCCGAGCCGGCGGCAGATCAGCAGGCACAGCACCTCCTCGGCGGTGACCTGCAGCTTCGAGCCGAAGCCGCCGCCGACGTCGGGCGCGATCACCCGCAACCGGTGCTCGGGGATACCGGTCGTGAGGGCGAGCATCACCCGGAGGATGTGCGGGATCTGGGTGGCCGAGTAGAGCGTGAACGTCTCGCCGTCGGTGTCCACGACCACCGCCCGCGGCTCCATCGCGCTCGGGATGAGCCGCTGCTGGCGGTAACGCCGGTCGATCACCACGGGCGCGTCGCGGAACGCGGCCTCGACGTCGCCGTTGGAGAACTTCCAGGTGAACGCCTTGTTCCCGGCCTCGTGGACCTTGGGCGAGCCGGGCTTGAGCGCCTCGTTCATGTCGAGCACGGGCGGCAGCGGCTCGTACTCGACCTCGATCGCCTCGAGGGCGTCCGCGGCGCGGTAGCGGTCGGTGGCGACCACGCAGGCGACCGCCTCCCCGACGTACCGGACCGTGTCCACCGCCATCGGCGGGTGGTCGGGCTGCACCATGTCCTCGGTGACCGGCCAGGCGCACGGCAGGCTGCCCTGCTCGTCGGCGAAGTCCCGGCCGCTGAACGCGGCGACCACGCCCGGCCGCCGCCGGGCCGCGGAGACGTCCACCCGGGTGATGCGGGCGTGCGCCATCGGGCTGCGCAGGAACGCCACGTACAGCATCCCCGGGAGCTGGATGTTGTCGGTCCACCGGGTGCGCCCGGTGACCAGCCGGGTGTCCTCCTTGCGGCGGCGCGCCCGGCCCACCTCGGGTACGGTCTCGAGCGTCTCGGTCACGTGGCGCTCACCTCCCGCCCGCTCATCTCGGCGGCCGCGCGCCGTACGGCCCGCACGATGTTGCAGTAGCCGGTGCACCGGCACAGGTTGCCCTCAAGGCCCTTGCGGATGGCGTCGTCGTCCGGGGCGGGGTTCTCCCGCAGCAGGTCGAGCGACGCCATGATCATGCCTGGAGTGCAGTAGCCGCACTGGAGCGCGTGTTCTTCGTGGAAGGCTTTCTGCAGGGGGTGCCAGGTCCCGTCCGTGGACAGGCCCTCGATGGTGAGAATGTCGGACTGGTCGGCCTGGACGGCGAGCACCGAACAGCTCTTCACGCTCTTGCCGTCCATGAGGACCGTGCAGGCGCCGCAGTTGGATGTGTCGCAGCCGATCGGGGTGCCGGTCTTCCCGAGCCGGTCGCGCAGCAGGTGGACGAGGAGAAGCCGCGGCTCGACCTCCACCTCGTGCGTGATGCCGTCGACGGTGACGGTGATCTGGGGCATACGTCCTCCAGGCGATCAAGGGGTGGTGACGCGGATGTACGGCGCGGCACGGCGGACCCCGGATCCGCCACCCGGAGGTGGGGCGCGACTCTCTCATAGCGCACCAGCCGTCGCGAATGTGAGATATCTAACACCCCAACGGTATTCACCTGTTGCAGAGCGTCAACCCCCGAACGCATGTGGAAAGACGCCGGTTCCGATGCGGAGCCGGCGTCCGACGGCGGGCGGCCGCGAGGGCTCAGCGCCGCGAGGGCTCAGCGCCGCGCACGGCGCGATCCCCGGGCCGCGGTGACGATCACGGCGACGAGGCCCGCGAAGGCGAGCCCGGTGAGCAGGACCGCGAGCATCGTCACCGGGTCGATCGGCGGACCGGCGATGAACCGAATGCCCATCCCGATGAAGAGCAGCCCGCCGAGCAGCGACAGCCAGTCGGTCCGGTGCCGCAGGCTCCGCCGCTCGCCGTCCGGATCGTCCGGGGCCCACTCGTGGTGCACCGCCCACCACTCCGCGGTGCTCACCTCGGACCGGCGGGCCGACCGGCCGCGCCGCCTAGCCACGGTGCACCTCCACGTCCCCGAGGTCGGCCCGGATGTGCAGCTCGAACACCGGGGGCCGGGTGCCCGCGCCCACCTCGGGCTCGAGCACGGTGGCCACGGCGAGGTCGGTGCCGCCGCGCGTGGTGCGGCCGACGGTGATGTCGCCGACCCGGACCCGGGCCTCGACCTCCGCCCGCGCGGTCGGCGGGACGATGACGCGGAGGGTGCCGACCGCGATCCGCACGTCGAACCGGGTCCGGCTGCCGGGGGCGGCCTCGATCTCGGTCAGGTCGAGCGTGCCGTCGCCGAGGCCGATCTCGTACCGCTCGGCCATCGCCTCGGCGGTGGTCGCGGGCACCCAGGTGTAGCTGCCGACGCGATGCGGCACGCCGCCGACCACGGTCGAGGCGATGAGCAGGAAGGACACGAGGGTGCCGGCGGCGATCAGCCCCACGCCGCGGCCCAGCCACGCGGTGACGAGCAGCCCGGCGCCGATCGTGATGAGCACGGCCCCGCCGATGAGGGTGACGTTCGCCGCCGATCCGGACGGCTGGGTCGCCGCCATGATCCCTCCAACGACTATCGCGACGAGGATGGTGATCGTTCCGACGTAGGAACGGGGGCGTCTGCGGGTGACGGCCGCGGGCGGTCCGGGGTACCCGTACCCGCCGGGGGCCGGCCCGGCCAGGTCGAGGTCGAGCAGCGTGTCGTCGGGGTGGCGGCCGGGGGAGCGGTAGGGGCCGTGCGGGGCGAACGGCTCGTGCACGCCGGAGCCGTACCGCGCCTCCCAGGCGAGGTCCTTCAGCCGCCGGTAGCCGTCGTCGCCGCCCGGGGCGGTGGTGGCGGCGCCCTCCGGGGTGGGCAGCACCACGGTCGGGTCCGCGGCGCCGGGCGGTGGCGGCGCGGTACGGCCGGCCGGCCCGGCGGAGCCGCCCGGGGCTGTGCCGTCAGGCCCCTCCGGGGCGGTGCCCGCAGGCGCCTCCGGCGCAGTACTCGGGGGCGCCTCCGGCGCAGTACTCGCGGGCGCCTCCGGCGCGGGGCTTCCGGACGCCTCCGGCGCGGGCGCGGCGGGGGCGCCGGGCGGGGCGGGCGCGGGCTCCTCCCGCCGCGGGGCCTGTGGCTCCGCGGCCGTCGCGGAGCCCGCCCCGGCGGGCCGGGCGTCCGGCGAGGGCGGGGTCGCGTCCGCCGCGCCGCGGGTGTCGGAGGTGCGCGCGGTGCGCCGCCCGGTCACCCGGTCCGGCAGCGAGCGGGCGACCGCGAGCAGGTCCACGCCGCGGCGGCGGGCGGCGAGCAGGGCGATCGCGGCCACCGTGCCGACGACCACGGTGCCCGGCCCCACGGTGTCGCTGACCAGGTTCATCATCAGGCCGAAGGCGAGCACCGCGGTGAGCAGGGCGAGCACCGTCTGCGCGTCGAAGCGGCGGCCGGTCCACTGCTCGGCGTAGCCGGGGCCGCCGTCGTCGCGGCTCATCAGCAGGAACGCCGCGATATACAGGAAGAAGCCGATACCCGACCCGAGGACGAGCACGGCGAAGCCCACGCGGATCAGCACCGGGTCGATCCCGGCGTACCGGCCGAGCCCGGCGCAGACCCCGGTGAGCAGGCGTCCCTCACCGGCACGCCGCAGGGCGCCCTCGCCGGCTTCGGAAGGCCGGGTGTCCGGTTCGGGCGTGGTCGTGCTCATCATGCTCCCTATCGTGCTCGGGCCGGACGGCCACGGCCATCGGGGAGACCCCTGAGCCGACCCCGAGAACTGGGGGAGGAGATCAGGGCGCACCCTGATGCGCGCCACCGCGCCTACGTGTGACGATGCAGGGACCATGCCCGACAAACCACCCACCCAGCCGCCGACAGCGTCGCAGGCCGCCGACGCGCCGTACCCCCGGCTGCGCCGGCCGGTCGAGGGCCGCCTGATCGCTGGGGTCGCGCAGGGCGTGGCCGAGCAGCTCCGGCTCGACCCCGTCGTGCTGCGGCTCGCCTTCGTGCTGCTCACCGTCGTGCAGGGCGTGGGCGTGGTCGCGTACGCGGCGCTGTGGATGTTCACCCCGAGCGTCCCGCACACCGGGCCCAAGCCCGCGCGGGACTGGGCGCAGCTCACCGCCTACGCCGCGATCGGCATGGCGCTGACCGCGCTCACCATGCTCACCGTCGGGACCCTGCGGGGGTTCGGCACCTGGGCGATCGCCGTGGTCGGCATCGGCGGCCTCGTGCTGTGGCAGCAGGCCGACTCGCTGCGGCAGCGGTGGGTGAGCGGCGCGGTCCGCAAGGTACGCAGCTCGTGGCTGCGCACCGCGTTCGGGCTGCTCCTCGTCGTCGTGGGCGCGATCGGCTTCCTCGCGGCGAGCGGCGAGCTCGCCGCCGCCCAGACCGGGCTGATGTTCACCGGCGTGGTGGTCGGCGGCATCGCGGTGATCGCCGCGCCGTGGATCACCGTGCTCGTCAAGGAGCTGCAGGACGAGCGCCGCGAGCGCATCCGGCAGGAGGAACGCGCGGAGCTCGCCGCCCACGTGCACGACTCGGTGCTGCACACCCTCACCCTGATCCAGCGCAACGCGCACGACCCGCGCGAGGTGCTGCGGCTCGCCCGCGCCCAGGAGCGGGAGCTGCGCAACTGGCTCTACCAGCCCAGGGCCGACGCCGACCGGACCGTGGCCGCCGCGGTGAAGCGGGTCGCCGCCGAGGTCGAGGACGAGCACGGGGTGCCGATCGAGGTGGTCTGTGTCGGCGACGCCGACCTGACGCCGCGGCTCAACGCGCTCGTGCAGGCGGCCCGGCAGGCGATGGTGAACGCGGCGAAATATTCTGAGGCGTCGGTCGTCTCGGTGTACGCGGAGGTCGAGCCGGAGGAGGTCACCGTCTTCGTCCGCGACCGCGGCAAGGGGTTCGACCTGGACGCGGTGCCGCCCGACCGCATGGGCATCCGCGAGTCGATCATCGGCCGGATGGAGCGGAACGGCGGAGCCGCCCGGATCCGGACGGCCCCTGGCGAGGGCACCGAGGTGACGTTGACGATGAAGCGGGAGGAGCCATGACGACCAGGGTGCTGATCGTGGACGACCACCGGCTGTTCCGGGCCGGCGTGCGTGCCGAGCTCGGGCCGGAGGTCGAGGTCGTCGGCGAGGCCGGGGACGTGGACTCCGCGGTGCGGGCGATCGAGGAGCTCAAGCCGGACGTCGTGCTCCTCGACGTGCACATGCCGGGCGGCGGCGGCCAGGAGGTGCTGCGCCGGGTGCTCGGCAAGGGCTCCCCGGTGCGGTTCCTCGCGCTGTCGGTGTCCGACGCGGCCGAGGACGTGATCGGCGTGATCCGGGCGGGCGCCCGCGGGTACGTGACCAAGACCATCGGCGGCAAGGAGCTGACCGACGCGATCCTCCGGGTCGCCGACGGGGACGCGGTGTTCTCGCCGCGGCTCGCCGGGTTCGTGCTGGACGCGTTCGCCTCCACCCAGGCGCCGCCGATCGACCCCGAGCTCGACTCGCTCACCCAGCGGGAGCGCGAGGTGCTGCGGCTCATCGCCCGCGGCTACGCGTACAAGGAGATCGCCAAGGAGCTGTTCATCTCGGTCAAGACCGTCGAGACCCACGTCTCCTCGGTGCTGCGCAAGCTCCAGCTCTCCAACCGCCACGAGCTGTCCCGCTGGGCCACCGCCCGCCGGCTCGTGTAGGCCTGTGCCGGTCCCGGACGGTGCGTGTGGTTCGCGAGTCAAAAATTGCGAACTGCGCGACATGTCGGTGACCCATGGGTCACGATTGATCTGTGAAGCCTCGTGGTTTAGCCCCCTTGGCGACCGCGCTCGCCGCCGCCGTCGCGGTCGCCTGCGCTCCGATCCCCGGCTTCGAGGACATATTGGGCGACCCCCGCAACGCCGCGCGGGTCGAGGGGGAGTACGAGGAGGCGAACTCGGCGCGCGAGGGCGGATCGCTGACCCGGAAGTCGACCACCCTCGCAGGCGACAACTTCGCCGAGGACGTGGTGCTCGCGCGCACGCTCACCGAGGAGTACTGGCAGCAGCAGTTCGCCGCCGACGGGCGCGAGTACCGGCCGATCCAGCGCTTCATCCCCTACGTCGGCCGGAACGGCCCGGCCTGCGGTGACCAGGAGGCCGTGCCGGAAAACGCCTTCTACTGCCCGATCGGGCACTTCGTCGCCTTCGACGAGCGGTGGCTGGAGGAGCTGTACGACGAGATCGGCGACGGTGCGGTCTACGTGATCATCCCGCACGAGCTGGGGCACGCCGTGCAGGCGCAGCTCACCACGGACTTCCGGCTGAACAAGAACCGGGAGCTGCAGGCCGACTGCTACGCGGGCGCGGTGATCGGCTGGCTGGTGCAGGCCGGCCGGCTCACCAAGGAGGAGGGCGACGACGAGGAGCTGTTCGCCAACCTCGCCGCGGCCGGCGACCCCACCGACGAGTGGTGGCGCCCGGACGCCCACGGCACCGGGCCGGAGCGGCAGGCGGCCTTCCGCGCCGGGCAGGACCAGGGCGTCGCGGCCTGCGCGAAGTTCGGGGACCCGGTGCCGTAACGGCCCGGCCGGACGTCAGCCCCCCACGGCCGTACCCGCCGGGTGGGCGCGGATCCGCGCGTTCCGGCGCGCGGCGGTGTTGACTGGACGGCATGGTGCCGATCATCGCCGTGCTCGCGGCCGCGAACCTGCTCAACAACCGGGTCGCCCCGCGCCTCGCGCCGCTGACCTCCGCCGCCGCCACCGGCGCCCTGGTCGCGCTCGCCCGGCGCGCCGGGCTGTCCTGGCGCGAGCTTGGCTTCACCGCGGGACGGCGCGGCGCCCTCGCCGGCGCGGCGCTCGCGGCCGGCGTCGCCGCCGGGTACGCGGCCGCGCTCGCCCATCCGCGCCTCCGGCCGCTGCTGCTCGACGAGCGCGCCCTCGGCATCTCCCGCGCCCGGCTCGCCGAGGAGGTCCTGCTCCAGGTGCCGGTCGGCACGGTGCTGCTGGAGGAGGTGGGCTTCCGCGGCGTGGTGTACGGGCTGGCCGAGCGCGCGCACGGGCCGCTCGCGGCGACCGCGGTCTCCTCCGGCCTGTTCGGCCTGTGGCACGTGCTGCCCGCGCTCGACGCGTACCGCGCCAATCCCGCGGCCGCCGCCCTGCTCGCCAAACCGCCCAAACGGGATGAAAATTCCGCGGTTGCGGCGGAAAACGCGATGAAAATGGGCAGGGTCAATTTCACCCTCGGCACGGTGGCGGGCACCACCGGGGCCGGGGTGATCTTTTGCGAACTGCGTCGTCGATACGGCCTGCTCGCCCCCGCGCTCGTGCATTGGGCCACCAACGCATTCGGATATATGACGTCCCGGGTGGCGCGAAGGTTGTCCCGTTCCTAAATTGCCACGGATCGCGACGAGGCCGTCACGGTAATGGACCTCACATCCCTGGCAATGTTTTGGTAAAAACTGTTTACTGGGACTTTGCCGTGGCCTGGCACGGTGCTGTCGGCGCGGCGACCGTCCCATGCATTGCAACTCGACGATTGGAGTTCGCACCCTCATGAAGTCGATGTTCGTCCGCAAATTCGCGGCGGCCGGCGTCGGTGCGGCGATGCTCGCCACCGGGCTGATCGGCCTCACGGCCACGCCCGCGGCGGCGAGCGCCACCGGCGGGGGCAAGCCCAAGGCCCTCGTGACCACCCCTGTGGCGTCGCCCAAGTACTACGTCGGCGCCTGCCCGGCCACGGTCTCGTTCACCTCGAAGATCAAGGTCCGGGTCAAGGGCGTCACGAAGGTGGCCTACCAGTGGCTGCACGGTGACGGCTCGAAGAGCAAGGTCAAGACCGTGACCCTGCGCGGCCACGGCGTCAAGACCATCACCGTCAAGGAGAACGCGACCTTCTCCCGCAGCACGAAGGGCTGGCAGGCCCTCCGGGTGCTCGCCCCGTACAAGGCGACCACCGGCAAGGCCCACTTCACGGTCTCGTGCAAGCCGAAGCGGCCCAAGCCGGTGTTCGCCAAGGCCCAGGTGAACGTGCCGAACTTCGACGGCGTCTGCACGCCGTACCGGCGGGTCACGGCCGAGGGTGTGATCCGGGTCAGCCGGCCGACGGTGGTGACGTACCGCTGGATTCACAACGGCAAGGTCGTGGACCGGGGCCGGACCAAGGTGTGGGGCGCCAAGAAGGTGGCCTACTCCTTCGCTCCGGGCCGCAGCCACCGGGGCTGGGTGAAGCTCGACATCGTCCACCCGCGCTTCGCCAAGGATGACACCGACGGCTACGTGGTGCACTGCCACCGTCCCGGCCACCCCAAGCCGGGCAAGCCGCACCACCCGAAGCCCGGCAAGCCGCACCCCAAGCCGGCGCCGGGCTCGACGGCCCAGGTCGTCTCCATCAGCCTGACGCCGGACACCTCCAGCTGCGTCGGGACCAAGGGGCCGCGGGTGAACGCGGTGGGCCGCATCTCGGTGAGCGGTCCCGCCACGGTGTCCTACCGCTGGACGGCCGGCAGCGCCTCGAAGAGCGGCAGCTTCACGGTGAACCACGCCGGGACCTACCCGGTGAACTTCTCGATCGACGGTGACCCGCACGGCTCGAAGAGCTACGGCACGGTGACGCTCACCATCACCTCGCCGACCGCGTCGAGCGTGTCGCAGTCGTACGAGTTCGCCTGCCCGAAGAGCGCCGTGTGATCGTCCGCGCGATCCCAGGTTTCGCTCGCGTCTGAACGGAGCCCCGGCCGGTCCTCCCGGCCGGGGCTCTCCCGTTCCTCAGGCCGCGTCCACCGCGCCCGGCGCGACGGCGGTACGGCGGGGCGCACCGGGGCAGGCCGGGGTGCGCCGGTCAGGCCGTGTCGACCACCTGGAACAGCTCGGCGTACCGGCCCTCGGGCAGCCCGAACTCGGCGGCGTTCGCCGCGAGGCTGCGCCGGATCCAGTCCTCGAGGTCCGCGCGGTGCGCGGTCTGGCTCTTGTGCGCCCGCAGCGCGGCGAGCTTGCGGTCGAGCGTGTCGGTGACGTCCACGGCGTGGTTCGGGGTGGGGCTGGTGAGCCACACCTCGCGCACCGTCCACGCCTCGAGCCCCTCCTCCTCGAGCAGCTCGGGGAACGCGTAGGGGTTGCGCGCGTCGGGATAGACCGCGTCGAGCGTCGCCCCGCCCACCACCCGATGGTCGGGGTGGCTGCGGCCGATCCGCCGGTAGTCGCGCTCCGGGCTCATGGTGATGACCCGGTCGGGCCGTACCTGCCGGATGACCCGCGCGATGTCCCGCCGCAGCCCGAGCGACGGCTCCAGCCTGCCGTCCGGGTAGCCCAGGAACCGCACGTCGGTCACCCCGACGCACGCGGCCGCCGCGAGCTGCTCGGCCCGCCGCAGCTCGGCCATGCCGCCGTTGTCGACGTCGCGGTCGAACCCGCCGGCGTCCCCGTCGGTCACCACCAGGTAGACGACCTCGATGCCCTTGTCGGTGAGCGTGGCGATCGTCCCGGCGGCGGAGAAGTCGACGTCGTCCGGGTGTGCAGTCACCGCCAGCACCCGGCGCACCTCAGCGTCGTCCAGCACCACTTGACCTCCTCTTTGCCTGCCAACCGGCGCGTCACGTCCGGCATTCCGGCCGCGCCGCCCGGGCGATCGCCGGGATTCGAAAGGGTTTTCGCGGGACGGGCGCGACCGCGGCGGCCGGCGGCCATAACCTAGGGGACGTGCCGACCGGAACTTCCCACGCTTCGCCCCTCCTCGACGGACTCAACCCGCAGCAGCGCGAGGCCGTGCTGCACGAGGGCTCGCCGCTGCTCATCGTCGCGGGCGCCGGGTCCGGCAAGACGAGGGTGCTCACCCACCGCATCGCCTACCTGCTCGCCGAACGTGACGTGCACCCGGGGGAGATCCTCGCGATCACGTTCACCAACAAGGCCGCCCGGGAGATGAAGGAGCGCGTCGAGCGGCTCGTCGGGCCGCGGTCGCGGGCGATGTGGGTGATGACCTTCCACAGCGCGTGCGTGCGCATCCTGCGCCGGGAGGCGAAGCGGCTGGGGTTCCCCGGGAGCTTCTCCATCTACGACCAGGCCGACGCGCAGCGGCTGATGGCGCTGGTCTGCCGGGAGCTCGACCTCGACCCCAAGCGCTACCCGCCGCGCTCGTTCTCCGCGCAGGTGAGCGCGCTCAAGAACGAGCTGGTCGACTACGAGACCGCGGCGAACCGGGCCCGCACCCACCTGGAGAAGACGCTCGCCGAGGCGTACGCGGCCTACCAGCGGCGGCTCACCGAGGCCGGGGCGATGGACTTCGACGACCTGATCATGCTCACGGTCTCGCTGTTCCAGCTCTTCCCGGACGTGGCCGAGCACTACCGCCGCCGGTTCCGGCACGTGCTCGTCGACGAGTACCAGGACACCAACCACGCGCAGTACGTGCTCATCCGCGAGCTGGTGGGGCGGCCGGAGCGGCGCACCGCCGACGGCGAGCCGGTGCTCGAGGGCGGCGGCGACGGGGTGCCGCCCGCCGAGCTGTGCGTGGTGGGCGACGCCGACCAGTCGATCTACGCGTTCCGCGGCGCGACGATCCGCAACATCCTCGAGTTCGAGCGCGACTTCCCGGACGCGCGCACGATCATGCTGGAGCAGAACTACCGCTCCACCCAGACGATCCTCTCCGCGGCGAACGCGGTGATCTCCCACAACACCGGGCGCAAGCCCAAGAACCTCTGGTCCGACCAGGGGCCGGGCCCGAAGATCGTCGGGTACGTCGCGGACAACGAGCACGACGAGGCGATGTTCGTCGCCGAGGAGGTGGACCGGCTCGCCGACGAGGAGGGGGTGCGGCCCGGCGACGTCGCGGTGTTCTACCGCACCAACGCGGCCTCCCGGGTGTTCGAGGAGATCTTCATCCGCACCGGCCTGCCGTACAAGGTGGTCGGCGGCGTGCGCTTCTACGAGCGCAAGGAGGTCCGCGACCTGCTCGCCTACCTGCGGGTGCTCGCCAACCCCAACGACACGGTGTCGCTGCGGCGCATCCTCAACGTGCCCAAGCGGGGCATCGGCGAGCGGGCCGAGGCGATGCTGGAGGCCTTCTCCGCGCGGGAGCGCGTCCCGTTCTGGGAGGCGATGCGGCGCGCCGAAGAGGTGCCCGGGCTCGCCACCCGCTCGATCAACGCGATCCGGGAGTTCACCGAGCTGCTGGAGGAGCTGCGCCGCAAGGAGCTGCCGGTCGCCGAGCTCGCCGAGGAGGTGCTCGCCCGCACCGGGTACCGGGCCGAGCTGGAGAACTCCGACGACCCGCAGGACGCGAGCCGGCTGGAGAACCTCAACGAGCTGATCGCGGTCGCCCAGGAGTTCCAGGAGGCGAACCCCGAGGGCGGGCTCGTCGACTTCCTCGAGCAGGTGTCGCTCGTCGCCGACGCCGACCAGGTGCCGGACAACGACGACGGGCAGGGCGTGGTCACGCTGATGACCCTGCACACCGCCAAGGGCCTGGAGTTCCCGGTGGTGTTCCTCACCGGGCTGGAGGACGGGGTCTTCCCGCACCTGCGCTCGCTCGGCGAGCCGCAGGAGCTGGAGGAGGAGCGCCGGCTGGCGTACGTCGGCATCACCCGGGCGCAGCGGCGGCTCTACCTGTCCCGCGCCCTGGTGCGCAGCGCGTGGGGGGCGCCGTCGTTCAACCCGGCCTCCCGGTTCCTCGCCGAGGTGCCCGAGGAGCTGATCGAGTGGCGCACCGACCCGGGCAAGACCCTCACCACGGCGGCGACCGCGCGGGAGACCCGGACGGCCCCGGCGGCGGCGCCGCGGCGGGGCGGCCGGGCGGTGCCGAACCTCGCGCCCGGCGACCGGGTCAACCACGACAAGTTCGGCCTCGGCACGGTGCTCTCCGTCGACGGCGCGGGCGACAAGACCAGCGCGAAGATCGACTTCGGCAGCGCGGGCGTGAAGACCCTGCTGCTCAGCTACGCGCCCATCGAGAAGCTCTGACCGCCCCGGAACACGGGACGGCCCCGGCGGCCGCGGCCGCCGGGGCCCGGGTATGCGCGCCGTCACCGTGGACGGTCATCGCGGGGACGTCACTGCGCGACGGTGTCGAGCTTCAGGCCCTTGACCGGGTCGGCGAACGGGATGAGGACCTCCTCGACGTCGCTCGACAGCTCCTCGAGGTCGATCACCTGGTCGGCGGGCGGCGCCTTGATCGTGACCTTGGTGCCCCAGGCGCTGTAGCGGGCGTCATCGAGGATCTTGATCGATCCGTTCCGCTTGTCCTCGAACAGCACGACCTCGGTGTAGAGGCGGCGGGGAAGCCCGTCCCGGCCGACGTAGAGCTTCCAGTTGACGAACGGCGGCTTGACGCCCTTGAGGCCCTTGAGCGCGGTGTCGAAGTCGCGGAGGCTCGGGGCGACCTTGGCGAGCTCGCGCACCGGGATCGTGCCCCGGTAGGCCACGGTCTGCACGCCGTCCAGCCGGCCGCCGCGGACCTTGGACTCGGTGCCGCCCAGCAGGACCTTCAGCACCCGGGGGTCGGTGCCCTCGGCGAGCGAGAGGCCGCGGAGGGACGCGAACTCGGTGGTGCTCACCCACGTCTTGCCCTCGGGCAGCTCGTCGGCGAGCTGCGGGCTCTGCAGGTAGTGCTCCTTGCCGCCGGCGCGGAGCAGGCGCAGCTTGGCGCTCTCCCCGCCCGCCGTGATCCGGCTCGTGACGTCGTAGAACTCCTTACGGCGCGGGTCGAGCCGGAGCACACCGGCCTGCTTCATGGTGAGCAGGGCCTTGCCGTCGATCGTGACCCGGACGCTCTCGGCGATCCGCACGCCGCTCTTGGCGGCGACGTGCTTCTGGACCGCGGCGACCGGGTCGCGCGGCGCGGCCTGGGCGGCCGCCGGCGTCGCGGCGGCCACCAGCGTGGGGGCGATGAGCGTGGCGGCGAGCACCGCCAGGAACTTCTTCATGGTGTCCTTTCGCGGGTAAGGCGCGCGCGACGCGTCCGGCCGCGTCGGCGCGCCGTACGGGTGTGGTCGGAGTGTGTGCGGGCGTGATCCCGCGAGCGGTCACTTCGCGGTAAGCGGGGGCTTGATCTCGAATTTGGGCATCCGGACGATCTCGTGGTCCGCCGGAGTTTGATCGAGATCTTCCGGTCCCACCGGGTGAATCCACTGCCGGCGGTGAAGCTGCCCTTGGTCACGCCGAACGCGGCCGGCGACCACGAGGAGACCGTGCGGCGCGGCAGCCCGTCCGCGCCGACGTACGGCTTCCGGTCGATCGTGGTCCTCGCCGGCCTCGGGGTGGGCTCGGCCCACAGCGCGTCCATGTTGTGGATGTAGGCGGTGCGGCCGATCTTCACGGTCTTCTCGGGCGGCGCCTCGAGCAGGGGGTTTTCGCGCAGGCTCGGGAGCGCCACGCGGAGGCCGGTGGAGAGCCGGCTCGCGGCGAGACCGGACCGGCCGAACCGGAACGCGCCGGTGGTGGCGATGCGCTTGTTCCGCAGCGTGGTGCGGGACGTGTACGTCACGCCGCCGCCGGCGGCGAACTGCTTGCGCAGCGCGGTGAGCGGGTCGGGGGCGGGTTTCGCGTGGGCGGGGGAGGCCACCGCCACGGGCGCGAACAGCGCCGCGGCGGCCGGGGTGGCTAATTTGGGGGCTATGGCCCTCATTTGGGGGTTTCCTCTCGATTTTGACCCTGTTCTCCTGCGCTGCGCAGGGCAGTTTGCCGGACGAAGATCACAAGTAAGTGTCGGAACGGCCAATATCGACGGTAATTTAAAGTTGAACGAAAGTGCGTGGGTAAATACCGAAGGCCGCCCGAAGGAAATAGATGAAACGTCAACCGGGCCGATTGCGGAGAATGTCCGGCGGGGCGATATCGAATATGCCTGCGCGCATGCCGTGACAAACGGCCGGCGGGGGTGCCGAAAGCGCAGGTCAGACAGTGTGTCGCGAGGCGGCGGAGGGCGGTGCGGAGGCGGCCGGGATACCCGCCTGGCGAATGCGCGCCGCGCTCCGCCTTTTCGTGACGGTTTCGTGACGGCGGGCCGTGTTCCGGGGCGGCGCCGGAGGCATCGCGGCGCCCGATGGTCCGGGAGTGCCGGGGCACTCCCGGACGCCGTCGAGCGCCGCGAAGGTCACCGGCCGAGCGGGGAGGCCGTGGTGAGGTGACGCGGGTCGACCTGGACGATCTGGTCGTCCGCCGGGGGCGTGACGCGGACCTTCGCGGCCCACGAGGTGAACCGGCTGTCAACGGTGAGCTTCTGCGAGCCCAGCCCCACGGCGGCCGGCGACCACGAGGTCACGAGCCGGCGGGGCAGGCCGTCCTTGCCGACGTACAGCGCCCAGTCGATCGCGGTGTTCGCGGCCTTGGGGGCGGCCTGCAGCGGCAGCGTGGCGCGCAGCCACGGGGAGACCTTGTGCAGCTTGCCGATCGTCACCGTGCCCCGGTAGACCGTGGTCTTCACGCCGTCCACCACGACCCCGGAGCGGGCCGACTTGGTGGTGGCGAGCAGGGTCTTCAGCGTTCCGGGCTCGGCCGGGTTGACGAGCTGGCCGAAGACGCCGAGCGCGCCGGCGACCGGGCCGTTGCGGGTCTCGATCCACGCCCGGCCGCTGGTGAGCGGGCCGGTGAGCAGGGCCGGGTCCGCGCTGTTCTCCTCCACCAGCGGGCGGTCCGTGGGGAGGTGCTTGCGGAACAGCGGGCTGTTGAGGTACGTCGTCTCGCCGATCGTGATCGTGCGCTCCGGCTTCACGGCGAGCGCGGCGTCCTCGCCGAGCCCGGCCGCCTTCACGGTGAGCCGGGAGGTGACGTCGCTGGCGGCGAGGCCGGACCGGTCGAGCCGGAACGCGGCGGTGGAGGTGGCGACGCGCGTGCCCTGCACCGCCGTGGTGGAGCGGACGGTCACCCCGGCCCCGGCGGCGAGCCGCTTGCCGACCGCGGCGATCGGGTCGGGCTTCCGCTGCGTGTCCTTCGCCGCCGTGCCCTGCGGGGCCGCCTGCTTCGACACCGGGCGGTCCGCGGCCGCGTGCGCGGCGGGCGCCGTGGGCGCGATCACGGCGGCGACGGCGGCACACGCTAATCCAGCCGTCAGGCGCCTCATATCGGGATTCCTCTCGAAACTCTGATCCGACGTCGGGTGGGCGGGAGTCTGCCACACCAAGATCACGGTGATGTCTCGGGCCGATGTGGCGGATGTGGCCGATGGGAGACGTGGGGCGAATCGGCCGCCGATGACGGGAATCCCGGCGCGACCCGGCGGGCGCCGCGGCGGATGGCCCGCCCGCTGCGGGGTAGTGCGCGGTACATGACCGACCAGTCGCACCACCGGCCCGTCCTCCGCTACCTGGTGGCCACCGCCCCGGCGGTCGCCGCGGCCGCCGCGCTCGGCGGGCTCGCCACCGACCCGCGCTCGCGCTGGTACCGGCGGCTGCGCAAGCCCCGCTGGCAGCCGCCGCCCCGGGCGTTCGGGGTGGTCTGGCCCGTGCTGTACGCGCTGATCGCGTACGCCGGGGCCCGCGCGCTCGCCGCGGCCGATGGCGAGCGCGGCGCCGTGGCCCGTGGCCTCGCCGTGAACCTCGCGCTCAACGCCGCCTGGACGCCGCTGTTCTTCCGCGCCCACGCGGTCCGGCTCGCCCTCGCCGACCTCGCCGCGCTCAACGCGTCGAACCTCTCCCTGCTGCGCCGGTTCGGCCGCGCCGACCGCCGCGCCGCCGCGGCGCTCGCGCCGTACGCGGCGTGGACCGCCTTCGCCACCGCGCTCAACGCGGCGATCGCCGCCGATAACCCGGACAAACGACGCACCCGGGTCCTCGGATGGCGACGCCGGACGCTTTAGCCTTGTGCCGAGGAAACGTCGGTCTGGGAGGTCGGCATGGGCGACGGTGCGCTGGCGGGCATTCGGGTGGTCATCGCCAAGGCGGGGCTCGACGGGCACGACCGCGGCGCCAAGATCGTCGCGCGGGCGCTGCGGGACGCGGGCGCGGAGGTCATCTACACCGGGCTGCACCAGACGCCCGAGCAGATCGTGCAGGCGGCGATCCAGGAGGACGCCGCGGCGATCGGCCTGTCGATCCTGTCCGGCGCGCACATGACGCTGTTCCCCCGGGTGCTGGAGCTGCTGCGCGAGCAGGGGGCCGAGGACATCATCGTGTTCGGCGGCGGCATCATCCCCGACGCCGACATCCCCGAGCTGGAGCGGCTCGGCGTGGCGAAGATCTTCACGCCCGGGGCGAGCATGGAGGAGATCGTCGACTGGGTGCGCTCGGCGGTGCCCGCGACCGTGTGATCGGTGTGACCTTCGTCTCGCTCGCGGCCGCCCGGGCGTTCCGGGCGGCCGGCACCGGGGTTCCGCACCCGCCGTGCCGCCGATCGGTCCGCGAGGACTCTGCCCCGATGTTCCGAAAGTCGGAGTCAACAGCGGGGCGGGTGAACGTGTGAGGTGTCCGGTCCGTACCTGAATGGCGGTCCCGCGTGTCGCGTGGACCGGGGCATTCGGGACCCGATGCCGCCTCACCCAGCCGTGACGACTAGGCTCACTGGCGATACGCCAGGCTCCTGGCAGAACCCCCCTGGCATGCCCCTGGAGGGCGCGGCGGCCGAGCCTGGTTGACGAAAGTCAAGTCAGCCGGAAAGCAAGGACGGACCCTCGTGGACCTGTTCGAACATCAAGCGAAGGAGCTCTTCGCGGAGTACGGCATCCCGGTGCCGCGCGGCAAGGTCGCGCACACCGCGGAGGAGGCATGTGCCGCGGCCGCGGAGCTGACCGGGCGGGTCGTGGTGAAGGCCCAGGTCAAGACCGGTGGCCGGGGCAAGGCGGGCGGTGTCAAGCTGGCCGAGGACGCCGACGACGCCTACCGGAAGGCCACCGAGATCCTCGGCATGGACATCAAGGGCCACACGGTCCACAAGGTCCTGATCGAGGAGGCGAGCGCGATCGCCGAGGAGTACTACTTCTCCTTCCTGCTCGATCGTGCGAACCGTACCTTCCTGGCGATCTGCTCGGCCTCCGGCGGTATGGACATCGAGGAGGTCGCGCACGCCACGCCGGAGAAGGTGGCGAAGATCCCGATCAACCCGCTCACCGGCGTCGACCGCGCCCGCGCCCGTGAGATCGCCAGGGCGGGTGGCCTGCCCGAGAAGGCCATCGAGGGCGCCGCCGAGATCATCGAGAAGCTGTGGGCGGTCTTCGTCGACGAGGACGCCACCCTGGTCGAGGTGAACCCGCTGATCCTCAGCGCCGACGGGCAGGTGCGCGCGCTCGACGGCAAGGTCACGCTCGACGACAACGCCTCCTTCCGGCAGCCCGACCACGAGAAGTACGTCGACGCGGCCACGACCGACCCGCTCGAGGCCCGGGCCAAGGAGAAGGGCCTCAACTACGTCAAGCTCGACGGCACCGTCGGCGTGATCGGCAACGGCGCCGGCCTGGTCATGTCCACCCTCGACGTCGTCGCCTACGCGGGCGAGCAGTACGGCGGGCAGCGCCCGGCGAACTTCCTCGACATCGGCGGCGGCGCCTCGGCCGAGGTGATGGCGAACGGCCTGGAGATCGTGCTGTCCGACCCGGACGTGAAGTCGGTGTTCGTCAACGTCTTCGGCGGCATCACCGCCTGCGACGCCGTCGCCAACGGCATCGTCTCGGCGTTCAAGCTCCTCGAGGAGCGGGGTGAGTCGGTGAAGCACCCGCTCGTGGTCCGCCTCGACGGCAACAACGCCGCCCTCGGGCGGAAGATCCTCCAGGACGCGGCCCTGCCGCGCGTGGAGCTGGTGGACACGATGGACGAAGCGGCCAAGCGGGCCGCCGAGCTCGCCGCGGTAGGTGCGTGATGGCAATCTGGCTGACCGAGAACAGCAAGATCATCGTTCAGGGCATGACCGGGTCGGAGGGCTCCAAGCACACCCGGCGCATGCTCAAGGCCGGCGCGAAGGTGGTCGGCGGCGTCAACGCCCGCAAGGCCGGGCAGACCATGGACTTCGACGGCACCGTGCTGCCGGTGTTCGGCACCGTGGCCGAGGCGATGCGGGAGACCGGCGCCGACGTCTCGGTGGTGTTCGTGCCGCCGAAGTTCGCCAAGGACGCGGTCAAGGAGGCGATCGACGCCGAGATCGGGCTCTGCGTGGTGATCACCGAGGGCATCCCGGTGCACGACACCACCGAGTTCTGGGCGTACAACGTCGCCAAGGGCAACAAGACCCGCATCATCGGCCCGAACTGCCCGGGCATCGCCTCGCCGGGCGCGTCGAACGCGGGCATCATCCCCGCCGACATCACCACCCCGGGCCCGATCGGCCTGGTGTCGAAGTCCGGCACGCTCACCTACCAGCTCATGTACGAGCTGCGTGACGTGGGCTTCTCCACCTGTGTCGGCATCGGCGGCGACCCGGTGATCGGCACCACCCACATCGACGCCCTCGAGGCGTTCCAGGCCGACCCGGACACCAAGGCGATCGTGATGATCGGCGAGATCGGCGGCGACGCCGAGGAGCGGGCCGCGGCCTACATCGAGCAGCACATCACCAAGCCGGTGGTCGCCTACGTCGCCGGGTTCACCGCACCCGAGGGCAAGACGATGGGCCACGCCGGCGCCATCGTCTCCGGCTCCTCCGGGACCGCCCAGGCGAAGAAGGAGGCCCTGGAGAAGGTCGGCGTCCGCGTCGGCAAGACGCCGAGCGAGACCGCCCGCCTCATGCGCGAGATCATCAAGAGCCTCTGACCGGGCCGGGCCGTACGCCGGGATCGCCGGAGCACCACCCCTCCGGGCGATCCCGGCGCCCCGCCGTCCCGCATGCCCGCGCATCGGAGCGCGGGGCGGATCGTGGTCCGGCGCGCGTGCGGTCGCGGTGCCCCGCGGCCTGCGCGCCGGCCCGCTCGCCGGCGGCGAGGAGCGGGCCGGGTGTTCGCCCACCTGCCGGCGTGCCCTGGGCAGGGCCCCGGTCGGGCGGACGCCCCGCGATCCCTTGAGCCGTCGTGAACCGGCCGTGACGTCCGGTGCCCAGGCGCGGACGTTCCGGCCGTTTTTCGCTGCGCCGACCGGGTGACGTGCAGACGTTCCGTTGAGCATCGCGCGTCCGCCACGGGGAAGGCGGGGGAGAGGGCCGTCGGACAGAGGGGGATCGCATGGAGACGTTCCCGGACATCCCGCTGGCCGCCTGGGCGGACACGAAGGCCACGCTGCACAGGTTCGAGCAGATCGTCGGGAAGGTGCGCCTCGCGGCGAGCGTGCGCCGCAACCACTGGTGGAACGTGCCCTTCCACGTGACCGGCCGGGGCATCACCACGCGTCCTATGGGCGGGCTGGGCGACCTCCCCGTGTTCGCCATCGACTTCGACTTCGTCGGCCACCGGCTCACGATCGACGTGATCGACGGGCGCAGCGTCTCGTTCTCGCTGCCCGGGCTGTCGGTGGCCGCGTTTTACCACGAGCTGTTCGCGGCCCTCGACCACCTCGGCATCCACGTCGCGATCAAGGCCGAGCCGTTCGATCTCGACGACGACGTGCCGTTCCCGAAGGACACCGGCCACGCGGCGTACGACCCGGTGATGGTCACCCGGTACTGGCGGGTCCTCGCGCAGGTCGCGCAGGTGCTGGAACGCTACGCGGCGGACTTCTCCGGCAAGACGGGCCCGGTCCACCACTTCTGGCACACCTTCGACATCGCCGTCACCCGCTTCTCCGGCCGGAAGGTCGAGCAGAGCCCCGACGTCGACCCGGTCACCCGCGAGGCCTACTCCGAAGAGGTGATCAGCGCCGGCTTCTGGTTCGGCGACCGGAACCTGCCCGAACCGGCCTTCTACTCCTACACCGCGCCCGAGCCCGCCGGCCTCACCGAGGAGCCGCTCCGCCCCGATGAGGCGTTCTGGATGCCGTCCCGCGGCAGCCACCTCGCGATCCTGCGCTACGCCGACGCCCGCGCCGCCGCCGACCCGCGCGGCACCGTGCTCGACTTCCTGGACAGCGCGTACCGGGCGGGCGCCCGCAGGGCCGGGTGGGACATCGACGCCACCCGCTCCCCCGGCGGGGTCACCGACCCGCTGGGGTGAGGCATTCCCGGCGGCGCTCCGGCGTGGCGGCCGGGCTCCTCCGGGACGCGGTGCCAGGGCGGCCCGCATGCCGAGCGGCGCCGCGCCGGTGCGGTGCCGGGGACCGGGGCGGCGACCTCGCCGAGCGGGTCGAACGTGCCCGCCCGGCCCGCCGGGTACGGGACTCGGCCGATCGGCGCCGGGTGACGATCGGGAAGGTCCCCGGCCGCGAGCCCCGCGCGCGGGCGGGGCGCATGGAAACGGCCGCTCGTGCATTGCCGCCGACCGGAGGACGGGATCACGGAGTTTCCGGCGAGGACGACGACCGCCACCCGGAACGCCGCACGCCCGGTCGTGGAACCGACGCCTCGCCTTCCGGGCCGCTGACGCCCCGCCGCCCCTGGCCGCGGGCCCCGGCCGTCCGGGCGGAACGATCCGGCCCGCCGCGGCCCCGGTGACCCGCGGTGGAGCGGGCACCTGCCGTGCCGTCCCGCGTCACCGTAGTGCTAATCCGGCATAACAGTGACCGAATTCAACAAAAGTGCAATTCCGAAAATGAAGTCATCGTGACATTTATCAGGGTGAGTTCGTTAGATTGGGCGGAAACGGGAGCGGCAGGCGTGTCGGATGGAAAACAGAGATGGGTGGAAAGCGATCCGGTCGAAAAGCCAGATCCTCCGGCAGCAAACCGCGTCAGCTGCCCACCGCCATGCCGGGGTTGGGCGAGCCGGCGGGATGGTGGGTGAAATGGGAGGGGATCTCGGCGGTCGTCGCCACCCTGGTCGGCATCGGCGGCGCGTTCTTCTACCTGTACGACCGGTTCGTCGAGCCGCCTCCGCCGCCCGCCCCCGCGCCCACGCGCCCCACGTGTGAAAGCGGCTCGATCTGCCTGTGGCCGGAGAAGCGGTTCGGCGGGAAGGTGTGGGTCTGGACGCCGGGGGTGAGCGAGGAGGGGCGGATCCCGGACTATCTGCGCGAGCACGTCGGCTCCTTCGACGCGCAGGCCGAGGGGTGCTTCGTGGACACCGAGACGGGCGAGCGGCGGCCGGTGCACCTGCGGGACTGGAGCGAGCGCTATCACGACCCCGGCCGGTTCGGCAGAGTGATGGACACCATCACGTCCAAGTGCTGACGGGCCACCCGGTCCCGCGCAGGGCGGGATCTACCGGCGGCTGACGCGGGCGAGGGGCATCCGGGAGGCGGCGCCGGGATCCGCGGCGGGCGGCGGGGCTCGGGCAGGGCGGCCGATGGGCGTCCGCGGGGATTCCGTTGGACAAACAGGGCGACACGCGGCGCGGTGCCGTCGCGGGAGCGCCGGGGCTTGAGAACATCGATGGCGTGACGGCCCTTCTCGACCAGCTTCGGACGGCCTCCGGCGGTGACGAGGTACGGCGGCCGCTCCCCGTGTCCGGCATGCTCGCGGCGGTCTGGACGCTCGGGGTCGGGCTCGCCGTGCTCACCACGCTCACCCTGCTCGGCTGGATCGCCGACCCCAAGGGCGCCCTCGGCGAGGGCGTCCCGGGCGTGTTCCGCACGGCCTGCCAGATCTGGCTCGCCGCGCACCACGCGGGGTTCGCCATCCCCGGCGGCGGCCGGATCGGCCTGCTGCCGCTCGGCCTGATGGTCATGCCGGCCGCGCTGCTGTACCGGGCCGGGCTATGGATGGCCCGCGACGCCGACCTGCGGGTACGGCTGCCCGCCCGGCTGCCGAAGGGCTCCCCGAAGGAGAAGCAGAACGCGCGCCGCCGGGCACAGCTCGCGCTCATCGCGCGCGCCGGGGTCTCGCTCGCCGCGCCGTACGCGCTGCTCGCCGGGCTGGTCGCGCTGGTGGCGCGGAACGAGATCACCCAGCCGTTCCTCGCCGAGGTGCTCGCCGGGCACCTGCTGCTCGCCTTCGGCGCGGGGTCGCTCGCGGTGGCGCGCACGATCGGGCCGTGGCGGGTGATGCTGCGGCTGCTGCCCGAGCGGTCCCGCTCGCTCGTGGTGGGCACCGCGGCGGCGCTGGCGATCCTGCTCGCGGCCGGGCTCGTGCTCGTGGTCGGCGCGATCGTGGTGAGCCTCGACGAGATCAAGCGGCTCACCGACTTCCTCGGCCCCGGGCTGATCGGCGGCACGCTGCTGCTCATCGTCGAGGTGCTGTACCTGGTCAACGCCGTGATCTGGGGCATGGCCTACATCGCCGGGCCGGGTTTCGCGATCGGCACCGGCACCCTCGTCGCGCCCACCGGGGTGCGGCTGGGCCAGATCCCCGCGCTGCCGCTGCTCGGGGCGCTGCCCGAGCCGGGTGGCGCGCCGGTCTGGGCGATGGCGGTGGTGGCGATCCCGTTCCTCGCCGGGGCGGTCGCCGGGGTCGTGGTGGTGCGCATCGCGCCCACGCCCACCCCGGAGGCGGCGCCGATGTGGGGCTTTGGCTGCGGGCTCTGCGCCGGGGCGGCCGCCGGCGTGCTCGCCGCGCTCTCCGGCGGCCCGCTCGGCGGCAACCGGCTCACCGCGGTCGGCCCGTCGCCGTGGGAGGTGGCGTTCTCGGTGACGCTCGAGGTGGGCATCGCCGCGGGCATCAGCGCCGGGGTGGCGAACTGGTGGCTGATGCGCCGGGCCGCCGCCGAGCCCGCCGCCGCGAAGGCCGGCACTGCGCAGGCCGGCACTGCGAAGGCAGGCGCGGCGAAGCCGGCCACGCCGGCGGAGGAGGCCGCCGCGCCGGAGACGCCGGAGCCCGCCGACCGCGGGACGGGGCCGCTCGCCCGGCTCTTCCGCCGCCGCGGCGAGCCGGCCCGGCCGCTGCCCGGCCACTGGCTCGACGCCACCGAGTGCGAGACCCAGCCGCTCCCGTCCCGGCCCGCGGGCGGCGCCGACGAGGACGGCGCGGCCGGCACGTTCGGCGACGTGGCCCCCGCGGCCCCCGCGGCGAAGCGGCCGCGGCGGCTGCCCGGCATCCCGCGCCGCCGCCGCGTCGAGAAGCCCGCGCCGCCCCGGCCCGCGCCGCCCCGGCCCGCGCCGCGTCCGGACATCGTGGACGAGACCGACGACCGCGGCGGGCACGTCATCTACATGGACCCGTACGCCTGGGACCGCGACTGAGCGCCCGCCGCGGCGCGGGCCACCGGCGTACCGGCGGCTGCACGTTTCACGGCCGGACGGGTGTGTGCCGGAGCGCGGCACGGGCGCCCGGCTTGCCCCCGGGCCGCCCGGCGGCCGGAGCACGCCCATCGGAGGCCGCCTGCCGCGCGCGCATCGGGGCCCGGCCGGTGCGGCCCGGGAGACGCCGAAGGTGTCCCGGTGGCGGCCCGGATCCGGGCCGGAGGGCCGCACCGCCGGCCTCGGTCCCGCCCCGCCGGCGTCGGCCGGGGCCCCCGCGCGCTCCGGCGGCGCGCCGGGTGGGCCCGGGGAGCGCCTCCCGCCCCGTGGCGGGCGGACGGGGCACGCCCGTTCCCGCGGTTCCGGCCCGCCGTCGTGATCGGTTTCGCTAGCGTGCCGCAGTGCCATGGGGCGAATGCGACGTCTGCTCTCTCCGCACGCTTTGCTGATCGTCGTCGCCACCGGCTACGGCTGTGCCGCCCTGTCCCAGGTGCCGTCCCTGGTGGCGTTCAACTGGGACGAGGTCGTCTACGCCAGCCAGGTGCGGCCCGGCGTGCCCGCGGTGCCGATGTCCGCGCCGCGCGCCTGGGGCATGCCGCTCCTGCTCGCCCCGGTGGCCGCGCTGACCCAGTCGGTCCCGGTCATCCGCTGCTACCTGGCCGTGCTCGCCGGGGTCTGCCTGTACCTCGCGTTCCGTCCCTGGCTCGGCCTGTTCGGCCCGGCGGCGCGGCCCGCGCGGCCCCGGGACGCCCTGGAGGAGGCGCCCGGCGCGGTCTCCCGGTACGCGGTGCCGCTCGCCGCCGCGCTGTTCGTCACGCTGTGGAGCACCGTGCTCTACGGCGCGATGGCCTACCCCAACCTGTGGCTGGCGTTCGCGCTCGTCGCCGCGGCCGGGTGGTTCTGCCGGGCGCTGCGCGAGCCGGGCCGTACCGGCCCCCTTGTCGGCCTCGCGGTCGCGCTCGCCGCGGCCTCGCTGCTGCGGCCCACCGACGCGGCCGCGGCCGCGCTGCCGCTGCTCGTCGCCGGCGCGGTCCGGGCGGTACGGCGGGCGCCGCGCGGCCCCGCCCTGCTCGGCGCGGCCGCGGGCGGGCTCGCCGTGGGCTGGGGCGCGTGGCTGGCCGAGGCGTTCCTCCGGTTCGGCGATCCGCTCTCCCGGCTGCGCCAGGGCGCGGAGGTGAACGAGGCGCGGCTCGGCTTCGTGCTGCTCCGGCACCTGGAGGCGGTGGACGGGCCGGCCCTGCTGTGCCGCCCGCCGAGCGCCTGCTCGGACATCCACTGGCTCGAGGTGGCCTGGTGGTTCACGCTGCCGGTGCTCGTCGCCGCGGCCTTCGTGTTCGCCGAGGCGGCGCGGCAGGTGCTCACCGTCACGCTGGCGTGCGCGGTCACGTTCGCGCTGCCGTACCTGACGCTGTTCGACTACGCCAACCCCCGCTTCCTGCAGCCGGCCTACGCGCTGCTGGCGGTCTGCGCCGGGGTGGCGCTGGTACGGCTGCCGCTGTCCCGGCTCGCCCGGCCGCCCGCGATCGCCGTGCTCCTCGCCGCGCTCGCCGTGCACGTGCACGGGCAGAAGGCCACCCTCGACCGGGTGGTCGGCCGGCTGGAGCCGATCTTCACCGCGCAGCGGGAGCAGGCGGACGCGCTGCTCGCGCAGGGCGTGCGGCCGCCGTGCGCGATCGTCGGGCGGGGCGCGGTCCAGCTCGGCTACCTCACCGGCTGCCGCTCGGTGCGCACCGCCGCCGACCCGCGGCCCGGCGACGCGGCGGTGCGCCGGGCCCTCGCCGCCGGCGAGCAGGTCGTGCTGGTCGCCCGGGACGGCGGGCGGGCGCCGGACGGCTGGGCGCGGCTGCGGCTGCCGTCCGGACGCGCCTACACCCGTCAGGGCGCGAACGGCAGCTCGAACTGACCGGGCTCGAGGATCGGCACGCGGCGCTCGATCGCCCGCTCGAGCTCGTCCACGCAGTGCTGCTGGGCGCTCACCGTGCCCGCGCCCTTCTTGCAGTTGTAGTAGGCGGTGAACTCCTCGGCGAGGTAGAGCTGCACGAACGCGGCGCCGAGGGCGAACAGCAGCGAGAAGACGGAGATCACCACACCCGTGACCGCGGCGCCGATCCGCTCCTTGGCCCGGCGCAGCTCGAGCGTGGTACGCACCGACACGCCGAGCGCGAACAGCGTGAACACCAGGCCGACCAGGGGAATGAGCATCGCCATCGCAAGCCCGGCGAGCGCGATGAGCAGCGCGCGCCCACCGGTGGTGTCGACGATGCTCTGCCGCGGGGTCCGCTGGGGCGTGGGTGAGGGGGTCGTCACGTGGCCTCCTTCATGCCCTGGCCGTCGGAGCCGGGCAGGCGGGCCGATACGCTGGCAGCGTCGGCCCGGGAGCCGGGCCGTGCCGTGCGGGACACCTGCCCCGCGCGCCGGGCCGTACCCCTCCCGGAGAGCGAAAGGAGCGTCGGAGCTGTCATCCTCGCCTCGTGCCGCCGCCACGGGGCCCGCCCGGCGGGCCGCCCGGCTCGTCGTGCTGGTCTCGGGTTCTGGAACCAACCTACAGGCCCTGCTCGATGCGGCAGACGACGAATCGTACGGCGCGCGCGTGGTGGCGGTCGGCGCGGACCGGGACGGCATCGCGGGCCTGGAGCGCGCCCGCCGCGCCGGGGTGCCGGCCTTCGTCGAGCGGGTCGGCGACCACCCGACCCGGGAGGCGTGGGACGAGGCGCTCGCCGCGAAGATCGCCGAGTACGAGCCGGACCTGGTGGTCTCGGCGGGCTTCATGAAGATCCTCGGCCCGCGCGTGCTGGCGAAGTTCCCCGTCGTCAACACCCATCCGGCGCTGCTGCCCGCGTTCCCGGGCGCGCACGCGGTGCGCGACGCCCTCGCCTACGGGGTGAAGGTGACCGGCTGCACCGTGCATCTGGTGGACGCCGGGGTGGACACCGGGCCGGTGATCGCCCAGGAGCCGGTGCGGGTGGAGCCGGGCGACGACGAGCACACGTTGCACGAGCGGATCAAGACCGTGGAGCGGCGGCTGCTCGTCGACGTCGTGGGGCGCATGGTGCGTGAGGGCTGGACGGTCACCGGCCGTATAGTTTCGATCGGTGCTGGCCGCCGGTGACACACCGGCACACGTGGGAAGGACGCTCACTTGACCCGGATCGCGATCAGGCGCGCGTTGATCACGGTTTACGACAAGACCGGACTCGAGGAGCTCGCCCGCGCCCTTGACGCGGCGAACGTGGAGATCGTCTCGACCGGCGGCACGGCGGCGGCGATCGCCTCCTGGGGCGTGCCGGTCACCCCGGTGGAGTCGCTCACCGGCTTCCCCGAGTGCCTCGACGGCCGGGTCAAGACCCTCCACCCGCGGGTGCACGCGGGCCTGCTCGGCGACCTCACCAACCCGAGCCACGCCAAGCAGCTGGAGGAGCTGGAGATCGAGCCGTTCCAGCTCGTCGTGGCGAACCTCTACCCGTTCGCGCAGACCGTGGCCTCGGGCGCGTCGCCCGCCGAGTGCGTGGAGCAGATCGACATCGGCGGCCCGGCGATCCTGCGGGCCGCGGCGAAGAACCACGCCAACGTCGCGGTCGTGGTCTCCCCGGCGAAGTACCCCGAGGTGATCCGGGCGCTGAACGAGGGCGGGTTCACGCTCGACGAGCGGCGGCGGCTCGCGGCCGAGGCGTACGCGCACACCGCGTCCTACGACATCGCCGTGGCCTCGTGGTTCGCCGAGAGCTACGCCCCCGACCCGGAGGTGACCTGGCCGCGGTTCCGCGCCCAGGCGTGGCGGCGCAAGGCCGTGCTGCGGTACGGCGAGAACCCCCACCAGGGCGCCGCGCTCTACACCGAGGGCAGCGGCGGGCTGGCGAACGCCGAGCAGCTGCACGGCAAGGAGATGTCCTACAACAACTACGTCGACGCGGACGCCGCCTGGCGGGCCGCGTGGGACTTCGCCGAGCCGTGCGTGGCGATCATCAAGCACGCCAACCCGTGCGGCATCGCGATCGGCGCGGACGTCGCCGAGGCGCACCGCAAGGCGCACGCCTGCGACCCGGTGTCCGCGTTCGGCGGGGTGATCGCGGTGAACCGGGAGGTCACCGTGGAGCTCGCCCGGCAGATCGCGCCGATCTTCACCGAGGTCGTGGTCGCGCCCGCCTTCGCCCCCGAGGCGGTGGAGGTGCTGCGCGAGAAGAAGAACATCCGGCTGCTGGTCTGCCCGGAGCCGCCGGCGAACGCGGTCGAGTTCCGCCGCATCGACGGCGGGCTGCTCGTGCAGCAGGCCGACCGCATCGACGCGCCCGGCGACGACCCGGCGAACTGGGAGCTGCGCGCCGGCCCGGCCGCCGACGAGCGGACCCTCGCCGACCTCGCCTTCGCCTGGCGGGCGTGCCGCGCGGTGAAGTCGAACGCGATCGTGCTCGCCTCCGGCGGCGCGACCGTCGGCGTGGGCATGGGCCAGGTGAACCGGGTGGACTCGGCGCGGCTCGCGGTGTCCCGGGCGGGGGAGCGGGCCGCGGGCTCGGTGGCCGCCTCCGACGCGTTCTTCCCGTTCGACGACGGGCCGAAGGTGCTCGCCGAGGCCGGGGTGAAGGCGATCGTGCAGCCCGGCGGCTCGGTCCGCGACGAGGACGTGATCGCGGCCTGCGAGGCGGCCGGGATCACGCTCTACTGCACCGGGACCCGCCACTTCTACCACTGATCGTTTGTGGTTTGTGGCAAAACGTAACCCGATGACCGGTTAATCTGTTCCGGTTCCCTCCCTAGTCCCGTCCTCGGACCCGGAGCGTCTGATGTCCCTGACCAACCCGCTGCTGTCGTTCGTGCTCGGCGACGGGTTCTGGAGCAGCCCGATCCCGCTGCTCATCCTCGCCGTGGCCGCCGCGTACATCGGGTGGGTGGCCGTGGAGTACATCCCCGCCACCCGCCGGCTGCTGGAGCGGCGCGAGGGCGGGATGGCGCGGGGCGAGAACGCCGACGGCTGAGCCCCCGGCCACCCGCGGCCGTCGCCCGCACGGCGGCATCCGCGGACCTGTACCGGCGGCGGGCGGTCGTTCCCCGGCCGCCGCCCCCCGACATGGCAGGATGACGAGACATGACCGCGCGCATTCTCGACGGCAGGGCGACCGCCGCGAAGATCAAGGCAGACCTCACCGCCCGGGTCGCGGCGCTCGCCGAGCGGGGCCTGCGACCGGGCCTCGGCACCATCCTCGTGGGTGACGACCCCGGCAGCCAGGCGTACGTCGCCGGCAAGCACCGCGACTGCGCCGAGGTGGGCATCGCCTCGATCCGGGTGGAGCTGCCCGCCGACGCGAGCCAGGCCGACGTCGAGGAGGCGATCGACCGGCTCAACGCCGACCCGGCGTGCACCGGCTACCTCATTCAGCTCCCGCTCCCGCGCCACCTGGACGCGCGGCCGCTGCTGGAGCGCATCGACCCGGCGAAGGACGCCGACGGCCTCCACCCGGTCAACCTCGGCCGGCTGGTGCACACGGTCGACGCCCCCCTGCCGTGCACCCCGCGCGGCATCGTCGCGCTGCTGCGCGAGTACGACGTGCCGCTCGACGGCGCCGAGGCGGTCGTGGTCGGCCGCGGCATCACCGCCGGGCGGGCGCTCGGGCTGCTGCTCACCCGGCGGAGCGAGAACGCGACGGTCACGATGTGCCACACCGGCACCCGCGACCTGGCGGAGCACACCCGCCGGGCCGACATCGTCGTCGCCGCGGCGGGCTCGCCCCATCTGATCACCGCCGACATGATCCGGCCCGGCGCCGCCGTGCTCGACGTGGGCGTCTCCCGCGTCGACGGACGCATCGTCGGCGACGTGGCGCCCGAGGTCCGCGACGTCGCGGGCTTCCTCGCGCCGAACCCGGGCGGCGTGGGCCCGATGACCCGGGCGATGCTGCTCACCAACGTCGTCGAGGCGGCCGAGCGGGCGGCCGCCTCCTGACGACCTGGCGGCGCCGCCGGGTCAGCTGGCCCGGCGGTTCACCACGCGCGGCGGTGGATCGTTCGCCGGCGGATTGCCCCGCTGCTGTGGCACGACCGGGGTGGGCCGCACCAGCCCGAGCGCGACCACCTCGTTGGCCAGCCGAGTGCGCCGGTTGCTGCCCTCGGGGATGCGGAACTTCTGGTACAGCCGCAGCAGGTGCTGCTTCACCGCCGCCTCGGTGACCACGAGGTCGTCGGCGATCTCGCGCGCCGTCGCCGGGGACACGAACGCCTCGTCCGACAGCGCGGGCCGGCACAGCGACGTGAGCACGTCGAGCTCGCGCCGGGTCAGCTCCGGAGCCGCGGCGCGCCGCAGCTCCACCTCCGGCTCGAGATCCTCGCGCGGTATGCCGCCGATCCGGCAGCGCGCGGCGCCGAACGAGATGACGTCGCCGTCGTCGAGGACCCTTCGGGCGATCGGCCTGCCGTTCACCCGGGTGCCGTTGCGGGACAGGCCCAGGTCAACGACGTACACGTAGGGTCCCCGCCGGACGAACTCGGCGTGCAGCCGGGACACGCTCGGGTCCCGCAGGCGGATGTCGACTCCGCGGCCACGTCCGACAGTCGTGATCTCGGGGCGCAGCGGGGCCACCTCTCCGGTGTCCTCGATGCGTATGAACGGCCCCTCCACGGCAGTTCCTCCCCAGGTAGCCCGCCGTTACTTCCGCTACAGCACCGGCTTACCCAAACGAGGCGATGGAGAATCGCCTTTTCCCAAAACAGAATCCCGCGCAAATTTGGTCTTGACCGATACGTGGAATTTTGCCTGCTCACGGGTAGACTCGGCGCAACGCTAAGCGGAGGAAACACGTATGGCGGACAAAATTTCCAAGGGTCTCGCCGATGTCGTCGCCGCGTCCACCGCGCTGAGCGACATCGACGGCAAGGCCGGTCGCCTGTTCTACCGCGGATACGACATCCACGACCTGGCCGGGCGCACCACGTTCGAGGAGATCGCCTACCTGCTGCAGCGCGGGACGCTGCCGACGCGCCGGCAACTGCAGGAGTACGGCGAGCAGCTCGCCCGCGGGCGCACCCTCGGCACGCTCGTGGAGCGGCACCTTGCGGACGTGGCCGAGCGCCAGGCCCCGATGGAGGCGTTGCGCACCCTCGTCTCCCTCGCCGGGGCCGACGACCCCGACAAGGACGACAACTCGCTGGAGGCCAACCGGCGGAAGGCGGCGCGGCTCGTCGCCCAGCAGCCGATCCTCGTCGCCCGCTACCACGCGGCGCGGTCCGGGGTGACGCCGCCCGAGCCCGACCCCGAGCTCGGCATCGCCGGGAACTTCCTGCTGCAGATCACCGGCCGCCGCCCGGAGCCGCGGCACGTCGAGATCTTCGACACCTGCCTGGTGCTGCACGCCGACCACACGATGAACGCCTCGACGTTCGCCGCCCGGGTGTGCGCGGCGACGCTGTCCGACATGCACTCGGCGATCGTCGCGGCGATCGGCACGCTCAAGGGGCCGCTACACGGCGGGGCGAACGAGCGGGTGATGCGCACCCTGGAGGCGATCCGCTCCGAGGGCGGCAAGGTCGCCGAGGTGGTGCGCGCCAAGCTCGCCGCGGGCGAGAGGATCATGGGCTTCGGCCACCGGGTGTACCGGACCGAGGACCCGCGGGCCACCCATCTGCGCGAGATGTCCCGGGAACTGGCCGAGGCATCCGGTGACGACACCTACTATCGGATGTCGAGGGAGATGGAGGAGGTCGTCCACGCGGAGAAGGGCCTCTATCCGAACGTGGACTTCTACGCGGCGACCGTCTACCACTATCTCGGCATTCCGACGGACCTGTTCACCCCGGTGTTCTCCGTCAGCCGGATGTCGGGATGGACCGCACACGTGATCGAGCAGCACGCCGACAACCGCCTGATCCGGCCGGACAGCGAATACGTCGGCGAGCGCGATCGCAAGTGGGTGCCGATCGACGAAAGGGAGTAAGTGGCGCGAAAGCCGAAGGAGGATCGCATCGGCTGGCCGTACTGGCTGGTGCTCGCCGGCGCGGCCGCCGGCGTGGCCGTGGCGCTCTCCGGGCCGCAGGTGTGGCACGGAGCGGTGGTGATGGGCGCGGCGATCCTGCTCGGCGCGCTCATCCGGCTGGTGGTGGCGACGCCCGGTGACCTTGCGGTGCGGACCAAGGCACTCGACGTGCTGACGCTCGGGGGCCTCGGGGGCGCGTTGGTGCTGAGCGGGGCGCTGATGGTCATGTTCTGACCGGGCTTGTGACCGAGCGGAGAACCGGACCGGCCGGGCGGCTCCGGGAGACGTTCCGGGGTCGTTCGGCCGGGGCTCCGGTGGACCCTCGGTGGGCCGGGCTCCGATCTCCGGTAAGGGTCCGATAATCTCACTGGCCAGCGAGCCTCAAAAAGGACCGGTCTGGCCAGTCAGCTCAGAAGGGGAAACCACACACCATGCCGAAGATCAAGGTAGCGGGCCCCGTCGTCGAACTCGACGGCGACGAGATGACCCGGATCATCTGGCAGTTCATCAAGGACCAGTTGATCCTGCCCTACCTGGACATCGACCTTAAGTACTACGACCTGAGCATCCAGAACCGCGACGCCACCGACGACCAGGTCACGATCGACGCGGCGCACGCTATCAAGAAGTACGGCGTCGGCGTCAAGTGCGCGACGATCACTCCTGACGAGGCCCGCGTCAAGGAGTTCGGCCTGAAGAAGATGTGGAAGTCCCCGAACGGGACTATCCGCAACATTCTCGGCGGCGTGGTGTTCCGTGAGCCGATCGTGGTTTCCAACATTCCGCGGCTCGTGCCCGGGTGGAAGAAGCCGATCATCATCGGCCGGCACGCCCACGGCGACCAGTACAAGGCCGCGGACTTCGTCGTGCCCGGCCCCGGCACGGTGACCCTCACCTACGTGCCGGAGGACGGCGGCGAGCCGATCGAGATGGAGGTCGCGAAGTTCCCCGGCTCCGGCGTCGCCATGGGCATGTACAACTTCGACGACTCCATCCGGGACTTCGCCCGCGCCACCATGCGGTACGCGCTCGACCGCGGGTACCCGCTCTACCTGTCCACGAAGAACACGATCGTCAAGGCGTACGACGGCCGGTTCAAGGACATCTTCGAGGAGGTCTTCGAGTCCGAGTTCAAGGCGGACTTCGAGGCCGCCGGCCTCACCTACGAGCACCGGCTCATCGACGACATGGTCGCCCAGGTGCTCAAGTGGGAGGGCGGCATCGTCTGGGCCTGCAAGAACTACGACGGCGACGTGCAGTCCGACGTGGTGGCGCAGGGCTTCGGCTCGCTCGGCCTCATGACCAGCGTGCTCATGACCCCGGACGGCCGGACCGTCGAGGCGGAGGCCGCGCACGGCACCGTCACCCGCCACTACCGCCTGCACCAGCAGGGCAAGCCCACCTCGACCAACCCGATCGCGTCGATCTTCGCCTGGACCCGCGGCCTGCAGCACCGCGGCAAGCTCGACAACACCCCCGAGGTGACGAACTTCGCCCAGACGCTCGAGCGGGTCTGCATCGAGACGGTCGAGAGCGGCAAGATGACCAAGGACCTCGCGCTGCTCGTCGGCGGCGACACCCCCTGGCTCACCACCCAGGAGTTCCTCGCCGCGATCGACGAGAACCTCAAGCGCGCGATGGCCGCCTGAGCGGACCGCACGCCGCGGACGCGGCCGCCCGCGGCCCGGTGCGCTCCCCCGAGGGCGCACCGCTCGCCGCGGCCGTGCCGCCCGCGCCGGCCGCAGGCCGCCTGGACGAGACGTGCCGGGGCCGTTCCCGCGTGGGGCGGCCCCGCCGCCGTACCCGGGCCGTACCGGGGCCGTAGCCGGGCACTGCGCGGCCCCTCGGCGCCGGCGGCCGTCCCCGCCGCACCGCGGCGGCGGCGATCACCGTAAAGTCGTGCACGTCCGATTGACGTGTCGAGACCCAAGGACGGTGGCATGCCGCAGATCTCGCCGCTGCTGGCGGGCGACCCGGTACGGCTCGGGCCCTTCACGCTGACCGGGCGCATCGGCGAGGGCGGGCAGGGCACCGTCTACCTCGGCTACACCAGCCACGGGGAACGCGCCGCGGTCAAGCTGCTGCACGTCAAGTTCACCGGCGACGCCGCCGCCCGGTCGCGGTTCGCCCGGGAGCTGCGGGCCGCCACCCGGGTCGGCTCCTCCTCCTGCACCGCCCGGGTGATCGCGGCCGACCTGGACGGCGACACGCCGTACATCGCGAGCGAGTTCATCGACGGGCGGTCGCTGCGCGAGACGGTGGAGGCCGACGGCCCGCTGCACGGCCCCGGGCTCGACCGGCTCGCGCTCGGCACCGCGACCGCCCTCGCCGACATCCACCGCGCCGGCATCGTGCACCGCGACTTCAAGCCGGACAACGTGCTCATCTGCCCGGACGGGCCGCGGGTGGTCGACTTCGGCATCGCCCGCATCCTCGACTCGACCGGCACGATCACCAGCCGGGCGGTCGGCACCCCCGCCTTCATGGCGCCCGAGCAGATCGCCGGGGCCGCGGTCGGGCCGCACACCGACGTGTTCGCCTGGGGCACGGTGATCATGTTCGCGGCGACCGGGTGGTCGCCGTTCGACGGGCCGTCGATCGCGGCCGTGCTCAACCGGGTGCTCACCCACGAGGTGGACGTGGGCGTGCTGCCCGCGCCGCTGGGCGAGGTGGTGCGCGCGAGCCTGAGCAAGGCGCCCGGGGACCGGCCCAGCGCCGAGGAGATCCGCGACCGGCTGCTCGGGCCGGCCGGGCCCGCCGGCGACGCCACCGTGCCGCTGCCGCGGCCGCGCGGCTAGGCGGCCGGCACGCGGCCGGGGTACGGCGGCGCGGCAGGCCGTACCTGCCGACGGGGCGCGGGAGGGCTCCGGGTAGGGTCCCCCTGACAGGTGAATACGTCGGCCCTCGTCGAGTTGGGGGAAGGTATGGCCAAGACTCCCGTGAAGGTCACCGTCACCGGTGCCGCCGGTCAGATCGGATATGCGCTGCTGTTTCGCATCGCCTCGGGTCAGCTCCTCGGCGCTGACGTCCCGGTGAAGCTGAGCCTGCTGGAGATCCCGCAGGCGATCAAGGCCGCCGAGGGCACGGCGATGGAGCTCGACGACTGCGCCTTCCCGCTGCTGCGCGGCATCGAGATCACCGACGATCCGAACGTGGCCTTCGACGGCGCGAACATCGCGCTGCTCGTCGGCGCCCGCCCGCGCACCAAGGGCATGGAGCGCCGTGACCTGCTGGAGGCGAACGGCGGCATCTTCGGCCCGCAGGGCCGCGCGATCAACGAGCACGCGGCCGACGACATCCGGGTGCTCGTGGTGGGCAACCCGGCGAACACCAACGCGCTCATCGCCAAGTGCGCCGCCCCGGACGTACCGGCCGAGCGGTTCACCGCGATGACCCGCCTCGACCACAACCGCGCCCTCAGCCAGCTCGCCAAGAAGCTCGACGTGCCGGTGAGCGACATCAAGAAGATGACGATCTGGGGCAACCACTCGGCCACCCAGTACCCCGACCTCTACCACGCCGAGGTCGGCGGCAAGATCGCGGCCGAGCTGGTGGACGAGGCCTGGCTGCGCGACACCTTCATCCCCACCGTGGCCAAGCGCGGCGCGGCGATCATCGAGGCCCGCGGCGCCTCCTCCGCCGCCTCCGCCGCGAACGCGGCGATCGACCACGTGTACGACTGGGTGAACGGCACCCCGGAGGGCGACTGGACCTCCGCCGCGGTCGTCTCCGACGGCTCGTACGGCGTGCCCGAGGGCCTGGTCTCCTCGTTCCCGGTGGTGTCCCGGAACGGCCGCTGGGAGATCGTCCAGGGCCTGGAGATCAACGAGTTCTCCCGGGAGCGGATCGACGCCTCGGTCCGCGAGCTCGAGGAGGAGCGCGACGCCGTGCGCGCCCTCGGCCTCATCTGAGACACGCCTGAGACACGCCGACGCGCTCCGGCCGGCGCGGCACCCGAGACGCGCCGGCCGGGTTTCGCACGCGCCGGGCAGGGCCGCCCGCCCGGCGCGTGCGCGCGTTCGCGACGCAACCTCCCGCCCCGGGAGCGTGCGGGGGTACGGCCGGCCGTTCCGGGCCCCGCCGCGCGGTCAGGCGCGCCGGTGCGGCACGCAGGTGGGCGCGGGCGCGGCCGGGTCCGGCTGCGGCGTGACGAACACCACGCCGGCGGTGGTGAGGAGGGTGGCGAGGAGGATGACGGCGCTCGCGGCGAGATGAACGAACCAGGAGGGGAGCGGCCGGGGCGATAAGCCGCCTCTCATCATCACAGAGCAGATTTCACCATAAACCCGAACGGAAAGGGCGGAAACCGCGAATGCCGGGCCGTACGGCCGCCCCGCCCGGCGCGCCGCCGCCTCCCGGGGCCCGCCGCGCAGCTCACGCCGTCAGGGCCGCCCAGGCGTCGGCGACGATCGTCTTCAGCGACGGGTGCTCGGGGGACCAGCCGAGCTCGCGCTGGATGCGCTCGCTGGAGGCGACGAGGATCGCCGGGTCGCCGGGGCGGCGCGGGGCCGTCTCGGCCGGGATCGGGTGCCCGGTGACCTCGCGGCAGACCTCGATCACCTCCTTCACCGAGAAGCCGGAGCCGTTGCCGAGGTTGTAGATCTCGTGCCGGCCGGGCGTGCAGGCGTCGAGCGCGAGCAGGTGGGCGCGGGCGAGGTCGGCGACGTGGATGTAGTCGCGGATGCAGGTGCCGTCGGGCGTGGGGTAGTCGTCGCCGAAGATCCGCACCGCGGGCCGCTCGCCGCGGGCGACGGCGAGCACGTTCGGGATGAGGTGGGTCTCGGGGTCGTGGCGCTCCCGGTACACCCGGCCGTCCGCGGCGGTGTAGGCGCCGGCCACGTTGAAGTAGCGCAGGCTCACCGCGCCCAGGCCGTACAGGCCCGCGAACGTGGTGAGCGCGGTGTCGATGGCGAGCTTGGAGGCCCCGTAGGGGTTGGTGGGCCGGGTGGGGTCGGTCTCCTCGATGGGGCAGCGCTCCGGCTCGCCGTACGTCGCGGCGGTGGAGGAGAACACGATCCGGCCGACGCCCGCCCGGCGCATCGCCTCCAGCAGGGCGAGCGTGCCGCCGAGGTTCGACGTCCAGTACTTGGCCGGGTCCGCCACCGACTCGCCGACCAGGGACTTGGCGGCGAAGTGCAGGACGGCGTCGAAGCCGCGCTCGAGCACCGGCCCGGCCTCGGTGATCGAGCACCGCTCGAACCGGGCGCCGGGCGGCACCGCGTCCGCGTGCCCGGTGGACAGGTCGTCGAGCACGGTCACCTCGTGCCCCGCCTCGAGGAGCTGCGCGGCGACGACGCTGCCGATGTACCCGGCCCCGCCGGTGACCAGGAGCTTCACGCGATCACCCCATCGGTGCTTTTGACTTTGGTGGATCCTGTTGGATTTTGAGGATATTGCGGTACGCCGCCCAGCATACGCGCCTTCGCCCCCGGTACCCTGGCAGACCAGGCCGCCGGCCTGTGCGACTCGGCCGAACACGGGGAAACGGACATCGATGTGGGCACCGTCGCCGCGAACATCGCCCTGGTCCTGCTCTTCATCCTGATCGGCGGGTTCTTCGCCGCCGCCGAGATCGCCCTGGTCTCGCTGCGGGAGAGCCAGGTGCGCCGCCTCGCCGAGCGCGGCCGCCGCGGGGCGCGGGTGGCCCGCCTGGCCCGGGACCCGAACCGCTTCCTCTCCTCGGTGCAGATCGGCGTCACCGTCGCCACCATGCTCTCGGCCGCGTTCGGCGCCGACACCCTCGCCCGGGACCTCGCGCCGGTGCTCGCCGCCCGCGGGCTGCCCGAGGCGGTGGCGGCGCCGCTCGCGCTCGTGCTCGTCACGCTCGCCATCTCGTACGTGTCGCTGGTGCTCGGCGAGCTCGCGCCGAAACGGCTCGCGCTGCAGCGCTCGGCCTCGCTCGCGCTCGTCGTGGCCCCGGTCATCGACCGTATCGCCGTGCTGTCCCGGCCGGTGATCTGGCTGCTGTCGAAGTCCACCGACGGCGTGGTGCGGCTGCTCGGCGGCAACCCGGCCGCGGACCGCAGCGCGGTCACCGTGGAGGAGCTGCGCGACATGGTGGTGGGCAGCCAGGCGCTCACCCCGGACGAGCGGCGGCTGATCGGCGAGGTGTTCGCCGCGGGCAAGCGGCAGGTGCGCGAGGTGCTGCTGCCGCGCACCGAGGTGGAGTTCATCGACACCGACGAGCCGTTCGACCAGGCCGCCGCCCGTGCCGCCGCCTCCCCGCACTCCCGGTTCCCGGTGTTCCGCGGCTCCCACGACAACGTGATCGGGTTCGTGCACGTGCGCGACCTGCTCAGCCCGGCGCTCGCCGGCCGCCAGGAGCCGCTCGGCGAGGTCGTGCCGGTGCGCCCGGTGAAGTTCCTGCCCGCGAGCAAGATGGTGCTCGCCGCGCTCTCCGAGATGCGCGACGAGGGCCACCACCTCGCCATCGTGGTCGACGAGTACGGCGGCACGAGCGGCATCGTCACGCTCGAGGACCTGGTCGAGGAGCTCATCGGCGACATCCGCGACGAGTACGACCGGACCGCGGCCCCGGTGCGCCGGGTCTCCGGCGAGCTCGAGCTCGACGGCCTCGTCAACCTCGACGCGTTCGCCGCCGAGACCGGCATCCGGCTGCCGGACGGGCCGTACGAGACGCTCGGCGGCTACATCATGGCCGCGCTCGGCCGCGTGCCCGCGACCGGGGACGAGGTGCGGACCGGCGGCTACCTGCTCACCGTCACCGAGATGGACGGCCGGCGTGTCGCCCGGGTCCGGGTGGTGCCGTACGCGCCCGGCGCCGCCCATCCGGTGCCCCCGGGGGCCGGTACGGCGGGGCCGGAAGACGGCGTCGAGTCGCCGAACGCCTCGGGAACCTGACACAATTGCGGATATGGCCAGACCCCGTGTTCTCTCCGGCATCCAGCCGACCGCAGACTCCTTCCACCTGGGCAACTACCTGGGCGCGCTGCGCCAGTGGGTCGAGATGCAGGAGACGCACGACTCCTACTACATGGTCGTCGACCTGCACGCGCTCACCGTCGAGTGGGACCCGGAGCTGCTGCGCCGCCGTACCCGGGTCGCCGCCGCCCAGCTCTTCGCCATCGGGCTGGATCCGGAGAAGTGCACGGTGTTCGTGCAGAGCCACGTGCGCGAGCACACCGAGCTGGCCTGGATCCTCACCTGCCTCACCGGCATGGGCGAGGCCTCGCGCATGACCCAGTTCAAGGACAAGTCCGCCAAGCAGGAGTTCGTCGGCGTGGGCCTGTTCACCTACCCGATCCTGCAGGCCGCGGACATCCTGCTCTACCAGGCCGACCAGGTGCCGGTCGGGGCCGACCAGAAGCAGCACCTGGAGCTCACCCGCGACCTCGCCCAGCGGTTCAACCACCGGTTCGGGGAGACCTTCCGGCTGCCGCAGCCGTACATCCTCAAGGAGGTCGAGAAGATCACCGACCTCCAGCAGCCGACGGCGAAGATGTCGAAGTCGTCGTCGAGCCCGCAGGGCATCCTCGACCTGCTCGACGAGCCCGGCCCGCTGCGCAAGAAGATCATGCGCGCGGTGACCGACACCGGCACCGAGATCCGCGCGGACGAGGAGAACAAGCCCGGCATCACCAACCTGCTGCGCATCCTCTCCGCGCTCACCAAGACGCCCATCCCCGAGCTGGAGAAGCGCTACGAGGGCCAGGGCTACGGCACGTTCAAGAAGGACGTCGCCGAGGCGGTGATCGAGACCTTCACGCCGATCCGAGAGCGCACCCAGCGGCTGCTCGCCGACGAGGCCGAGCTCGACAAGCTGCTCGCGATCGGCGCCGAGCGCGCCCGCGCCGTCGCCCAGGAGACGATGGAGAAGGTGCGCGAGCGCGTCGGCTTCCTGCCGATCCCGCGCTAGTACGCGGCCGGAACACGCAGAGCCCCTGATCGCCTGAGGCCATGCCGCCTCTGGCGATCCAGGGGCTCGGATGTTCTATGGGGTTCTCCGCATCGCGGGGGCCTGGGGCAACGGGCAGGTGTGCCTCACGCGCATGCCGTTTTGTCGCATGCGACCCCTCTTAGGGGCGATGAGGACTCACGGACTTCTACCGCAACCGCGCCGGCACGCCGTAGTTGCGACCCCTCTTAGGGGCGATGAGGACACGGGAATGACCAACAAGATCCGTGTCTACCGTTGCGCGTTGCGACCCCTCTTAGGGGCGATGAGGACCGCGGCGCGATCTGCCGCGTTGCCGTCGAACATGTCGTGTTGCGACCCCTCTTAGGGGCGATGAGGACCCCGACGGTAAAGGCGCAGGTGGAAAGCCTTTTGATCAACGCCGGGAAGGGGCGTTTTGCAGTGAACCTCCGGTAGTGCAGCAGACCCGGGAGGTTCGCTGCAACTTTACGAGTGGTCAAGGGCATGGGTGGCCGTCGCGGTGCCGTGCCGTACGGCGTGCCGGGCCGCCGCCGGTGTGCCGGTCAGAGCGAGGCGAGCACGGCGGCGGCGACGAGGAGCAGGGCGGCGCCGAGCGCGGCGAGCGGGGCCGGGGACCAGGTCACGGTGAGCGTGCCGGCGGCGTCGCCGGACCGGCCGCGGGCGCGCGCCGACTCCTCGACGATCTGCTCGGCGACCCAGTGCGCGTGGGTGCGGTTCGCCACCGCCTCGGCGTGGTCGCGCGGGGTGTGCCCGGGGCGGTCCCGGTCGCCGTCGCCGTCCCGGCCGCCACCGGCCGGGCGGCTGCGGGCCATCCGGATCAGCTCCCGGTTGGACACCTGCGGGGTCCACGAGCGGATCGTGCGGCCGCCGGACTCGATGAGGATCGCGTGGGTGACCCGCACGTCGCCGAGCGCCGCCCACGGGACGAACGCGTCCCGCAGCGGGTTGCGCACGAGCACGCCGTCCTCGCGCAGGAAGATGCCCGGGCGCAGGCAGGTCACGTAGATCACCGCGGTGAGCACGCCGAGCACCGCGCCCGCGACGAGCGAGGACGGCATGCGGCCCCGCACGATCAGATCGACGGCGTTGAGCGCGGCGAAGGCGAGCCAGATCCAGCCGAGGACGAACGCCCCCTTCGACCGGAACACGCGCGGCTTCACGGCAGGCCCGCCCGCCACTTCAGCCGGGCGAAGCCCGGCTTGATCACGCCGTTGATCAGCGCCAGCCGCTCGTCGAACGGGATGAACGCGGACTTCATCGCGTTCACCGTGAACCACTGCAGGTCGTCCCAGCCGTACCCGAAGGCGTCGACGAGCTTGGCGAACTCCTCCGACAGCGAGGTGTTGCTCATCAGCCGGTTGTCGGTGTTCACCGTCACCCGGAAGTAGAGCCGCCGCAGCAGGCCGATCGGGTGCTCGGCGATCGACGGGGCCGCCCCGGTCTGCAGGTTCGAGGTGGGGCACATCTCCAGCGGGATGCGCTTGTCCCGCACATACGCGGCGAGCCGGCCGAGCTTCGCCGTGCCGTCCGGCGACACCTGGATGTCGTCGATGATCCGCACGCCGTGGCCGAGCCGGTCCGCGCCGCACCACTGGATCGCCTGCCAGATCGACGGCAGCCCGAACGCCTCGCCGGCGTGGATGGTGAAGTGGGCGTTCTCCCGCTGCAGGTACTCGAACGCGTCCAGGTGCCGGGTGGGCGGGTAGCCCGCCTCGGCGCCGGCGATGTCGAAGCCGACCACGCCGACGTCCCGGTACCGGACCGCGAGCTCGGCGATCTCCATCGAGCGGGCCTGGTGCCGCATCGCGGTGAGCAGCGTGCCGACCCGGATGCCGAACCGCGCCGAGCCGTCCCGGAACCCGTCGAGGACCGCCTGCACCACCTCGTCGAGGCCGAGCCCGCCCGAGGTGTGCTGCTCCGGGGCGAACCGCACCTCGGCGTAGACGACGCCGTCGGCGGCGAGGTCCTCGGCGCACTCGAACGCCACCCGGTAGAGCGCCTCGCGGGACTGCAGCACCCCGACCGTGTGGGCGAAGGTCTCCAGATACCGCTCGAGCGACCCGGAGTCGGCCGCCTCGTGGAACCACTGCCGCAGGTTGTCCGGGTCGGTGCTGGGCAGCCGGTCGTACCCCGACTCGCGGGCGAGATCGATGATCGTCTCCGGCCGCAGGCCGCCGTCGAGATGGTCGTGGAGCAGAACCTTCGGCGCCTTGCGGATCTCCTCTAGGGTCGGCGTCTGGTCCATTCGCTCATCCTATGTCGCGCCGCCGGTACGGCCCGCCGCGCGCGGTCACTCGTCCTCCCGGTGGGCGGTCTCCGGCGAGAACGCGGGCAGGCAGACCGCCACGTACTCGGCGCCGTCCGGGCCGACGCCGTACCGGATGCGCTCGCCCGGCTCGGTCACCACGGCCTGGCCCGCGCCGACCTCGGTGACCCCGCCGTCGTGCTCCACCCGCAGCGTGCCGCGCAGCACCAGGGTGAACTCGGCGAACTCCGGCTTCTGCGGCGGCTCGGACCACCCGGGCGGGGCGACCATGTGGGCGATCGACAGCCGCCCGTCCCCGGTGTTCACCCGGCCCACGTACTCGTCGATGATCTTGCCGCCCGGCACCGGGATACGGCACGCCGACTCGATCTTGCGCACCATGACGACTACCTCGATCCCCTTCCCGGCTCAGGCGGTCACCCTATCGATCACCAGCGGCAGCAGGCCCGGATCCGGCGCGTCGCCGATCTCGTAGGCGCCCTCGAGCGCCGCGAGCGCCCGGTCGAACCGCTCCGGCTCGTCGGTGTGCAGGGTGAGCAGGGCCTGCCCCTTGCGTACCCGGTCGCCGGGCTTGGCGTGCAGGGTGACGCCCGCGGCGTGCGCAACCGGGTCCTCCTTCCGGGCCCGGCCCGCGCCGAGCCGCCAGGCGGCGACGCCCACCGCGTAGGCGTCGAGCCGGGTGAGCACGCCGTCGGCCGGGCAGGTCACGTCCATCGTCTCGGCGGCGCGCGGCAGCGGCGCGTCCGGGTCGCCGCCCTGGGCCCGGATCATCCGCCGCCAGGCGTCCATCGCCGAGCCGTCCTTGAGCGCGTCGGCCGGGTCCCGGCCGTCCACCCCGGCCGCGGCGAGCATCTCCCGCGCCAGCCGTACCGTGAGCTCGACCACGTCCTCCGGGCCGCCGCCGGCGAGCACCTCGACCGCCTCGGCGACCTCGAGCGCGTTGCCGACCGCCCGGCCGAGCGGCCGGTCCATCGCGGTGAGCAGGGCGACCGTGCGCACCCCGGCGTCCTCGCCGAGCTCGACCATGGTGGTGGCGAGCTCCTGGGCCGAGGCCACGTCCTTCATGAACGCGCCGGAGCCGACCTTCACGTCGAGGACGAGCGCCCCGGTGCCCTCGGCGATCTTCTTCGACATGATCGACGAGGCGATGAGCGGGATCGACTCCACGGTGCCGGTCACGTCGCGCAGCGCGTACAGCTTGCGGTCGGCCGGGGCGAGCCCCTCCCCGGCGGCGCACACCACCGCGCCCGCCTCGCGCAGCACGGCGAGCATCTCGTCGGCGGACAGCGACGCCCGCCAGCCGGGGATCGACTCGAGCTTGTCGAGCGTGCCGCCGGTGTGGCCGAGGCCCCGGCCGGACAGCTGCGGCACGTACGCCCCGCACGCCGCGACCAGCGGCGCGAGCGGCAGCGTGATCTTGTCGCCGACGCCGCCGGTGGAGTGCTTGTCCGTGGTCGGGCGGTCGAGCATCGACCAGTCCATCCGGGTGCCGGAGGCGACCATCGCCGCGGTCCACCGGGCGATCTCCCGCCGGCTCATGCCGTTGAGCAGGATCGCCATGGCGAGCGCGGACATCTGCTCGTCGGCCACCTCGCCCCGGGTGTACGCGTCGACGACCCAGTCGATCTGCGCGTCGGACAGCTCGCCGCCGTCCCGCTTGGTGATGATCACGTCGATCGCGTCGAAGCTCATGAAACCCCCATCAGGTCGCCGGGGAACCGGCCCGGGCTGAGGTGCGCCGGGCCGGTTCGAAAGAGACCGGGCTCAGCGCACCCGCCCGAGGTCGTCCGGGCCGAACGCGAGCGGCAGCACCTCCGCCATCCGCTTCGGCCCCTCGGTGGTCTGCAGCAGCAGCTCCGGCCCGCCGTGCTCGTACAGCAGCTGCCGGCACCGCCCGCACGGCATGAGCGGCTCGCCGTTCCCGTCCACGCAGACGAAGGCGACGAGCCTTCCGCCGCCGGTGGCGTGCAGCGCCGAGACCAGGCCGCACTCGGCGCACAGGCCGAGGCCGTAGGAGGCGTTCTCGACGTTGCAGCCGACCACCACCCGCCCGTCGTCGACGAGCGCCGCCGCGCCGACCGGGAAGTTCGAGTACGGCGCGTACGCGCGCCGCATCGCCTCGGCCGCGCGCTCGCGCAGCAGGTTCCAGTCGATCTCCCGTTCGGTGGTCGCGCCGCCGTCCGGCGCTCCGGTCATGACGCCTGTCCTCTCCGGTACGGCACGCCGTCCGCGGCCGGCATGCGCAGCCGCTGCGAGGCGAGCGACAGCACGAGCAGCGTCGCCAGGTGCGGCGTGAACGAGGTGAACTGGTCGGGCACGGTGTCGGTCACCGCGAACACGACGAACACCGCGAGCGCGCAGACCGCGGCGATCACCGCCGCCCGCACGTGGCGGCGCCGCACCGCCTGGTAGACCGCGAACGCCACGAGCAGCAGCGCGATCACCAGCAGCAGCGCGTGCACCGACACCCCGCCCTGGCGGAGCTGCAGCGCGTCGGTGAACCCGAACAGCGCCGCGCCGCCGGCGAGCCCGCCCGGCCGCCAGTTGCCGAAGATCATCGCGGCGAGGCCGATGAAGCCGCGGCCGCCGGTCTGGCCCTCCCGGTAGATGCCCGCCGCGACCAGGGAGAGAAACGCCCCGCCGAGCCCGGCGAGCGCGCCGGACACGATCACCGCGACGTACTTGTAGAAGTAGACGTTCACGCCGAGCGACTCGGCCGCCACCGGACGCTCGCCGCACGAGCGCAGCCGCAGCCCGAACGCGGTCCGCCACAGCAGCCAGTAGCTGAGCGGGACGAGCAGGATCGCCACGATCGTGAGCAGCGAGACGTTCTGGGTGAGCCCGCGCAGCAGCCCGGCCAGGTCGGACAGCAGGAACCAGCCCTTCGCCTCCAGCGCCTGCAGCGGCTCGCCGATGCCCGGGATGCTCACCCGCTCCGGCGCGGGCACCCGGGGCGACTGGGTCTCACCGCCGCCCGGCATGCCCTCGAACACCAGCTTCGACAGGTACTGGGTGACGCCCTGGCCGAGCATGGTGATCGCCACTCCGGAGATGATGTGGTCGACGCCGAAGGTGACGGTGGCGATCGCGTGCAGCAGGCCGCCGAGCGCGCCGCCGGCCAGCCCGGCGATCACCCCGGCCCAGGGGCTGCCGAACTGCAGCGCCCCCCACGCCCCGAACCAGGTCCCGAAGATCATCATGCCTTCGAGGCCGATGTTCACCACCCCGGCCCGCTCCGACCACAGCCCGCCGAGCGCGGCGAGCCCGATCGGTACGGCGAGCCCGAGCGCGGCGCCGAACGTGCCGCCGGAGGTGATGTCGTTCGCCCCGGTGAGCACCCGCCCGATCGACAGCAGCACGAGCAGCCCGAACAGGCCGAGCAGCAGCGTCCGCCACGACATGCGGAACCGGGACGGCGCCGCGGTGCCCGCGGCCCGCGCCGGCGGGGCCGCCTCGGTGACGCTCACGCCTTCACCTCCCCCAGCTCACGGCCGACGCGGCGCTGCAGCGCGACCTGGCTGTACCGGTGCGCCAGCTCGTAGGCGACGATGACGGAGAGCACGATCGTGCCCTGCATGATGGTGACGATCTCCTTGGGGATCCCCTCCAGATCGAGGATCTGGGCGGAGTTGTCGAGGAACGCCCACAGGAGCGAGGCGAACACGATGCCGACCGGGTGGTTTCGGCCGAGCAGCGCGATCGCGATCCCGGTGAAGCCGAGCCCGGCCGGGAAGTCGAGGCTGTAGGTGTAGGAGTGGCCGAGCAGCTGCGGCATGCCGACGAGGCCGGCCGTACCGCCCGAGATCACCATGGCAAGGACGACCATCCGCTTGACGTTCACGCCGCTCGCCACCGCGGCCGGCTCGGACTGCCCGGTGGCGCGCAGCTCGAACCCGAACCGGGTGTGGTTGAGCATCACGTGGAAGCCGACGCCGACGAGCGCGGCCACGATGATGAACCCGAACACCTGCTGGGTGGTGCCGGGGATCAGCTCGAACCCGGGGACGCGGCCGGACTCCGGGATGGGCCGGGTGCCGATGTTGTTGCTGCCCGCGATCGGCACCGCCCACTGGGTGAGCAGCCAGGCGCCGAGGCCGGTGGCGATCGCGTTCAGCATGATCGTCGAGATCACCTCGCTCACCCCGCGGGTGACCTTGAGCACCCCGGCGATCGCCGCCCAGAGCGCGCCGACGAGCACCGCCACCACCACGATGAGCGCGATGTGCAGCGGCGCGGGCAGCACCACCGCGCCGCCCACCGCGGCCGCGATCAGCGCGGCGAGCCGGTACTGGCCGTCCACGCCGATGTTGAACAGGTTCATCCGGAACCCGATCGCCACCGCGACCGCGGACAGGTAGAAGGTGGTGGCCTGGTTGATGGTGAGCACGAGCGTGCGCGGCCGCACGCCGTACTCGACCATGAGCAGCAGGGTGTCCACCGGCGGGTTGCCGGTGACGATCAGCACGATCGAGGTGACCAGCGCCGCGAACACGATCGCGAGCACGGGCGCGACGATCGCGAGCACCCCGTTGAGCGGGACCCGCCCGAGCAGGCGGTCGACGAAGCCGGTCACGCCACCTCCTGAGCACCCGTCATCGCGCACCCGAGCTCGTCCGGGGTGACCCGGGACGGGTCGAACTCGGCGACCAGCCGCCCGCGCAGGATCACCTTGAGCGTGTCGGAGAGGCCGATGAGCTCGTCGAGGTCGGCGGAGATGAGCAGTACGGCGAGCCCTTCGGCGCGGGCCCGGCGCAGGTGGTCCCAGATCGCCGCCTGGGCGCCGACGTCCACGCCGCGGGTCGGGTGGGCGGCGATGAGCACCACCGGCTCGCCGCTCATCTCCCGGCCGACGATGAGTTTCTGCTGGTTGCCGCCGGAGAGCGCGGACGCGGCCACGTCGATGCCCGGGGTGCGCACGTCGTACTGCTCGACGATGCGCTGGGTGTCGCGGCGCGCCCCGGCCCGGTCGATCCACGGGCCCTTGGCGTTCGGGCGGCGGGTCTGATGCCCGAGGATCCGGTTCTCCCACAGCGGCGCGTCGAGCAGCAGGCCGTGCCGGTGCCGGTCCTCGGGGATGTAGGCGATGCCGCGCTCGCGGCGGCGCAGCGTGGGCCAGTGCGTGATGTCCTCGCCGAGCAGCCGGATGGTGCCGGAGTCGATCGGGCGCATGCCCATGATCGCCTCGACCAGTTCGGCCTGCCCGTTGCCCTCCACGCCCGCGATGCCGACCACCTCGCCCTTGCGGATGCGCAGGTCGATGCCGTCGAGCAGCGGCCTGCCGTCCTTCGACAGGGACAGCCCGGACACCTCCAGGGCCACCTCGTCGGTGACCGTGGACTCGCCGGTCTCCGGGCTGGGCAGCTCGCTGCCGACCATGAGCTCGGCGAGCCGGCGGGCGGTGACCTCCTTCGGCGAGACGTTCGCCACGGTCTCGCCGCGCCGGATCACGGTGATCGCGTCGGCGACGGAGAGCACCTCGTCGAGCTTGTGCGAGATGAAGATGATGGTCAGGCCCTGCTCGACGAGCGAGCGCAGGTTGCGGAAGAGCTCCTCCACCTCCTGCGGCACGAGCACCGCGGTGGGCTCGTCGAGGATGAGGATGCGCGCGCCCCGGTAGAGGACCTTGAGGATCTCCACGCGCTGCCGCTCGCCGACCCCGATGTCCTCGACGAGCGCGTCGGGGTCGACGCCGAGGCCGTACCTCTCGGAGATCTCGTTGATCCGGCGGCGGGCCGCGGCGAAGTCGATGCCGAACATCCGCCGCGGCTCGCTGCCGAGGATCACGTTCTCCAGCACGGTCAGGTTGTCGGCGAGCATGAAGTGCTGGTGCACCATGCCGATCCCGGCCGCGATCGCGTCGGCGGGGGAGTGGAAGACGACCTTCTCGCCGTTGACCCTGATCTCGCCCTCGTCGGGGCGCAGCATGCCGTAGAGGATCTTCATCAGCGTCGACTTGCCGGCCCCGTTCTCGCCGACGACGGCGTGCACGTGGCCGGTGGCGACGCTGAGCTCGATGTTCTTGTTGGCGACCACTCCGGGGAATCGCTTGGTGATTCCCCGGAGTTCGACGGCGGGTTTCACGTCAGGAGAGCTTGTCGGGAACGGTGATCTCGCCGTTGATGATCTTCTGCTTGTACTCGTCGAGCTTGGCGGTGATGTCGTCGATCTTCCCGCCGGTGGTGGAGTAGTCGACGCCGCCCGCCTTCAGGTCGTAGACCTTCGGGCCGGCCTGCACCGAGCCGTCGTTCACGCTCTTGATGAAGTCGAAGACGGCGACGTCCACCTTCTTGATCATCGAGGTGATGATCACGTCCCGGACGCCCGGGTCGGCGGTCTTCGCCTGGTCGGAGTCGACGCCGATCGCCATCGCGTTCGCGGCCTTGGCGGCCTCGAACACGCCGCCGCCGGAGCCGCCCGCGGCCTGGTAGATGATGTCCGCGCCGGCGTCGTACATGCCCTCGGCGGTGGTCTTGCCCTTCGCCGGGTCGTTGAAGCCGTTGAAGTCCGGCGGGTCGGTGAGGTAGTCGGACTGGATCTTGATGTCCGGCTTGACCGTCTTGGCGCCCGCCTCGTAGCCGGCCTGGAACTTCTCGATCAGCGGGGTGCGCACCCCGCCGATGAAGCCGATGTTGTTCTTCTCGCTCTTCAGCGCCGCGGCCGCGCCGACCAGGAAGGAGCCCTCGTGCTCGGCGAACAGCAGGTTGGTGATGTTCTCGCCCTCGACGGCGTCGTCGACGATGGCGAACTTGACGTCGGGGAACTCCTTGGCGACCTTGCCGAGCGGGCCGGAGTATGCGAAGCCGACCGCGATGATCGGGTTGAAGCCGCTGCTGGCGAGCAGCCGCAGCCGCTCCTCCTTCTGCGCGTCGGTCTCGCCCGGGGCCGCCGACAGCTCGCGCGCCTCGGCGAGGTTCAGCTCCGCCTTCGCCCGGTCGAGGCCGGCCGCCGCCGCGTCGTTGAACGACTGGTCACCGCGGCCGCCCACGTCGTAGGCGAGGCCCACCTTCAGGTTCGAACCCTCGGATGCGCCGCTCGAAGCGGCCGATCCGCTGCTCTCCTCGCCTCCGCCACAGGCGGCGGCCCCCATGGTGACGAGGGCACCCGCGAGTACGGCGGCGCCCAGTCTGCGAACTCGATCGCGGAGCAAGGTGGACTCCCTCAGTGCCGAACCAACATCGCCCAGCGCAAATTACGCAGGGCGACCCTTCACGGAAGATAGTTCTCCGCACTTCGGCTGCCAAAGTGGAGCACAGCTCCGCAACAGGTCCGTTATGCAGCACACGCCACCCTGTGACCACCGGAACCCGCCGACGCGGTACCGGGTGGCGCGGGCGGCCGACCGCCCGGCGGGCGGGGCCGCGCACGCCCGGCGCGTGAGGCAAATCACACGGCGGAACGCGCGGCCGGACACGGCCGCCGGGCGGGTGCGTCAAGCGGTACGGCGGGGCCGCGCGGGCCGCGGGCGGCCCGGATGGTCCGAACGGTCAGGCGACGACGGCCTCGGCGGCGGCCTCCTCGCCGACCGGGCGGCCGCCCTCCCACAGCGCGGTGAGCGCGGTGGCCGCGAGCGTGCGCACGCCGACCGCGATGCAGCGCTCGTCGACGTCGAAGGTGCCCTGGTGGATGTCGAGCTCGCGGTCGTCGCCGGGGGTGCGGGTGCCGAGGCGGGCCATCGCGCCGGGGATCGACTCGAGGTACCAGCCGAAGTCCTCGCCGCCGAGGGACTGCGGGGTCGGCATCGCGGCCTCCGGGCCGAGCACCTGCTCCACGGCGTCGCGCATCATCTGCACGCTGGTCTCCTCGTTGATCGTGGGCGGCACGCCGCGCACGTAGCCGAGGTCGGCCTCCACGCCGTAGGCGCTCGCCACCGACTCGAGCAGCGCTTTGAACAGGTCGGGCGCGTCGTGCCAGGCCTGCTCGTCGAGGCAGCGCACGGTGCCCTCGGCGAGGCCGTCGTCGGGGATGGCGTTCGCCACCGAGCCGGCCTGCACCCGGCCCCAGACGAGGGAGAGCGAGGAGCGCGGGTCCACCCGGCGGGACAGCGCCGCGGGCAGCTCGGTCACGATCTTGGCGAGCGCGTAGACGAGGTCGGCGGTGAGGTGCGGGCGGGCGGTGTGGCCGCCGGGGCCGCTGAGCCGTACCGTCACCTTGTCGCAGGCGGCGGTGATCGCGCCCACCCGCATGCCGATCTGGCCGACGTCGAGCCGCGGGTCGCAGTGCAGGGCGAAGATGCGGTCGACGCCGCTGATGCCGCCCGCCTCCATCACCTTCAGCGCGCCGCCGGGCACCTCCTCGGCGGGCTGGAACACCAGGCGGACCCGGCCGGGCAGCAGCCCGGCCTCGGCCTGCTGGGCGAGGAAGAGCCCGGCGCCGAGCACCACGGTGGTGTGCACGTCGTGGCCGCAGGCGTGGCAGACGCCCTGCACGGTGGAACGGTAGGGGACGTCCTTCTCGTCCATGAGGGGAAGCGCGTCGAGGTCGGCGCGGAGCGCGACCGTCGGCCCGTCGCCCTTGCCGATGTCGCAGATGAGGCCGGTGCCGCGGGGGAGCCGCGCCGGTTCCAGGCCGGCGCGGATCAGCCGGTCCATGACGCGCTGGGTGGTGCGGTGCTCGGCGAACCCCAGCTCGGGATGCGCGTGCAGGTCGCGGCGGAAGGCGATGAGCTCGTCCTCCCGCTCGCTCAGGAACGCGTCAAGTTCCCCCCGTAGTTCACGTCCCCGCATGATCCACCGTTCCATCCACCATATGTTGTCGTGACGTCACAAACCGGTTCTCGGCGAGCTCGATCATCGTGGCGTCGACCACGTCCTCGAGCGTGCCGCCCTCCGCTATCACTGCCCGCTGTCGCTCGGCCGACCCGCCGTGTTCCAAGACCTCGCTCATCACGGCGAGCTCCTCGGCGCAGCCCAGCCGGTCCGCGATCGGCTCGAGCTCCCGGTGCAGCTCGTAGAGCACGTCGCGCAGGGGCGTGGTGCGGCCGCGGTCGTCGGTCACGATCACGGCGTCCATGCCGTAGCGGGTGGCGCGCCACTTGTTGTCCCGCACCACCCACGCCGGTGGGCGCGGCAGCGTGTACCCGCGGTCGAGCTGCTGGTCGAACTGGTGGACCAGGCACTGCGACAGCGCGGTCACCATCCCGACCTCGCGGAGGGTCGGGATGCCGTCGAACATGCGAATCTCGATCGTGCCGAGGTCGGGGTGTGGCCGGACATCCCACCACACCTCCTTGATGCTTTTAATGGTCCCGGCACGCATAAGCGTTTCCATGTACTCCTCGAACTCCGCCCAGTCGGCCAGCAGGTGGGGTGGACCGGCCGTGGGCAGGGCTCCAAAAACGATGGCCCGACTGGAGGCGAGTCCGGTGTCCTGACCGCCCCAGAACGGGCTGGAGGCCGTCAACGCGAGGAAATGCGGCAGGTAGGCCGCGAGCGCGTTGACGATGGGGATGACTTTATCCCGCTCCCGCACCCCCACGTGGACATGTACGCCAAATGTTTGTATGCGCCATGCCAGCCACTGCATCTCCTCCACCAGCTCGGCGTAGCGCTGGATGGGGGCGTAAACGGCCTCACGCCAATCGCTGATGGCGTGCGTCCCCGTGCACGCGAGCCCGGTGCCCCGCGGTTCGACGACCTGGCGGATACGTTCGATGGTACCGCTAAGATCCTGCAGCACCTCCGCTACCGTGTGGCAGACCTCGGTAACGATCTCGATTTGCGATTGCATCAGTTCGTGCATCGCCTTGGGCCGCGGGGCCTCGCTCAGGTCACGGAGCTCGGCGAGCACCTCTGCGGCGTCCTGCCGGAGCCGGCGGGTACGCCGGTCCACGAGCTGCAGCTCCCATTCGACGCCCAGGCTGGTGCCACGCGAGGGCGTGAACTCGATCCCCACCATCGACCTCCAGGTCCGGTGATCTTTCTAACGATCGCGCAACCGCCTGCGGCCGCCATGACTTCCGGTCACCACCAAACCGGTCGAAACAGCGGCACAAGTGCATGGTGAACCGCAAACAGGCAGGTTTCTAGATCGCGTCCGGGTTGTGGACGCCGGCCGGACCCGTCACTCTGGTGGGGATTTATTCCTTTATGCGTGCTTTGTTCTATTTGTCGCTGCGCCGGAATCGGCGGCTTTGTCACTTTAGTGGATTTTGTTAACTCCCATCCCACCCGTCCCTTCGCACGCCGTCCTCCGGCCCGCGGTGCGCTCAGGCCCGGGCTCCGCCGGACGGGGTCCGCTCGCCGGCGCCGGTCTCCCGGCGGGCGGCGTCCCCGGTGGCCCGCCAGGCGCGCAGGCCGATGACGCCGAGCACCGCGCCGAGGAGCACGTTCACCACGATGAGGATGCCGTGGATGACGTAGAACGAGGTCTCGTGGCCGTCCTGGAGGTTGAAGCCCAGGTTGACCCACTCGATGATCATGAAGGCGGCGAGGCCGATGAGGAACGCCGCTGCACGTCGCGTCATCGCAGCCTGACTCCCTGTCGTTTCCTGAAGGATCTCCGGGGGTGCCTAGGGGCGTCGCCGGGCATCACACCCCCATCGAGGACGCGAACGCTACGCTGAGGGCGCTATGCGAAAGTTGTGGGGGTGCCGGGGCGTAGGTCCGGTCTCGGTGGTCGTCGCGTGTGCGCTGCTACCGGCGGCTCCGGCACACGCCCTCCAGGCGCCCACCGGCGCACCGGACTCCGGCCGTACGGCCGTGGCCGGAGTCGTGGTCCAGCCTACGGCCCCGCAGGCCCGCCCCTCCGGCGGGCCCGCCGATCCGTCCGCGCAGCCGCGGCCCGTGGTCGGCGGGGAGCGGCTGGCGAGCCGCGGCCTCGTGCTGCCCCGCGGGGTGAAGCCGCCGCCGAAGACCAAGGCCGCCGCGTTCCTCGTCGCCGACGCCGACACCGGCGAGGTGCTCGCCGCCAAGGACCCGCACGGCCGCTACCGCCCGGCGAGCACGCTGAAGATCCTCACCGCGGTCACCCTGCTGCGCGCCGGCATCGACAAGAACATGAAGGTGAAGCCGAGCGCCACCGCGGTCAACCAGGAGGGCAGCGCGGTCGGCCTCAAGCCGCAGCGCATCTACACCGTCGACGACCTCATGCTCGCGCTCATGATGGTCTCCGGCAACGACGCGGCGATGGCGCTCGCCGAGGCGAACGGCGGCCTCGCCGCGACGCTGCGCGCGATGAACGCCGAGGCGCGGCGGCTGCAGGCGTACGACACGGTCGCCAAGACCCCGAGCGGGCTCGATAAGCCGGGGCAGCTCACCTCCGCCTACGACCTCGCGCTGATCAGCCGGGCCGGCCTCGCCTACCCGGACTTCCGCCGCTACATCAGCACCCGGGTCGCCGACTTCCCCGCGCCGCGCGGCAAGACCTACCAGATCGCCAACCACAACCGGCTGCTCGGCCGGTACAAGGGCATGTTCGGCGTGAAGAACGGCTGGACGTCGAAGGCCCGGGCGAGCTTCGTGGGCGCGGCGAAGCGCGACGGCCACACGATCCTCGTTGTGATCATGCGGCACGAGGGCTACTTCTGGGACGAGGTCGCCGCGCTGCTCGACTGGGGGTTCGCGGTGCGCGGCAAGGCCGAGCCGGTCGGCCACCTCGTCGACCCGCTGCCGGAGCCCGCGCTCAGCCCGTCGCCCGGCGCGCCGCAGGCCGCCGCGCCCGCCGCCACCCCGGCCGCCGGGGCCACGGCGAGCCCGGACGGCGCGGCCGCCGAGGCCGGCCCGCGCGCCGCCTCGTCCGAGTCCGCCGAGTCCGGCTCGGCGGGCCTCGTGCCGTACACGGTGGGCGCGGCCCTGCTCGCCGGCCTGCTGTGGATCGTCACCGGCCTGCTGCGCACCGCGACCCGCTCCCGCGGGCGGCGCGCCCGGCGCTGACCGGCGCGGTCAGCCGACGATCGCGGCGAGGTCGTCCCGGATCGCGTCGAGCGCGCGGTCGGCCCGCGCCCGCGCGTCGGCGACCGAGCCCGCGACCGGCACCACGACCTCCATGTAGCACTTGAGCTTCGGCTCGGTGCCGCTCGGCCGGATCACCACGCGCGCGTCCCCAGCGAGCCGGTAGCGCAGCCCGTCGGTCGGCGGCAGCCCGTCGACGCCCGCGGCGAGGTCGTCGATCGACTCGACCACCCGGCCGCCGAGCTCGCGGGGCGGCTCGGCGCGCAGGCTCGCCATCGCCCGGCGGATGCGCTCCAGGTCGGTGACCCGGACCGACAGCTGGGCGGTGGCGTGCACGCCGTACCGCCGGGCCTGGTCGTCGAGGAGGTCGAGCAGGGTGCGGCCGTCCCGCTTCGCCGCGGCGGCGAGCCCGGCGATCACGAGCGCGGCCCCGATGCCGTCCTTGTCCCGCACCGGCAGGCCCGCGTCGGTGCCGACCGTGTAGCCGAGCGCCTCCTCGTAGCCGAACACCAGCCGCTCGCCGGGGCCGCCCGCCCGCGCGATCCACTTGAACCCGGTGAGCGTGACGGCGTGCCGTACCCCGTGGGCCGCGGCGATGCGGCCGAGCAGCGAGGAGGAGACCACCGTGGTCGCCACCACCCGGTCGTCCCCCGAGGTGTGCGCGAGCACGTGCTCGGCGAGCAGCCCGCCGACCTCGTCGCCGGTGAGCATGCGCCACGACCCGTCCGGCGTGGGCACGGCGACCGCGCACCGGTCGGCGTCCGGGTCGTTCGCGATCGCGATGTCCGCGCCGATCTCCGCGGCGAGGTCGAGCAGCCGGTCCATCGCGCCCGGCTCCTCCGGGTTGGGGAAGCCGACGGTGGGGAAGTCCGGGTCGGGCGCGGCCTGCGCCGCCACCACCGCGGGCTCCGGGAAGCCCGCCCGCCGGAACGCCGCGGCGAGCACCTCGCCGCCGACGCCGTGCAGCGGGGTGTAGGCGACCCGCACGTCGCGGGCGTCCCCGATGGGCAGGCCGGTGACCGCCTCCAGGTACGGCGCGACGATCCGGTCGGCGGTGAGCGTCTCCCACTCCGTGCCGAGCGGCAGCCGGTCCACCCGGCCCACCCGGGCGATCGCGTCCGCGATCTCGCGGTCCACCGGCGGCACGATCTGGATGCCGTCGCCCCAGTAGACCTTGTAGCCGTTGTCCCGCGGCGGGTTGTGCGACGCGGTCACCATCACCCCGGCCGCGCAGCCGAGGTGCCGCACCGCGAACGCGAGCACCGGCGTCGGCCAGGGCTTGGCCATCACCGAGGCCCGCAGGCCCGCGCCGGTGAGCACCGCGGCCGTGTCCCGGGCGAACACCTCGGACTTGTGCCGCGCGTCGTAGCCGACCACCACGTGCTTCCCGGGACCGAGCACCTCGGCGAGCGCGGCCGCCGCCCGCATCACCGTCACCCGGTTCATCCGGTTCGGCCCGGCGCCGAGCTCGCCGCGCAGGCCGGCCGTACCGAACCGCAGCTCGGCGCCGAACCGGTCGTCCAGCGGCGCCCCGGCGTCGAGCAGCGCCTGCAGCTCGGCCCGGGTCTCCGGATCGGGGTCCTGGGCGAGCCACTCCCGGGCCCGGGCCACCAGCACGTCATCGGATGCCATCGCGTTCCCTCACGCCATCTCGGATCGCCGGCCCGCGCCGGGCGCGGGCGGGCCGCTACAGCTTGTCGACCAGCCTGGCGAGGAGGGCGCCCATGCGGCTCGCCGTGGCCCGGCCCACGGCGAGCACCTCCTCGTGGTCGAGGGGTTCGCCGACGAGGCCGGCACCCGGGTTGGTGACGAGCGAGATGCCGAGCACCTCGGCCCCGCCCTCCCGGGCGGCGATCGCCTCGAGCACGGTGGACATGCCGACCATGTCGCCGCCGAGCGTGCGCAGCATGCGGATCTCGGCGGGGGTCTCGTACGTCGGGCCGCGCAGCGCCACGTACACGCCCTCGGCGAGGGACGGGTCGGCCTCCCGGGCGAGCTCGCGCAGCCGGGCCGAGTAGACCTCGGTGAGGTCGATGAACTTCGCTCCGGTGACCGGGTTCGCCCCGGTGAGGTTGATGTGGTCGCTGATCAGCACCGGCTCGCCGACCTTCTGCCACTCCGGCCGCAGCCCGCCGGCGGCGTTGGTGAGCACGATCACCCGGGCGCCGGCCGCGATCGCGGTGCGCACGCCGTGCACCACCGGCTCGACCCCGCGCCCCTCGTACAGGTGGGTGCGGCCAAGGAAGATCAGCACGTTCCGGCCGGCGGCGGTGCGGACCACGCGCACCCGGCCGGCGTGTCCCTCCACCGCGGGCGGGGCGAAGCCCGGCAGCTCGGTCACCGGGAACTCGGCGACCGGCTCACCGATCGCGTCCGCCGCGGGGCTCCAGCCGGAGCCCATCACCAGCGCGATCTCGACCGAGGCGAGGTCCACCCGGGACAGCAGCGCGGCGGCGGCCTCGGCCGCGCGCGCGAAGGGGTCCGGCGCGGCGGCCCCGGTGGGGGAGGACCCGTGAGAGGAGGACATGATCAGTCTCCAAGCGATTTACAGGGGCGGTTGCGCAGGTCGCGCACGTAGTCGTCGGGCGCTCCCGCCTTCTCCGCGGCATCGGCGAGGATGCCGAGGTAGTGCGCGGAGGGCAGACCGCCCTCGTAGTCGTCAAGGACGTAGAACCACGCGACGACGTCGCCGTCGAGCGTGGCGACGGGGAGCCGGATCTTGCGGTAGAGGCCGAGCGCGGCCCCCTCCCACTGGTCGAGCAACGGTTCGTCCCACTCCGGGACGTCGTAGAGCACGACGAAGACCTGGCTGCCCGGATCCTCGACGATGGTGGCGAGCGCGCCCGCCCAGCCTTTGTCCTCGCCTCCGAACGTCAGCCGCCAGCCCTGCAGCCAGCCGGTGCCGCGCATCGGCGAGTGCGGGGCGCGCTGGGCCATCTGCTTGGGATCCATGTTGCTGCCGTAGGCGGCGTAGACAGGCACGGCATCCCAGGGTAATCCAAGATCGCAATCGGCCCGGGGCGTGCGGGCCGGCATGCTCCGGGGCCTGGTCGGCCCGGTCACCCCGATACGGGAGAATGGGATTTGTGACGAGGATCGTGATCATTGGCGGCGGACCAGGAGGATACGAGGCGGCGCTGGTGGCGGCGCAGCTCGGCGCGGAGGTCACCGTGGTCGAGCGCAACGGGCCGGGAGGCTCCTGCGTGCTGACCGACTGCGTCCCGTCCAAGACGCTGATCGCCACCTCGGTGCGGAAGCAGGCGCTGCTCGACGCGGCGTCGCTGGGCGTGCGCTTCGACGGCGCCCCCGACGGCGGCACCGGCGTGCGGGTGGACCTGCCGCAGGTGAACCGGCGGGTCAAGGAGCTCGCCCGGGCGCAGTCGAACGACATCGCCAACCGCCTCGCCGCCGAGGGCGTCGACGTCATCGAGGGCGAGGGGCGGCTCGTCGACCCGCAGCGGGTCCGCGTGGGCAACCGGACCATCCGCGCCGACGTCGTGATCATCGCGACCGGCGCCACGCCGCGCGTGCTGCCCGGCTCCGAGCCCGACGGTGAGCGCATCCTCGACTGGCGCCAGCTCTACGACCTCGACACGCTGCCCGAGCACCTCATCGTGGTGGGCTCCGGCGTCACCGGCGCCGAGTTCGCCGGCGCGTACCGGTCGCTCGGCTCGCAGGTGACGCTCGTCTCCTCGCGCGACCGCATGATGCCGAACGAGGACCAGGACGCCGCCGAGGTGCTCGAGGAGGTCTACCGGCGCCGCGGCATGAACGTGATGGCACGTTCCCGCGCCGCCTCGGTGAAGCGCACCGCCGACGGCGTGGTCGTCACCCTGGAGGACGGCCGCACCTGCGAGGGCACGCACTGCCTGATGACCGTCGGCATGGTGCCGAACACCTCCGGCATCGGCCTGGAGGAGGCCGGGGTACGGCTCGGCCGCGGCGGGTTCGTCGAGGTGGACAAGGTGTCCCGCACCTCGGCCCCGGGCGTGTACGCGGCCGGGGACTGCACCGGTGTGCTCATGCTCGCCTCGGTCGCCGCGATGCAGGGCCGGATCGCGGTGTGGCACGCGCTCGGCGAGGCCGTGCAGCCGCTGCGGCTCGCCACGGTCGCCTCGAACATCTTCACCGACCCGGAGATCGCGGCCGTCGGCGTCACCCAGGCCCAGATCGAGCGCGGCGAGGTCGAGGCGAACGTGGTGAAGCTGCCGCTCGCCACCAACGCCCGGGCGAAGATGCAGGGCTTCACCGACGGGTTCGTCAAGCTGTTCTGCCGCCCCAACACCGGCATCGTGCTCGGCGGCGTGATCGTCGCGCCGCGCGCCTCCGAGCTGATCCTCGCGATCTCGCTCGCCGTGCAGCAGCGGCTCACCGTCGACCAGCTCGCGCACACCTTCGCCGTCTACCCGTCGCTGTCCGGGTCGATCACCGAGGCGGCCCGCCGCCTCATGCAGCCGATCACGTCCTCCGGCATCTGATCTCCCGCGGGCCCTCCGCCGCCGATCCTCGCGCCGGGTGGCGTGCCCGATCCTCGCGCCGCCCGCCACCCGCGAACCGGACATGCGACGGCCCCGGGCGGTTCCGGACCGCCCGGGGCCGAAATGCGTTCACCGAACGCCGGGGTCTGTGACCACTCAGGCACCGGCCGCCGTGGGGCCGGGGCCGTCGGCCCGGCGGGGTGACGGCCTACCAGTCGCCACCGAAATCGCCGCCGAAGTCGCCGCCGCCCCAGTCGACGCCGCCGCCGCCCCAGTCGACGCCGCCGCCGCCGCTCCAGTCGCCGCCACCGCCGCCGGCGTCCTGCAGACCCTCGGCGTACCCGGCGCTGTAGCCCGCGCCGAAGCCGCCGAAGCCGAAGCCGCCGCCGATCATGCTGCCGAGCATGGTGCCGACGAGCATGCCGGTCATCACGTCGCCGAAGCCGCCGTAGTAGCCGTAGGCGTAGGGGGCGTAGGCCGGGCCGGCGTCGTAGTACGGCCGCCGCTGGCCGTCGATCATGACCTCGCGGACGTGCGGGTCGAAGCCCTGCTCGACGCGCTGCGCGTCGGCGGCGCAGGCGGGCACGTCGCGCGGCGCGCCGCCGGGCGGGGCCCAGCGCACGTCGCGCACGGACGGGCCGTGCTGCGGGTTGAAGAAGCAGGGGGCGCGCCGCTCGGGCACCGGCTCGCCGTTGACCCGGGCGCGCACGCAGGCGAGCGCGTAGCGGCCCTCCTCGAGCGCCTCGGTCACCCGGCGCAGCTCGTCGACGTGCTTGACCGCGGCGAGCTCGGTCTTCGCCCGCTCGTAGGAGTCGAGCGCGCGCTGCCAGTCGGCCTGGGTGTCCGCCTGGGACGCCGCGAGCTTGACCTCGGTGTCGAGCTCGGTGATCTCCTCGCCGAGCTTGGTGATGTCCTCCTCGACGGTCTGCTTGACCGCGGCGAGCTCGGCGGCCTCGCGCGCCTCCCGATCCCGCTGCTTCTTGCGGGAGTAGAAGAACAGGCCGACGCCGCCCGCGAGGAACAGCACGAGCAGGCCGATGAGCACGCCGAAGCCGCCACCGCCGCCGGCGCTGCCGCTGCTCACCGTGCTGTCCCGGTCGAGCGCGGCGCGGCGGTCGCCGTCGGCGGCGAGGTTGACGCGGTTGATGAAGTCCTTCATGCCGGTCGCGATGTCACCGGCGTTGGCGCTCACCGCCCGGTTGGCGAGCTGGCCCGCGGCCCCGCGGGGGAGCACGCTCGAGCCCGCGTACAGCCGGGTGCCGTCGAGCACCGCGACGGTCGCCTCGGGCCGGCCGGCGCTCTCGAGGGCCTTGCCGAGCGAGGTGATCAGGGTGCCCGCGGCGGCCTCGTCGGCGACCGACGCGTCGTTGAGCGCCGCCACGTAGATCTTGGTCTTCGAGTCCTTCAGGGCCTCGCGGATCGCCTCCTGCTGCTCGGAGGTGAGCGGCGAGCCCTGCTCGACGTAGAGCGGGTCACGCTGGTCCCGCCAGTAGGACACGATCGCGTTGGGGTCCGGCGCTGCTGCGCTCGCGCTCGCGGCGGACGCGAGCGCGACCGACGCCAGCAGGCCGGTGAGCAGCGCGAGCACAGCGGTTCCCGCGCGGCGTAGCAGGTCAGTGGTCACGGCTCGATGCCTCCTTCGCCCATGAGGACGAACGGGGAGTGGTCAGGGTTCCCGACCCGGATCCCTTCAACCGTAGCCGGTATCGCCGTGACCGGACGCCTCACGCGTCCTTGATCTCGCAGAGCGTGGCGCCCGCGCTCACCGTCTGACCCACCGCCGCGGTGAGGCCGGTGATCGTGCCCGCCTTGTGCGCGGTGATCGGCTGCTCCATCTTCATCGCCTCGAGCACGACGACGGTGTCGCCCGCGGCCACGGTGTCGCCGTCGGAGACGACCACCTTGACGATCGTGCCCTGCATCGGCGAGACGAGGGCGTCACCCCCGCCGGCCGGGGCGGGGCCGCCGCGCCGCGCGGAGCGCCGCGCCGAGCGGTTCCCCGGCCGCCCGGCGGGCTTGGCGCCGCCCGCGGTCAGCCCGGCCGGGAGCACGACCTCGAGCCGCTTGCCGCCCACCTCGACGGTGATCCGCTCCCGCTCGGCGGGCTCGGCCATGGCCGTCTCGCCGGAGTACGGCGGGATGTCCGCGGCGAACTCGGTCTCGATCCAGCGGGTGTGCACGCCGAACGGCTCGCCGGTGAAGGCCGGGTCCTCGACCACGGCGCGGTGGAACGGCAGCACCGTCGGCATGCCCTCGATCTCGAACTCGGCGAGCGCCCGCCGGGCCCGCGCCAGCGCCTCCGCCCGGGTGCGGCCGGTGACGATGAGCTTGGCGATGAGCGAGTCGAACGCCTGCGGCACGGTCATGCCCGCCTCGTAGCCCGAGTCCACCCGCACGCCGGGGCCGGACGGCACCCGCATGGTGGCGAGGGTGCCCGGCGCGGGCAGGAAGTTGCGCCCTGCGTCCTCGGCGTTGATCCGGAACTCGATGGCGTGGCCGCGCGGCTTCGGGTCGTCGTAGCCGATCGCCTCGCCCGCGGCGATGCGGAACTGCTCGCGCACCAGGTCGATGCCGGTCACCTCCTCGGTCACCGGGTGCTCGACCTGCAGCCGGGTGTTGACCTCGAGGAAGGAGATCGTGCCGTCCCGGCCGACGAGGAACTCGCAGGTGCCCGCGCCGACGTACCCGGCCTCCTTGAGGATCGCCTTGGAGCTGGCGCGCAGCAGCTCGACCTGCTCGGCGGTGAGGAACGGCGCGGGCGCCTCCTCCACCAGCTTCTGGTGCCGCCGCTGCAGCGAGCAGTCGCGGGTGCCGACCACGACCACGTTGCCGTGCGCGTCCGCCAGGCACTGGGTCTCCACGTGCCGCGGCCGCTCCAGGTAGCGCTCGACGAAGCACTCGCCGCGGCCGAACGCGGTGACCGCCTCGCGCACCGCGCTGTCGTAGAGGTCGGGGATCTCCTCGAGGGTGCGGGCGACCTTCAGGCCGCGGCCGCCGCCGCCGTACGCGGCCTTGATCGCGATCGGCAGGCCGTGCTTCTCGGCGAACGCGATCACCTCGTCGACGCCGGACACCGGGTCGGGGGTGCCGGCGACGAGCGGGGCGCCCACCCGCTGGGCGATGTGCCGGGCGGCGACCTTGTCGCCGAGCGCCCGGATCGCGGCGGGCGGCGGGCCGATCCAGATCAGCCCGGCGTCGAGCACCGCCTGGGCGAAGTCGGCGTTCTCGGCGAGGAAGCCGTAGCCGGGGTGGACCGCGTCGGCGCCCGCGGTGCGGGCGATGTCGAGCAGCTTGCCAATGTTGAGGTAGGTCTCGGCGGGGGACTCGCCGCGCAGCGCGTACGCCTCGTCGGCGAGGCGGACGTGTAGGGCGTCGAGGTCCTGGTCGGCGTACACCGCCACACTGGTCAGGCCGGCGTCCCGGCATGCGCGGGCGATCCGGACGGCGATCTCACCCCGGTTGGCGATCAGGACCTTCTGCACCTGTGTCGTCCGCCTTTCTCGGTCCGCACCCCTGTAAGGACCTGGCACAGGAGTGTAAGCGTCCGCGCGCCGTGACGCGGAGCCACCCCACCGTGAGTCGGTGACGGCGTCGCCGGGGCTCCGGGCGTTCCCCGCCCGCGGCCGCGCCGCTCCGCGCGTCTGCCGCGCGCCCTCCTCCGTGACCTCGGCCGGGCGCCTCCCCGAAGCCCGGCTCGGTGCCGGTCCCGACGCCGGTCACTCTGCCCGGGAATCCGCTGGTCACCCACGGGAAGCGGCCACAACGTCTGACCGGGATTTGTGGAAGCGGACATCTTGTGTTGTCTTGGGGCCTATTGTGTAGACCGATCATCTGTGTGAATGGTGGGACTGAAAGGGGCCGCTATGTCAGCTGACAAGGTCGGTGGCGTCCTCGCCGACATGGACCAGATGGCGCAGACCTTCAAGGTCCAGGCCGAGGCCATCATGAACGTGCAGCGCGCCCTCGACGCCGAGGCGCGTAAGATCCCCGCTTCCTGGTCCGGCCCGAACGCCCAGAAGTTCCTGCAGGCCTGGGAGAGCTACAAGAAGACCTTCGACAACGTCCAGCAGACGCTGATCGAGGCCCAGGAGGGCATCCGCAAGAACCGCGAGGCGATCGCCGCCGCGACCGGCGCCTGACGGACGTCGGGCCCGACCGCGGCCGGCCCGGGTGCACCGAGGCCGGTACCGGGGCGGATATCGAAAGAGCCGGGGCATCCCGGCTCTTTCCGTTTATATAGGCGCCTGCGGCGCGGCCCCGGTCACACCCGGGCGACCTGGATCTGCTCCCACTGGCCGCCGACCACGAACAGCCCGCGGCCCACCGGCCCGGCGCCGCTCGCCACGCTGCGCGGCAGCCGTACCCCGAGCAGGTCGCCGTGGCCGGTGGAGGTGGGCCGCAGCAGCAGGCCGTTGCGGGACTTCTTCATCGCCACCACCGGTCCCCGGTACATGCTGTCGAGGTCGTCGACGCTGCCCGCGCCGATCACCAGGTTGCCGGTGTCGCGCAGCTCGCCCACGTAGTCGGTGACCCACTCGGCGAGCTCGCCGTCGGCGCCGAGCAGCTCCAGGTCGTCGATGAGCAGGACGTGCCGTCCCGCGCCGGCCACCGCCTTCTTCACCGCGTCCGCGGTGTCGTCGGCGGTGAACGAGCCGAGCACCCCCGGCCGCCCGGCGAAGTCCCGCAGCGGGCTGCGCCGCGGCGTGATCATCGCCACCTGGTAGCCGCGGCCGAGCAGCCAGGTCGCAATCGTGCACAGCGCGGTGCTGCGCCCGCTCTTCGGCGGCCCGGCGATGACGATGCCGGGGCCGTGCTCCTCGGCGCGGAAGTAGCGCAGGCCGAGCGCGTCGCCGCCGACGCCGAACACCACCGCGTCGGGCGGGAGCGGCTCGTCGTCGAGCTTGAGCGCCTCGGCCAGGTCGATCACCGGCGGCAGCGCGTCGACCCGGAACGGCCGCTGCGCCCGCGGGATGTCGCCCACCCGCTCCCGCGCCATCCGGGCGATCTCGTGCAGCGCCGCGACCTGCGCGGTACCCGACGGGTCGTCGGCGAGCAGGGCGACCTGCACCTCGCGCAGCCCGGAGGCGGCGGCGCGGAAGCCGCGTCCCGGCGGGAAGTGCTCGGGCACGTCCTTGGTCTTCATCCCGACGTAGGTGTAGTCCATGGCGTCGGTGAGCTTGAGCACGAGCCGGTCGTCGAACTGGGTGGAGACGCGGCCGACGAGCGTGCTCCGGTCGCCGGTCATCACCACCTTCACCCCGGCGCCCGAGCCCTCCTGCAGGATCTGCAGCCACTGGTCGACGAGCCGCCCGTTGTCGTAGTTCTCGAACGCGGCGATGAAGCCCTCCCACCGGTCGAACAGCACCAGCAGGTACGGCATGCGCTGCTCGGGCGGCACCGCGGCGCGCTGCTCGGTGACGTCGGCGAAGCCCTGCGCGGCGAGGACCTGCTGGCGGTTGGAGATCTCCGCCAGCAGCCGGTCGGTGAGCCGGCCGAGCCGGTCGGGCGAGTCCCGGCCGACCACCGCGCCGGCGTGCGGCATGCGCACCAGCGGCAGCAGCGCGTTGTTGCCGCAGTCGACCGCGTACAGGTGCACGTCCCGCGGGTCGGTGTAGGCGCCGACCGCGCCCGCGATCGCGCGCAGCACGGTGGACCGGCCGCTACGGCTCGCCCCGCACACCAGCAGGTGGCCCCCGGCCAGGTCGAAGCACTCGACCGCGCGGCGCTGCTCGGCGGGGATGTCGGCGAGCCCGAACGGCAGCCGCGTCGGGCTCTCCGGCGGCAGCTCGCGCAGCGTGACCTGGTCCGGCAGCGGCGGCAGCCACGGGCTGCGCTGCCGGTCGATGCCGAGCTGCCGGGCGGCCGTGGAGATCGCGTCGACGAGCACGGCGAGGTCGGTCACCATCGTCGACTCGTCCTCGTCGTCGTCGGGCGGCGCGGGCAGCGGCAGGCCGAGGTGCTGCCAGCCCACCGGCACCACGTGTACCGGGTCCGGCCGCGCCGCCGCGGCCCCGGGCCGGCGGCCGCCGATCCGCGCCGACTGCACCAGGTGCAGCGACGAGGCGCCGGAGCGCACGTAGCAGCGGCCCGGCGTGTCCTTGGAGATCGACACCGCGTTCGGCGCGTTGATCACATCGGCCGACTCCTGGGCGCTCGTCACCCGCAGCGCGATCCGCAGGTTCGTGTTCGCCGCGATCTCCGGGGTGACCACACCGGCCGGGCGCTGGGTGGCGAGGATGAGGTGCACGCCGAGCGAACGGCCCCGGCGGGCGATGTCGACGAGGCCCACCACGAAGTCCGGCAGCTCCTGCACCATCGCCGCGAACTCGTCGATGATGAGCACGAGCCGCGGCATCGGCTCCAGCGGCTCGCCCGCGTCCCGCAGGTCGTTGTAGTCGTCGATGTCCTTGGCGTTGGCGCGCAGCAGCATGTGCTCGCGCCGCTTCAGCTCGGCGGCGAGGGACTCCAGCGCGCGCTCGGTGAGGTGCCCGTCGAGGTCGGTCACCATGCCCACCGTGTGCGGCAGCTTCGCGCAGTCCTTGAACGCGCTGCCGCCCTTGTAGTCGATGAGCACGAACGTCATCTCGTCGGGCCGGTTCGCCACCGCGAGCGAGGCGATGAGCGACTGCAGCAGCTCCGACTTACCCGCGCCGGTGGTGCCCGCGACGAGCCCGTGCGGGCCGTCCACCCGCAGGTCGACGGTGAACATGCCCTCCGCGCCGACGCCGATCGGCACCCGGGTGGTACGGCCGCGCCGCCAGTACGCGTGGATCTGCTCCGGCCGCGGATCGGGCATGCCGAGCAGCTCGAGCAGCCGGGCCGAGGTGGGGATCACCGAATCGGCGTCGTCCCGGCTCACGTCGCGCAGCGGGCCCATGGCGCGGGCCGCCCGGTCGCACCACGGCACGCTCACCTGGTCGGCGACGAGCTCGGTGCCCTGCGGCAGCTGGTCGGCGACCCGCCCGCCGTACACCCGGACGAAACCGGGCTTCTCGAACGAGCAGACCGCGACCGTGGTGCACTCCTCGGGCAGCAGCCGCTGGTCGTCGTCGATGCAGATCGCGTACACGCCCACGGTGGGGCCGAACTGCAGCACCTGCGGCATGCCCGGCATGCCGCGCAGCACCCGGGCGCCGTCGAGCACGACGAGCACGTTGTACGGCCGCTGCGTGGCGTACCCCTGCGCGAACGGGTTGGCGGCCTGGCTCTCCATGCCGAAGGAGAGGTTCTTGGACTGGGCGGCGCGCCGCTCGTTGATCTTGTTGAGCAGCTCGTTGATCCGGCGCGCGGTGCTCTCCGGGTCGGCGCCGACGAGCGCGACGCACTCCTCGCCCTCGTGCGGGGCGCAGTGCGGCAGCCAGCGCACCCAGTTCCAGCTCTGCGCGGCCTCGCCGTCCGCGCTGAGCACGACGATCTCCAGGTCGCGCGGGCTGTGCAGCGCGGCCGCCTGGGCGACGAGCCAGCGGGCGAGCGCGCGGGAGACCTGCCGCAGGCCGGTGACGCCGAGCACGCCGACCTCGGGCAGCGGCACGGTGACCGGCACCGCGTGCGACACCGGGACCGGCGGCAGCTCCTTGGCGTCGACGCCGTAGGTGCCGCGCTCGGCGGTGAACTCGATCCGCGCCGGCAGGTCGGCGAGGCCCAGCCGCAGGTGGAGGGTGTCGGCGTCGTGGATGCGGCGCTCCCACAGCCGCCGCCGCGGCCCGATGGCGGTGAGCAGCACCTCGGCCGGGTCGGGGCACTCGGCCCGCCGCTCGGCCTGGTCGGCCTGGCGCAGCCGCTCGACCTCCTCGGCGAACTCGGCCTGGCGCTGCCGGTACTCCTTCAGCGCCTGCCGGTACCGCTTGCGGCCGTAGCGGCGGTCGCTCCACCACTGGGCGATCATCGACAGCGGGGTGAGCAGCGTCATCAGCAGGAACCACGGCTGCTTCAGGACGATCGCCATCACCACGCCGCCGACCGCGAAGACCAGCGAGGAGAGGAGCTGGAGCCGGTAGTTCTCCGGGCGCCGCGGCTCGGCCGGCACCTCGAGGGTCTTGGTACGGCTCGGCGGGGCCAGCCGGGGCGGCCGGTTGTAGGCGAGGCCGCCGTCCGGCATCGGGGTGAGGTGCGCGTCGGGCGCCTCGGGCGCGCGCAGCGTGAACACCGACGAGCCGCTGATCAGCACGCTGCCGATCGGCCACAGCACCGGCTCGGTCACCGGCACGCCGTCCAGGGTGAGCGTCACGCCCGGCACCGGGTCGATCGTCACGTTCTGCGCGGTGACGTACACCGTGGCCACATGCGGGGCCATGTGCGGGTCGGCGACCGGCATGGTGCAGCCGGGGTCGCTGCCGAGGGTGGCGGGCCCGAACCCGAGCCGGTGCACGGTGCCGGCGCCCGGCCCGCTGGAGATCCGCACCTCGACGACACCGGTCGGCTCGTGCCGCCAGGTGGCCGCGGCGCCCGCCGGGTCGAAGGCGACCACGTCGCCGTCGCGCAGCACCCGGGTCACCGGCGCCGCCGGGTCGAGCCGCCGTCCGTTCACCCACAGCTCCACCGGCGGCCGCTGCGGGTACCCGGGCGGGCCCGGCCGCTGCTGCGGCGCCACCGGTACGGGGCCCTGGCCGTACTGCGGCATGGGCACGAACTGGCCGTGCCCCGTGAGCCGCTCGACCAGCGCCTCCGCGAGCACGCCGACCGTGGTGGAGTCGTCGCCGGTCACCACCACGTCGTGCGCGCCGTTCGGGGTGAGAGCCGTGAGAGAGATGCGCATCCTGTCCTCTCGCGGGGTTCTTGTGGAGTAAGACCCAGCCTAGGGTTTTCCTTCCGGCGATTCAGGACAGCCGAAGAAGACCGTCCGCCGCTCGGGTGGCCGGGCAGCGGCGGGCCGTACGCGCCGGTCGGCGTCTCGTGGCCGGTCGTGGGCCCGGATACCGTGCCGAACACCGTGCCGGATACGGTGCCGGATACGGTGCCGGATACGGTGCCGGATACGGTGCCGGATGCGGTGCCGGGCCTGGGGCGCCCGTCTCGGCCGCGGCGGGTACGGCGGGCGGCGGGAAGGCCCGCGGGGCCTCCGGCGTCGCGCCCGCCCGGCGGCCGCCGGCGAACCGGCGGGTGCCCGCGGTCGGTGCGACCGCGTCGCCGGCCGCTCTGCCTCTCCGGTCCCTCTTCGCCGTCGCCCAGTAGGGATCATGGCCGATGGGCGGTGCCGCGGCGGATGCGTGGTTCCAGGTCCGCTCCTGCCGCCGGTGGAGGGGCACCGGACGTCCGCCACGGCCGGGCCGGGATGCGGCCGGTCGCGGCAACGGGCCGGGATGCGGCCGGTCGCGGCAACGCCGCGGCGGGATCCGGAGGGGCGGTGGCAGGGGGCCGGAGGCGGAGGCACCCGACCAGCGGGGCCGGAGGAGCGGCGGAGTCGCACGCCGGAAGTCGGCTCCGGTGTCCCGGAGCCCTTCCGGCCCGATCTCGACGGGCGATCCGGATCGGCGGGGACCTGGGGTGCACTGCCGTTCGCCGAGGCGCTGCGGTTCCGGGTGAACTCGCCTCCTTCGCCGATGGGGACCGGGTCGTGTCGGCGGTGGTCTCGATTCCGCGGCGAACGGACGGCCGCGGTCCGCGGCGACGGCTTCAGCGGAGGCAGCGTGCGACGACGGCGGGCATCTCGCGGTACGGCCGCGAATCAGGGCGTACCCGAGGCCGAAATCGCGTGATCGACGTCGAGCCGCCCAATGAGGTGCGGGCGACTCGACGCTACGGAAACCCGTGCCGAGCGGGTACCGGCTTGCGAAGGCCTTCGTGCGCCGGTACCTGCAGCGGGAATCGCGGGTGAATTTCATGCGCGGCGGTCCGGCCGCGCCACCGGGGCAGTGGGTCAGGAATCGCCGTCCCCGCCGCTGGGACCACCGGCGATCAGAAAGACGACGACCACGTAGATGAGGTCGAAAATGATCGATGGGACGTAAGGGCCGGTGCCCTGCAGGACGAGGGCGAGCGACAGGTCGACCGCGTCCGCTCCCGGCGACACGGTCACGGCCGGGTTCTTGCCTTGGCGAATCCGGGCGACCGGTCCGCGGCGCGCCTCGCGGAGCTCCTTCACACGCCTTCCCGCGGACAGATAGGAGTAGTGCCGATCCCCGATCCGGATGTGCAGGGCGCGTTTTTCTCTCCTGAGCCCCCATCGGTTCCGGATCAGTTCCGCCTCCTGCCCGCCGATCACCAGACGGGTGCGTTGGTCGATGACGATGCAGCCTTGCCGGGTGCCGTCCGGATGGCTGACCCACGTCTCCGGCAGCGCCGCGCAGGACAGCTCGGCCCGCCCGGTGTCGCGGTTGAGCGTCAGGGTCACCTCGCCGTACGGCCCGGCCACGCCGGTCCAGGCCCGCTCGATGCGCCGCCGTTCCCGGCGGCGGAGCCGCTTGCGCACCAGCTCGAAATCGAATCCGGTGGCGTTCGCCGTGCCGTACCGGTCGGCCGGGGCCGGCGCGGCGGGCGCCCCGGCGGGAACCGCGCTCTGGATGCTCTCGTCGGTCGGCATGCCGTTCCTTTCCCCGCTCCTACCTGAGCGGATCAGGCCATTGATCGACTCGCCGGTCGGTTTCCGTCGGGCGCCGGCGTCCGCGTTTCGCCGTTTTCCGCACGCCGCTCGTGATCTCGTTCCGCGAAACGGTGTAGCCGAGAGACGTGGCATCGATGCCGTCGCATCGTTGGCGGCCGCCAATGCCCGGACGAGGTCGGCGAAGGCGTGGCCGGTGGACGGCCGGACGAATCCGCGGTCCGGCGGCACGGCGTGCGACCGCGAACGAGACCGTGCGGCATTTCCCGAATGACGACGAGGAGCGGCAGCGCTGCCACTTTCGACGCGTGGACGAATGCTTCGCAGGCGCGGATGGGAAAGCCATCCGCCCGGCCGTCGAGCCGTTCCGATCGGCCGGAATGGGAACCGCCGAAGCCACCTCCGCCCATGGCTCGGACTTTAACGGTGACCGGCCGGGAGGGCGCGGGTTTTAACGAGAAGGTCTAACTGTTCCGGGGTGGCGGCGAGCCCGGCCGGAAACCGATCGGACAGGCCCGGAAAATCTCCGGTGAGGATGCGGAGGAACGGGGCCGATCGATGTGCGGTTCGCCGCTGACCTGCGGATTCATCAATGGCCGTACCGATGCTTCGCGTAACCGAAAGGCTGCGGCCCGGGGAAGCATCCGCAGTATCAGTGCGCCGGAATCGGTATTTGGGTCGTGCGGTCATAGCTTTTTCGTATGAGGTGAACCGCGCCCCGCCGTCGACCGTTTTCCGATGAGGGTCTTCTGACGATTTCTCCCGCCGGGTGCCGCGGCGAGACGGTGCGGCGTCGACGCCGGGCGCGTTCCGCATCGCGGCACCGGCGGGCGATCGAGGTGCGCGACGATCCGGTGCCGGACCGGCCCGGCCACCGGGCCCCCGGGGCACGGCACAGGCCGCCGGATGCGGCCGATGGAGGACCTGTCGCGTCGGTACGTCCCCGGTTACCGTGGGTGTGTGCCGACCGTACCCCCGCACTGGATTCACCCGATCGGCGAGCGGCCCCACCTCCACCGGCAGGCCGCCGAGTCGTTCGGCGCGGACGCCGAGCGCTATGACCGATCCCGGCCGCGCTACCCCGCCGCCATGGTCGAGGCGATCGTGGCGAGCATTCCCGGGCCCGAGGTCCTCGACGTCGGCTGCGGGACCGGCATCGCGGCCCGGCAGTTCCGGGACGCGGGCTGCCGGGTGCTCGGCGTCGACGTCGACCCCCGCATGGCCGAGGTCGCCCGGCGGCACGGCATCGAGGTCGAGGTGTCGAGCTTCGAGAACTGGGATCCCGCGGGGCGGCGGTTCGACGCGCTGATCTCCGCTCAGGCGTGGCACTGGGTGGATCCGGTCGCGGGGGCGGCCAAGGCGGCGCGGGTGCTGCGGCCCGGCGGCCGCCTGGCCGTGTTCTGGAACATGGCGCGGCCGCCCGCGGAGCTCGCCAGGGCCTTCGCCGAGGTCTACGCCCGGGTGGCGCCCGGGACGCCGCCGCCTCGCGAGTCCGCGCCCCTCTTCGACGGGCACACCGCCCTGTTCCTCGCGACCGCCGAGGGGCTGCGCCGGGCGGGCGGGTTCGGCGAGCCCGAGGAGTGGCGGTTCGACTGGGAGCGGTACTACACGCGGGACGAGTGGCTCGACGTGCTGCCCACCCAGTCCGTGCACGCCCGGCTCCCCGCCGGCACGTTGCGGGAGCTCCTCGCCGGCATCGGCGCCGCCGTCGACGCGTTCGGGGGCGGCTTCACCATGCGGTACACGGCGGTGGTGGCCACCGCCGTACGGACCGGCGCGGCCGGTTGAGGACCGTACGGCCGCGCCGGGGCGGCCCGCTGTGCCGGCCGCGTCCTCGGCCGTCCCGGCCCGGTGACCGCCCGCGGCGCCGGGTCCCGGCCGGATGGTCAGGCCTCGCCCTTGCCCGTGTCGAGGAAGGAGAGGGCGCCGATGAGCGCGGCGCGGGTGACGGTGAGCGCGCGCATGTCGGCGCCCTGGAGGATGAGGGCGAGGGCGACGTCGACGGCGTCGGCCGCGGGGAGGATGGTGAACCGGCGCTCGACGCGCAGCGGGATGCGGACCCGCGCCAGCGGGCCCCGCGCCTCGTCGCGGAGCTCCTCCACGCCGGTGCCGACGGCGAGGTAGGCGTAGCGCCGGTCGCCGAGGGCGATGCGCAGCGCCCGGTCCTCCTTGCCGAGCGCCCGCCGGTTCTGGGTGAGCGTCGCCTGCCGGCCGGCCACCACCAGCCGGGTCCGGTCGTCGACGGGGATGAGCCCCTGCCCGGTCGGGTCGGGATGGTCGATCCAGGCCTCGGGCAGGGCGGGGCAGGACAGCTCGGCACGCCGCGGGACGGTGCGCACGCTGACCGTCGCCTCGCCGTACGGGCCCGCCGTACCGGTCAGCACGAGGTAGAAGTCGCGCTTCTCGCGACCCCGCGGCGCACGGCGGGCCAGCGTGAACTCGACGCTCATGCCACGATGTTGAGCTCGTCCCGGTCGGGGATCAGGTTGGTGATCATGTCCCACAGGTCCTTCGCCTCGACGTGCACGAGCCGCAGCTCGGCGGAGGGAGAGACCCCGTTCGGCATGATCGGCTCGGCCGGGCGCTCCCGCAGCCAGTACCCGAGCGGCCCGCAGTCGAGTACGGCGATGCCGCGGATCTCGGTCTGCTTGCCCGACCGGTTCTGGTAGGCCACGGTCATCCGCCAGTTCGCGTTGAGCTGGAGGATCAGGTGGGTGAGGACGGTCAGCTCGGGGTCGCCGGGGGCGCCGGCCTCGCTGAGCGCGGCGCGCAGCCGCTCGGCGGCCTCCTCCACGGATTCGGCGTTCATCTGGGCGATCGCGGTGAAGCCCGCGTCGAGCACGCCGACGGTGGTGTTGACGATCGGCGCCTGCGGCGGCTTGATGTCCCGGTTGCGCAGGCCGACCGCGCGGGCGAGCGACCACACGAGCATGCTGAGGTCGGTCGGGACGTACTCCGCCTCCTGCTCCCCCGGCCAGGTCTCGTAGGTGTAGCAGGCGTCCTGGCCGACGACGGCGCCGTGCAGCGTCACCCCGTCGCCGCCGGACACCTCGATCTGCACGAGCAGGATGGTGTCGGCGAGCACCCGGGTGAGGGTGGCGAGCTCGGGCAGGACCGCGTCCTCCTCGCTGAGCAGGCCCGCCTCCCGCATGGCGTCGCGCGCCGGCACGAGGTCCTCCGGGATCGCCTCACCGTCGTGCAGGTGGCCGAGGACCTTCAGATGGTCGGCTCCCAGCCGGAACCGTTCACGTGCGCTGTCGAAGGACGGCATGTCGTCTCCTGATCACTCCTACCGAAGGTCCTAGCCGAACGGGTTGAGGCTCTTGAGGGCGTTGCCGACTTTGTTGAGACCGTCGCCGACCGCCTTGAGGCCGCTGTCGATGGCGTCGCCCGCCTTCTTCAGGCCGGCGTCGACCAGCTCGCCCGCCTTCTCCACACCGCGGTTGAACGCCTCGGCGGCCTTCTTCGCCCCCGCCTTGATATCGTCCCAGTGCTCGACCGCCTTGGCGCCGAGGTACACGGCACCGGTCACCACGGTAGCCCCGATCGTGACCGGGTTCGGGGCGACCATCGCGGCGGTGAGCGAGGCGTTGAACCCGAGCTCGGCGACGTCCGCCACGTACCCCGCGCCGTTGCGCTTGAACGCCTCGACCGGGTTGCCCTGCGAGATCACGTTCGCCGCGCTGTACACCGTGGACCCGGCGCTGCCGACGATGCCCGTCACGCGCAGCGCGCCCGCGGTCCTGGCGACCGTACCGAGCCGGCTGAGCTCCTCCGGCGTCTTGTTGAGGATGTCGGCGGCCGCCTTGAGCTTGTTCGGATCGGCGGTCGACGCCCAGACCTTGAGCAGGTTCGCCTGGCCGGCGGTCTTGACGGCCTGACCCGAGTGGGTGGTGCCGCCGAGCACCTCGGCGAGCTTGTTGTTGCCGAAGGTCAGGTCGATGAACTGGTTGACGCGCAGGCCCATGAGCGCCCGGCCGCCGTTGACCAGCCGGTTGACCTGGTCCATCTCCATGTACTCGGGCAGCCGCGCGACGTAGTCCCGGTAGAGGGAGCTGCGTTCGAACAGCTTCCGGGTGAAGTTGCCGAGCGTGGTGCCCGGGGCCGTGGCCGACCGGGTCTGGACCGTCCAGCGTCCACCGGTGATCTTGTGGAACAGCGGCTGCCAGAGGTGGTTGTTCATCAGCAGCCGGCCCAGCGAGACGCTCTGGCTGAACACGACGGGCGCCGTCACGGCCACGCCCTTGACGTCCCCGATGACCTCGAGGACCTTCGCGACGGTGGCCTCGTGCGGCGCGAGCTGGGGGATGAGCTTGCCGAGCGCCGCCGCCTCCAGCCGCTTGATGTAGTCGTCGAGCGACTCGCCGGGCTTGCGGGCGTACTGGTTGTGGTCGTTCTGCGCCGCCCAGTCGGCCACGGTGTTGAGCCAGATGAGCAGCATCGGGTCGAGCTTGTCGCCGTTCGCGGAGATCTCCAGCGGGGAGAACCCGGCCCAGGCGAGGCCGGCGAACGGGTCCCCGGTCTGGAGCCGGGCGATGGCGGCACGGCGGCGCAGGTCCTGGCCGGTGTTCCGGGCCCAGGTCGGCATCTCCTGCAGCGAGGACATCAGCGTGCGGACCTGGAGGGTGGAGGCCCGTGCGAAGGCGTCTCCGGTGGCCGTGTCCAGGTCGTCCATGCGGTCGGCCAGCCGTTCGAGTTCATCAGGTTTCAGATAACGAAGACCGTCTCCACCCATGGACCCACACTGTATATCTGACATCTTGACAAGATCGGTGATTTGACGGAGGAAAAGGGGCGATCATGGCGGATCCCATGGTGCAGGAGCTCAGGGACCGGGCGGCGAAGCTCCGGGTCTTCGCCGACCACGTGCAGGCGCTCCCGGACCGGGTGGACGACGAGGCGGCGAAGATGGACTGGTCAGGCCCGCTGACCGATCGGGTGCGGGGCGAGATCAGGAACTGGAAGAACCGCTGCAGCAACGTCGCCGACCAGATCCGCGAGGAGGCGGGCCGGCTCGAGGAGGAGGCGAGCCGGTTGGCACGGCAGCGCGCCGACGCCCCGAATCTGCCGGTCTGAGCCGGAGTCACGTCTCGCCGCCGCACGGCCGGCAGCGCGATCGGCCGCGAGGCGACGCCCGGGTGAAGGGAGCCGGTCCGATGAGCACGCTCGGAACTCTCGCGGCGATGGCGGCGATCGCCGTCGTCTTCGTGTTGCCCGGCTGGCTGGCCTACGCCGGCAGATGGACCGAGTGGGTCAACGCGCCCTACGTGCTGCATGCGCCGCTGGCGATGCTGTGGATCGGCGCCGGCGGCGAGTTCCTGCTGCTGGGTTCGCTCGTCGAGGACGCCGGAATCCGGGGCATCGGCCGCCTGCTCGGCGCCGTCGGCATGTCCCTGCTCCTCATCGGGGGGATCTCGCTCTTCTGGACCCCGCCGTCCCTGCGCCCACGCTGGTACCGCGAACGCGAACGCTGATGCCGCCCGCCACGCGGCGGCTCCTGGCCCGGCTCGCGTGGAGGCCGCCGGGATGACGGTCGTGGCGCGGCGAGACAGCGGGGGAGAGGGGTCCGTCGCGGGTGTGGCGTCGTGCGCGTTTGTCGCTGCAGCCGCGTCGGTACCGCGAATCTGAACGCCGCCTTGGTCCTGCCATGTGCGGCTCTTGGCCCGGGCTCGCGTGGAGGCTGCCGGGGTGACGGTCGTGGCGTGGCGGTTTGGGTGACGAGGTGTGCAGCCGTGGGGGTGAGGCGGTGAGGCCTCGTCGGTGTCGGCGCAGGTGTTACGAGCGTGCCCGCTGGTCCTGTGCCTCGCGGTGCGGCGGCTTTTGGGCGGGGTTCGGCTGGAGGCTGCCGGGGTGACGGTCGTGGCGTGATGGAGAACGAGGCGCCTGTGGATTGCCCCGTTATCGCCGCCGTCCACCCTGGCCGCCACGGAGTGCCGACCGAGCGGATCGCGATGCCGCCCGCCCTTGCTTACACCGTGAAATGGGAACGTTCCAAGCCTCATAGCCGCTGGGTATAGCGCGGGTCATTGCCGAGCCTTGACGCTTACGGTAAAGCCACTTGACACAATGTCAGGAAAAGGAGACGGCATGAGCCACAGCTTGCTCGGCGGCGACCCGGCGGAGATGCAGGCCATGGCCGCGCAGTTCACCCAGCAGGCCGATCAGGTGCGCGCCACGATGACCAACCTCGACCGCGAGGCGGCCAAGGTCGGCACGGCGTGGACCGGTCCAGGCGCGATGCGCTTCAAGGACGCCTGGGAGAGCTACCGCGCCGCATTCCAGCGCATGGCCGAGGAGCTCAACGAGGCCTCCCGCGTCATCAACACCTACCGAGGCAACATCGAGTCCGCCACCCGCTGACCGGCCTCCGCACACTACCGGCGCCGACCCGCCGAGGTCGGCGCCGCGTTTTTTCATCGCCGGCCCACACCGACCGCCGCCTGCGGTGCCCAGGAGGGACGGGTGCAGGAGTGCCAGGAGGGACAGGTGCAGGAGGAGTCGCGGTGGGCGAGGTTCCATGCCGCTTGATGCCCTCGCGAGTGGGGCGGCCCCGGTCACGGACCGCGCCGAGAGCCGGCGAGGTCTCCGGGAACGGCCGCGTGGTGGGTCAGTCCGGTACGGCGGCCTGGATGGGGGTGGCGGTGCCGGAGATGATGAGCAGGCCGCGGCCGGTGGGGCCGCCCACGGCCCCGCGGGGGAGGCGGACGGAGAACAGGTCGCCGTCGGCGGGGCTCTGCACCGACAGCAGGAGGCCGGTGCGGGACTTGCGGGCCTCGGCGACGAAGCCCCGGTAGGCGGTGGCGAGGTCCCCCGTCGTGCCCGCGATGAGCAGGCCGTGTTCCTCGTCCCGGCCGGTGCGGAGGATCTCCTCCAAGGCCATGCCGGCGGACGTGTCGGGGGAGACGAGCTCGGCGTCGTCGACGAGGACGACGTACCGGGCCTGATCCGCCACCAGGGCGGAGAGCGGCTCCTCCGGTGAGCCGTCCAGCGGTCGGCCGCCGCCGTCGAGGACCGCGAGCACGCCCGGGGCGCCGGCGAGATCGCGCAGCGGGCTGCGGCGCGGGGTCACGATGAGCACCGGGACGTCGCGGGACAGCAGCGAGCGGGCGGCGGTGACGAGTGTGGACGAGCGGCCGGAGCGCGGCGGACCGGCGACGATCGCCGCGGGGCCCTGGGCCAGCAGATCGATGCCGAGCGGGGCGAGCGCGTCCCCGCCCGCGCCGAGCAGCGCCCACAGCGGCGACGGCGGCGTGAACTCAGGGTCGAGGTCTCGCACCTGCGACGCGGTGATACGCATCGGCAGGGCGTCGACGCGCAGCGGCGGGTTCGGATTCGGGCCCCAGCGCTCGGCGGCCTTGCGCGCCAGCGCCTGAAGCTCGGCCACCTGCGCGGGCCCCGCGGGGTCCGGGCAGAGCAGGGCGATCTGGCTCTCCACCACGCCGTGCTCGGCCGGGGCGAGCGCGCGGCCGGGCGGAATCGACGACGGCAGGTTCTTGGTCGGCAGCCCGGCGAGCCCGTAGTCGGTCGGGTCGGAGAGGCGCAGCACGAGCTTGTCGTCGAACACCGTGGAGATCTGCCCGAGCAGGCCGGACCGGTCGGAGGCCATCACGGCGCGCAGCCCCACCGCGGGCCCCTCGCGCAGCAGCTGCATGATCGCCTCGATCAGCCTGCCGTAGTCGTACTGCTCGAAGGCGGCGACGAAGCCCTCCCAGCGGTCGAGCATGAGCACCAGCCACGGCATGTGCTCGACGGGCCTGCCGCCGTGGCCGGCGCCGCCTGAGGCGCGTGCGGCGGCCCGCGCCTCGGCGAGGGAGGCGTAGCCCGCCTCGGCGAGGACCCGCTGGCGCCGGGCGACCTCGGCGCGCAGGCGGCCGAGCAGGCGCTCCACCCGGTCGATCTGGTCCCGGGTGACCACGGCCCCGCAGTGCGGCATCGCGACGAGCGGGAGCAGTGCGCCCGAGCCGCAGTCGATCGCGTGCAGGTGGACGTCGGCCGGAGAGGCGTTCGCCGCGATCGACCCGGCGATCGTGCGCAGCGCCGTCGACCTGCCGGTGCGGGACGTGCCTGCGATGAGCAGGTGGCCGCCGTGGACCAGGTCGAGGACGAGCGGGCGGCGCGACTGCGCCCAGGGCAGGTCGGTGAGCCCGAAGGGCAGCGGCGGCACCTCCCCGTCCGGGCGGCCGGGGACGTGCAGCGCGAGCTCGGGGGTCCCGCCGAGCACGACGGTGTCGGGCAGCGGCGGCAGCCACGGGCTCGGCTGGGCGGGAATCCCCTCCTCCCGCGCGGCCTCCCGGATGGCGTCGACGAGCAGGGACAGGTCGGTCTCCTCGACGTCCTCCCGGACCGGGCCCCCGAGCCGCACCGGATGCCCGAGGGCCTGCCAGGACAGGTCCACCACGCGGGCCTTGCGCCGGTCCTGCCGGCCGGGGGCGCGGCCGCCGACCCGGGCGGCCTGGACGGCCACCGGGGCGCCCGCGCCCGACTTCACATAACAGCGGCCGGGCAGCGACTTGGGGATGTGCGCCGCCTCCGGCCCGTCGATGACGTCGGAGGACTCGGTCGTGTCCGTCACCCGGAGCGCGATCCGCAGCGAGGTGTTCGCCTGGATATCGGCGGTCACCACGCCCTGCGGCCGCTGGGTCGCGAGGATGAGGTGGATGCCGAGCGAGCGTCCGCGCCGCGCGATGTCCACCAGGCCTTCCACGAAGTCCGGGAGCTCGGCCACGAGCGCCGCGAACTCGTCGATGATCAGCACCAGCCTCGGCAGCGGCTCCAGCGCCGCCGCGCCCACCCCCGCGGCGGGCTCCGCCGTGGCGGGCCGCGTCCCCGAGCCCCCGGCGAGAAGGCCCGGCCCGCCCGGGGCCGCCGTGGCGACGTGCGCCGCGGCCGCAGCCGCCCCCGGTCCGTCGGCCACCGTCCCGGTCACGCCGAGCCCGGCCGCTCCGTGGCCGAGCGTCCCGTTCGCGGCCCTCGCCCGGGCGTCCGCCGCGGGCACGACCGGCGCGGCACCAGCGGACACGGCACCTGCCGCCAGGGGAGAGGCGGACGGAGACGCGGCGGAGGGCGAGCCCGCGGCGGCACGGCCGGCGGGCATGCCCCGGCCGGCCGCGGCTCCGGCCTGCGCAGGAACGGACGCGGCGTGCTCGGGCCGATCGCCGGGTGGCGGCCCGGCCGCCGGCGGGCCGCCCGCCGGGTACCGCGGCGGAGCCGACGCCGTTCCGGCCCGCCGGGCGGCTCCGGCGTACTTGGCGCGGAGGTCCTGGTAGTCCTCGATGTCCTTGGCGCCCGCGGCGAGAAGGATCCGCTCGCGGCGGCGGATCTCGGCGGCGAGGGATTCCAGCGCGCGCTGGGTGAGGTGCCTGTCGAGGTCGCTCACCATGCCCACGGTGTGCGGCAGCCGTACGCACTCCTTGAACGCCGCCCCGCCCTTGTAGTCGATCAGCACGAAGGTCATCTCGTCGGGGCGGTTCACCACCGCCAGCGCGCAGATCAGCGTCTGGAGCAGCTCGGACTTGCCCGCGCCGGTGGTGCCCGCCACGAGCCCGTGCGGGCCGTCACGGCGCAGGTCGACGCTGAAGGGTCCCTCCGGGCCGACGCCGATCAGGGCCTCGGTGGTGTGGCCGGTCCACTTCGCGCGGATCGCCTGGGGGGTCGGGGGTGACAGGCCGAGCAGGTCGAGGAGCCGGGCCGACGAGGGCAGGGCGGCGGACGGGTCGCCGCGGCCGACGTCCCGCAGCGGGGCGAGGGAGCGGGCGAGCTGTTCGGCCCACCAGGGGGAGACCTGGTCGGCGAGGATCGGGCCGAGGGCGTCGAGACCGCCGCCGTGCAGCCGGACACGCCCGTCCACGCCGCAGGAGACCACCGTCGCGCACTCCTCGGGTAGGAGCCGGCGGTCGTCGTCGATCGCGATCGTGTACACCCCCACGCGCGGGCCTTGCCGCAGCACCTGGGGCATGCCGGGGAGCGCGCGCAGCACCTGGGCGCCGTCGAGGATCAGCAGCACGTCGTAGGGCCGGTCGCTGTAGGCCGCGAAGGCGGGGCCGGTCTCGGCCCTCCCGGCGCCCGTCCACTGCGGCTCGTCCCAGCCGCCCGGCCGCGCGTCGAGCCCGGCGGACTGGAACGCCCGCGCATAGGGGCCGTCCTCGTCCAGGCGCTCGGCGACGAGCGACGCCAGCTCCGCCACCCGCCTCGCCGCCGCCTCCGGGTCCGCGCCGACGAGCGCGGCGCAGTCGGAGCCGCGCGGACCGCAGTGCGGCAGCCAGCGCACCCACGACCACTGCTCGGCGCCGTCGGCCTTCGCGCTGAGCACCACGATCGCGAGATCGCGCGGGCTGTGCAGGGTGGCGGCCTGGCCGACGAGCCAGCGGGCCACCGCGGTGGCGGTCGAGCGCGCGCCGGTGATCCCCGCCACGCCGAGGCGGCGCATGGCGAGGCTGACCGGCACGTTCCGCGCGATCGGCGGATCGGGGAGCTTGACGTCCGCGGCGCCCCGTTCCGGCACGAACTCCAGGTCGGCGGGGAGGTCGGCCAGACCGACCCGCAGCCGCAGCACGTCGGGATCGTGGATGCGCCGCTCCCACAGCCGCCGGCGCGGGCCCTTCGCGGTGAGCAGCAGCTCGGCCGGGTCGGGGGCGGCGGCCCGCCGCTCGGCCTCGTCGAGCACGCGGGCGCGCTCGACCTCCTCCTCGAACTCGGCAAGGCGCCGCCGGTACACCTTCAGCGCCTGGCGGTGCTTCTTGCGCCCGTGCCTGCGGTCGCTCCACCACTGCCCGATCATGATCGCGGGCGTCATGAGGGCGATCAGCAGGAAGTACCAGAGCTGGAAGGCCACCGCCATGACCAGCCCGAACACGGCGGGCAGCAGGGCGGCGAGCAGCTGGAGCCGCATGCCCTCACCGCGCTTCGGCTCCGCGGGCACCTCGAAGCGTTTGACCCGCTTCGCCGGGGCGAGCCGGGGCGGCCGGTTGTAGGCGAGGCCGCCGTCCGGCAGCGTGTCGAGGTGCGCGTCCGGGGGTTCGACGGGGCCGCACGCGAACAGCGAGTCGCCGCACCGCAGCAGCCGCCCGCCCTCCCAGGTCGCCGGCTCGGTCAGCGGCACGCCGTCGAGCCGGGGCGCGGCCGGGTCCTCCCGCTCGACCGGGGCCGGCTCCGCGCGCCGCCACAGGCCCCGCCGTCTCCTGCGGGTTGCCTCGGCCGCCGGCCTGCGGCGGCCCGGCACGGCGTCGCCGCGCTCGCCGCGGCGCGGGCCGCGTTCCCGGGACGCCCGCGTCCACTCGTCCGGGCCCCGGGCGAGGCGGGCACCGTATCCGCCGTGTCCAGGTGCGGGCCGTTCCGGCCATCGGCCGGGTTCCCAATCGAAATCCCGCGCGGGTCCCGGTGCGGGACCGGTCACCTCCTGCCCGTACCGGCCACGGCCTGCCGAGGGTCGTGGCGGGCCGAGACCGGGCGCGGCTTCGGCGGAGGCCCAGATGACCCCCTGGCCGGGCGGCACGGCATCCCCGCCGGCGTGGTCGAGGCGGCCGTTCGCGGAGGCGCCCGCGGCGTGCGGCCCGCGCGCCCGCGGCCGGGCCCGCGGGGGACGCCGTATCGGACGCCGTATCGGGCGCCGCGAGACCTCGCCCGCCCGCTCACGGCCGGGGCCGGGCATCTCGCCGCCGGGCCGTCCGGCGTCGTCGCCGAGCACCGGCGATGCGTCGCCGGAGGCCAGGGCATCGCGGCGGGAACCGGCCCGGCCCGGCGCTGTGCCGTCCTGGTCGCGGGCGGGGCCGGGCTCGAAGGAGCCGGCGGGTCCGGAGCCGGCGTAGGCGGCGTCCGCGGGTGGAGGTTCGACGGTGATGCCGTGCGGCGTGATGCGGAGGACCGCGCCGAGCGGCGGCATCGCGGGGTCGTCCACGACCACGGCGGCGGCAGGGTCGGAACCGATCGTGTAGACGCCGAGCCCCAGCCGATGCACGGCACCCGCCGCCGGGCCGCCGACGACGCGCACCTCCACCACGCCGCCCGGCTCCTCGGTCACCGTCGCGGCGGCGCTCCTCGGCTCGAGCGCGACCACGTCGCCCTCCCGGAGCAGACCGAAGACGAGCGCGTCGGGCTCGAGCGGGCGGCCGTCGAGCCACAGGCGGCGTCGCGGACCGGCCGCGTCGCGGCCGCGATCCCGCGGCCCCCGCCCGGACGGGCCGCCGCCCGCACGATCGAGGCCGTAGGGGGCGCGGGACCGGAGGCGCACGACGTTCGACAGATCCGGCCCCGGCGAGCCGGGGGATCCGCCGGCCAGGGCCTCCGCGAGATCGGCGACGGTCGTCGTCTCGTCGCCCTCGACGAGAACGTCGCGATTGCCGCGATCCGTGACCACGGTGAGCATGAGTCGCATGCGAGGCCTCCCGCGGATATCCGGCCGGCGAAAAACGCCGCCACGGCCCATTCGCCCCACACGGTAGCGAGCGGAGGCGATGCGATCCCTCCCTTTGCGGTAATGCCTATGGGGGAGGCCGACCTTTTCTGCGCGGTATGTAACCGTGGTCCCGTTGATCACGATGGTTCCCTCCTCGGGGGCGATCGGACTCCTTCATGTCAGCAGAGTCACGGTCCTTGTGGAGCGGGTGTGCGACGATCTGTGGATAACCGCCCGAGCCCAGGTCGGATCCTGTGGATAAGTCGCCATTCGCCGCGCTCACGTGCGATGACGCACCTGGCGTCGGCGCGGGCGCCTCGGCTCGCGCACGCAGTGACTCAGTTAGTAAAGTTGTCGTAGTTATTCCAGTTAAACCATGCCTTATGGTAATAGGAGACCTCCGCTGCGCGCGCCGACGATAAAATCGTGCGCCCCTTCCGGCGGCGCCCGGCCATAACGGATCGGCATGGGTCGTTGATTTCGCCCCGGTCGGGCGGGCTGATACGCCAATAATGGCGTGAATTCCGAATCCGGCACGTGATACCCGGCTCCGGACCGGCGGTCCACCCCGCCCTCGGGGTGACCGGCCGCGACCACGCCCTTGGAGTCACGCACCCATGAGGACCAGCGAGAAGCGCGACGGCCGTCCCGCCGCCGGCCGCCTGGAGGCGAACGGCGGCCACCCCGGGCTGTCCGCACCCGTGTCCCGGCGCCTCCCGGTGCCGCCCCGGGAACGCAAGCCCGCCCTGGCGGCCCTCGCCGTGCTCCTCATTCTGGGCGGGGCGCTCGCCACCACGCTGCTGACGATGCGCGCCGGCGACCGGGTCTCGGCGATCCGGATCACCCGGCAGATCGCGGCCGGGCAGCCGATCGCCCTGTCCGCCATGGAGGAGGTGCAGGTCGCCCGCACCGGCGTCGAGTACGTGCCGTGGCGGCTGCGCGACCAGGTGGCGAAGACGTACGCGAAGGTGCCCCTCGTCCCCGGCACGCTGCTGATCCGGGGCATGACCACCTCCGCGAGCGAGGAGCTCGGTCCCGGCAAGGCGATCGTGGGCCTGGCCCTCAAGGCCGGCCAGATGCCCGCCGACCTCGCCGAGGGCGACCACGTCCAGGTGATCCACGTGCCGGCGCGGAACGACGGCGCGAGCCGGGTCCTCGTGCAGAACGCCCTCGTCCACTCGATCGGGACCTCCGGCCGGGGCGGTGGCGGCCTGGTGTCGATCATCGTGGACACGGCCGACTCGCCCACGGTCGCCCAGCACTCCTCCAGTGGCGAGATCGCTCTCGCCGTACTCCCCGGAGCGAGCTGAGGTGGGACTCATCGCGCTCGCCGCCGACAAGGGCGCGCCCGGCGTCACCACCGCCGCCACCGCCCTCGGCGCGGTGTGGCCGCGCCCGGTGCTGGTCGCCGAGTGCGACCCCGCGGGCGGCGACCTCGTCTACCGCCTGCCGGGCGAGGACGGCCGCATGCTCGATCCGGACCGCGGCCTGCTCAGCCTCGGCGCCACCGCCCGGCGCGGGCTCCACCCCGAGCAGATCTTCGCGCACACCCAGCGCCTCGTCGGCGGCCTCGACGTGCTGACCGGCCTCACCCACGCCGAGCAGGCCACGGGCCTCGCCTGGCTGTGGGGGCCGCTCGGCCGGGCGTTCGCCGCGCTGCCGCAGGCCGATGTGCTCGCCGACTGCGGCCGGCTCGGCGGGCACCCCCAGATCAACGACCTGATCGCCGAGGCCGACCTGGTGGTGCTGTTCACCCGGGCGAGCCTCGACCACGTTGCACACCTGCGCGAACGCCTCGCCCTGCTGCCGCGCGGCCCCGAGCGGGGCGTCGTGGTGATCGCCGACCCGCGGTCCTACCGCCCGTCGATCGACGAGGTGCGCCGGATCGTCACCGCCGCGAGCGACCGGGTCGCCTTCGTCGGCGGCCTCGCCCACGACCCCAAGGGCGCCGAGCTGCTGCGCGGCCAGTGGGGCGGGCGCCTCGACCGCAGCCTGCTGATCCGCACCGCCCGGGAACTCGCCGGCAGGCTCGCCGCCCGCGTGCCCGCCGCCCCCGGCACGGCCGCGCCCGCCGGAGCGGCCGAACCCGCCCCGCCCGCGGGCCCGCAGACCGCCCGGCCGGCCGCCGACGGGGCGGCCGTCCCCCGGCCCCGTCCGGCGAGGGAGGGCAGATGATCGATCACACCCTGGTGAAGCGGTTCCGCACTGAGGTCGGCGACCGCCTGGCGCGCCAGCGCCGCATCGACCAGGCGAACGGCCTGCCGCCGATGACCGCCGAGGACGAGCGCCAGTTCGCCCGCGCGCTCATCGCCCAGGTGCTCGAGGAACACGCGCGCGCCGAGATCGCGCAGGGCCGTACCCCGCCCACCGCCGAAGAGGAGGAGGCCCTCGCCTCGGCGGTGCACGCCGCGCTGTTCGGCGTCGGCCGGCTGCAGCCGCTGCTCGACGACCCCGAGATCGAGAACATCGACATCAACGGCTGTGACCGGGTGTTCATCAGCTACGCCGACGGGCGCGAGGTGATGGGCGAGCCGGTCGCCGACTCCGACGAGGAGCTGATCGAGCTCGTCCAGATCCTCGCCGCCTACTCGGGCCTGTCCAGCCGCCCGTTCGACAGCGCCAACCCGCAGCTCGACCTGCGGCTGCCGGACGGCTCCCGGCTGTCGGCGGTGATGGACGTCACGGTACGGCCGGCCCTGTCGATCCGCCGCGCCCGGCTCGCCAAGGTCTTCCTGTCCGACCTGGTGGGCAACGGCACGCTCACCCCCGAGGTCGGCCGGTTCCTCGCCGCGGCGGTCGCCGCCCGCAAGAACATCATGATCGCCGGGTCGACGAACGCGGGGAAGACCACCTTGCTGCGCGCGCTGGCCAACGAGATCCCGCCGCACGAGCGGCTGATCACCGTGGAGCGCGCGCTCGAGCTCGGCCTCGACCGGTTCCCCGAGCTCCACCCGAACGTGGTCGCGTTCGAGGAACGCCTGCCGAACTCCGAGGGGCAGGGGGCGATCACCATGGCCGAGCTGGTCCGGCGGTCGCTGCGGATGAACCCGTCCCGGGTGATCGTCGGCGAGGTGCTCGGCGACGAGATCGTCACCATGCTCAACGCGATGACCCAGGGCAACGACGGGTCGCTGTCGACGATCCACGCCAACTCCTCGATGGAGGTGTTCAACCGCATCGCCACCTACGCCCTGCAGGCCGAGGAGCGGCTGCCGGTCGAGGCGACCCACATGCTCATCGCCGGGGCGATCGACTTCGTCGTCTTCATCGAGAAACGCAACGACTACGCGCGCGGCGGCCGACTGCGCCGCTTCGTGTCGAGCATCCGCGAGGTCACCGGGTGCGACGGCCGGGTGCTGTCCAGCGAGGTGTTCGCGCCCGGCCCGGACGGCCGTGCCGTACCGCACGCCCCGATCTCCTGCATCGAGGAGCTCGCCGCGCACGGCTACGACCCGGCCCTGGAGGTGTGGCGGTGAGCCCGCCCGTGTTCCCCGCGGCGCTGCCCGACCCGCTCGTCATGCTCGCGGGCGCGGCGGTCGGCGGCGGCCTGTTCCTGCTCGGCCTCGCGCTGTACGGCGTGCCGCCGCGGCCCGCCCGGCCGGGGCCGCGCCGCAACCGGCGGGAGCCGCTGCGCGCCCTGTCCACCCGGGCGGCGGTGGCGACGATCGCCGGCGGGCTCGTCCTCGTCGTCACCGGCTGGCCGGTGGCGGCGGCCGGCGCGGCGCTGCTCGTGCTCGCCTGGCGCGGCCTGTCCGGCGGCGCGGCCGAGGAGCGTCTCGCCATGCGCCGCCTGGAGGCCCTCGCCGCGTGGACCGAGTCACTGCGCGACACGATCGCCGGCGCGGCCGGGCTGGAGCAGGCGATCCCCGCCACGCTGCGGGCGGCGGCCCCGAGCCTCCGGCCCCACCTGCACGGGCTCGTCGACCGGCTGCACACCCGCATGCCGCTGCCCGAGGCGCTGCGCGAGTTCGCCGACGAGCTCGACGACACCTCCGCCGACCTCGTGGTGGCCGCGCTCATCCTCAACTCCCGGCTGCGCGGCCCCGGCCTGCGCGAGGTGCTCACCGCGCTCGCCGCCTCGGCCCGCGAGGAGCTCGACGTGCGCCGCAAGGTCGAGGCCGAGCGCCGGGCCACCCGCCGCAGCGTGCAGATCGTGGTCGCGGCGGCCCTGCTCTTCGCAGCCCTGCTCGTGCTGTTCAACCCGGCGTACGTGAGCGAGTACGACGGCCTGCTCGGCCAGGCCGTGCTCGTGGTGGTGGCCGCGCTGTTCGGCGCCGGGTTCGCCTGGATGCGGCGGCTCGCCCGGTTCGACAAGCCCGCCCGCCTGCTCGCGGGCCCGGCCACGAGGAGCCGCGATGGCTGAACCGGCGCTGTTCGGGGCGGTCCTAGGCCTCGGGGTGTTCCTGCTGATCCGCGCCCTCTTCCCGGCGCGCCCCGGCCTCGCGGCCCGGCTCGGCGCGCTCGACGCGGCCCGTGGCGCGGGCGAGGCAGGGCCGCGGGCGCGGCTGCTCGCCACCGAGGAGAAGCTGAGCGCGTTCCGCCGCCGCCTCGGCGAACGACTCGCCCGGATCTACGCGGCCCGCGGCTGGGAGCTCCGGTCGATCCGCGCCGACCTCGCGCTGCTCGGCCGCTCCGTCGAGGGATTCCTCGCCACCAAGGCGCTGCTCGCCGCCTCCGGCCTGCTGTTCGCCCCGCTGCTCGCGGGCTGGCTCGCCCTGCTGGGCTGGGGCGTCACCCCGCAGGTGCCGCTGTGGACCGCCCTGCTCGCGGCCGCCGTGTTCTTCTTCCTGCCCGACCTGCAGGTACGGCGGGACGCCGCGGCGCGCCGGCGCGACTTCCGGCACGCCGTGGGCGCCTTCCTCGACCTGGTCGCGATGAACCTCGCGGGCGGCCGGGGCGTGCCCGAGGCGCTGATGATGGCGGTCTCCGTGGGCGACGACGGCAACTGGGCGATGGCCCGCATCCGCGAGGCGCTCGACAACGCCCGCATCGTCGGCATCACCCCGTGGCAGGCGCTCGGCCGCCTCGGCGACGAGATCGACGTGGACGAGCTGCGCGACCTGTCGGCCGCGCTCGGCCTCGTCGCCGACGACGGGGCGAAGGTGCGGGCGTCGCTCAGCGCCCGCGCGGCGACGCTGCGCCGCCGCGAGCTCGCCGAGATCGAGGGGCAGGCGGGCGAGCGGTCCCAGTCGATGCTCGTCGCCCAGCTCCTGCTGTGCGCCGGCTTCCTGGTCTTTCTGAGTTTTCCGGCTGCGATGAAGATGTTGGGAGTCTAGATGTTCACCCCACCGCCGTGGCTGACCTACCTGCTGGCCCTGCTCAGCGTGCGGTACCACCGGGCGCGTAACGCCCCGACCAAGGGCGCCTCCGCGGTCGAATGGGTGCTGATCACCGCGATCATCGCGGGCGTCGCGCTCGGCCTCGCCACCCTGATCCGGACCCTCGTCGAGGAGCGGCAGACCGAGATCGAGAACGCCTTCAACGGAGGAGGCAGCGGTGGCTACCGCACCGGCGGCGACGCCGGCCGGTAGTCGTGCCACCGCCCCCGCCGCCCGCGCCGGGCCGGGCCGGGGCGATCGGGCGGGCGGCGACCGCGGCGCGACCGTGGTCGAGCTCGCGATGATCATGCCGGTCGTGCTCGCCGCCGTGCTGCTCATCGTGCAGATGGCGCTCTGGTTCCACGGCCGTCAGGTCGCGGACGCCGCCGCCCGGGAGGGGGCGCGCGTCGCGCGGGCGGGCGGCGAGACCGGCTGGGAGGACGCCGCCGAGGCGAAGGCCGAGCAGATCGTGCGGTCGGTCGGACCCCGGCTGCTCTCCGGCGTCCGGGTGCGGGCCTGGGAGGAGGGCGACCTGCGCGGCGTCGAGGTGACCGGCTCGGCCGTGCAGGTGATCCCGCTGCTGCCCGCGCTCACCTTCACCGTCACCTCCCGGTCCGGCGGCCCGGTCGAGTGCTTCCGCCCGGACGACGGCTCGGAGGGGTGCGCATGACCGCGCCTCCCCGCCCGCGTGCGCGGCCCGGCCGGCGGCCCGGAGCGCGGCCCGGGGTGCGCGAGCGCGGCTCGATGGCGGTGGAGACCGTGCTGCTCGCCCCGGTGTTCCTGCTCTTCCTGCTGTTCCTCGTCGGCGCCGGCCGGGTCGTCGAGGCGCAGGGCGAGGTGAACGGCGCGGCGCGGGACGCGGCCCGGGCGGCGTCGGTGCGGCGCACGTTCGCCGAGGCGCAGGCCGCCGCGCGGGAGGCGGCCGAGGCGGTGCTCGGCCGGGACTGCGCGCCGCGGGTCGAGCTCGACGACGCCCGGTGGCGGCCGGGCGGCGCCGCGGTGGCGACCGTCACCTGCGAGCTCGATCTCGGCTTCCTCGGGTTCGGGGCGGTCCGCGAGCTGACCGGCAGGTCGGTGGTGCCGATCGAGCGGCTGCGGAGGGTGGAGTGACCGCGCCACGGCCCGGCCGCCCGGCCCGCGACCGGGGGGACCGCGGCTCGATGGCGGTCTTCACCGTGGTGTTCGCCGCCGCGGTCTTCCTGCTGGCCGGGCTGGTCGTGGACGGCGGGGCCGCGATCAACGCCCGGCTGCGCGCGGCGGACATCGCCGAGCAGGGCGCCCGGGCCGCGGCCGACGAGATCGACGTCGACCGGCTGCGGGAGACCGGGCGGATCGTGCTCCGCGGCGACGCGGACGCGGTGTGCCGCCGCGCCGAGGAGATCGTCGCCGCCCAGGGCGAGGACGGCGCGCGCATGTCCGGCTGCACGGCCGGCGCCGCCGAGGTGACCGTCGCGGTGCGGGTGCCGTGGCGCGCGATCTTCCTCGCCGCGCTCGGGTTCGCGGGCGGCGAGATGGAGGCGAGCGCCACCGCCGCGCCCGACACCGGGGACGGGGGCGGGGCGCCGTGACCCGCGGGGGAGCGGTACGGCGGGCCCGCCCGGGCCGGGCCGGCGGCGGGCCGACGCTGGGACGACTCAGGGAGAACGGGGAGGAGACGACGTCATGGGCGCGCCACGGAGGTCCGCGCCGCACCGTGCCGGGGCGCCGCCGGGCGACCGGCGGCCGGTGCGGATCCGGGCCGGGCGCTCGGCCGGGGACGTGCTCGCCGGGCTGGGGGCGCTGATCCTGCTCGCCGCGCTGCTCGGCGGCGTCCCGCTGGCGCTGCTGCGGTACGCGGGGCCGCCGCTGCCGGGGGAGCTGCTCGATCCCGGCCTGCTCACCCGGAGCGTCGGCCCGGAGACGATCGTGGCGCTGCTGGCGCTCGTGGTCTGGCTCGCCTGGGCCCAGCTCGTCGTGTGCGTGATCGTCGAGGTGTACGCGGGCGTCCGCCGGGTCGGCATGCCCGCGCGGGTGCCGTTCGCGGGCGGCACCCAGGCGCTGGCGAACCGGCTCGTCTCGGCGGTCCTGCTGCTGTTCGCGGTCTCCACGGTCGCCGGGCCGGTCCTCGGGTCGGGGCCGGCCGCCCCGCTCCGCCCCGCGGCCACCGCCACCGCCGAGACCGGCCAGGAGGACCGCGCCGCGGCCGAGCAGGCCCGCCCGCCGCTCGGCGTGCGCAAGGTCAAGAAGGTGTACGTGGTGCAGCCGCCGGAGGGGCGGCACCACGAGAGCCTGTGGGAGATCGCCGAGAAATGCCTCGGCGACGGCCGCCGCTACCCCGAGATCTTCCACCTCAACCGGGACAAGGTGCAGCCGGACGGGTCGCGGCTGCGCATGGCCGACCTGATCCGGCCCGGCTGGGTGCTCGACATGCCGGACGACGCGGTCAACGTGCACGTCGTGCCCGCCGACCAGGAGCCCGCCGAGACGCTGCGCGCCCACCCGGGCAGGCCGGTCGAGGCCGACGGCCGCACCGACCACGTCGAGCCGGGTGCGCCGGCCGCGGCCACGGGCCGCTCGGCGGCCGGGGAGGCGGCGGGCCGGGAGGGCGGCTCGGGCGGCGACGGTACGGCGGGGCCGCGAGACGCCGCGGCCGCGCCGGGCGAGCGCCGGGACGCCGAGGGCGATCAGCGGGACGCGGAACGACACGGCACGGGGCACGGGGCCGCCTCCGCGACCGGCGCCGAGGGCCCTGCCTCCGACCCTGCCCCCGATCGGGCCCCGGACCGGACGGCCGACGGCGCGAGGGACGCCACGGAAGACGCGGCGAACGCCGCGAGCGGCGCCCGCGAGCCGTGGCCGGACCTGCTCGACTACCTCGCCACCGGCTCGCTCGTCGCCGCCGGCGTGCTCGCCGCGCTCGGCCGGCGCCGCCGCGAGCAGCTCTGGCACCGGGCCTTCGGCCATCGCATCCCCCGCCCGCGGGGCGACGCCGCCGACGCCGAGGTCGCGCTCCGCCTCGGCTCGGACGCGCCCGGCAGCCGCCTGCTCGACCTGGGGCTGCGGCTGCTCGGCCGCCGCCTCGCCGAGGAGGGCCGCACCCCGCCCACGATCTACGCGGCCCACCTGTCCCGCTACGGCATCGACCTGTGGATCCACCCGCCCGAGCCGGACGCCCCGGAGCCGTGGACCGCGCTCGACGACGGCCAGGTGTGGCGGCTCCCCGCCCACGAGGGCCGCCGCATCGACGAGCAGGCGCTCGCGCACGTCGCCGCGCCGTACCCGGGGCTCGTCTCGCTCGGCACGAACGCCTCCGGCCGGGTGATGGTCGACCTCGAGGCCGCCTACGGGCTCATCTCGGTGATCGGCGCGTACACCACCGAGGCGCTCGCCGCGCTCGCCGTCGAGCTCGCCACCAACCGCTGGTCCGACGGCATGCGCATCACCCTCGTCGGCTTCGGCGCGGAGCTCACCGAGATCGCGCCGGACCGGGTGCGGCACGTGAGCACGCTCGCCGAGGCGCTGCCCGAGCTGGAGGCCCGGGCGGCCCACCTGCCGGGCCCCGGCGACGTGCTCACCGGCCGCATCGCCGCCAGCGCCACCGACCCGGCCCACCCGCCGCACTACCTGCTGTCGGCGCTGCGGCCGGACGCCTACGAGGCCCGGCGGCTCGTCATGCTCGCCCGCGCCGGCATCCGCACCGCCGCCGGGTACGTGATCGCGGGCGCGGTGCCGTACGCGGCCTGGACCTGGGCGATCGACGAGGACCGCACGGTGCGCGTCGACGCCCTCGGCCTGGAGGCGCGCGCCCAGCTGCTGCCCCGCCGCCACTACGACGCGGTCGTCGACCTGTTCCGTACGGCACGGCGGGAGCGGGGCGAGCCGATCCCGGCGTCGAACGTGCCGCCGCCCGCCGGGCCGGCCTCGATCGAGGTGCGCATCCTCGGGCCGATCGAGATCGTCCCGGCGCGGCCGCTCGAGGAGGGCCGCGCCGGCCTCGTGCACGAGATGCTCGTCTACCTCGCCACCCACCCGGGCGGCGTGCACCCGGTGGTGCTCGGCGGCATCCTCTGGCCGCGCGGGGTGCAGCAGGCGGTGCGGGACGCCACGTTCGCGCGGGTCGCCCGCTGGCTCGGCACCGACACCACCGGCCGCCCGCACCTGTACACCGACGCCTCCGGCCGGCTCCGCCTCGGCCCGGAGGTGCAGACCGACTGGCAGATGTTCGTCGCGCTCACCCGGCGCGCCCGCGGCGACGGCCCCGACCAGGCCGCGCTGCTGGAGCAGGCGCTCGACCTGGTGCGCGGCCCGCTGCTCGCCGACCGCCCGGAGGGCCGGTACGCCTGGCTCGCCGCCGACGACCTCGAGTACGACGTGACCGCGGCCGTCGCGGACGCGGCGCTGCGGCTGTGCGAGATCCGGCTGGCGCAGGGCGACCCGGAGGCCGCGGTCCGCGCGGTGCGGGCCGGGCTGCTGCTCGCCACCGACGACGAGAACCTGTGGCGCGCGCTGCTGCGCGCCGTGCACGCCACCGGCGACACGGCCCGGCTGCGGGCCGTGGTCGACGGCCTCCACCGGCGGGCCGCCTCGCACCCGTACGGGGTCGGCATGGCCCCGGAGACCGAGGCGCTCATCGACGAGCTGCTGCCCGCCTGGCGGCTGCACTCGATGCCGTCGGCGTGACGAACCGGCACGACAGAAAGGGGTACCGCAGTGCTCCGCCGAACCGAGGGAGGCCGCCCCCCGCGCCCCGGCGGCCCGTCAGACCGTACCCGCCCGGGCCGTGCCCGCCCGCGGTGGCCGGCCCTCGCCGCGGCCGCGGCGCTGCTCGCCGCCGGCTGCGCGGCGGGCGAGGAGGAGACGTTCGTCCCCGGCGACGGCTCCGCGCCGCGCGCCTCGGCCCCCGCGGCCGCGGAGGCGTCCGCGCCCGCCTCGGCGGAGGCCCCCGCCGGGCCGCGGGTCGAACGGGTGCGCTCCGCCCCCGGCATGGAGGTGGTCGTCGAGTGGCCCGGCGGCCTGTCCGCCGAGCACGCGGCCATGGTGCGGGCGTACCGCGACTACGTCACGAAGATCTGGGGCGCGATCGCGACAAGCGGCAAGGACCGGTCCTACCTGCAGACCCTCGAGGAGCCCGCGCGCTACCACGGCTACCGCTGGGTGCGGGCGTACGCCGACGACGCCCTGGCCGCCAAGGGCACGGTCCGCCTCTACGGCCTGCGGGTCGCCACGGTGCAGGGCACCGGCGCCGAGGTGGACGCGTGCGTCGACCGGTCCGGGGTCCGGGTGACCGACGCCGCGACCGGCCGCGCCCTCGCCGACCAGCCCGACTGGACCAAGCCCGGGAAGGCCGTGCACTTCCAGGCCGCCGGGGTACGGCGCGGCGCGGACGGCGTCTGGCGGGTCACCGTGCTCCACTACGCCGAGCAGCCCGACGAGCGCGCGAAGGGATGCCTGCGATGAGAGCGAACCCGCTGCGGCGCGCCGCGCTCGCGGCCGCCGCCGCCCTGATCCCGCTGCCGGCCGTGCTCGCGCCGCCGGGCCCCGCGCACGCCGCCGCCCCCGACCCGGCCGCCACCGGGGCCGCCGCCCCCGGCCGTAGGCCGCCGGGCGTGGCGGGGGAGGGGTTCCAGCGCGGCCGCACCGTCGGCGTGCGGCTCACCAACTCCCGGATCCGGCTGTCCGGCGACGGCCTGCGCCGCGGCCGGAGCGACGGCTACCGGCTGCGCCGCCCCTGCTGGTACGAGCCGTCGAAGACGCCCGAGGAGATGCTCAAGACCCAGGAGAGCCTGCGCCACTACTGGTTCCACCACACCCCGGGCGCCACCGAGGAGAAGTGGCAGCGCTTCCTCGACCAGTTCCGTGAGCGCATCGGGCAGGACGGCATGTGGTGGCAGCCCGCCTACAACCACCTCGACCCGGACGCCCTCGCCTGCCGGTCGAAGCTCTACCCCTTCCTCTTCGTGCCGAACGGCACCGTCCCGGAGGGCGGGGTCACGATCCGCGAGCTCGTCGACGTCGCCCGCGCCGCGCTCACCGTGCCCGAGCCCCGGGTACGGCTCAGCCCGCGGGAGCGCAGCTACGTCAACCTGCCCACCTGGGTGTGGCTGGCCGACCCCGGCGCGGCCACCCGCTCGGTGACCGCGACCCTGCCCGGCGTGATGAGCGCGACGGTGACCGCCACCCGGACCCGGATCGACATCGACCCCGGCACCACCGCCGACCGCGCCGAGGTGCGTGAGACGTGCGGCTCCGCGGGCCGGCCCTACACCAGGAACGGCCGATTCACCTGCGGCGTCCGCTACCTGCGCGCCTCGGCCGACCGCCCGCGCGGGGTGTACCGGCTCACGGTGAGCACGCTGTGGGAGGTGACCGTCACCGCCACCCGGCCGGTCGGCCCCATCCGCTACGCGCCGGTCCGCGCCTCGGCCGTGCTCGACGTGCCGGTGGGCGAGGTGCAGAGCACGGTCACCGGCGGCGGCCGCTGAGCACCTCGGGGCGGCACGTCCCGCGGCGGTCCTGGTGACCGGGCCGCGGCCGGCCCGGGCGGCCGGCGCCACCGCGGGACAGGCCGGATGGCCTGCGCCGGACGCCGGTCCCCGGGCGGATGGCGCGGTGCCGGGCACCTGAGCACGGCGGCGCGGTGCCCGAGGGCGTGCGCCGCGCGGGCACGGGAACGCCCCGCGGGAGCGGCACCACGTGACCCCGTCGTGCGGCGGGCTCAGACCTTGCGCGCGACGCCCGCGTAGAGGCAGTGGTAGAGGTCGCGGTCGGGCGGCAGGATCCCGGCCGCCGTCTCGGGGTCCTGCCGCCACTCGAGCGGCGGCACCAGGCCCGGCTCGATCAGCTCCAGATCACCGAACAACGCGCGGATCTCCTCCGGGCTGCGGAACCGCCCGGTGCCGAGGTGCTCGGTGAACACCCGCTCGGAGTCCACCGCGAGCCGGGACGCGGCGGGATGCCGGTCGCCGGGGTTGCAGAAGTGCGAGATGGCGACGTGGCTGCCGGGGGCGAGCACCCGGTAGAACCGCGCGGCGATACCGGCCGGGTCCTCCCCGTCGGCGAGATGGTGGAGGACCGCGACGAGCAGCAGCCCCACCGGCTCGCGGAAGTCGATGAACCTGCGCACCTCGGGATGGCCGAGGATGGTCTCCGGCTCCCGGAGGTCGGCCTGGATCACCGTGGTCGTCGTGTCGTCCGCGAGCATCGCCCGCCCGTGCGTCAGGACCATCGGATCATGGTCCACGTACACCACCCGGATCGCCGGATCGACCTCGTGGGCCACCTCGTGCACGTTCTCGACGGTGGGCAGCCCCGAGCCGATGTCGAGAAACTGGCGAATTCCCGCCTCCTGCGCCATATGTGTCACCGCCCGGCGCAGGAAGGCGCGGTTCGCCTTGCCGTTGCAGGGGGCGTCGGGGGCGACCCGCAGCATTTTCTCGGCGACCGCGCGGTCGGCGGCGAAGTAGTCCTTACCGCCGATCATGTAGTCGTACACCCGGGCCACGCTCGGCTTGGTCCGATCGATCTTCATGAGCACGCGCTCGGTCCCCCAGGACTCGACCAGGTCCGCTCGTGCTGCTGCGCGGACACACCTGATCTCTTCCGCCGGTGCCGCCGTGAGCGGCGCGATCGGGCGGGGATGATATCAACGGCGATTGGCCGGCGATGATCGTGGATATTTTGGGTTGTCCCGGTTTATTGAATTCTCGCCAATTCCCCAACCCGGCGGGCCGATATCGTAGCCACGGGCGATCCAGTACGGCAAGGGACGAGGCGGAAATAAGCGCCGTATCCGCTCCGCATATACCAAGGTTCCGTGGCCGCCGCTCGGCGGCGGGCGATGAAACGTCCACACCCTCCCGGGAAGGCCGGAATCCGCGTGCTCACGGCACGATCCAGGTCGTCGACACGTCCTTTCCCGAGCCGGTACGGCAGTGCAGCCGGAACGGCCCGGTGACCGCGCCCCGGAGCGCGAACCGGCCGAGCCGGTCGGCGGGCAAGGTGATCACCTCGCCGCCGAGCGTGTGGAGGCGCACCTCCCCGGGGGTGGCGGGCAGCAGCCGCCCGGTCAGCGTGTCCGGCCGGATCTCCAGCTCGATCGTGAGCCCGGCTCCCACGAAGGTGAGCGCCCGCACGAAGCCCGGCGACCGGACCGGCGAGGCCGCCCCGCCGGTGAGCGCGGAGTCGAAGGCCGGCCGGGCGAGGCCGTGACCGCTGCAGAGCTCGGCGAGATCCGCCTCGCAGGCGGCGAGGTCCGGATCGAGGCGCAGCTCGGTGATCGCCGCCTTCGCCGCCGCGATCAGGTGCGGCGGGATCTGCTCGGCCGCCCGCAGGTAGTCGGCGAGCCGGGCCAGCAGCTCCTCGTCGGTCCAGTGCTCAGACATGGGGACGTCCCCCTGGCGCCTGACACGTCCAGCCGACCCCTGGTCTGGACATGTTCGCCCCTTCCGCCCGGCGACTGGGGGACCTCCCCATTCAGCCAGACCCGCTCCCGGCCCGCCTGATACATGAAACCGGCAAAATGAGCATTACTCACTTTCGCCTGCGGCGCCCGGGCCCGGCGCCGCGGTCAGACGGGCGCGCCCTCGTGCCGCAGCAGCCACCGCTTCACCTCGGACCCGTAGTAGTACGAGCCCACCCCGCCGGTGGACGGCACCACCCGATGGCAGGGCACGAACGGGGCGACCAGGTTCCCCGCGCACGCCCCGCCCGCCGCCCGGGCCGCGCTCCGCGGCATGCCCGCCCGCTCGGCGAGCTCCGCGTACGTCACCACCGTCCCGGCCGGCACCGCGCGCAGCGCGGCGAGCAGCCGCTGCCGCCGCTCGCTGCCGTGCTGCCGCGCCGGGATCGCGTCGAGCGCGCCCAGGTCGCCGTCGAGGTAGTCCCGCACCGCCTGCGCCGCCTTGCCCACGTCGTCCACCCGCCGCAGCGGGAGCGCGCGCAGCTCCGGCGCGAGCCGCAGGTGCAGCTCCTCGGGGTCGGCGGTGAAGCCCGCGCCGACGAGCACGTCGTCGTGGACGAGCAGGGAGAGCGGGCCCGCCGGGGTCTGGATGGTCTGCGTGAGGATCATGATGCGCTCCACAGGTACTGGGCGGCGTACGCCCGCCAGGGCCGCCACCGCCCGATCTCGTCGTCCCCGATGCCGAGCCGCCGCATCGCCCGCCGCAGCCCGAGGTCGCCGTCGGGCCAGGCGTCGGGGTCGCGCAGCGCCCGCATCGCGATGTAGCCCGCGGTCCACGGGCCGATGCCCGGTACGGCGAGCAGCCGCGCGATCACCTCGGCCGGATCCTGCGCCCCGTCGAGGTCGATCTCGCCGCGGGCCACCCGCTCGGCGAGCGCGCGCAGCGTGCGCACCCGGCGCTCGGTGAGCCCGAGGCCGCCGAGGTCGGCGTCGGCGAGCCGCTCGGCGGCGGGGAACAGGCACCCGTCCGCGGTGCGTTCGCCCGCCCGCGCCACGAGCCGCCCGAGCAGCGTGCGCGCGCCCGCCACCGACACCTGCTGCCCCACCACGGCCCGCACCGCCAGCTCGAACCCGTCAAACGCCCCCGGCACCCGCAGCCCCGGGCGGCGCTCCACCAGCGGGCGCAGCGCGGTCGCGCCCAGCGTCGCCGCGATCGCGTCCGGATCGGCGTCGAGGTCGAACAGGCGGCGGCACCGGGCCACGATCCACGCGAGCCGCCGGGTGTCGGCGAGCTCGGCGCGCAGCGCCACGTGGTCCCCGGCCGGGGTGAGCGTGATCACCCCGCCCGGCACCACCCGCCGGTAGCCGGTGCCGTCCACGGTCTCCACCCCCGGCACCGCCCGCGCCGCGAGGAACTCCAGCAGCGCCGCAGCGTCGTACGGCCGGCGGTGGTGCAGCCGCAGCGTGATCGCGCCGCCCGCCGCCGTGCGGCGAGCCGCCGCGGCGCTGCTGCGCAGGTCACCGGGGGCGAAGCCGTACGCCTCGCGCATCGCCGCGTTGAACTGCCGCAGGCTGCCGAACCCGGCGGCGAACGCCACGTCGGCGATCGGCAGCGTGGTCTCGGTGAGCAGGCGCTTGGCGAGCAGCAGCCGCCGGGTCCGCGCCACCGCGCGCGGCCCGGCCCCGAGCTCGGCGAGGAACAGCCGCCGCAGGTGCCGGTCGGTCACGTGCAGCCGCCGGGCGAGCCCGGCCACGCCGCAGTCGTCCACCACGCCCTCGTCGATGAGCCGGAGCGCCCGGCCGACCAGGTCGGCCCGGACGTCCCAGCCGGGGTCCCCGGGGCTCAGCTCCGGGCGGCACCGGCGGCACGGCCGGAACCCGGCCGCCTCGGCCGCCGCGGGGTGCCGGAAGAACCGCACGTTCCGGCGGGCGGGCGTGCGCGCCGGGCAGATCGGCCGGCAGTAGATCCCGGTGGTGAGCACGCCGGTGTAGAAGCGCCCGTCGAACCGGGCGTCCCGGGCGGCGAGCGCCCGGTAACACGCCTCGAAGTCGAGCTCCGCGGCCGGCGCGGCCGGTTCCGCGGCCCGCTCCGTGGCCGGAGCGGTCGGCACTGCGATGGACACGTCTTCGACGCTATCCCCGATCCGGGGCCGGGCACTCGCGGGAAACGGACCTCGCGGCGGCCGGAGGCGACGACGGCCGGGCGGCACAACCGAGGCGGCACATCTGGGACGCGCGGTCAGGCCGCCGGCCCCGGGCCGGGGAAGCGGCGCTCGAGCACCTGCCCCTCCCACGCGCCGACGAGGAAGCGCTCGGTCGGGGTGAACCCGGCGCGCTCGTAGTACCGGACGAGGGCCCGGTCCCCGCCGCCCCAGCAGTCGAGGCGGAGCACCCGCAGCCCGCGCGCCACGGTCTCGGCGCACGCCCGCTCCAGCAGCGCCGCGCCGACGCCCTGCCCGCGGCGCTCCCGGTCGGTGACGAACGCCTGCACGTACAGCTCCGGTTCGGTCGCGGGCGGCGCGTAGGACGGGGCGTCCCCGAGCACGATCGCGCCCGCCACCTCGCCGCCGACCTCGGCGATGCGCAGACCGCCGCCCGCGGCCCAGCCGTGCGCCTGCCGTACCCGCTCGGGCCGGGTGGAGAACGGCTCGGTGCCCCACTGGCCGGTGCGGCCTTGGGCGACGAGCCACCGCACGGCGGCGTCGAAGAGGGCGAGCACGACGGGAACGTCACGCACGCCGCCGACGCGGATGCGCACCCCGCCGGCGGCGGCACGGCCGGCGTCCGGGTTCTCGCCGGTCGTCGTCACTTGGAGGACACGCCCACGCCGAGGTCGAACTCCCGGTAGACGCGGGCCCAGAAGCCGTCCCGGAGCCACACCCGGGCCTCCGGGTACGGCCGCAGCGAGTGGCCGAGCTCCTTCTCGGCCTCGATGAGCAGCTCGGTGTCGATGACGGTGGGCAGGATCGGTCCGGGCAGCAGGTCGCGGATGTTGTCGCGGCCCCGGGTGAGGATCCACTTCTGGGCGACGTGCTCGCCCACCTCCTCCACCCGTGGGCGGCTCGGGCCGAGCTTGGCGACCTGGCCGACCGGGGACTTCACCTGCGGCTTCGCGGGCGGAGTACGGCCCGCGAACACCTGGGCCGGGGTCGGCGCGACCGGCTGCGGGGCGCGGCTGAAGTAGGCCCGCAGGAAGTCGGCGCTGAGGATCTCCACCGTGTCGGCCTCCCAGACCAGGCGCTCGGCCTGGTTCGTGCCGAACGGCGGCTCCACCCCCCACAGGTGGACGCGCACCCCGAACGCCTGGGCGGCCTCGACCGCGGGGACCATGTCCTCGTCGCCCGCGATCAGCACGGTGTCGGTCACCGCGTGGTGGCGGGCGAGCGCCTCCAGGTCGCTGCGGATCTGGGCGTCGACGCCCTTCTGCTGGCCGCGGGCGTTGAGGTTGCCGAGCCGCACCTTCACCCAGGGGAGCTGGGCGATCACGCGCTGGTCCACGGTGGGCACGCGGTCGCGGGCCGCGTCGTACCAGTAGACCCGGAGCAGCTCACCGGGGATGCGCTCCATGGCGTGCTTCTTCAGCGCGCCGATGAGCTCGTCGGCGGCGACGCGGTACTCCTTGCGCTCCTTCGCGCCGAGCAGGACCTCGCCGGCCGCGGCGTACAGGTACCCGACGTCGACGAGAATCGCGTATTTCGCCATTGCCCGATAGGCCGTGAGGTCCGGGGTGCCCATGCTCTCCTCCAGGCCTCTGCTCGGTGCGTACTCGGACTCGGACCGTCCCCCTTTCATAGATAGTCCCAACTCTTGGACTACTTGACACCCGCTTCCGGGCATCTAGTGGGGGAGCGCGCTCGCCCTCCAGGCTCCCGGGCCGTGCGCCAGCGGGGCCCGCAGCACGGGCCGTCCCCAGTTCCCCCGGGGACGCACGGACCGCTTCGCGGGCGCGGTCCGCGTGGCGAGCGCCACGACGAGTGCGGCGATCTCCTCGGGCGTGGCGTCGCCCCGGATCACCCGCAGGCGGGGCGGGCCCCCGCCGGGCTCGTCGTACTCGGACACCTGGCCTCCTTCCCAGGCCCGGCCACCGGCCGGTGCGCCGCCACCGCGCCTACCGGTTGACCGTCGGTGAGTATTCGAATGCGCTCTGTCACTCCACCGTAGGGAGTGACGGCGGCCCTGTCAAAGTGCACCGTGGCGAAGTGCACCGATGAAAGACCAGGAGCGGGACGTCACAGCGGGATGTTGCCGTGCTTCTTCGGCGGCAGGGTCTTGCGCTTGGTGCGCAGCGCCCGCAGCGCCTTGATCACCTCGATCCGGGTCTCCGACGGCAGGATCACCGCGTCGACGTAGCCGCGCTCGGCCGCCAGGTACGGGTTGGCGAGGGTGTCCTCGTACTCCTGCACCAGCCGGGCCCGCAGCGCGTCCGGGTCCTCGGCGGCGGCGAGCTCGCGCCGGTAGAGGATGTTCACCGCGCCCTGGGCGCCCATCACCGCGATCTGCGCGGTCGGCCAGGCGAGGTTGATGTCGGCGCCGAGGTGCTTGGAGCCCATGACGTCGTACGCCCCGCCGTACGCCTTGCGGGTGATCACGGTGACCAGCGGCACGGTGGCCTCGGCGTACGCGTACAGCAGCTTGGCGCCGCGGCGGATGATGCCGTTCCACTCCTGGTCGGTGCCGGGCAGGAAGCCGGGCACGTCGACGAAGGTGAGCACCGGGATGTTGAAGGCGTCGCAGGTGCGGACGAACCGGGCGGCCTTCTCCGAGGCGTTGATGTCGAGCGTGCCGGCGAAGCTCATCGGCTGGTTGGCGACCACGCCGACCGAGCGGCCCTCGACCCGGCCGAAGCCGACGATGATGTTCGGCGCGAACCCGGCGTGGATCTCCAGGAACTCGCCGTCGTCGAGCACGTGCCGGATGACCTCGTGCATGTCGTACGGCTGGTTCGGCGAGTCCGGGATGAGCGTGTCGAGCTCGCGGTCGGCGTCGGTGACCTTCAGCTCGCCGTACGGGAGCTCCTCGACCTCGATCGCCGGGGGCTCGTCGAGGTTGTTCGACGGCAGGTAGCTGAGCAGCTCGCGGGCGAACTCGAAGCAGTCCTGCTCGTCGGTGGCCTCGTAGTGGGCGACGCCGGACCGGGAGCCGTGGGTGTGCGCGCCGCCGAGCTCCTCGAAGGTGACCTCCTCACCGGTGACCGTCTTGATCACGTCCGGCCCGGTGATGAACATGTGCGACTTCTCCCGGACCATGAGGATGAAGTCGGTGAGCGCGGGGGAGTAGACCGCGCCGCCCGCGCACGGTCCCATGATCAGCGAGATCTGCGGCACCACGCCGGAGGCGTGCACGTTCCGCTTGAAGATCTCCGCGAACAAACCGAGGGCGACCACGCCCTCCTGGATGCGCGCCCCGCCGCCGTCGTTGATCCCGATGATCGGGCAGCCGACCTTGAGCGCGTAGTCCATCACCTTGACGATCTTCTCGCCGTAGACCTCACCGAGCGAGCCGCCGAACACGGTGAAGTCCTGGCTGTAGATCGCGACCGGCCGCCCGTCCACCGTGCCGTGGCCGGTGATCACGCCGTCGCCGTACGGCCGGTTCCTGTCGATCCCGAAGTTGTGCGAGCGGTGCCGGGCGAGCTCGTCGAACTCGACGAACGACCCCTTGTCGAGGAACGCCTCGATGCGCTCGCGCGCGGTCATCTTGCCTTTGGCGTGCTGCTTCTCCACCGCACGCGCGGAGCCGGCGTGGAGCGCCTCCTCCCGGCGCCGCTTGAGATCGGCGATCTTGCCCGCGGTGGTGTGGATGTCGATGCGCTCCTGCTCAGGCGTGCGCTCGGCTACGGGCTCAGCGGTCATGGGGCACAGCGTAATCGTCCCGTGCGCGCGACCAGCGGGCACACCCCGCGATCGGTTGTGACGCGTCGGTAACTTACTGGCGGGTAATGATCGTTTCACCGGCCGGTCCCGGCACCGGCCCTGCGCCGAGTAGTGGTCTAGTCCAATCGGGGGGTCGCCTCGCGGTGAGACATAGCCCACTCGATACCCTTCGAGACATGGCCGTAGGCAGGCAGAGCGTGGCCGCCGAGATGCCCGAGGAGATGCGGGCCGACGTGCGGCTGCTCGGTGAGCTACTGGGTCAGGTCATCGCCGAGAGCGGCGGTCCGGACCTGCTCGAGGACGTGGAGCGGCTGCGGAAGGCCGTGATCGGCGCCCGCCGGGGCGAGGTGTCCGCGGACGAGGTCGCCGAGATGGTCGCGGCGTGGCCGCTCGACCGCGCGGTGCAGATCGCCCGCGCGTTCACCTGTTACTTCCACCTCGCCAACCTGGCCGAGGAGCACTACCGGATCCGCACGCTGCGGCGGCGCGACACCGAGGACGCCGTGCAGCCGGAGTCGATCGCCGCGGCGGTCCGGGAGCTGCGCCAGGACCTCGGGCCGGAGCGGCTGCAACGGCTGGTCGACGAGCTCGTCTACCACCCGGTGCTCACCGCCCACCCCACCGAGGCGCGGCGCCGCGCCGTCGTCACCGCGATCCAGCGCATCAGCGCCCAGCTCGCCGCCTACAACGCGCCCGGCGCGGGCGCGGGGGAGCGCCGCGAGGCCCGGCGGCGGCTGCTGGAGGAGATCGACCTGCTGTGGCGGACCGCGCAGCTGCGGTCGACCCCGCTCGACCCGCTCGACGAGGTCCGCACCGCGATGGCGATGTTCGACGAGACGCTGTTCCGGGTGGTGCCGGTCATCTACCGGGCCCTGGACGACGCGCTCGCCGAGGGCACCGGGACCCGCCCGCCGCTCGCCCGGGCGTTCATCCGGTACGGCAGCTGGATCGGCGGCGACCGGGACGGCAACCCCAACGTCACCGCGAAGAAGACCCGCGAGGCCCTGCTCATCCAGGCCGAGCACGTGCTGATCGCGCTGGAGAACGCCACCACCCGCATCGGCCGTACCCTCACCCTCTCCGACGGCGACACCCCGGCCTCGCCGGAGCTGCGCGCCGCGCTCGCCCACGCCGAGGGCGACCACCCCGACCTGCTCGCCGAGCTCGCCATGCGCTCGCCGCGCGAGCCGCACCGGCAGTGGCTGCTGTTCTGCGCCCACCGCATCGGCGCCACCCGGCGGCGCGACCTCGACCTCGCCTACCGCTCGGCCGACGAGTTCCTGGCGGATTTGCGGCTGTGCCAGCGCTCGCTGGCGGAGGCGGGGGCGGTCCGGCAGGCGTACGGCGAGCTGCAGAACCTCATCTGGCAGGTGGAGACGTTCGGCTTCCACCTCGCCGAGCTGGAGATCCGGCAGCACTCCCAGGTGCACGAGGCGGCGCTCGCCGAGATCCGCGCCGGCGGGCCGCTGTCCGAGCGCACCGAGGAGGTGCTCGCCACGATCCGCACCGTCGCCTGGATCCAGGAGCGGTTCGGCGTGGCCGCCTGCTCCCGGTACGTGGTGTCGTTCACCCGCTCGGCCGCGGACGTCGCCGCGGTCTACGAGCTCGCCGAGCACGCCATGGGCGCGCGCGCCCCGGTGCTCGACGTGGTGCCGCTGTTCGAGTCCGGCGAGGACCTCGACAACGCCCCGCACGTGCTCTCCGGCATGCTCGAGCTGCCCGCGGTGCAGCGCCGCCTGGCGGAGAACGGCCGGCGGCTGGAGGTCATGCTCGGCTACTCGGACTCTGCCAAGGAGCTCGGCCCGACCGCCGCGACGCTCAAGCTGTACGACGCGCAGGCCGAGCTCGCCGAGTGGGCCGCCCGGAACGACATCAAGCTCACCCTGTTCCACGGCCGCGGCGGGGCGCTCGGCCGCGGCGGCGGCCCGGCGAACCGGGCGGTGCTCGCCCAGGCGCCCGGGTCGGTCGCCGGCCGGTTCAAGGTCACCGAGCAGGGCGAGGTGATCTTCGCGCGGTACGGCCACATGGCGATCGCCCGGCGGCACATCGAGCAGGTGACGAACGCGGTCATGCTCGCCTCCACCCCCAGCGTGGAGGACCGGGCCCGCAAGGCCGCCTCCCGGTTCCGCGCGCTCGCCGAGCGGGTCGCGTACGCGAGCGAGCGGGCCTACCGGGCGCTCACCGAGGCGCCGGGCTTCCCCGAGTGGTTCGCGCTGGTCAGCCCGCTGGAGGAGATCGGCTCGCTGCGGCTCGGCTCCCGGCCGCCGCGGCGCGGCCTCGGCGCCCCGCGCTCGCTCGACGACCTGCGGGCGATCCCGTGGGTGTTCGCCTGGGCGCAGACCCGGGTCAACCTGCCCGGCTGGTACGGCCTCGGCAGCGGCCTGGCCGCCGTGGACGACATCGACGAGCTGCGCCGCGCCTACCAGGAGTGGCCGCTGTTCAACTCGCTGATCGACAACGCCGAGATGTCGCTGGCGAAGACCGACCGGGCGATCGCCGAGCGGTACCTGTCGCTCGGCGGCCGGGAGGACTTCACCGAGCGGGTGCTCGCCGAGTACGACCTCACCATGCGGCTCGTGCTCGAGGTGACCGGCCACACGCGGCTGCTGGAGAACCGCCGGGTGCTGTCCCGCGCGGTGCAGCTCCGCAACCCGTACGTGGACGCGCTGTCCCACCTGCAGCTGCGCGCGCTGTCCGCGCTGCGGGCGAACCGCGAGCTGAGCGAGCACGAGCGCGACCGGCTGTCGACGCTGCTGCTGCTCTCGGTGAACGGCGTGGCCGCCGGGCTGCAGAACACCGGCTGACCGGCGCGGCCGGTGGCCGGAGCGGTCCGCGCGACCGGGCAGGATGGGCGGGTGGACGAATCGCCGTACACCGATCTCGACCGCCCGCCGCTGTCGCAGCGGGCGCTGACGCGGGCGCTGGTGCGGCCCGGGTCGCTGTGGTCGTCGCTCACCGTGGTGGGCCGCACCGGGTCGACCAACGCCGACCTCGCCGAGGCGGCCCGGGCGGGCGCGCCCGAGGGGACCGTGCTCGTCACCGAGTACCAGTCCGCCGGGCGCGGGCGGCAGGGGCGCACCTGGTCGGCGCCGCCGCGGTCCGGGCTGATGTTCTCGGTGCTGCTGCGGCCGCGGGTGCCGGTCGCGCGGCTGGGCTGGCTGCCGCTGCTCGTCGGCGTGGCCGGGGCGACCGCGGTACGGCGGATCGCCGAGGTGGACGTGCGGCTGAAGTGGCCCAACGACCTGCTCGCCGGGGAGCGCAAGCTCGCCGGGGTGCTCGCCGAACGGGTGGAGTCCGGCGGGGACGGCGCGGTCGTGGTGGGCATGGGGCTCAACGTGAGCCTGCGCCGGGAGGAGCTGCCGGTGCCGACCGCGACCTCGCTCGCGCTGGAGGGCGCGGCGTGCACCGACCGCGACCCGCTGCTGCGGGCCGTGCTGCGCGAGATCGAGCGGCACTACCGCGACTGGACGGCCGCGGACGGCGACGCGGACGCGGCCGGGCTGCGCTCGGCCTACCTCGCCGCGAGCGCCACGGTCGGCCGCGAGGTGCGCGTCGAGCTGCCGGGCGACCGGGTGCTCACCGGCGTGGCCACCGGGGTGGACGCCTCCGGGTGCCTGCTGGTGCGCGCCGGCGGCGAGGAGCGGGCGGTGAGCGCCGGGGAGGTCGTGCACGTACGGCCGGCCCGGTGATCCCGCCGGTCGATCAGGCTGATCGGACACCGTGAACCGGCGCGGTGGCCTGCGGCGGGACGAGCCCAGGGGTGCGGCCGCCGCCGGCGCGGTGGGCGGAACCCCGTGCGGCGTGGCGGGACCGCCGCCCGCGCCGCGCCCGGCGGCACGGCTACGGCGAGCGGGACGGAGACGCCGTCCCCGCGGTGCGCGCGGGATCGCCGCCCGGCACGGTGGCGGAGCGGGTTATCCACAGGGTGGACACAAGGGGCGGACGGCGCGTCCCTCGCCGTGCCACGATGTGCCGCATGGGAATCCCCGAGCATCATCTGACCGAGGGCGAGCGCGTGGTGCACTCGTTCCATCCGCACTGGCGACGGCTGGTGCGGCCGGTCCTCGCGGTCGTCGTCCTGCTCGCCGCCCTCGTGACCGCCCTGTTGTTCATCCCCGGCGGCGAGCCGTACACCCCCTACGCCCGGCTCGCGGTCGCGGCGGTGGTCGTGGTCCTGCTCGTGTGGTGGGCGCTCGTGCCCTACCTGCGCTGGGTGACCACGTCGTACACGCTCACCACGCACCGGTTCTCGATCAGCACCGGCATCCTCAACAAGTCCCAGGACGACATCCCGCTCGCCAAGGTCACCAGCGTGAGCTCGGACCAGCGCCTGCTCGAGCGCATCCTCGGCTGCGGCACCCTGGTCGTGGAGTCCGCCTCGGACAGCGGCGACATCCGGCTCACCGACGTCCCCCGCATCCAGCTGGTGCGATCCGAGCTGTTCCGCCTGGTGGAGGACATCTCGGACGGGCAGGTGGACGGACGGTGAGCGACAGCGATCCCGGCAAACGATATAAACAGAGCAATGAATGAGGTTCCGGCGAAGCGGCCGACGGCGGAGGACATCGAGCGCGTTTTCCTCGGTCCGCCCGCTCGCCACACCCGGCACCAGGTCGCCGAGGCGGCCGGGGTGCCGTCGGAGCTGGCCGCCCGCATCTGGCGCGCGCTGGGGTTCGCCGCCCCCGCCGACGACGCGGTCGCCTTCAGCGACGCCGACGTGGCCGCGCTGCGCCGCATCGGCGTGCTGCTCGAGGAGGGGCTGCTCGACGAGAAGCTCGTGATCCGCATGGCCCGGGCGCTCGGGCAGACCACGGCCCGGCTCGCCCAGTGGCAGATCGAGCTCGTCCTCGACCACCTCGCCGGTTCCGGGGAGCGGGTCGCCGAGGCGGACCTCGCCCGGATTCTCGAGGCGGCCGAGCGGCTCCTGCCGGACTTCGAGAAGCTGCTCGTGCACGTCTGGCGGGTGCAGCTCGCCGCCGCGGCCAACCGCGTGCTCGCCACCGACGACCTCGCGCCGTCCCCGCGAATCACGCTCGCGGTGGGCTTCGTGGACCTGGTCTCGTTCACCCGCTACTCGCGGGAGCTCGACGAGTCGGCGCTCACCGAGCTGGTCGAGGGCTTCGAGTCCCGCGCGGCGGACGTGATCGCGGCCCAGGGCGGGCGGCTGGTCAAGGCGCTCGGCGACGAGGTGCTGTTCACCGCGCAGGACCCGCCCTCCGCGGCGGCGATCGCGCTCGAGCTCGCGGACGCCGTGCGGCAGGACGGGCCGGACGTCCGGGTCGGCCTCGCCTACGGCCCGATCCTGCCCGTGATGGGCGACGTCTTCGGCCCCACGGTGAACCTGGCGGCGCGGCTCACCGCGATCGCGCGCCCGGGGACGATCATCATCGACACCGGCATGGCGGAGGGGCTTGCCGGCGTACCCGGCCTGGAGATCTGCAAGATCAGGCGCAGGCCGGCCCGTGGCTTCGGGGTGATCCAGCCGTACGTCCTGCGGGCGGTACCGGCGGATCGGGAACAAGCGGGGGAGACCGGCGAACGGCCGGCACAGGCGTCGGCGAGACAGGCACGGTGATCCGGGCCGACGGGACGAGGGAGCGCGCCGACGGCTCCGCGCCCGGCCCGGGGGTCACCGGCGAGTGCGAGTGAGGTGCGATATGCCGTACGAGGTGCAAGGCGTGGTCGCCAGGGCCAAGGGCGAGCCGGTGCGCGTGGAGCGCGTCCACGTCCCCGACCCGGGCCCGGGCGAGGCGGTGGTGAACGTCCAGGCCTGCGGCGTCTGCCACACCGACCTGCACTACCGCGAGGGCGGGATCACCGACGAGTTCCCATTCCTGCTCGGCCACGAGGCGGCCGGAACGGTCGAGGCGGTCGGCCCGGACGTGACCACGGTGCAGCCGGGCGACTACGTGATCCTCAACTGGCGCGCGGTGTGCGGCAACTGCCGGGCCTGCCTGCGCGGGCGGCCGTGGTACTGCTTCGCCACGCACAACGCGCGGCAGAAGATGACGCTCGAGGACGGCACCGAGCTCACCCCGGCGCTCGGCATCGGCGCGTTCATCGAGAAGACGCTGGTCGCCGCCGGGCAGTGCACGAAGGTCGACCCGGCCGCGCGCCCGGCCGTGGCCGGCCTGCTCGGCTGCGGGGTGATGGCCGGCATCGGCGCGGCGATCAACACCGGCGGGGTGACCCGCGGCGACTCGGTCGCGGTGATCGGCTGCGGCGGCGTGGGCGACGCGGCGATCCTCGGCTCGCGCCTCGCGGGCGCGGCGAAGATCATCGCGGTGGACGTGGACGACCGCAAGCTCGAGTGGGCGAAGCGGTTCGGCGCCACCCACACGATCAACTCCACGAAGACCGACCCGGTCGAGGCGATCCGCGAGATCACCGGCGGCTTCGGCGCGGACGTGGTGATCGAGGCGGTCGGCCGCCCGGAGACCTACAAGCAGGCCTTCTACGCCCGCGACCTCGCGGGCACCGTGGTGCTCGTCGGCGTGCCCACCCCGGACATGACGATCGAGCTGCCGCTGCTCGACGTGTTCGGCCGGGGCGGCGCGCTGAAGTCGTCCTGGTACGGCGACTGCCTGCCATCGCGGGACTTCCCGATGCTCATCGACCTCTACCTGCAGGGCCGGCTCGACCTCGAGGGGTTCGTGACCGAGACGATCCGGCTCGACCAGGTTGAGGAGGCGTTCGCCAAGATGCACCGGGGCGAGGTGCTGCGCTCGGTGGTCGAGCTCTGACCCCGCGGCCCCGGCGCAGCGGGCCGTCGCGCCCGGTCTCCGGGCGCGACGGCCGCGCCAGCGGACCACGCGGCGGGCGGCGACGAAGTGCATGACGCGGCGGATCCGGCGCACGGGCTCGAGCGCCGGATCCGCCGCGGCGGCGTTGCCGCAGGACCGGGCACGGCGCCGCCGCCGCGGGCATGGGCATCACGGCGCTGACGCGGGGGACAACGGGAGTGCGACGCGGCGGGCCAGGACGGAATGCCTTGGACGCACCATGACCCGGCCCGGATGGAGAGGCCGGCTTAGGCTGCGCTATCTTAGGTGTGCCTTACCTAACCAGGTCGTCCTTGACCTCCGTACGCGAAAGGCCTCGAACGCGCATGTACGCCTGCGTCTGCCGAGCCGTGACCGAGAGTGAGATCTACGAGTGCATCGCGGCCGGCGCGAAGAGCGCGAAGCAGATCCGGGACGCCACCGGCGCGGGCAGCGACTGTGCGATCTGCATACCGAGAATATGCACGATGCTGAAGCGTTCGGTGGAGTTGGCCACCACTTCTTAGGGAATGCCCTCTGGGTCGCCTGTGCCGCGGGCAGGGCAGGCGATGAGACGACCGGCCCCCCATCGTCGCGGAAGTAGAGGCACTGCATGCAGGGCGACCCGGAGATCATCACACTGCTCAACGAGCAGCTCACCTCGGAGCTGACCGCGATCAACCAGTACTTCCTGCACGCGAAGATGCAGGAGAACTGGGGCTACACCCGGCTCGCCGCGTACACGCGGGCCGAGTCGATCGACGAGATGCGCCACGCCGAGCGGCTCACCGATCGCATCCTGTTCCTCGAGGGCCTGCCGAACTACCAGAAGCTCAACACCCTGCACATCGGACAGACCGTCCCCGAGCAGATCCGCGCCGACCTCGACCTGGAGCTCGGCGTGGTCGACCGGCTGCGCAACGGCATCCGGATCATGCGCGAGAAGGGCGACATCACCTCCGCGCGGATCTTCGAGGACATCCTCGAGGACGAGGAGCGGCACATCGACTACCTCGAGACCGAGCTGGACCTCGTCGAGAGCCTCGGCGAGGGGCTCTACCTCCAGCGGTACGCCGATCCTCCGTCGGCCGACGAGGACTAGCCGGCGGCCGCTCCGCGCGGGGGCGCGGGCCCTCCGGCGATACACCCTAGGTGTCGCTCATTTGTCTAGGTTTGCGCAGGTCAATTGATGGGTCAACGGCTGGTCAAACCGCGCGCTCCAGCCGGGAAACGATCGCCTAAGGTCATACGATGCGCTTATGACCTGCGTACTTCTCGCCGAGGACGACACCTCGATCTCTGAGCCGCTGGCGCGTGCACTGCGCCGCGAGGGCTATCAGGTGGAGGTGAGCCCCGACGGCCCGCAGGCCCTGGAGAGGGCTCTGTCCGGTGGCGTCGATCTCATCGTTCTGGACCTCGGGCTGCCGGAGATGGACGGGCTGGAGGTCGCCCGCCGTCTCCGTGCCGAGGGCCACGGCACGCCCGTGCTCATCCTGACGGCACGGGTCGACGAGGTGGACACCGTGGTCGGTCTCGACGCCGGGGCCGACGACTACGTCACCAAGCCGTTCCGCCTCGCCGAGCTGCTCGCCCGGGTGCGGGCGCTGCTGCGGCGCGGCACCTCCGAGACGCCCGTGGTCCAGGGGGTGCGCATCGACGCCGACTCCCGCCGGGCCTGGCTGGGCGACAAGGAGCTGCACCTCACGACCAAGGAATTCGACCTGCTCCGCGTGCTCGTGCGCGACGCGGGCAAGGTCGTGACCCGAGAGCAGATCATGCGGGAGGTGTGGGACACGAACTGGTGGGGTTCCACCAAGACACTCGACATGCACATCTCCTGGCTCCGCCGCAAGCTCGGTGACGACGCGGCGAAGCCGAAGTACATCACGACCGTCCGGGGAGTCGGTTTCCGGTTCGAGCGTGATTAGGGGGGCGGGTGCGGCGGCGTCTGCTCTCCTCCACGCTGGTCGTCGCGGCCATAGCGGTGTTGCTCCTGGGGGTGCCCCTGGGGGTGGTGGTCAGCCGCCTCATCTATGACGAGGCCGTCCAGGAGCTGCGGGCCGAGGCGACGCGACTGCTCGGGGCGATGGAGTATGCCCGGATGACCGGTGAGCGCCCGGTCACGGCGCAGCATCTGGAGCGGGACTACCCCGATCGGTACATCCAGATCTTCGTCAGCGGGCAGGAACCGGTCGTCGCGGGCACCGCCCCGCCCGAGGACCGGCAGATCACCGAGGAGGTCCAGTCCGAGGGCGGGGTCTACGTCCGCGTGACCCGGGACGGCGGCAAGGTCGAGGAAGAGGTGCGGGCACGCCTGCTGTTCATCGTCGTGCTCGCGCTCGCGGCGCTCGCCGTCGCCGTCGGCCTGGCGATCGTGCAGTCGCGCCGGCTCGTGCTGCCGCTGCAGGACCTGGGCGCGATCGCGGAGCGGCTCGGCTCCGGCGACGCCCGGCCCAGCAGGCACCGCTACGGGATCCCGGAGCTGGACCGGGTGGCGGAGGTGCTCGACCGCAGTGCGACGCGCATCTCCGAGCTGCTCGGCAGGGAGCGGGAGTTCGCCACGGACGCGTCCCACCAGCTCCGCACCCCGCTGACCGGGCTGACCATGCGCCTGGAGGAGATCGTGGCCGCCGCGGACCAGCCCGCCGTGGTCCGGGAGGAGGGTGAGGCCGCGATCGTGCAGGTCGAGCGGCTCACCGCCGTGATCGACGAGCTGCTCGCCGCCGCCCGGCGGCAGCGCCACGCGCAGGCCGAGCCGCTGGAGGTGGACACGATCCTCAAGCAGCAGATGACCGAGTGGGAGCCCGCCTTCCGCAGGGCCGGGCGCCGGATCGAGCTCACGGGTGAGCGCGGCCTGAGCGCCCTCGCCACCGAGGGGGGCCTCACGCAGGTCATCTCCACCCTGCTGGAGAACTCCCTCGAGCACGGCGCCGGAACGGTCACGATCACCACGACGAGTGTGGAGCGTTCCATCGTGATCGAGGTCGCCGACGAGGGACCCGGCGTTCCGGACGAGCTCGCCAACCGCATCTTCGAGCGCAACGTGAGCGGCGGTGGCGGCACCGGTCTCGGCCTCACCCTCGCCCGCAGCCTCGCGGTCGCCGACGGCGGGCGGCTGGAGCTGGTACGGCGATGCCCCGCGGCGTTCGCCGTGTTCCTGCGCCCGGTGGGCGACCGGGAGCGCTACCGCGTGGTGAGCGGCCCCGCCTGATCGGGCGGGCCGCAGCGGCCCGGGCCGTACCCCCTCCGGCCCGGCCGTACCCGACCGCACCGCCGGCCGGTCGCCGGACGCGCTCGGCGCGCCGGTCGCATTCCGATGCCCGATGCGGTGCGAGTGCGCCGCTCAGGAGGTCTCGGGCTGCCGGCCCGTGGCGCGGACCTCGGCGGCCGGCGACACCGACGCGGGAGCCGCGGAGCCCCGCGCCGTCCCCGCAGGAGACTCCGCCGCGCCTTTGGCCTCGGGCAGGCCGGTGTGCGGGTCGACCGGCGGCATGTCCGCGGGGAGGAAGACCCACTTCTTGTACGACCAGAACCGGAACAGCGTGCCGAGGCCGTTGCCGACCACGATGGAGATGTTGTAGGCGAGGGCGGTCTGCAGCTTGAGCGTGTACTCCACGAAGCCGATCACGAGCAGCGCGATCAGCAGCCCGATGCCGTTGAGCAGGAAGAACAGGAAGTACTCGCGGGCCAGGCCGGACTTCTCCCGGTGCCGCCAGGTCCAGTAGCGGTTGAGCAGGTAGGAGCAGGTCGCCGCGATGACCGTGGCGATCACCTTGGACGTGAGCGGCCCGAGGTGCAGGCCGTACCGCAGGAAGTTCGTGCAGCCCCAGTCGAGGACGAACATCGCGGCTCCGACCGTGCCGAACTTCGCCATCTCATGCACGAGTTCGGAGAAACGCTCGTACAGCCTGAGGAGTGGTCGCACGGTCGGCGTGGTTCCTTTCCTGACCGGGGTCGCGTTCGCTCATGCCGGAGCCGGTGCCACCAGGCTACCGGGGACCGGGGGCGGTCTCGGGGGGAGAAGCGCTAAAGAAGGCGTACCGAGATGTTTCGTCCGGCGGCCGCCGGCGGGCCGCCGGAAGGGTGGCCACGCGGAGGCGCCGCACGGCGCGGGGCGGCCGCGCCGCCGCCGGGGGCGTCCGCGCGGGCGGGCACACCCGGATGCCGCCGATCCCGGCTCGGCTAGGCTGGGATCTCGTGACAGGTCCAACCACCAGCGGCGACACGGCCCCCGGCGCCGCCGTCCCGAGCCCCCGCGACACCCGTGACCTCGCGGCGCCGCTCGGCCCGGTGGTCGGCATGGTGGGGGCCGGGCAGCTCGCCCGCATGACCCAGCAGGCCGCGATCGCGCTCGGCGTGGAGCTGCGCGTGCTGGCGAACGCGCGCGACGAGAGCGCGGCGCGCGTGGTCGCCGACGTCCGTCTCGGCGACCACCGGGACCTCGCCGACCTGCGCGCCTTCGCCAAGGGCTGCGACGTGATCACCTTCGACCACGAGCACGTGCCCACCGAGCACATCCGGGCCCTGGAGGCGAGCGGCCTTCCGGTGCGGCCCGGCGCGGACGCGCTCGTGCACGCCCAGGACAAGCTGGCGATGCGGCGGCGGCTGACCGAGCTCGCCGTGCCGTGCCCGGCGTGGGCGCCGGTGGACTCGCTCGCCGCGGTCGAGGAATTCGCCGAGCGGCACGGCTGGCCGGTCGTGCTCAAGGCGGTGCGCGGTGGCTACGACGGCAAGGGCGTGTGGGTGTGCGCGGAGGCCGCGGAGGCGGGCGAGGTGCTCGCCACCGGCACGGCGGTGCTCGCCGAGGCGTTCGTGCCGTTCGAGCGCGAGGTCGCGGTGCTCGTCGCCCGTTCCCCGCACGGCCAGGGGGTGAGCTACCCGGTCGTGGAGACCGTGCAGCGCGACGGCATCTGCGTCGAGGTGATCGCGCCCGCCCCCGGGATCGACCCCGAGCACGCGGCGAACGCCCAGCACATCGCGCTCACCGTGGCCGAGCGGCTCGGCGTGACCGGGCTGCTCGCGGTCGAGATGTTCCAGCTCGCCGACGGCTCGGTGGTGGTGAACGAGCTCGCGATGCGCCCGCACAACAGCGGCCACTGGACGATCGAGGGCGCCCGCACCTCGCAGTTCGAGCAGCACCTGCGCGCGATCCTCGACCTGCCGCTCGGCTCGCCGCAGCCGACCGCGCCGGTGGTGGTGATGGCGAACGTGCTCGGCGGCCCCGACCCCGACGTGTTCGCCCGCTACGAGCACGTGATGGCGCACGACCCGGGGGTGAAGGTCCACTTCTACGGCAAGCAGGTGCGCCCCGGCCGCAAGATCGGCCACGTCACCGCGCTCGGCACCGACCTGGAGGAGGTGCGGGCCCGCGCCCGCCACGCCGCCGTCTACCTGGCCACGGGGGAGTACGTCTGAGATGACCAGCGCGAGCGTCCCTGAGAGCGCCCCGGGGGCCGCCCGGGTCGGCATCGTGATGGGCAGCGATTCGGACTGGCCGGTGATGCGCGCGGCCGCCGAGGCGCTCACCGAGTTCGGCGTGCCGTTCGAGGCCGACGTGGTCTCGGCCCACCGCATGCCGCACGAGATGATCGAGTACGGCTCCCGCGCGGCCGGCCGCGGCCTCCAGGTGATCATCGCGGGGGCGGGCGGCGCCGCCCATCTGCCGGGCATGCTCGCCTCGGTCACCCCGCTCCCGGTGATCGGCGTGCCGGTGCCGCTCAGGCACCTCGACGGCCTCGACTCGCTGCTGTCGATCGTGCAGATGCCCGCCGGGGTGCCGGTCGCCACGGTGGCCGTGGGCAACGCCCGCAACGCCGGGCTGCTCGCCGTACGCATCCTCGCCGCGACCGACGCCGGCCTGCGCGCGAAGATGGCCGCGTTCCAGGAGTCGCTGCGGGAGCAGGCGCACGCCAAGGGCGAGCGGCTGCGCGCCGAGGCGGCGTCGCTCGGCGCCGTTCCGCCCCAGGCGGGCTGACCGCCCGCCCAGGGCTCCGCGGCCGGCAGGGCCGGTGGCGCGGCTCAGGGGCGGCCGAGCGCCCGGTAGTGCCAGCCCGCCGCGCGCCAGGCGTCGGCGTCGAGCGCGTTGCGGCCGTCGACCACCTTGCGCTCGGCCACGACCCGGCCGAGCTCCTCGGGGTCGAGCTCGATGAACTCCTGCCACTCGGTGAGCAGCAGCACCACGTGCGCGTCGCGCGCCACGTCGAACGCGGACTCGCCGTACTCGAGCTCGGGGTGGGCACGGCGCGCGTTGTCGAGCGCGACCGGGTCGTAGACGCGTACCCGGCCGCCCTGGGTGCGGATGTTCACCGCGACGTCGAGCGCGGGCGAGTCGCGGATGTCGTCGGAGTTCGGCTTGAACGCGGCGCCGAGCACGGCCACGTTGCGGCCGTCGAACGACCCGCCGGCGAGCTCGCGGGCGAGGTCGACCATGCGGGCCCGGCGGCGCATGTTGATCGCGTCCACCTCGCGCAGGAACGACAGCGCCTGGTCGGCGCCGAGCTCACCGGCGCGGGCCATGAACGCGCGGATGTCCTTCGGCAGGCAGCCGCCCCCGAAGCCGAGGCCCGGGTTGAGGAACTTGCCGCCGATCCGCTCGTCGTAGGAGAGCGCGAGGGAGAGCTGCTTGACGTCGGCGTGCGCGGCCTCGCACACCTCGGCCATCGCGTTGATGAACGAGATCTTGGTGGCGAGGAAGGCGTTCGCCGCGGTCTTCACCAGCTCGGCGGTCGGGTAGTCGGTGACGATCAGCGGCACGCCCGCCGACAGCATCGGCGCGTAGACCTCGCGCAGGATCTTCTCGGCCTTCTCCGAGGCCACGCCGATCACGATCCGGTCGGGGCGCAGGGTGTCCTGGACGGCGTAGCCCTCGCGGAGGAACTCCGGGTTCCAGGCGAGTTCGACCTGGTCGCCGGCCGGGGCGAGCCGGGTGAGCCGCTCGGCGATGCGGGCCGCGGTGCCCACCGGCACCGTGCTCTTGCCCACCACGAGGCACTCGCGGGTCAGGTGCGGGGCGAGCGAGTCGACGACCGCGTCCACGTAGGAGGTGTCGGCCGCGTACTCGCCCGGCTTCTGCGGCGTGCCCACGCAGATGAAGTGCACGTCGCCGAACTCCGCGGCCTCCTCGTAGGAGGTGGTGAAGCGCAGCCGGCCGGCCTCCAGGTTCCGTTTGAGCAGCTCCTCCAGCCCCGGCTCGTAGATCGGGAGATCCCCCGCCTGCAAGCGGGCGATCTTCGCGGCGTCGACGTCGAGACCGAGCACCTCATAGCCCAGGTCCGCCATGCACGCCGCGTGCGTGGCGCCCAGATATCCCGTTCCCAGCACTGTGAGGCGGTACGGCACGAGCGCTCCTTCCCTTTCCCTTCGCGGGTCTGGTCCGCCTCGCCGTACCGGCGTGGAGGCCGCGTGTCGCCCTCCCACCGCGTCCGGCTCGACCACCTTTACCCGTGATCGTGACTTGGTCCCATAATCGCGCGCACGTTGCCGAGGCATGCTACCGGCCCACCCCGGAGGGCCCGTCGACGATCCCGGATCGGGCCCGCGTCAAGAAAACCGAAACTTGTTCGGTCCCGCTGGAGACTGCGAAAGTTGGACGTCCTACCATCTGCTTATGAGCTTCCCTCTGTACGCACCCCTCGACGAGCACCACATGCTCCGGCAGACGGTCCGGGCCCTGGCCGAGGACAAGATCGCCCCGCGGGCGGCGGAGGTCGACCGGACCGGAGAGTTCCCGTGGGACGTCTACCAGGCCCTCGTGGAGGCGGACATGCACGCCATCCACATCCCCGAGGAGTACGGCGGGGCGGGCGGTGACGCCCTCGCGGCGGTGATCGTCATCGAAGAGGTGGCCCGCGCGTGCGCCTCATCGTCCCTCATACCCGCCGTGAACAAGCTCGGCACCGTGCCGCTGCTGCTGTCGGGGTCCGAGGAGCTCAAGCGGCGCTACCTGCCGCCGGTCGCCCGCGGCGAGGCGATGTTCTCGTACGCGCTCTCCGAGCCGGAGGCGGGCTCCGACGCCGCGGCCATGCGCACCACCGCGGTCCGGGACGGCGATCACTACGTGCTCAACGGCACCAAGCGGTGGATCACCAACGCGGGCGTGTCGAAGTACTACACGGTGATGGCCGTCACCGAGCCCGGGGCCGGCGCCCGGGGCATCTCGGCGTTCGTCGTGGAGAAGGACGACCCGGGCTTCACCGTCGGCAAGCCGGAGAAGAAGCTCGGCATCAAGGGCTCGCCCACCTGCGAGCTGTACTTCGACGACTGCCGCATCCCGGCCTGGCGCATGATCGGCGAGCCCGGCACCGGGTTCAAGACCGCGCTCGCCACCCTCGACCACACCCGGATCACGATCGCGGCCCAGGCGATCGGCATCGCCCAGGGCGCGCTCGACTACGCCCTCGGGTACGTCAAGGAGCGCAAGCAGTTCGGCAAGGCGATCGCCGAGTTCCAGGGCGTGCAGTTCATGCTCGCCGACATGGCGATGAAGCTCGAGGCCGCCCGCCAGCTCACCTACGCCGCCGCGGCCAAGTCGGAGCGCGCCATGCGGGGCGAGAAGGTGGAGGATCTCACGTTCTTCTCCAGCGCCGCCAAGTGCGCCGCCTCCGACGCCGCCATGGAGATCACCACCGACGCGGTCCAGCTGCTCGGCGGCTACGGGTACACCAACGACTTCCCGGTCGAGCGCATGATGCGCGACGCCAAGATCACCCAGATCTACGAGGGCACCAACCAGATCCAGCGCATGGTGATGGCCCGCCAGCTGCTCAAGTAGGCCGGCCACCGTCGAGCGGACCCCGCCTGTCGCGTCGCCGGAGGCGGGGTCGCGCGCGTCCGGGGCCGGCCCGGCGCGCGGGCGCGGCCGCCGTGGCCGTGCCGTACCCGCCCGCCCGATCCGGTACGGCGGGCCGAGCCACCCGGCCCCCGTGCGGGTGGCCCGGCACCCTGCCGTGCGCCGGTCGCGCGGAGGTCCCCCGTCGTGCTCCCGAGCGCCCGGAGACCGGGAAACCGGGTGCGGAAACGTGAAGATCGCGCCGTTTGGTGGTCACTATTCGGATCCGGCTTGCATGCGGCTTGCAGGACACCTGATCCGAGATATCCGCCGCGGCCGGGCCGGTTTCGCCGGTGCCGCTACCGGCTCGTGAACGTTCCGCGTCACGGTCGCCGCACCCTGGCGGGAGGGGCGCGAAGCGACGGAAAGCCGATGCGGGCACTCGTGCCGGGCCGCCCGGGGCGTGACGCCGGAATGCCGGGGGAGCCGTGCCCGCATCCGCCACCCGTGGCGTCGTCAGAGAACGCCGCTCGCGATCAGGAAGATCGCGCCGCCGTGGGCGAGGGCCGCGGCGAGAACCCCGCGGCGGGCGCGTATCAGGGCGCAGACCGTTCCCTCGTAGGCCGTGAACACGAGCAGCGGCGCGCCGACGTCGGTGACGGTCGTGGCGAGGAAGACGTGACAGGCGGCGAAGAGCAGGGCCGAGAGAACGGCGGCGCGTCCCCGGCCGGCCGTGCGCTCCAGCCGCCCCTGGAGCAGGCCGCGGAACAGCACCTCCTCGGCGAGGTTGCCGGCGAGCGCGAGAAACAGCAGCGCCGCAAGCAGCCCGGCCGGTACGGCGGGCGCCGGGTGCGCCACCAGCCGCTGAGCCAGCAGCACCGGGGCCGCGACCAGCACCCCGCCGCCGAGCCCCAGGGCCAGGGCGGGCACGTCGAACCGGCCCCAGGCCACCAGCGCGCGCAGCTCGCGGTCGAGCCCCAGCACCCCGGCGACGAACGCGAGCGAGGCGACCCCGAAGACCACGAGGACCGTGCCGTCGTTCCCGAACCGCAGCCACGGCACCACCCCGCCCGCGGCCCCGAACGTCCAGAACCCCACCGGGGTCATCGCGTCCCGCACGAGCACGAAGGCGCCGATGAGCGTCACGATCCGCAACAGCGGATCCCGCTCGGCCCGCGCCAGCGCGAAACAGCCGCCGACGAGCAGCAGCCCGGGCAGGACGCGAAGGGCGTAGCCGGCGAGTTCGGGCACGAGACGCCTCCGCAGGGTCGGGGGTTCCGGCGGGAACGGCCGGTCGGAGAACCGGGGGCGAGCGCGCTCACCGGCGATAATGCAGGCGATCCGCGCTTTCCGGTACTCGCATTGGAGCCAGGTGGCCACCCCGCGCAAACGCCCACGTCAGCGACGCTCCCGCGAGACCGTCGCGTGGATCGAGGAGGCGGCGGCTCAGCTTTTCGACCGGTACGGCTATGCCGCGACCACCACCAACAAGATCGCTGAGCGCGCCGGTGTGTCGATCGGCACCCTGTATCGGTACTTCCCGAACAAGGACGCCCTGCTGTGGTCCCTCGCCGAGCGGCACCTGGAGGCCACCGCCGCCGAGGTCACCGACGCGCTCGCCCGGGCCGCCGCCGAGGAGCTCCCGCTGCCAAGCCTCCTCCACGACCTCGTCCACCGCGTCGCCGCCCTGCACACCGCCCGCCCCACCCTGCACCGCCTCCTGTTCGACCGGGCCCCGCGCACACCGGACCTCGTGGCCCGCTTCCGCGCCGCCGAACTCGCCATCGCCGCACGCCTCGCCGGGCACCTGCGCCGCCTCGGCGTCGCCCGCTCCGACCCCGAGACCGCCGCCCTGCTCGCCGTACAGGGGGTGGAGGCCCAGATCCACGGCGTCATGCTCACCCCGCCCGCCGGCCGCGACCGCGACACCCTGCTCGCCGCCATCGTCACCCAGTGGCACCGGGCGCTGACCGAATGGTGAGCCGGTGATCCCCCGGCGGGGTACGGCGCCCGCCGGGTGACCGGCGGAACCAGACGGCCTTCCCGACGCCGTCGGGGCCGGGGCGACGGATCCGGTCGCGGCGAGCTTGCCGACGTACGAATCGGGAACCCGACCGGGCGGGCGGTGCCGCACGGGTCAGAGGTGCGCTCGTGGGTAAGGGGGCGCGCCCGCTGCAGGTAGGTTGTACTGCCCTCTTGCGTTCAGTTCACCGCTGGGCGGCAAAATTGTTGACGGTTTCGGAGGCGGTGGCTCAGAATGCCGGGCCGGAACCAGCCCCCTTTGGAGGCACCGTGAAGCAGGTGGAAGGCGCCAGAATCTGGATGGACGGCGCGCTGGTGCCCGCGCACGAGGCCCGCATCCACGTTCTGACGCACGCACTGCACTACGGCACCGCCGTACTCGAGGACACCAACGCGTACCTCACGCCGGACGGGCCCGCCATCTTCCGCCTCGACGCCCACCTGGAGCGGCTCTACCGCAGCGCGCGCATGATCGGGCTGCGGGTTCCGTACGACTTCGACGAGCTGCACGAGGCGACGGTGATGACGGTCGTCGCCAACGGCCACGCCTCCTGCCACATCCGGCACCTCGTCTACCGCGGCCACGGCGGGATGGGCCTGCTCGCCCGGGACTGCCCGGTATCGGTGACGATCGCCACCTGGGAGTGGCCGGACCGCACCGCCGACGGGGCGCGGCTGATGACGAGCCCGTGGCGGCGCAACGACCCCGCCGCCCTCCCCACCCTCGCGCGGGCGAGCGGCGCCCAGCTCAACGCCGCGCTCGCCCGGGCCGAGGCGGCCGAGGCCGGGTTCGACGAGGCCGTGCTGCTCGACGCCGCCGGGAACGTCACCGGCTGCACCGGCGCCGACCTCTTCCTCGTCACCGACGGCACGCTCGTCACCCCGCCGCACACCGCGGGCGGCCACGCCGACGTCATCCGGGACACCGTGGAGCGGCTCGCCACCGACCTCGGCATCCCGGTACGGCGCCGCGACATCGTGCGCGCCGAGCTGTACGCGGCCGACGAGCTGTTCCTGTGCGACGCCACCGCCGGGATCGTGTGGGTCGCCTCGGTCGACAACCGGGACATCGGCGGCGGCGAGGGCCCGGTGACCAAGACCGTCAAGCACGCCTTCGACGACGTGGTGCACGGCCGCGACGCCCGCTACAGCGACTGGCTCACCCTGATCATGTGAGCCGGCGGCGTCACCGCCGGCAGATGTTCTGCGTCGCGGTGCGCGCCGACGGGGACGGCGAGGCCCCGGGCGTGGCCGCGGGGGTGGGCTCGGCCACGGTCACCCTGCGCACGCCCGGGTGCCGCCGGCCCACGATGACCTCGACGCCCTCGATGTCGGCCTGCCGTACCTCGGCGCCGGGGATCGCGGCGGCGACCGTGCGCGCCGAGTCCTCCCGGCCCGGCGCGTACCGGATCACGGTGCGCTCGTATTCGGTCGCGGTGTTGCCCGCGGGGGAGGGGACGAGGAAGCCGGCGTCGATCAGCTCCTGCCGGGTGCGGGCGCCGAGACCGGCGATGTCGGTGCCGTTGTAGACGCGCAGCATGATCCGCGACGGCGGGATCGTGGGGGACGCGGCGGGCGAGGCGGTGCCCGACCCGGTGCCCGACCCGGTGGCCGACGCAGCGGGGCTCGCCGGGGCGCCCGGCGTGCCGGAGCCGCCGCCGGAGGGCGTGGCGGACGGCCGCCGCGTCGGCCTGATCAGCGGCTCGTCCGCCTTGATGCGGCGGAACAGCTCGGCCGCGGCGGCCTTGTCCCACAGCACCGCCGACTCGCCGGTGGGCGTGCGGTAGTCCACGTCGGCGAGCGGCACCGTGGTGAACTCCACGTCGTCGGTGGACACGTCGCGGAGCTGCTCGGCGAGGCCGAGCAGGTTCCGGCTGAGCGCCCGGTCCACGGTGATCGTGCGCAGCGCCGAGTTGATCAGGTTGGTGAGCCGGACCGGGTTGGCGAGCGTGCCGCCGCTGAGCGCCCGGTCGAGCAGGGCGGACAGCACCTGCTGCTGCCGGTCGATGCGGTCGAGGTCGGAGCGCGCGGTGGCCCGGGTGCGGGCGTAGAACAGCGCCTGCACTCCGTCGAGCCGGTGGGTGCCCGCGGGCAGCTGGAACTTCGTCTTCGCGTCGTTGATCGGCACCGGGGTGCACACCTCGATGCCGCCGACCGCGTCCACCACGTCGATGAAGCCGAGCACGTTCACCTCGATGTAGTGGTGGATCGGCAGCCCGGTCGCCTGCCGTACCGTCTCCACGGTCAGCTTCGGCCCGCCGAACTGGTACGCCGAGTTGATCTTGTGCTCGCCCTTGCCGGGGATCGTCACCCAGCTGTCCCGGGGCAGGCTCACCACGGTGACGCGATCGTGGTCCTCGGACAGGTGGATGATCATCATCGTGTCGGTGCGCCGCCCAAGGTCCCGGCCGAGGTGGAGTAGGTTCTGCTGCCGCCGGGTGAGGTGGTCGCGCCGGTCCACGCCGACGAGCAGGATGTTGAGCGCGCCGCGCGGCTCGGCCTCCACCGTGCCCGCGTCGACCGCCGCGACCCGCCCGGCCGCGTAGTTCGGCAGCGCCCACACCACGCCCGACCCGGCGAGCACGAGCGCGGACAGCGCGCCCGCGACGATCAGCCGGCGCAGCCGCTTCCGCGGATCCCGCCGCTTCCGCCGTACGGCACGGCGCACGCCGGGCGGCGCCGGCCGCGGGCCGGGCCGGCCGCCGGACCGGGACGCGCGCGGCGGGCCGAGCCGTACCTTGCCGTAGCCGTCCCCGCCCACCCGCACCCCCGAATCGGCCTCGGCCTCGTCACCGGAGCCGGTCACGCGGGCACCGGGGTCGTCGTCGCGCATCGCGGTGCCCCCTCTCCGTCATCCCGGGGCGTTCTCGACATCCCAGGGCGCGGGCCGCGCGGAATTCCGCGTCTGTTGCGATCCCTGCCCGCTCGTACAGTAGCGTGATCGCAGCAATGAAGCAGTTCCCCGACTCGCCACGAGTTGCCCAGATGACACGTGTCTGGCCACCCATATCAGTGATCATGCCGATCCTCAATGAGGAGCGGCATCTGCGCGACGCGGTCCACCAGGTGCTCTCCCAGCAGTACGACGGACCGATCGAGGTCGTGCTCGCCGTCGGCCCCTCCCAGGACCGCACCCAGGAGGTCGCCGAGGCGCTCGCCGCCGAGGACCCCCGGGTCCGGGTGGTGCCGAACCCCACCGGCCGCACCCCGAACGCGCTCAACGCCGCGATCGCGGCCACCAGGTACGACATCATCGCCCGCGTCGACGGCCACGCCATGCTCCCGCCCGACTACCTGCGGGTGGCGGTCGAGACGCTCGAGGCGACCGGCGCCGACAACGTGGGCGGCATCATGGCCGCCGAAGGGATCACCCCGTTCGAGCAGGCCGTGGCCCGCGCCATGACCTCGAAGATCGGCGTGGGCGGCGCGCGGTTCCACACCGGCGGCGAGCCCGGGCCGGCCGACACCGTGTATCTGGGCGTGTTCCGCCGCTCGGCGCTGGAGCGGGTCGGCGGCTACGACGAGCACTTCCTGCGCGCCCAGGACTGGGAGATGAACTACCGCATCCGCAAGACCGGCGGGCTGGTGTACTTCCAGCCGCGGATGCGGGTCTCCTACCGGCCCCGGCCGAACGTGAAGGCGCTCGCCAAGCAGTACTTCCACTACGGCCGCTGGCGGCACGTGGTGGCCCGCACCCACCCGGGCACGATCAACATGCGGTACCTCGCGCCGCCCGCCGCCGTGGTGGGCGTGGCCGCCGGGCTCGTGGCCGCGCCGTTCTTCTGGCCCGCGCTCATCCTCCCGCTGGGCTACCTCGCCGCGATCCTCGCCGGGTCCGTGGTGACCGGGTCGGGGCTGCCGGCCAAGTCCCGCCTCTGGCTGCCGATCGCCTACATCACCATGCACATGTCCTGGGGACTCGGCTTCCTCACCAGCCCGCCGAGCCTGGCGAAGAACGCCGCCGCGAGCCTCGCCCGCACCCAGCAGGGCACCGGGGCGAACCCCGCCCGGCAGGGCTGAGGCGTCCGGCCGGCTCAGCCCGCGGCGCGCACCCCGAGCACCGCGCCGGTACGGCCGGAGGCGAGCACGGCGAGCGCCGTCTCGGCGAGGGCCGCCACGTCGCGGGCGGGCCCGGCGTCCCCGCCGATCGGGGCACCGGCCCCGTCACCGATCCCGGTGGCGGGGTCGACGCAGTTCACCCGGACCTCGTCGCCCGCCCACTCCCGCGCCAGCGCGCCGGCGAGCGCGGCCACCGCGGCCCGCACCGGCGCGCCCAGGGCATGCCCCGCCTCCCCCGGGACCGGCGGCCAGGTGCACAGCAGCAGCTGGCCCCGGCTCTCCCGCAGGTACGGCAGGGCCGCCCGGGCCACCTGCGCCGGGCCTGCGCAGCCGCCGCCCAGCGCCGTGGCCACCGTCTCCGGGGCGGCCTCGGCCAGCGGCCTCGCGGGCGGCGGGTCCACCGCGCACACCACGTGGTCGACGCGGCCCGACTTCTCGGCCGCGGCGGCGAGCGCCTCCGCCACCGCCCGCGCGTCGTCCGGCCGCCACCCGTCCGCCTCGCCGTACCGGTGGACGGTCGCCCCGTACCCGGCGAGCCGCTCGGCGATCGCGGCCGCCGCGCCCCGGCCGTCGCCGACCACCACCGCGGTCCGGCCCGCCACGGCCGCCCGCACCGCCTCCGGGCCGGGGAGGCCGTGGCCGCGGCCGGACAGCTCGAAGAGCCGCTCGGCGATCGCCACGTCCACCGGGTGGGTGATCTTCAGGTTGCGCTCGCTGCCCGGCACGACGTGGATCGGTACCTCGGGCAGGTAGCGCAGCACCACGCCGCAGTCGTCGGTCGCGGGCCGCTCGGCGAAGGCCGGGTCGGCGAACGCCCGCCGGTACGCCTCGCGGATCACCGAGAGCCGGAAGCCCTGCGGCGTCTGGGTGCGGCGCAGCGTCGCCCGGTCCGGCACGTCCGCGACGACCTCCCCGCCGGGCCCGCCGGTCACCCGCACGATCGTGTCCGCGCTCGGGATCGCCACCTCCAGCGCCTCGCAGCGCTCCAGCGCGGCCACGCACGCCCGGACCGTCTCCGCATCCACGAGCGGCCGCACCGCGTCGTGCAGCAGCACGTCGCACTCCCGCTCGCCGAGCGCCGCGAGGGCCCGCCACGTCGACTCGGTACGGCTCGCCCCGCCCTCGACCACCGCGGTCACCTTGCGGAAGCCGCCGCGGGCCACGATGCGCTCCGCCTCCGCCACGTGGCCCGGGGCCATGAGCACCACGATCTCGTCGATCTCCGGCACCGACTCGAAGACGGCGACGCTGTGCTCGAGGATCGTCCGTCCCGCGATCGTGAGGAGCTGCTTCGGCACGGGCGCGCCCATGCGCTGCCCCACCCCGCCGGCGAGCACGACCGCCACCACGGGCCGCGCGCGGCGGGGCCGCCGGGGATGCCCATCGTTGTGCACAGTCCGACTCCTCGTCCGGCTCCTCGTCCCGACTTCACCCGCCCGACTCCCTGCCCCGACCGCTCACGACGCGTACCCGCGCCGGGACGCCCGGCGACGGGCGGGGCCTGCGGCGTCGGCGGGGCCAAACATACCGCCATCCGACTCGCCCCCGGAGCCGCGGTCGTACCGGCCCGGAAGGAAACGGCGTTTTTACTGTTACGAAGTGACCGCGTTTGGTAGCTTGAACGCTCACCACCTTTACTGCACGGGGAATTCGCGGCTGACGTCGTTCGGTCACCGTACCGGTCGGTTTCCCGCGAATCGGCACCGACCGGGGTGAGCCGGTGCGGCCGGGGCGCGCCCCGGAGGAACGGATGCGTGCTCGAATACCGCACGGCCGGCCGCCGGTGACCGGGGCGGGTACGGCCCCGAAGGCCCGCGGAAACCCGATAGTGCGATTCGGAGGCTCGGCCCGATGAAACAGGAGACCGCAGCACCGCCGAAAGAAGCGTCGTATCGGGATTTTCCACACTCGTCGTGCCGGGGAGTCTGAGTCGATTGCCTGATTCCGCCGTCGTATTACCGCCGGGCCTGAATGCGGTTCCGCACACCGCAGCCCTGATACTCGCGACCACACCCGCCGCCGGGCTCACCGTCACCGGGCCGCAGGCGGCCAAAGCGCCCGGGAAGCCGGACGACGGGGAGCCGAGCCCCGGCCCGGTCGCCCTGCTCGCCCGCCTCGCCGCCCAGCTCGGCGCCCTGCCCGTCGCCCGGCTGCACGTGATCGCGCGGGACGCCGGCGCGCCGGGCCACACCCGGTTCACCTCCGCCACCGCGGACCCGCCCGCAGAGCCGGTCACCGAGGCGCGCGCCGCCGGGACCGGCGCCACGGTCTCCGGCACCCTGGCGGACCGGGGCACCGTGCCCGACGCCGACGCCGTGGCCGCCGAGCTCGCCCGGGGCGGGCGGCTCCGCCCGCACGTGATCACCAGCTCCGACCTCGCCGCCGACCTGCGCGAGGTGGCCGCGGTCGCCCGCGCCGACCCCGGGCCGCTGCTCGTGCTCCCCGGCGACCTGGTGGCGCACACCGAGGCCCTCGCCCGGCTCGCCGACCCGGCCGGGCCGGGGACGGCCGCGCTCGTCGGCCCGGCCGCCGGGGCGGGCCCGCTGCGCGTCCCGGTCCGGGTGGAGGACGGCCACGTGGCCGCCGCGGGCAACGCGTTCCACGAGGTCACCGCCGCGAACGCCACCTTCGCCGGGGCCTTCCTGGTCGGCCGGGACGACCTTGCCGCCCTCGCCGAGGTGGCCGAGGAACTCGCCGGCCTCGTCGAGGCGGGGCGGCTGGGCCGGCCGCCCGCCGCCCAGGCGGGCGAGCTGCTGCTCACCGGCCTGGTCCGGTCCGGCGTCCCGGTGCGGGCGGTGCCGCTCGGCCCGCTGCACGCCCGGCGCATCGCCGACCGGGCCGCGGCCGAGGCCGAGCTCGCCGGGCTCGCCGGGGTCGACGAGGAGCGGGCGCGTCTGGAGGCCGCGATCAAGACCGACGACGGGGTGTTCACCCGGTACGCGGTGAGCTCCTGGTCCGGCCACCTGGTGCGGCTCGCGGCGCGGGCCAAGCTCACCCCGAACGCGGTCACCGGCATCTCGGTGGGCCTCGCCGCGATCGCCGCCGTCTGGTTCTCCGCGGGCACCCGGATCGGCCTGCTCGCCGGCGCCGCCGCGTTCTACCTGTCGTTCGTGCTCGACTGCGTGGACGGGCAGCTCGCCCGGTTCACCCGGCGGGGCACCGCGCTCGGGTCCTGGCTCGACACGATCTGCGGCCGCGGCAAGGAGTTCGCCGCGTACGCGGCGCTCGCCGCCGGATACGGGGCGGTCCACGGCCAGGACGTGTGGCCGCTCGCGATCGGCGCGATGCTGCTGCTCGCGCTGCGGCACGCGATCGGCTCGGCGTACGCGGACGCGTTCCCGCCCGACCGGGGCGGCGCAAGGCGCGGCCCGGCCCGCTCGCTCACCCTGCCCTACGACCTCGACCCCTACGACGGCGAGGCGGGCGGCGGCAGGCCCCGCGGCCGGGCGCGGCGGGCGCCCCGGCTGGTGTGGGCGCGGCGCATGGTGGTGTTGCCGATCGGCGAGCGGACCGCGGTCATCTGCCTGGTCGCCCCCGTGTTCGAGGCCCGCGTCACCTTCCTCGTCCTGCTCGCCTGGGGCGGGGTGGCGACGCTCTACATGCTCGCCGGCCGTATCGTGCGGTCGCTGCGCCGAGCGGAGGGGTGATGTCCGTGACCGTGCAGATGGTGCCCGTGCCCCGCTCCCCGGTCATCGCCTACCGGGACGACGGGGGCCTCGCCCGGACGATGGGCTCGGTGGTCGCGGGGCAGCTGCCGCCGCTGCCGCCCGCGATCGCCGGGGCGTTCGTGAGCGGCGTGCTGATCGCGGTCGGCGTGGCCCGGTCGCCCACGCTGTCGGTCTTCGTGCCGGTGGTGGCGCTGCTGCTCGCCGGCCCGGGCAGCTCGCACGCGCACGACGGCAGGCTCGACTGGCTGGTGCCGCCGGTGCTGCGGCTGATCGAGTACGGCTTCACGGTCGCGGTGGCGGTCGCCTGGTCGCTGCCGTGGCCGCTGGCCTTCGCGCTGCTCGGGGCGATCCTGTTCCACCACTATGATCTTGTGCAGCGCATGCGGCAGCGGGTCTACCCCCCGCGGTGGCTCGCCACCGCCGGGCTCGGCTGGGAGGGCCGCATGCTGGTCGTCGCGCTCGTGGGCGCGATGCCCGTGCTCGTCGTCCTGCTCACGATCTACCTGTGGGGCGTGTTCCTGTGGGAGAGCGTCACCTGCTGGGCGGCCGCGTCGGGGTCCGCCGCCGCTGCCGGCCCGGCCGATGCGGGGGAGTGAGCTTTCGCACGGTTTTACGGTGACGGCACGGTGGTGAACCGTCGATTACACGATCACCACTGTGAGGCAACTACCCTTTTGGCCTACATAGGAACCGCTCGGACATCAGGAGTGCACCTTGCTCGGAATGGTGCTGGCCGCCGGGGCCGGACGCCGGCTCCGGCCGTACACCGACACGCTGCCAAAGGCGCTCGTGCCGGTTGACGGCGAGACGACGATCCTCGACATCGCGCTGCGCAACCTCGCGGCGGTGGACCTACGGGACGTGGTGGTGATCGTCGGCTACGCGGCACAGGCCGTACACGACCGCAAGGCCGAGCTGGAGCGGCGGCACGGCGTGCGGCTCACCCTCGTGCACAACGACAAGGCCGAGGAGTGGAACAACGCCTACTCGCTGTGGTGCGCTCGGGAGTACTTCGGGCAGGGTGCGCTGCTGGTCAACGGCGACACCGTGCACCCGGTGTCGGTGGAGCAGACCCTGCTGTCGGCCCCCGCGACCACCGACATCCTGCTCGCCGTGGACGACGTCAAGACCCTCGGCGAGGAGGAGATGAAGGTGACCCTCACCGAGGAGGGCTACCTTCGCGAGATCACCAAGCAGATGGATCCGGCGCGGGCGTACGGCGAGTACATCGGCGCCACCCTCATCCGCCCCGGCGCGGCCGAACGGCTCGCCGACGCGCTCAAGGCCACCTTCGAGCGGGACCCGCAGCTCTACTACGAGGACGGGTACGCCGAGATGGTGGCCCGCGGCGAGAAGATCGGGGTCGCGCCGATCGGCACGGTGGACTGGGTCGAGGTGGACGACCACAACGACCTGGCCAAGGCCCGGCAGATCGCCGCCCGGTACACGGAGCCGGTCTCATGACCCGCGCCGCGCTCCACCGGATCCCCGTGCGAAGGGGGTGGCCATGCCGCTGTTAGCACGCATGCTCACCGCGCCGCTCACCGTCCAGGTACGGCGCGGCGCCGTCGCCGACCTCGGCGCCCTGCTGTCCGACAGCAGGGTGGCGACCTCGGGGCGGATCGCGGTCGCGGTCGGCGCGGGGCAGGGCGCCCAGATCGCCAAGATCATCGAGCCGACGCTGTGCGACGCCAAGGTCTTCCAGGTGCCCGACGGGTCGGTCGACGCGGCGGTGTCCCTCGGCGCCGACCTGCGCAGGGGCGCGTACGAGGCCGTGGTGGGCATCGGCGGCGGCAAGACGATCGACGTCACCAAGTACGCGGCCTCGCTCGCCGGCATCCCGATGGTGGCGGTGGCGACCAACCTGTCCCACGACGGCATTTGCTCGCCGGTCTCGTCGCTGGAGCACGAGGGCGGCAAGGGGTCGTTCGGGGTGACGATGCCGCTCGCGATCCTCGTCGACCTCGACTTCGTGCACAAGGCGCCGCCGTCGCTGGTGCGCGCCGGCGTCGGCGACGTGATCAGCAACCTGTCGGCGATCGAGGACTGGCAGCTCGGCAACACCGAGCACGGCGAGCCGATCGACGGCCTCGCGGTCTCCATGGCCCGCACCGCCGCCGAGGCCGTGGTCAACCGGGAGGACTCCGTCGAGTCGGACGCGTTCCTCACCGTGCTCGCCGAGTCGCTGATCCTCTCCGGCATGGCGATGGTGGTCGCCGGGTCGTCGCGGCCGTCGAGCGGCGGGGACCACGAGATCCTGCACGCCATCGACCAGCTCTTCCCGGGCACCTCCAACCACGGGGAGCTCGCCGGGATCGGCACGGCCTTCTGCTTCTTCCTGCGTGAGGACGAGCGGCGGCTGGGGCAGGTGGTCGAGTGCCTGCGCCGGCACAACCTGCCGGTGACCCCGCAGGACGTCGGCCTGTCGGTGGAGCAGTTCACCGAGGCGGTGCAGCTCGCCCCGTCGACGCGGCCGGGCCGGTACACGATCCTGGAGCACCTGGGGCTGTCGGAGTCCGAGATTCGCGACCGGGTGGAACGTTATGTCGATGCCGTCGCTGGCTGAGTTCCGGCGGATCGCCCAGCCGCCCTCGACGCTCGACCGGCGCAGCGGCGAGCACTGGGCGGGCCTGCTCTACATGCGCCGGCTGTCGATCTACGTGACGTACGCGCTCGCCCGCACGCCGATCACGCCCAACCAGGTCACCGGCCTGATGATCGTGTGCGGCGTGCTGGCGGGCGTGGTGCTGGCGCTGCCCGGCGTGCTCGCGGCGTTCGCCGCGGCCCTGCTCATCCAGGCCTACCTGCTGCTCGACTGCTCCGACGGCGAGCTCGCGCGGTACACCGGGCGCACCTCGATCGCCGGCGTGTACCTCGACCGGGTCGGGCACTACTTCGCCGAGGCGGCCCTGCTCATCGGGCTCGGCTTCCGCGCCTCGGCGGTGTGGCCCGACTGGTACACGGTGCTGGGCTTCGCGGCGGCGCTCGGTGCCATACTGATCAAGGCCGAGACGGACCTCGTCGACGTGGCGCGGGCCCGCTCCGGGCTCGTGGCCGCGTCCGAGGAGTCGGCGGGCCAGTTCCGCTCGTCCGGTCTGGCGCGGGCGCGCCGGATCGCGGCGGCGCTACGGTTCCACCGGCTCGTGCAGGCGGTCGAGCTGAGCCTGGTGGCGCTGGCGGCGGCGGTGGTGGACGCGTTCCTCGCCGAGCCGATCGTCACGCGTTGGCTGGTCGTTGCTTGTGCGATCGTCGCGGCTGTGCAAACGATTCTTCACTTGGTGAGCATTCTCGCGTCACGGCGGCTAACGTGATCGGTAACCGGAACCCGAAAGGGGCCTCGATCGTCAAACGGGATGTACACCCACAGTTTGGCGGCCGTTCGCCCGGGGTTTCGCTACCCTTGTTGCCCAACGAAATCCGCAGACCCGAGATGCACGCTCACAGACTTGGTGATCATGAAAGCATGTGCCTTCCATGCGTCAGGGCGATGACGCGTTGAAGCTCTCATGTGTCATTCTCACCATGGGCAACCGGGTCGCGGAGTTGAACCGGGCGGTCGAGTCCGCGCTTAACCAGGCCGATGGTGACATAGAGATAGTGATCGTCGGCAACGGCGCCGACGTACCGCCGATCACGGCGGAGATACCGCCCGGGTCGAAGGCCACGATCAAGACGATCCGGCTCCCGGAGAACGTCGGCATCCCCGAGGGGCGCAACCGCGGGGTACAGGAGTGCACCGGTGACGTGGTGCTCTTCCTCGACGACGACGGGTGGTACGCCAACTCCAAGGTGGCGGCCCACATCCGGGAGCGGTTCGCGACCGAGCCCGACCTCGCCGTGATCTCGCTGCGGGTGATGGACCCCGACGGCGGCGCCGGACAGCGGCGGCACGTGCCGCGGCTGCGTGCCGGCGACCCGGCGCGGTCCTCCGAGGTCACCACCTTCCTCGGCGGCGCGAGCGCGGTGCGGCGCTCCGCGTTCCTCCAGGTGGGCGGCCTCCCGGAGAAGTTCTTCTACGCCCACGAGGAGACCGACCTCGCCTGGCGGCTGCTCGGTGAGGGGTACCGCATCGAGTACGACGCCGAGACGGTGATGTACCACCCGCAGGTGCCGCCGACCCGGCACCCGGACTTCTACCGGCTCAACGCCCGGAACCGGGTGTGGCTCGCCCGCCGGAACCTGCCGTGGGTGCTCGCCGTGCCGTACCTGGTCAACTGGATCGTGCTCACGCTGATCCGGGAACGGTCCTTGTCCGCGCTCAAGGCGTGGTTCAAGGGCTTCATCGAAGGGCTGCGCGAGCCCGCGGGCGAGCGCCGCCCGATGACCTGGCGTACGGCGTGGCGGATGCTGCGCCTCGGCCGGCCCCCGATCGTCTAGCCGCCGGTCACGGGCCGCCCGGCGGCCGGACGGCGGCGTCGAGCGTCATGCGGGCGCGGCGCACCGTGCCGGAGAGCAGGGCGGTGGCCGGCAGGCCGAGCTCGCTCAGTTCCTTGGCGATCGGGTGGTTGCCGAGCCGGATCAGCGCCCCGCCGGGGCGCAACCGGACGCCCGAGGCGAGCACCCGCCACGGCACCCGCCGGGTCACTCCCTCCAGGTGGGTGAAGGCGTCGATGCGCGGGACCGCGACCGCGTCGGTCCCGGCACCGGACAGCACCGAGGAGGCGAGCCGCGCGGGCCGCAGCGCCGACGGCGGCGGCAGCGGGACGCCCGGCTTGATGAGCATGTCGAGCACGAGCCGGCCGTCCCGGCGCACGATGCACCGCTTGTACGGCGAGGCGAGCCGCAGCTCGATGTCGGCGAGCTCCTTGGGGAAGCCCCAGATGGTCCGGCCCGCCTCCAGGGTGAAGCCCTGGTTCACGGGGAGCCAGTGCACGAACAGGCCCGCGCCCACCCGGCGCAGGTCGCGCGGCCCGGCCAGCAGGCCGCGCCGGGGCGGCGGGCCGCCCTCCGGCGGGCGGACCAGGAACGCGACGCAGAACTCGTTGTAGGCGCCGAGATCGCCCTCGTGATATCGGATGAACCCGAGAACGCAGATCGCCTTGCCGGGGAGCACCTCGGTGACGTCCATGCCGGAGTACGCCAGCACGGCGCGCGCGGCGTCCGCCCGCACCAGGTAGGCGGCGAGGCAGGCGGTCGCGTCCCGGATCTCCACGGGCAGGGTGATCTCACGCCCCTGGAAGGTGTGGCGTGCCATGAATCCAGGCAACCACGCCGCGCCGCCCTCTGTCATGGCCGACGCCGAGGTGGGACGCCGATGACGTCCCCCGGCGGCCCCGCGGCGGCGGTACGGCGGGGCCGCGGCCGCGCGTTCCGCGCGGCGTGGCCGGGCCCGCGGTCTGTGGGGCGCGGTCCGGGGCGCCGGGGCCGCGAGACGCGCGACGGCGGCGCCGCCCGGCCGTACGACCGTGACGGACGCCGCCGCCTTGCGCGCCTGCGGGGCCCGGGACCCTACTTTCCGGCCTGGTCGCCGGTGGTGGCGCCCACCTGCCGCCGGTCGGGGGCGGGCCGGGTGCCGGCCCGGTAGAGCCAGCTCAGCTTCGGCTCGAGCATCCAGCTGAACAGCTTCCGCGTCTCCGGCAGGCAGAGGATGATCGCGAGGGCGAACGAGCTCGCGGCGATCGCGGCCACGCCGAGCGGGCCGAACAGCCACGGGAAGCTCAGCCAGCCCATCTTCTTCGCGATCAGCACCACCACGCCGTGCAGGATGTAGGCGTACAGGGTGCGGGTGCCGAGGTCGGAGAACCAGGTGGTGCGGCGCGGCACCAGCGCCATGATCGACGCCGACATGAGCAGGGCGGCGATGAGCAGCGCGGCGCGCACGCCCATGCCCATCCACCACGTCATGTGCATCGCGTCGTAGCTGTTCTTGTAGTAGATGGGCGCGAGCTTGACGTGCGGCGAGATGAGGATCGCCACCACCGCCGCGCCGGCGAGCACGAACACGCCCGCGACCTTCACCCAGGTGCGGTTGAGCAGCTCCAGGTGCTCCTCGCGGAGCACGAGGCCGATCACGAAGAACGGCATGAGCCCGAAGAACCGGTCGATGCTCAGGTCACCGGGCAGGTCGGCGAGGCCCGCCAGCAGGTAGACGATGATCGACATCGTCACCGGGTAGCGCAGCCGTTTCCACACCGGCGTGCTGAGCCGCCAGAGCAGCAGCGCCACCAGGTACCAGTTGAGCCACGCCGGGTCGATGATCGTGAGGCTCCACTTCTCGCCGAGCGCGTAGCGCAGCACGGCGAAGAGGCACTCGACGATCACGTACGGCACCAGGAAGGTGTCGACGAGCTTGTTCGTCTTGGCGTTGGAGTTCCAGAACCGCTTGCTCAGATAGCCGCTGATCATGACGAACAGCGGCATGTGGAACACGTAGATGAACAGGTACGCCGACCGCGACGAGTGCGCCTGCAGCGTGGGCACCAGCGAGTGCCCCAGGATCACCAGCGAGATCAGCAGGAACTTGACGTTGTCGAGGTAGGGGTCGCGCTTCTTCTTCCGCGGCGCGGCCGGCGTGGCCCCGGTGGTGGTGGAGGAGGGGGCCGCCGGTGCGATCCCCGCCGGCGCGGGCGTGGCCGACGCGTCGGGCGCGCCGCCCGTCCCGGCCGCGGGATCGGTGCCCGGCGCCGCCTGCCCGGGGGCCGGCGCCGCGGACGCGGCGGGGCCGCGGTCGCCCGGGAACGGCGCCCAGAAATCGGCGGGCGACCCGCCACCCGTGCCCGGGAACGCGGCCGGGGCGGCCTGGCGGCCGGGCTCGAGCCCGCCGCCCGGCACCCCCGCGGGCCCGCCGCCGGGCGCCGGGCCCGAGCCGAACCCGGGTCCGGCCGGCGGCGCGGAGGCGGGGCCGGCCAGGGCGCCCGCCCCGGCGTCGGAGGCGTACGGCGACGGCGCGGCCGGACGCTCGCGACCGAACGGCGACGCCCCGAGCCCGGGCGACCCGGCCGGGCCGGCCGGCTCGGCGGGCCGCGGCGCCGCGCCGTACCCCGTGTCCGGAGCCTGCGGGCGCGCGGGCGGCGCGCTCGGGTCGACCGGCGGCATGGCCGAGGTCGGCGCGCTCCCGATGTCGTCATCCCAGCCGCGGCCGGCGGGCGAGCCGCCGGGCGGCGTGGCCGGCTGCCGCGGGGTGAAGAACGCCGACGCGTCGCCGCCGCCCAGGTTCGTCCGTGTCGCGCCGGGCCTGCGGCGCGGCAGCGGGCCCCCGGAGGCGGCGCCGCCCGGCGGAGCGCCGGACGCGGAGCCCTGGGACGGCGAGCCCGCGGACGACCCGGACGGGCCCGTGTCCCATCCGGCCGGGGAGCCGCCGGTGCGCCGCGCACCCGGGTCCGGCGCGGCGTCCTGCGGCTCCGCGGGGCGGGCCGGCCGGCGCGCCGGACGCTCCCAGAACGACCAGTTGTCGTCCGGGGAGGACTCGACGTGCGGGATCGGCGGCACCTCCGGCAGCGGCGGCCGCGAGGCGGCGGACGATCCCCCGGACCGGGGCCGGTCCGCCTGGTCCGCCGGGTCCGGCCAGGGCACCCGGTCCAGCTGGCTGGTCGGCGCGTCCTGGTCGATGTCGGGGGGGTCCCCCTTGTCCGTTCGTGGTACCGGTGAGTGAAAGGACGATCGGCTGTCGCTCACTGGGAAAACGCTCAGCTATCTGTCGACGACGGAGACTTGGGCGAGAACGCCGGCCCGAGTCGGGCGCCCGAAGCGGTAGGCGAGCCCGCCAGATCCACTCACCTTAACGCCCTCTCGCGATCCTGTCGTGCGGACCACTCCACGGTGGCGGCCGGAACCGGACACGCGGGACCCGGTCCCGGAGCTCGCGCCCCGGAACCGTGGACCGGCCGTTCTCCTCGGCATCTTCGGCTGCTCTCGGTATGTCCTCGGCGCGGGCTCTAGGCGGCGCAGGGGTTGGTCTTGTTGTCCACGACCCGGGCGGTCTCGGGGATCTTCACCGGGATCTTCACGCCGTCCCAGTCCTGGCCGATGACGAGCTGGATCAGCGGGCCCTTCGCCCCGGCCCCCGCCGCGGTGTCGGTGCCCGGGGTGGCCCCGGCCGGGGTGAACGGGGTGGTGGTGCCGGTCGGCCGGATCCGGCCCGCCTCGGCCTTGACGCCCTTGGTCAGCAGCTTGCCGACCACGGGGGCGGCGTAGTCCGCGCCGTCGGCGGCCTTCGGCGGGTAGAGCACCCGGGTCTTCGGGAACTCGGTGCCGTCGGCCTGCAGCGCGTTGCCCACCTCGACCACCTTGAAGCCCTGCTCGGCGAGCGCCTCGGCGGCCTCCTTCGCCTTCCCCGGCATCGAGGTGCCGTTGAGCACCTGGATGCGGATCTGGTTCGGCTTGATCGCCGGCTTCTTGGGGGCCGCGCTCGCCGAGCCGCTCGCCGAGCTCTTCGCGGACGGCGTCGGCGTGGGCAGGTCGACGTCGCTGCGGATCGCCTGGAACAGCCGCTCGGCGTCCGGCTGCTTCCACTGGACCCGGTTCTTGTCCTTCTCGTACGGCTCCCAGGGAATCGTGACGAACTTGATGCCGCCCGAGACGATCTTCCGGCCGCTCATCGCGATGTCCCAGAGGGCCTCGGTGTTGAGGTTCTCGTCCGTCTCCACGGAGCTGCGGACGGCGGCGAGGAAGGCCCTGAGCTTGCCCGGGTCGGTGAGCAGGTTGCTCTGTATGGCCTTCTTCACCACCTGGTTGAGGAAGATCTGCTGCCGCTTGATCCGGCTGATGTCGCTGCCGTCGCCCAGGGAGCGCAGCCGCACGTAGCCGAGCGCCTCCTCGCCCTTCACGACCTGGCGGCCCGCGGGCAGGGTGAGCTTGGCCTTCTTGTCGTTGACCGGCTGCGGCAGGCAGATCTCGATGCCGCCGAGCGCGTCGACGATCCTCTTGAAGCCGGTGAAGTCGACCTTGATGAAGTGATCGATGCGGATCTTGGTGTTCGCCTCGATCACCTTGATCGTGCAGACGATCCCGCCGTCGTTGAACGCGGCGTTGATCATCTCCACGCGAGGCGGGATGCGCGCCCCGGTGGCCGGGTTCGTGCACTCGGGGTGCTGCACCATCGAGTCCCGCGGCAGGCTCAGCAGCAGCGCCTTGTCCCGATTCGGGGAGATGTGCAGCAGCATGATGGTGTCCGTGCGCTCCCCGACCGTCTGCGGGCCGTACCGCTTGTTGTCCCCGTCCCGCGAGTCGGAGCCGACGAGCAGCACGTTGAGCGCGCCGGTGGTGTTCTTCGGCCGGTTCTTCCCGAGCGCCTTGTGGACCTCAGTGCGGTTGAACGCCAGCGCGTCCCGGTAGAACTTGTACGCCCCGAGCGTGACCATCACCAGCACGGCGGTGAGCACCACGCTGATGTAGGCGAGCACCCGCTGGCGTTTACCGCCCTGCCGCGGCGACGGCCCGCCCCGGCCCGATCGGCGGCGCCGCCGCGGCGGCCCGTCGTCGCCGTCCGGCTCGGCGGGCGCCTGCCGGTGCCGCTCGGCCCTGACCGCGGCCCGCGTCGCACCCGCGGGGGACGCCCCGGGGGGCACGTCCGCCGGCGGGTACGGCCCGGCCGGATGAGGGCCCGACTGGGGCCCGAACGCGATCGCGTCCTCCGCGGCGCCGGGGCGGGCACCGGCCCGCGCGGCACGCCGCGGTCCCGGCCCGGGGCCGGGTGCGCCACCGGGCCGCGGCGGCGCGGGCATGCCCGGCCGTTGCGGGCCGCCGAAGGCCTCGGCACCGGGGGAGGGGACCTCTCCTCCCGCGTGCCGCGCTCTCCGGCCCCTCGCCGGGGGCGCCCCGCGGTCCCTGGGCGCATGACCGTGCAGGGCGGCGTGTCGGTGCTCGCTCATTGTGCCCCTGAGGTTAGGCCACCGAGACAGCTCGGGGACGGCCGATCGGCAGGGTGGGCGCCGCCGAGGACGATGACAGCGCCGTTGATCCGCAGGTCAGCATAGCGAGATACGGACATTTGTCGTGGGGAGATCCACCGCGCTGTTACCCGATTGCCAGGAACCGGTCAGCCCGCACGCCGGCCGGACGGCCTGCGGAGCGCGACCGCGGCCGCGAGGCAGGCGAGCGGCGCGGCCGGCAGCACGTAGCGGTGGTCGTACTCGGCGGTCGCCGCCGGGACCACGAGAAGCACGAGCGCGGCCGTCCACGGCAGCGCCCAGCCGGCCGCGCCGCCGTACCCGCGGCCGCCGGTGAGCCGCCGCGCCGCCGCCGCGACCAGCGGGACGAACAGCACGGCGAGCAGCACCGCGCCCGGCAGCCGCGCCACGCCCTGGTAGGCGCGCAGCACTCCCGCGTACGGCTCGGCGACCACGGTGCGGACCGGGCCGCGCTCGTACTCCCGCTCGGCGAGCCGGTGGCCGACGGTCGCCGGGTGCCGGGCAGGCGGCTCGGGCGAGGCCGCCGGGAACTCGTACAGGTCGTAGATCTCCCGGGTCGGGTAGACCTGCCGCTCCCAGGTGAAGGTGCGGCCGAGCTCGGTGGCGACCGAGGCGAGGTAGTCGAGCGGCTGGCTGCGGATGGCGAGCACGGCGAACCGGGCGGCGAGCGCGTCGGTGCTCGCCCGGAACGTGATGCCGGGCAGCCGGACCAGCGGCGAGTCGTCGTTCCAGATGTACTCCTGGGACGGCGGCCGCAGCGCGGGCGGGCGGGGGTCGCAGAGCACGGCGAGGTCGCCCGGCGGCCGCATCACCGCGCAGTCGGCGAACGACATCGTCCGGGCGTAGAGGAACACCCCGTTCGCGCCGATGATCCCGACCCGGTGGTGGGTCTGCCAGAACCACGCCGCGTACCCGCCGATCGGCAGCAGCGCGGCGGCGAGCAGGGCCGCGAGCGGCCGGAACCGGCCCGGCCGCCCCCGGTGGCGGCGCGCCCGCAGCCAGAACCAGGCGGCGACGACCACGAGCAGCGGCAGCCCCACGGTCCGGGTGAGCGCGGCGGCGGCGAGCAGCAGCCCGACGGCGGCGCCGGTGCCCGTGGTCGGCTCCCGGCGGGTCGCCACCACCACCGCGGCGAGCACGAGCAGCGCGAACAGCACGTCGCTGACGAGCAGGTGCTCGAGCTGGATCTGGTAGGCGTCGAGCAGCACCGGGGCCGCCGCCACCGTGGCGAGGGCCGGCGGCACCGCCCGCCGCGCCACCAGGTAGACGATCACCCCGAGCGCGAGGCCGAGCAGGTGCTGGACGAACGCCACCACGGCGAAGCTGTGGAACGGCTCCAGCAGCCGCAGGAACATCGAGTACCCGGCGGGCCGCACCAGGTCGGGGCTCGGCCGCAGCGCGGTCACCACATAGGTGTAGGAGTCGGGGAACCACAGCGCGGGCCGGTAGCCGAGCATCGCGGCCACGCGCAGCGCGGCGCCCACGGCGAACACGGCGAGGAACCACCGGTGCCGCCGGAGCACGGCCCGCGGGCCGGTGCGCCGCAGCGGGACGCCGGCCGCGGACCGGCCGGACAGGGCCGCGCCGGAGACCCGCGCCGGGCCCTCCCGGGTCCTGTCCACCCCGCTCCCTCCCTCGCCGGCCACGATCCGGTCGGGCCGCCGCGCGGCCGCGCCGCGGCGGGCCGTGCCGCGTCCGCCGAGGTCGCGCGCCGTACCCCGCCCGCGGGCGCCTGCCGGCCCGCCGGCCCCAGGGCACGGTACCCGATCGGGGCCCGCTTTCGCGGCCGAGGGCCGGATCGGCCGGTCCGGGGCGTTAGGCTCCCGGCCAGATGAAAAAGGCGACGTTGGGCGCACGCGTGGGGTGGCCGTCGGCGGGCCAGGTGCTCGCCGTGGCCTCCGCCGCGCCTGCGCTGGTTCTCGCGGGGTGGCTGCTCGCCGGGGCGGTGCTGCTGCCGATCGGCCGGTTCGGTCCGGTGCAAATGATCCTGCTCGGCGTCGCCCTCGCGTTCCTGCTCTGCCGGTACGGCCTGCGCCGCATGCCGGAGACCGTCGAGGCGACCGCGCGGCAGACGGTCGCGCTGCTCGGCGTCGCGGCCGCGTTCGGGGTGTTCAACGGCCTGCTCCACGGCGAGCAGCTGATCGTGCGCCGCGACCCGGCCACCTACGCCCAGTACGCGATCTGGCTCGCCACCGACGGCACGCTGCCGATCGTCACCGACACCGCCGCGTTCGGCGGCCCCGACCCGGCGCTGCGGTTCGACAGCGTGGGCTTCTACCGGGCGGACGCCGACCCGGACGGCGGCGACCGTACCGCCGCCACCGGGCCGAACCCGTACCCGCTCGAGGACAACGCGGACGAGCCGGGGCCCGCGTACGCGGTGCCGGTCCCCGGCGGCGCGGACGCGCGGCGGGTGGTCACGCCCGAGGTGATCCCGCAGTTCATGCCGGGCACGCCGATCGTGCTCGCGTTCGGGCACTGGATGGGCGGGGTGCCCGGCCTGCTGCTCATGCCCGCGGTGCTCGGCGCGCTCGCCGTGCTCACCTTCGGCGGCACCGCGGCCCGGCTGGTCGGCGCCCGCTGGTCGGTGCTCGCCGCCGCGGCGCTCGCGGTGACCCTGCCGCTGCTGTACACCTCCCGGGCGCCGTTCAGCGAGACCTGCTCGCTGATCCTGCTGTTCGGCGCGGTGAACCTGCTGCTCGACGCCCGGCACCGGGTGCGGGCGAGCCTGCTCGGCGTCGGCTTCCTGCCGGTGGCGAGCGGGCCGCCGGACCGGGAGGAGGAGCCCGCCGGGCTGGTGCGCACGCTCGCGCACACCCGGTCCGCCCAGGCGGTGGACGCGGCGGTGGTCGCCGCCCTCGCCGGGCTGCTGTTCGGGCTCGCCCCGCTGGTCCGGATCGACGCGATCCGCGACGTGTTACCGGTGCTCGCCTACGCCGGGCTGCTCCTCGCCATCCACCGGTACCGCCGCGCCGGCCGGGGCACCGGCGGCAGCGGGGCGGCCCGGCGGCTCGGCCGCCCGCTGCTCGGCGGCCTGCTCGCCGGGGGCGCGGTGAGCGGGGTCGCCGCGTACCTGCTCGCCCGGCCGTACCTCGCCGACCTGGCGGACTCGCTGCGCCCGCTGCTGGCGATCTGCGGCGCGGTGGCCGTGGCCACCGGGCTCGGCGTGGCGTTCGCCCCCCGGCTGGGGCGGGCGGCGTCCGGCCTGGTGCACCGCCGCCGGGTGGCCCGGGCGCTGCCCGGGCTCGCCGCCGGGCTCACCGTGGCCGTGGTGGCGGGCTTCGCGGTGCGGCCGTGGGTGCACACCGTGCACCGCACCCCGACCACGGCCGAGGACATGCTCACCGCAGAGTTCATCGCCAAGGCGCAGGCCGCGAACGGGCTGCCGGTGGACGGCACCCGCCTCTACTACGAGGAGTCGCTCTACTGGGTGCTGTGGTACGTGGGCGCCCCGGCGCTGGTGCTCGCCACGGCCGCAGCGGCGATCCTCGCCCGGCGGCTCGCCCAGGGGCGGGCGTTCGTGTGGCTCCTCCCGCTGGCGATCATCGGCTGGACCACGGTGACCACGCTGCTGCGGCCCGCGATCACCCCGGACCACCCGTTCGCCTCGCGGCGGCTGGTGCCGGTCGTCATCCCCGGGGTGATCCTGCTCGCGGTCTGGGCGCTGCGCTGGGCGTTCGCCCGGTTACGCGAGGCGGGCCACGGCCGCCCGCGGCAGCGCGCGCTGCTCGCCGGCGGCGCGCTGCTGCTGCTCGTGCCGAGCACGATCACCTCGATCGGGACCGCGTTCACGCCGGTCGGCCGGGGCGAGGCCGCGGCGGTGGCCGGGCTGTGCCGGGCGATCCCGCGACGCGCCTCGGTGCTCATCGTGGAACGGGTCACCGGCGACCGGTTCACCCAGGTGGTGCGCGGCATGTGCGGCGTGCCCACCGCCCGGGTGGCCGTGGCCCCGGGCACCGACCTCGCTGCGGCGGACGACGTGGCCCGCATCGCCGCCCGGGTCCGCGCCGCGGGGCGGGTCCCGGTGCTGCTCGCCGCCGAGCGCCGCCAGCTCGCCGGGTACGGCACGCCGGTGCACGCGCTGGCGCTGCGCACCCGCCAGGACGAGCGGTCGCTGGTCACCCCGCCGGACGGCACCTGGCGGCTGTCGATCGACGTGTGGCTCGCCGTACCGGCCTGAGCGTGCTCACCAGAGGGTGGCGAGGCGGTCGGTGATGAGCTCGGCGGCCTGCCGGGGTGGGTCCGGGTCGAGGAACGGGAGCAGGGCGTCGACGAGGGAGCGCGGGCCGGTGGCGTCGGCGGCGGCCGCGCGGAGCCGGTCGGCGAGCGGGTCGTCGAGGCGCGGGGCGACGCTCACCCAGCGCATCCACGCGGCGATGGCGAGCGCCGCGTGGGCCGGGGTGGCCCCGGCGGCGAGCCGTTCCCGGAGCACGGTGACGAGGCGGAGGGGGAGCTTGAGCGAGCCGTCCTCGGCGACCTTGGTGGTCTGGTGGCGCAGGGCGGGGTTGGCGAAGCGGGCCATCAGGGAGCGCTTGTAGGCCTCGAGGTCGAAGCCCTCGGGGACGGGGAGCGTGGGGGTGACGTCCTCGTCCATGAGGGCCCGTACGGCCGCGGCGATGTCGTCGCGGGAGACCGCCTCGGCGATCGTCTCGCAGCCGTGCAGCAGGCCCAGGTAGGCGATGAGCGAGTGGGCGCCGTTGAGCAGCCGCAGCTTCATCAGCTCGTACGGCGTGACGTCGGGCACGATCAGTGCCCCGGCCCGCTCCCAGGCGGGGCGGTCGGCGGCGAAGCGGTCTTCGATCACCCACTGCCGGAACGGCTCGGTCGCCACCGCGGCCCGGTCGGTCACGCCGAGCCCGGCGGCCACCGCCTCCAGGTCCTCCGGCCGCACGTAGGGCACGATGCGGTCGACCATCGAGGAGGGGAACGCGACGTTCTCCTCGATCCAGCCGCGCAGCTCCCCGGCGGCGGCGCGCACCGCGTCGCCCACCACCCTGCCGTTGCGGGGGAGGTTGTCGCAGGACAGCACGGTGACCGGCCCGGCGCCCGCGGCCGCCCGCCGCCGCAGGCCCGCCGCCAGCCACTCGATCACCGCCGAGCCGGGCAGGTAGCCCTTCTCGGTCACGGTGAGGGTGACCACGGTGATGCGCGGGTCGGCGAGCCGCTCGACCACCTCGGCGCCGAGCAGGGTCTCGCGCAGCGCGCCGTACACGCGCAGCTCGACCGGCTCGGGGCGGCCGTCCCGGACGAGCACGGCAAACAGGCCGTCCTGCGCGGCGAGCGCATCCACGGTGGCCCGGGAGCGGATGCCCGCCGCGCAGATCCCCCAGCGGGTGTCGCCGGTGGCCGCCATCGCCTCCTCGGTGTAGCCGACCTGGTGGCCGCGGTGGAACACGCCGAGGCCGAGGTGGAGCACGCCCACCTCGGTCGTGGCGGGGTCGATCAGGGGCCGGGCCGTCTCGGGCAGCCGGTCCAGCGTGCCGAGGCCGAGCAGGGGCCGGTCGGTCATGGCGCTCCCAGCGGGTCGGGGGCGGGGCCGCTCGCGGCGCGGCCCGCCCGTAGGGCCTGTGGCGTGCCGGTCACCAGTCGTGCACGGTGCCGTCCTCCAGGCGGTTGACCGGCAGGTACGCCTGGCGGTACGGGTACCGGGCGGCGAGCTCCTCGTCGATGTCGACGCCGAGGCCGGGCTCGTCGCCGGGGATGAGCATGCCGTCCTCGAACCGGTAGGAGTGCGGGAAGACCGCGTCGGTCTCCGGGGTGTGCGGCATGTACTCCTGGATGCCGAAGTTCGGCACGGAGATGTCGAGGTGGAGGGCGGCGGCCATGCACACGGGGGAGAGGTCGGTCGCCCCGTGCGAGCCGGTCTTCACGTGGTAGAGCGCGGCGAGGTCGAAGATCCGGCGCAGGTGGGTGATGCCGCCCGCGTGCACCACGGTGGTGCGGATGTAGTCGATGAGCTGCTCGGTGATGAGCCGGTGGCAGTCCCAGATCGAGTTGTACACCTCACCCACCGCGATCGGGGTGACGGTGTGCCGCCGGATCAGCCGGAAGCCCTCCTGCAGCTCCTCGCTGATCGGGTCCTCCAGCCAGAACAGCCGGTACGGCTCGGCCGCCTTGCCCAGCCGGGCCGCCTCGATCGGGGTGAGCCGGTGGTGCACGTCGTGCAGCAGGTGGAAGCCGAAGCCGTGGGCCTCGCGCACCGCGTCGAACAGCTTCGGGGCGAAGTCGAGGTACTTCTCGGTGGCCCACACCGTCTCCTCGGGGCGGGTCCCGGCGGTGGCCGGCTCGTAGAAGTCGCGGCCCTTGCCCACCCCGTAGGTGGCGGCGAGGCCGGGGACGCCGGACTGCACCCGCACCGCCCGGTAGCCGCGGTCGAGGAAGCGGCCGACCTCGGCGACCGCCTCGTCGAGGGTGGCGCCGTTGGCGTGGCCGTACACCAGCACGCCCTCGCGGGCCTTGCCGCCGAGCAGCTGGTAGACCGGCATGCCCGCGGCCTTGCCCTTGATGTCCCACAGCGCGGTGTCGACCGCGGCGATCGCGGTCATGGTGACCGGGCCGCGCCGCCAGTAGGCGCCCTTGTACAGGTACTGCCAGATGTCGTTGATCTGGGACGCGTCGCGGCCGAGGAGCAGCGGGCGGACGTGGTCGTTGAGGTAGCTCGCCACGGCGAGCTCGCGGCCGTTGAGCGTGGCGTCGCCGACGCCGGTGAGCCCGCTCTCCGTAGTGATCTTGAGGGTGACGAAGTTGCGGCCCGGACAGGTGACGATCACGCGGACGTCTGCGATCTTCATGCTTCTCCTTGCGTTCCGCCGGGATTCGGCCGGTCCGGCCCGGCGTCGGGGGCCGGCCCGGTGGAGGCCCGGACGATCAGCGCCGAGTCGAGGACCTGGCGCGGGGCGTCGGCGTCCCGGTCCGCGAGCACCGCGAGCAGGGTGTCGACCGCGGCTCGGCCGGCGCGCTCGCCGCCCAGGTCCACCGTGGTGAGCGCGGGGGTGGCCATCGCGGCGAAGGTGATGTTGTCGAAGCCCGCCACGCTGATCCGGCCCGGCACCGGCACGCCCCGCTCGGCGAGCCGGGCGAGCACGCCCAGCGCCATCACGTCGTTGTAGGCGATCACCGCGGTCGCCCCGCTGGCGAGCACCAGGTCGGCCGCCTGGAGCCCGGACTCGAACCGCGGGGCGAACGGCCCGAACCGGCTCACCTTGATCCGGTGCCGCTCGGCGCGCCGCAGCCCCTTGGCCCGTTCCCGGTTGCTCCACGAGTCGCGCGGGCCGTTGAGGTAGGCGATGTGCCGGTGGCCGAGCGCGGCGAGGTGGTCGATCGTCTGCCGCATGCCGCCCGCGCCGTCCATGATCACCGAGGGGTGGCCGGGGACGACGCGGTTGAGGAACACCATGGGGACGAGGCCGAGCACCTTCTCCAGCATCGCCGGGGTCATCCGCGACGAGCAGAGGATCACCCCGTCCACCTGCTTCGCCATCGCGTGCACGAGCGCGGCCTCGGCCGCGCCGTCCTCCTCGCAGTCGGCGAGGAACACCGCGTGACCGGCTTCCCGCGCCCGCGCCTGCAGGCCGCGGAGCATGCTGGGGAAGAACGGGTTGGTGAGGTCGGGCACGATCACACCGAGGTTCGTGGTCCGGCCGGTGATGAGGCCCCGGGCGGCCGGGTTGGGCCGGTAGCCGAGGCTCTCGGCGACCGCGCGCACCCGCATGCGGGTCTCCGGGCGGACCATCTCGGGGCTGGACAGCGCCCGGGACACGGTGGACGCCGACACCCCCGCGGCCCGCGCCACGTCCTGGATCGTCACCGCCATGGCGCGACCTTCCTTGGAGCGACTTTGCAAACCTTTTCAACGACTATCGACGCGTGTTCACAGGTTATAGACGCGCTTGGGCAGGTGGTAGGCGAGGTCGGCGGCGGTCTCGGCGGCCTCGTCCAGCGGCAGCCGGCCCTCGGCGACGAGCCGGGCGAGGAACGCGGCGTCGCTGCGCCGGGCCACCTGATGGCGGACCGGGATCGAGCAGAACGCGCGGGTGTCGTCGACGAACCCGGCGGTGTTGTAGAACCCGGCGGTCTCGGTCACCGTCTCGCGGAACCGGCGCAGCCCCTCCGGGCTGTCCAGAAACCACCACGGCGCGCCGAGGTAGAGCGCCGGGTAGACGCCGGCGAGCGGGGCGAGCTCGCGGGTGTAGGCCGACTCGTCGAGGGTGAACACGACCAGGCGGAAGCCCGGCTCGTGCCCGAACCGGTCGAGCAGCGGCTTGAGCGCCCGGGTGTACTCGGTGGCGGTCGGGATGTCGCCGCCCACGTCCTTGCCGAACCGCGCGTGCAGCCAGGCGTCGTGGTCGCGGTACGGCCCGGGGTGGAGCTGCATCACCAGGCCGTCGTCGAGCGACATGCGGGCGAACTCGACCAGCATGTGGGCGCGGAACGCCTCGGCGTCCGCCGCGGGCACCGGGCCGGCGAGCCGCCGCTTGAACAGCCGGGCGGCCTCCTCGCGGCCGAGCTCGGCCGTACGCGCGGTGGGGTGGCCGTGGTCGGTGGCGGTCGCGCCGCGGGCCTTGAAGTACGCGCGGCGGGCCCGCAGCGCCGCGAGGTAGCCGTCGAAGCCCTCGGTGTCCTCGCCGGTGATCTCGCCGAGCCGCCGCACGTTGTCCGCCCAGTCCGGGCGGTCCATGTCGACCACGTCGTCCGGCCGGAACGTGGTGATCACCCGGCGGCCCCAGCCGTCGGCGGCGAGCCGGTCGTGGTGGGCGAGCGGATCGAGCGGCGACTCGGTGGTGGCGAGCACCTCGATGCCGAACCGCTCGAACAGCGCCCGGGGCCGGAACCCCGGCTCGGCGAGCCGCGCGGCGATCGCGTCGTACACCTCGTCGGCGGTGGCGGGGCCGAGCCGTACCTCGCCGAGGCCGAACACGTCGCGGAAGGTGAGCTCGAGCCACAGCCGCGACGGGGTGCCGCGGAACGCGTGCCAGTGCTCGGCGAGCAGCCGCCAGATCGCCCGGCCGTCGGTCTGTGCGGGCCCGCCGTCGCGCGGCCGCACCCCCAGCCGCTCGGGCGTGACGCCCTGGCTCACCAGCAGCCGCGTCACGTAGTGGTCCGGCACGATCAGCAGCCGCGCCGGGTCGGGGAACGGCCGGTCGTCGGCGAGCAGCGCCGGGTCCACGTGCCCGTGCGGGCTGACGATCGGCAGCGCGCGGATGTGCTCGTACAGCTCGCGCGCGATCTCGCGCACCCGGGGCTCGGCGGGGAAGAGGTAGTCGCCCATCGCACCCTTTCTGCAAAGGTTTGCAGCACAAATCCGACCATGCTCGCAGGCCCTCGTCAAGCAGTCTGGAAACGCTTGGACCGCCCCGGCGGCGTGAGAACGGACACACCGCGGCGGGCGCGGCGCGCATGACCCGGAGGGGCGGGCGGGCGGTACGGCGGGCCAGCGCGACGCCGTGCCGCGGGGCGGCCTGTGGCGGTGGCGGGTCCGCCGGTGCGGCACGGCCGCGGCCGGACACGACGAGGGCGGGACCGGCCGGGCCGGCCCCGCCCTGCGAGGGGCGTCGCGCCCCGGTCAGAGCTCGCCGCTCTCGATCGCCTGCTTGAGGGCGGCCTGGGTCTGCTGGTGCGAGGCGACGCCGTTGTCGGCGACGAAGTCGATGAGGGTGGAGTCGGCGTCGAAGGTGAGGAACTCGGTCACCCGGGTCTTGTTGTGCCCGAGCTTGGTGAAGACGATCTTCTGGTGCGTGATCACGCCGGGCTCGGAGTAGGTGTCGGTCTCGTAGAAGAAGAGGGCCCGGTGGATGCGCTGCTGGGTGTGCGTGTAGAGGGTCACGAGCTGCCCGTCGTACGGCACCTCCTCCACGGCGGTGAGGTTGTTGTACCGCACGCCGAGGTGCTTCCAGGTCTTGTGGGTCACGACCCGCTTGAGGAACGCCGCCCGGCCGATGTGGTTGGTGAAGTCGGAGTAGGCGTCGAAGACCCGCCCGATCGGCGCGTTGATGTCGATCGAGATGCTCCGGTGGGCGCGGCTCTTGCCGGAGCCGGGCGCGGGCGGGATGTTCAGGTAGAACTTGTGGGTGTCCCACGCCTCCTGCCACTGCCGGGCGAGGTCCGCGTCGCTCGGCGGCTCGTCCGCGTGGGCGGGGGTGGCGACGGCCGCGAGCAGGGTGACCGCGGCGACCAGCGGCGCAGCGAGGAGTCGAAGCAGCTTCGTCATGGGCAACCTCTGGGGGGTAGTGGATCAGTCCACGTGATCTTCTACCGCATTCGATCACACCCCAGGACGAGTCCGCCTCATGTATCACAAATCGTTGCGCGGACCGGGCCACGGCCGCCCGAGTCCGCGCCGTCCCGCCGGCCCGGCCCGAGCCCTCGGTGATCGCCCGGGCGCGCCCGCAGGGCGGAGTGCCCACGCCGCGGAGCAGGCGTCGCGGCCCGCAGGGCCGGAACGCAAGCGCCGCCGCGACCCGGGCGGCCGCGGCGGCGCTCGCAGTGACGCCCGGCCGGGTCAGCCGGACAGCAGCGGCAACGTGGGCCGCCGCACGCTCCGGCAGACCCCGTCGCTCGCCCGCGCCGCGGCGAGCCGCTCCTCGCTCGGCGTGCCGTACGAGGTGGTGCGCTGGCGCAGCGGCCGCCCGGTGGGCGCGACCATGGCCGCGAGCTCGCTGATCGTCTTGTAGGAGCCGTTGTCCGATCCGGCCATCCGGCTGATCGTCTCCTCCATGAGCGTGCCGCCGAGGTCGTTCGCGCCGCCCTGCAGGATCTTTCGGCACAGCTCCTCGCCGAGCTTCACCCAGGAGCACTGGATGTTGGGGATCGCCCCGTGCAGCAGGATGCGGGCGAGCGCGTGCAGCGCCCGGTTCTCCCGCGCGGTCGGGCCGGGCCGGGCCACGCCCGCGAGGTAGATCGGCGCGTTGGTGTGCACGAACGGCAGCAGCACGAACTCGGTGAACCCGCCGGTCTCCTCCTGGATGCTCCGGATGAGCCGGATGTGCCGCACCCAGTGCCGCGGGGTGTCCACGTGCCCGTACATGATCGTCGCGGTGGTGGGGATGCCGACCCGGTGGGCCGTGGTGATCACCTCGATCCACTCGCTGGTGGGCAGCTTGCCCTTGGTGAGCACCCAGCGCACCTCGTCGTCGAGGATCTCCGCGGCGGTGCCGGGCAGCGAGTCCACCCCGGCCTCGCGCGCCGCGATCAGCCACTCCTCGATCGACATGTCGGTACGGCTCGCCCCGTTCACCACCTCCATCGGCGAGAACGCGTGCACGTGCATCTCCGGGCAGGCCCGCTTGACCGCCCGGGCGATGTCGAAGTACGCGGTGCCCGGCATGTCGGGGTGGATGCCGCCCTGCATGCACACCTCGGTCGCCCCGGCCTCCCACGCCTCGCGCGCCCGCTCGGCGATCTGCTCCAGGGAGAGCGTGAACGCGTCGGCGTCGTTGCGCCGCTGGGCGAAGGCGCAGAACCGGCACCCGGTGTAGCAGACGTTGGTGAAGTTGATGTTCCGGTTGACGATGTAGGTGACGTCGTCGCCGACCGCCTCCCGCCGCAGGTCGTCGGCGATCCGGGCGAGCTCGTCGAGCGCCGCGTCGTCCGCGCCCCTGCCGTACCGGTCGCCGGCCGCGCCCAGCAGCGTCAGCGCCTCCTCCTCGGTGAGCCCGGCCGGGTCGTCGGCGGCCTTCCGCAGCGCCGCGCCCAGCTCGCCGACGAGCACCGCGGGGCCGTCGCCGGTCTCGGCGAGCCGCTCGCGCAGCGCGTCCCAGTCGCCGTAGACGTGGTCGAAGTCGTCCCGCCGGTCCCCGGTGCGGCCCACGGTATCGATCTCGACGTGCAGGTCGGTACGGCCGGCCGCCTCGAACCCGCCGTCCGGCTCCTGCCACGGCCGCCCGACGATCTCGGCGTCCGGCCGGGCGAGCCCGGTCGCCGGGTCGGCGAGCGCGGCCACGTGCGCGCGCACCCGCGGGTCGATCCACGGCTCCCCGGCGAGCACGTACTCGGGGTAGACGGTGAGCCGCTCGCGCAGCTCGAACCCGGCCTCCGCGGTCCGCGCGGCGAGCTCCTCGATCTGCGGCCACGGCCGCTCCGGGTTGACGTGGTCCGGGGTGAGCGGCGACACCCCGCCCCAGTCGTCGATGCCCGCGCGCAGCATGAGCGCGTACTGGTCGTCGACGAGGTTCGGCGGGGCCTGGACGCGCATCTTCGGGCCGAGCACGAGCCGGGCCACCGCGATCGTGGCGGCGAGGTCGTGCAGGTCGGCGTCGGGCATGCCGCGCATCGCGGTGTCCGGCTTGGCGCGGAAGTTCTGGACGATCACCTCCTGGATGCCGCCGTACTCGCGCGCCACCTTGCGGATCGCGAAGATCGACTCGGCCCGCTCCTCGAGGGTCTCGCCGATGCCGATGAGGATGCCGGTGGTGAACGGCACGGCGACCCGCCCGGCGTCCTCCAGCACGCGGAGCCGTACCGCGGGGTCCTTGTCCGGCGAGCCGTAGTGCGGCCCGCCCTTCTCCTCGTACAGCCGCCGCGAGACGGTCTCCAGCATCATCCCCATCGACGGCGCGACCGGCTTGAGCCGCTGCAGGTCGCGCCAGCTCATCACGCCCGGGTTGAGGTGGGGCAGCAGGCCGGTCTCCTCCAGCACCCGGATCGCCATCGCGCGCACGTAGGAGAGCGTGTCGTCGTACCCGTGCGCGTCGAGCCACTCGCGGGCCTGGTGCCAGCGGTCCTCGGGCCGGTCGCCGAGGGTGAACAGCGCCTCCTTGCACCCCAGCGCCGCCCCCTGCCGGGCGATCTCGAGCACCTCGTCGGGGGAGAGGTACGGCGCCGGCAGCTTGGCGGGCGCCGTGGCGAAGGTGCAGTAGCCGCAGCGGTCCCGGCACAGCCGGGTGAGCGGGATGAACACCTTGCGGCTGTAGGTGATCACGCCCGGCCGTCCGGCCGCCTCCAGCCCGGAGTCCCGCACCCGGGACGCGTGCTCCAGGAGCGCGTCGAGGGCGTCGCCGCGCGCCTGCAGGAGCACGACGGCTTCGTCGAGGTTGAGCTGCTTTCCGTCACGCGCGCGGGCCAGGGCCCGTCGCAGGGCGTGTGCACTCGGGGAGGCCTGAGTCATGTTCGCAGACTACGTCCGCGCGTTTGCCGGGTTTCAGCCAGGGCCTCACCTGATGACCAAATCAGGGGGATCGTGCACCCGGATCAGAACGATCGGTAGTCGCGGGCGGGCATGCGCGGGCCGCGGGCCGGCGGCCGGTGGCCGGCGATCTCGAGCAGCCGGGTGACCCGGTACCGGTGGCCGCGGTAGGGGGCGAGCAGGGCGAGCATGCCCGCGTCGTCGGTACGCCGCCCGGCGAGCGCCCAGCCGACGATGTCCGGGATGTGGTAGTCGCCGACCGACACCGCGTCCGGGTCGCCGTGCGCGCGCTGCCGGATCTCGGCCGAGGTCCACACGCCGATGCCGGGCAGGGCGCGCAGCAGCCGGTCCGCGGCCGCGCTGCCGTCCGGGCCCGCCTCGGCGGTCGCCTCCAGCTTGTCCGCGTGCCGGGCCGCGTTGACGATCGTGCGGGCGCGCACCGCCTCGGCGCCCGCACGATGCCAGTCCCAGGAGGGGATCTTTCGCCACACCTCCGGCTCGGGGAAGACGCGCATGCCCGCGGGCGCCGGGCCCGGGGCGGGCTCGCCGTACCGGCGCAGCAGCCACCGCCAGGCCCGCCAGGCCTCCCGGCCCACCACCTTCTGCTCGAGCACGGCGGGCACGAGCGCCTCGAAGACCCGCATGGTGCGGCCGATCCGCAGGCCCGGGTGCCTGCGGTGGGCCCGTAGCACCACCTCGCCGCCGATGCCGGCGCGACCGGCGAGCGCCGGGAACGCCGCGGCGTCGTCGTCCGCGCCGAGCATCGGCGGCAGCGTCTCCAGCAGCCACTCCGCGCCCGGCCCCCACGCCTGCCCGCGGACCGTCCGCTCCCGCGGCTCGACGGTTATGCGGAGCGTTCCAGGACCACATGGCGTGCGGCAGGTCCGCCACACCGCGCCGGCCTCGGCCCGCCACGTGGGATCGTGCGCGCCGCGGCGCAGCGGGGCGAGCGTGAGCGCCACGTCGACCGGACCGTCCGGCCGCCAGCGGCGCTCGAGCGGGGTGGCCACGTGGGTCACGGCGTCACCGTCGCCTCACACGTCACTGGAGAACCGGACCGAGGACTCGGGGAGGACCACGCCGGGCCACAGCCGGGCGCCGGCGAGCAGCTCGTTGCGCGCCCCGACCACGGCGTTGTCCCCGACGACCACGTCGGAGAGGACCGCGCCGCCCTCGATGCGGGCGCCCGGGCCGACCACCGAGTCGGTCACCGTGGCGCCGGGGCCGATCACGCACCCGTCGAGCAGGATGCTGCCGACCACCGTCGCCCCGGCCTCGACGATGGCGCCGGAGCCGACCACCGTGCCGCCGGATACCTTCGCCTCCGGGGACACGATCGAGTCGGGGAGCGCGAGGTACTCGCCACAGGGGCCGGGCATCGCCGGGCTGTGCAGCCGGCCGAGCACGAGGTCCCGCGAGCCCTGGATGTAGGCCGCGGGGGTGCCGACGTCGAGCCAGTACGCCGTCTCGACGTAGCCGAGGACGAGCTGGCCGGACTCGATCAGGCCGGGGAACGTCTCCCGCTCCACGGAGACGACCCGGCCCGCCGGGATCCGGTCGATCACCGACCGCCGGAACACGTAACAGCCGGCGTTGATCCTGTTGGTCACCGGATACGGCGTCTTTTCCAGGAAGGCCGTGACCCGGCCGTCGTCGTCGGTGGGCACGCAGCCGAAGCGCGACGGATCGTCCACCTCGGTGAGGTGGAGCGTGACCGCGGCGCCGCGCTCCTGGTGCAGCCGCACCTGGGCGTGGATGTCGTGCCCGGAGAGGATGTCGCCGTTGAGCACGAGCACCGGGTCGTCCGGCCCGCAGGTGAGCGCCTCGGCGGCGTGGCGGATCGCGCCGCCGGTGCCGAGCGGGGTCTCCTCCGTCATGTACTCCAGCCGGAGCCCGAACGCCGAACCGTCGCCGAACGCCTCCCGGAACATCGACGCCCGGTAGGAGGTGGCGAACACGATGCGCTCGACCCCGAACGACTTCGCCCGTGCGAGCTGGTGGGCGAGGAACGGGACCCCGGCGGTCGGCAGGAGCGGCTTCGGCGTGCCGAGCGTGAGCGGGCGTAACCGCGTTCCCTGGCCACCGACGAGCAGAATGGCCTGCAGATGTCCGATATCCGGCGAAGACTCCATCACAGAGGTGAGGCTAGCCGACCGACCGGTAACTCGCCGGTGGGACACAAGCCGCGTATCGGCGAGGCTCGGGTGCCCTTCGCGGCGCCTCCGCCGCCGGGCGTGCGCCGACGGCGTGACGGATGGTGGCCGCGGAGGCCGACAACGGTGACCGCCATCTTAACCGGGGTGACAACCGGCGCGTAAAAGATCGCGGAGATCGGCCCGCCGCCCGTCCGGATCCGGCCTGCCGGCCGTCACCGGGACTCGTCGCCGCGCGCGGGGTCGCGGTCCGCGCCGGGCCGTACCGGGTGCCGCTCGCCCGGGTGCGGGCCCGGCTCCGGGTCCGGGGCGCCCTCCGGGCCGGCGGGGCCGGGGCCGCCCGCCCCGTTCCATCGGATCGCCGCCTTGGCCGCGGCCCCGGCGAGGGCCGCGCAGACGAGGTCGCCGACCGAGACGACGAGCCGGGAGACGAGGGCCGCGGCGATCGCGGGCCCCTGGTCGAGCACGGGGGCGAGCGCCGCCACCATCGCGACCTCCCGCACGCCCGCGCCCGCCGGCGCAATCACCACGAGGAAGCCCAGGCACCAGGCGAGCGCGAAAGCCCCGAGCGACAGCACCGCGGCCGCCGGGCCGGTCGCGCCCAGCCCGTGCACGAGCAGCCACAGGTGCACGCCGTACGCGGCCCAGCCGGCGAGCGCCCAGGCCGCCGAGGCCACCACGCCCCGGCGGGACAGCGGCCGCTCCAGCGGCGGGCGGCGGATGAGCCGCAGCCCCAGGTTGAGCACGGCGTTCACCACGCGGGGGTGCAGCGCGGCCACGAGCAGCGGCAGCAGCGCGGCCAGCCACGCGTACCGGGCCACCGACTCCCCGGCGAGCACCGGCAGCGTCGCCACCGCCACCAGCAGCCCGGTCGCCAGGTAGACCGGGTAGGTGAGGAAGAACGCGGCGGCGCTGCGCGGCCGCGGCACGCCGAGGTCGCGGGCGAGCTCCATCTGGGCGAGCACCGGCCACAGCGAGCCCGGGATGTACTTGCCGAGCTGGCCGACGAAGAACACCTTCGCCGCGTCGACCACGTGCAGCGGCGACCCGAGGTCGGCGAGCAGCGCCCGCCACATCATCATCCCGGCGCCGAGCGCGGCGAGCGTCGCCGCGAGCGACCCGGCGAGCAGCGGCCAGGACAGCCGCGCCAGCCCGTCGGCGACCGCCCGCCACTGCCCGGCCACCGCCCAGATCCCGAAGCCGAGCGCGACGAGCAGGAAGCCCCACCGCAGGAGGCGGCGCAGCAGGGTGCGGCTCATCGCCGCCTCCGCTCCGCCGCAGCGGGCACGCGGCCGGTCATGGGGTGCGCACGAACTCGGGCGGGCGCGGCAGCCGTTCCCCGGCGGGGTAGCGCGGCTTCTTGGTGGCGACCCACAGATAGGTCGGCACCAGCGGCAGCAGCGCCCGCAGCGCGAACCCGGGCAGGCGGCTCAGCACCGCCCGGGCGATCCGCCCGGGCAGCCCGGAAAACAGCTCGGACCCGGCGAAGCGGTCCGGGGTGACGAGCACCGGGAGCGTGTAGTCCCACACGTAGAAGTCGCCCAGCATGCGCCGCAGCCCGCGCCGGGTGCGGAACCGCTCGTGGTAGCGGTCGGCCCGGCGGAACAGCCGCACGTACCAGTCGGCGAGCGTCGGCGGCAGGTAGGAGAGGAACGGCAGCCTGTAGTGCGGCTCCATCACCCCGAGCCGGTTGCCCAGCCCGAGGTAGAGCACGCCGTCGTCGGTGAGCACCCGGTGCATCTCCTTCACCACGGCGTCCGGGTCGACCACGTGCTCGTAGATGTGGTTGAACACGAGCACGTTCACCGACTTGTCCGGGAACGGCAGCGCCGTGCCGTCGCCGCACACGAACACCACCCGGTCGCCGAACCGGGCCGCCGCGCGCCGTAACCCCGGCACGTCGATGTCCACCCCGAAGGTACGGCTCGCGCCCGCGTTGACCAGCTCGTCCGCGATGAACCCGGCCGAGCACCCGATGTCGGCCACGGTCATCCCGTCGAGCACACCCTTGCCGTCCCCGCCGGGCTCGCGCCCCAGGAAGTGCCCGAGAACCGCGATGATCTTCGCGGCCTTCCGGCGGCGCTTCGCCTCGTCGAGCATGGCGCTCTGGATCTCGGAGTACTCGAGCTGCGCGGTGCGTTCCCTACCCACGCCGCCCAACGTTACCGACCTTCGGGCCCGCCGTTCGTACTCAAGCGATCGAACCGTTTCCCGGGAGTGACGGCCGTGCATCCTGAGAGTGACGGCCGCGCGCCCGGCCGGCCGGGCACCGGGTCGCGAAGCGGGCGCCTCCGGACGGGCCCGGGGCCGCCTCCGGCGTGGCGGCCGGTCAGGGGGCGAGCAGGACCTCGATGTACCTGGCCCAGTAGGGGTCGGGGTCGACGGCCTTGACGCCGGCACGGAGGCGTTCGGGCTCGCCGGGGGCGTAGAAGCGGTTGAGGGCGTCGGTGAGGGCCTCGACGGAGCCGGGTTCGACGAGGAGGCCGTCGACGCCGTCGGTGATGTGGTCGGCGAGGGCGCCGACGCGGGTGGCGATGACCGGGACGCCGTGCTCGTGGCCGAGCCAGACGTTCTGGCTCGCCGTGGCCGAGCGGTACGGCAGCACGAGGGCGTCGGCCTGGGCGAAGAGGGCGGGCACCTCATCGGCGGGGACGTAGCCGGGGCGCAGCTCGACCCGGTCGGCCAGGCCGAGCTCGTCGATGAGCGCGCGGGTCTCCTCCAGGCCACCCCAGAACTCGCCCGCGACCGTCAGGGAGACCTGCGGCGGCCCCGCGGCGAGCGCGCGAAGCAGGATGTCGAGGCCCTTGTACGGGCGGACCAGGCCGAAGAAGAGCAGGCGGTTGCGGACCTGCGGCGCGTCCCCGCCGGTGGCGGCCGCGGCGCCACGCCGTACCGGGAGGTGGGGCGGCATGACGGCGACCCGGCGCGGGACCGGGGTGAGCTCGGCGGCGAGCGCGGACTGCTGCTCGCTGTGGGTGAGCACGGTGTCCACCCGGCGCAGCAGCGCCTTCATCAGCGGCCGGTCGTACGGCCTGCGCTCGTGCGGCAGCACGTTGTGGCACAGGGCCACCACCCGGGGCCCGGCGCCGGCCGCGCGGCGGCGGGACGCGCCCAGGCCGCGCAGGATGCCGAGGTACGGCGGGACCTGCACCGGGCTGAGCACGGCCGGCACCACCAGGTCGGCGGAGCGCATCCGCCGCCCGGCGCGCAGCCAGCCGTCGGGGCGGCGCCAGTCGAGCTCGCGCCGTACGTTGCCGAACGGCTCGCCCTCGGGCGCGTCGATGGTCTGCTGCCCCGGATAGAGGAACGACGGGTACTGCGCCCGCCACGACTCGATCACCACGTCGTGGCCCGCGGCGGCGAGCCGGTGGGCGAGCTCGGTGGTGTGCTGGGCGCCGCCGCCCTTGTACGGATAGGTCGGGCCGACCAGGACGATCTTCACAGTGCTCCCTAGTCTCCGCGCGAGCGCACGATCAGGTCGGCCAGCAGCGCGAGCGAGCCGATGATCAGGCTGGTGAGGAACACCATCACGGTGCTCGCCGGGAAGTAGAACGGGTGGCGGATCATGTCCACCACGCCCTTCACCAGCGCCACCCCGAGCAGGAAGAGCGACGGCGGCATGAGCACCTTGAGCGGGTTGAAGTACATCACCATCCGCAACACCTGGAGGATGTAGCGGTAGGCGTCCGAGACGAAGTTGAACTTCGACTTCCCGGCCCGCTTGCTGTACTCGATCGGCAGGTAGTGGACGCCGTGCTGGTTGGACAGGAACGCCAGCGTGATCGTGGTGACGCAGGAGAACCCGGGCGGCAGCAGCCGCAGGTACGGCAGCGCCACCGAGCGGCGGAACGCCCGCATGCCGGAGTTGAGGTCGGGGATCTCCTGCCCGGCGAGCAGCTCGGCCACCTTGCGGATGAACCACTTCGCCGGGACCCGCAGCAGCTTGTGCGAGCCCTGCTCGCTGGTGCGCGCGCCGACCACCTGGTCGATCGTGGAGTCCTTCTCCAGGATCGCGACGAGCTCGGGGATGCGCTCGTTCGGGTAGGTCATGTCGGCGTCGGTCCACACGACGATCTCGCCGCGGGCCTCCTGGGTGCCGATGCGCCGCACCGTGCCGGAGCCGCCGTTGCGATGGAACGCGATCACCCGCATGTGCGGGTACTGGGGCGCGGCCTCCCGCAGCCGGTCGAGCGTCCCGTCGGTCGAGCCGTCGTCGATGGCGAGCAGCTCGTAGCTGTAGCCGCTGGAGTCCATCGCCTTGCAGATGCGGTCGACCTCCAGCACTACGTGATCTTGCTCGTTGTAGCAGGGGAGGACTATCGTCACGTACGGCTTGGCGTCTTCCATCGTCCCAGTCTCACTGCTTCGGCGTGGGGTGTCGGGCAAGATTTCGGCAAGGCCGGCACGATCGCCGACGGGCTGTTGACCAAGGCTACTGTGCCGCGACCAGGCCATGCCGCACGTTGCGGCCATCCTGTGGACAACTCGCGCCCCTCCGCCGCCCCTGACCGCCCGCCGGAGCGACCCGCCGGAACGCGTGCCCCGGCGAGGGCGGCCGCGCGTCACCGCCCCGGCGGGGGAGGAGACCGCCGCGGGGCCGGGCCACCACGCTGGCCGGAGGGCGGCCCGCACCGCGGGCGCGGCGCGGGGCTCCGCTCGCCCGGGCGTCCCGCCGCCGAGCCCGTGGCCGGGGCGGCGCCCGCCGATCGGCGCGCCGGCCTCGTACCGGAACCGCCCCGGGCCCGGCGGCGCACCGGACCGGCGCAGGTCAGCGGGTCACGATGAAGTCGTCCGGATGCCGCGGCGGGCGCGGCCGGGGCGGCGCCGCGGCGTGGCCGATCGCCACCGCGCCCATCGGGTCCCAGTCGTCCGGGATGCCGAGCACCTTGCGCACCACGTCCCGGCAGAACATCGTCGACGACACCCAGGCCGAGGCGAGGCCCTCCACCGCGAGCTGGATCAGGAAGTTCTCCACCCCGGCGCCGACGGCGACCACGAACATCTCCCGCTCGGCCGCGGCGCGCCGCGCGTCCGGGTAGGCGTGCGCCCCGGCCATCACCAGGCACGGCACCGCCAGGTACGGCGCGTTGCGCAGCACGTCGCCGCGGCGCACCCGGCGCGCGATCGCCTCCTCCGAGAGCCCGTCGGCGCGCAGGTCGGCGATCCACGCCTCGCGCATCGCGTCGAGCAGCTCGGTGCGGGCCCGCTCCGACTCGAGCAGCACGAACCGCCACGGCGTGGTGTGGTGCGGCGCCGGGGCGGCGATCGCGGCGGCCACCGCGCGGCGCACCGCCGCCGGGTCCACCGGCTCGTCGGTGAACTCCCGGATGGTACGGCGGGCGAACACCACCTCGGCCGAGCCGTACCGGAACATGTCCTGGTCGGCCGGGCGGATCATGGCCCGGGCGCCGGGGCCGTCCTCGGCGGTCACCCAGGCGGCCAGGCCGCGTATCACCGCCACCGGGACGCCCGCGGTCTTCGCCTTCACCAGCTCGGCCGCGGCCGCGATCTCGTCGGCGACCGCGGTCACCGTCGCCTGCAGCGGGTTGCCGAACGGGTCGGTGGTGCCGCGCAGGTCGTCGAGCGGCCGCACCCCGGCCGCGCCGATCGCCACGTCGACCAGGCCCTCCCGCCACGGGCGGCCGAAGGTGTCGGAGACGAGCACGCCCACCCGCACGCCGAGCCGCTCGCGCAGGCCCTGCCGGATCCGGCGGGCCGAGGCGTCCGGGTCCTCGGGCAGCAGCAGCACCGTGCCGGGCGCGGTGTTCGAGGCGTCCACGCCCGCCGCCGCCATCACCAGGCCGTGCCGGGTCTGCGCGATCACGGTCTCGCCGCGCCGCGCCACCACCCGCACGGTCTCCTCCTCGATCGCCTCGGCGCGGCTCGCCGCCTTGCGGATGCGGCCCTCCGCCTTGCTGACGATCTTCGAGGTCACCACGACGATGTCGCCGTCGCGCAGGCCCGGCTCGGCGGCGGCGATCACCTCCGCCAGGTCGGTTCCCGGGGCGATCTCCGGCAGGCCGGGCAGGCCGTACACCTCGAACCGGGGCGCGCTCACGCCGCGACCTCCTCGGCGAGGCGCAGCGCGGCCCGGGCGATGTCGGCCGCCGCCGCCAGGTCGGTCATGAGCAGCGGCCGGGCCACCACGCGCACGCCCTCCAGCGCCACGTCCCGGTCCTCCTCGGCCACCAGCCAGCCGTTGATCAGCGGCGTGCCGTACAGCTCGAGCACCGCCTGGGCGGTGGTGGGCACGCCGATCGCGGCCAGGCAGGCGTCGGCCATGCCGCGCACCGGGGCGCCGCCGATGATGGGGGAGACCCCGACCACCGGCTTCGGCTCCAGCGCCTCGCGGATGCCGCGGATCTGCAGGATCGTGCCGATGCTCACCACCGGGTTCGACGGCGGGAGGATCACCACGTCGGCCTCGTCGATCGCCTCCAGCACGCCGGGGGCGGGCTTGGCCTCGTCCGCGCCGACGAGCACGATCCGCTGCGCCGGGACCGAGGCGCGCAGCCGTACCCACCACTCCTGGAAGTGGATGGCGCGGCGGCCCTGCTCGTCCTCGATCACCACGTGGGTCTCCACCCGGTCGTCGGTCATCGGGATCAGCCGCACGCCCGGGTTCCAGCGGGTGCACAGCGCCTCGGTGACCTGGGAGAGCGGGTAGCCCGCCGAGAGCATCTGGGTGCGCACGATGTGCGTGGCCAGATCGCGGTCGCCCAGGCCGAACCACTGCGGCTCCACGCCGTAGGCGGCGAGCTCGGCCTTGACGGTGAACGTCTCGTCCGCCCGGCCCCAGCCCTGCTCCTCGTTGATGCCGCCGCCCAGCGTGTACATGACGGTGTCGAGGTCGGGGCAGATCCGCAGGCCGAACAGGGTGATGTCGTCCCCGGTGTTGCCGATCACGGTGATCTCGGCGTCGGGCGCCGCCGCCTTGAGCCCGCGCAGGAAACGCGCGCCCCCGATGCCGCCGGCGAGAGACACAATGCGCATGCCGTCAGTCTGACATCGCCCCGGTCCGACATCGCCGCCGGGCGCGGCCCGAGGCCCGCCACGTCACGCAACCCCGCTTCCGATCGCGTCCCGGCCACGACATTCGTCCTTCGGCCGGCGGGACGGACGGCCGACGCGGTCCCGGCCGAGGGGCTGACCTGGGCCGCCGTCCCAGAAAGGAAACCTTTTTGTGACAAGGAGGATTCTCGGTAACTCAACGCGAAAGTCGCCGATGTGCAAGACTGCCCCGGTGCCACATGTGGCCGCAGGGGGTTGTGAAGACGTGGACGAGCAGTACAGAACAGACAGCCTGCACACCGGGCGCACCGCCCGCGTCGGTCACCGAGGTGAGGGGGCATCGTGATCGACGTCGAGGTGGGCCGCCTGCGTGAGCCCGCTGCCTGGGCCATGCTCGTCACCGCGGCCGCGTCCGTGCTCTCGCTCGTCGTGCACGTGCTGTTCGGCGACACCGGGACCTTCGGCGTGCGCGCCGGCACCGCGCTCGACGACCTCAGCCACCCGATACTGCCCGCGCTGGCGCTCGGCGCCGTCGTGCTCGCGACGCGGTTCGGGCCGGTGAGCCCGCGGGCCCGGCACCTGCTGTTCGGCGCCCTCGGCACGCTCGGCCTCGCCGCGCTGTTCGGCGTGGTCGGCCTCATCGCGCTCGTGTTCGCGGGCGTCTCGGCCGGGACGAAGCTGCAGCTGCTCGTGCTCGGCCTGCCGCAGCTGGCGCTGCTCGGCATCGCCCTCGCCTACGGGCTGGGCCTGCTCAAGACCCTGCCCCGGCCCGCCGCGCCGTTCGGCCCGGGCGGCGCCGCCATGCCCGGGGCGCCCTTCCCCGGACCCGCCGGTCCCGCCGGACCCGCCGGGCCGGGCCCCTTCCCGCCGTTCGCCGGCCACCCCCAGGCCGGCCCCTTCCCCCCACCGCCTCCCCAGGCCGGTCCCCCACCTGCCGGCCCCGGGGAGCCCGCGCCGCCCGGTGGCCCGGCGCCCGCCGCGCCGCGCCCCGCGCTCGAGCCCGGGACGACCCCGCCGCCCGCGCCGGGCGGGCCCGCCGAGCAGCCCGCCGCCGGTCCCACGCCCGCTCCCGGCGGCGCGCCGCACGGCACGTCCGGCGAGGCGCCGCAGGGCACGTCCGGCGAGGCGCCGCAGGGCACGCCCGGCGGTCCGGCGCAGCAGCCGCCCGCCCCCGGCCAGGCGCCCGAGCCCGAGGCCGCGCCCGCCTACGGCGTCGACCCCGGCACCACGCAGCAGCCCGCCCCGCAGCGCCCGGCCGACGCCGGCGACGCGGGTACCCGTGACGTGCCGCGGCCGCCCGCCCCCGCCTACGTCCCGTCGCCCGCGGACGAGCAGAACTTCCCCACCACCGTCTACCGGCCCGCCGACCGGGGCGTCCGGCCTCCCGCGCCCGGGCCGTACGGGGCCGGGCAGGGCGGCGACGCCGCCCAGGGCCAGGGCGGCGGCTACCGCGGCTACACCTCCGGCGAGTACGGGCCGATCGAGAGCCCCTCCGACCCCCGGTACGGCACCGCCGGGCCGGGCGAGCGGCAGGAGCAGGCGGCCCAGTCCGCCTCGCCGTACGGCCCGCCGGAGGAGCCGCGCGACCCCGCGCCCGCCGGGGACTCCGGTCTCGGCACGCCCACCTTCCCCCGCCAGGACCGGCCCGCCGCGCCGCCGTCCGCCGAACCGGCCGCGCAGTCTCCCGCGCAGCCTGCTGCGCAGCCCTCCGCGCAGCCTCCCGCGCAGCCGTACGGCGACCTCGGCGACCCGCGGCAGCAGCAGATCTTCCAGGCCTACCAGCAGGCCCAGACCTACCGGCAGGGCGACGGCGCGCAGGCCCAGAGCGGCGGGCACGCCACCGGGCAGCAGGCGCGGCCGCAGGTCGACGACCCGCTCGACACCAGCCGGCCGCTGCCGGGGTACACCTCGTACCCGTCCGGGCCCCAGCCGTCCCCGCTGGAGCAGCCGTCGGGCCCGCACCCGCTGCCGCCCGAGCCGCCCTCCGGGCCGCACCCGGCCTCCGGCTACACCTCCTACCCGTCGGGTCCGCAGCCGTCGCCGCTCGACAACCCGCCGCAGCGGCCGTCGCTGTCCGACCCGCGGCCGCCGGACCAGCAGCGGACCGGCGCCCCGGCGCAGGGCTTCGGCGGCGGCGCGTTCGGCCCGCAGCCCTCGCCGTACCAGGCCACGCCGTCCGGTCCGGTGCCGCCGCCCGACCAGGCGCCCGGGTACGGCGACCGGCTCGGCGCGGAGAAGACCATCACCTTCCAGGCCGGGGGCTACCCGGAGTCAACCCCGCACCAAGGAGAGCACCGCGAACAGCAGGGAGGCGACCGGCACGGGAACGCACCGCAGAACGGCCCGCGAGGCGGCGACGAGCCGATCGATCCGACCGCGATCTACACGCCCGATCGGCCGCCGCCGAGGTAATGATCACGGAAGAAGTCCACAGTGATCCGGTAGGGAATGCTGCGGCGCCGCCGTCGCCGCTGCTACCGTTCCGTCCCGCCGAAATCGCTTCTGATCAGCCCGACCGGACCGGGGGGAGCGTGTCTTTCCCCGGATGACGTCATGCCGCTTGACGTCACAGGAGAGACACGCGTGTAATTACAACATTGTTGTTTGGCCCGGTCCTCAAGGTGGGTATGGGGAGGGGCGTTTCCAGTGGGGGGCCTCCGTATTCGTGAGGCGGGCAAACGAGCGGGCGACAGGGAGGTGTGCAGTGACCGACAAGGTCATCGCACAGGCGCTCGGCGGTGATGAGGAGCTCGGGTGGCAGGAGCGCGCGCTGTGCGCGCAGACCGACCCCGAGGCGTTCTTCCCGGAGAAGGGCGGGTCGACTCGAGAGGCCAAGAAGGTGTGCCGCGCCTGCGAGGTGCGCGCCGAGTGCCTCGAGTACGCCCTGGCACACGACGAACGGTTCGGGATCTGGGGCGGCCTCTCCGAGCGGGAACGCCGCCGGATCAAGCGCGAGGCGAGCTGACCTCCCACTCGTCCGCCGCTTCCGGTCGGCCGTGACCGGCCACCGGCCCCGCCGAGACGCACGTCGGACACGTTTGGGAACGTGCCAACGCCCGCGGCGTACCGCGCGGCGCGGCGGTGACCGCCGCGCCGCCGCGGGCTCGCTCTCGCTCGTCCTCAGTGTCGCTCGTCGTAGCCTGGGTCGATCGTCTCCGGAGAGAGCCCGAGCAGATCGGCCACCTGCTCCACCACGACGTCGTGCACGATCGCGCCGAGCTGTTCGCGATCGCGGGCCCGTGCCTCCAGAGGCCGGCGATAGATCACGACGGAGGGCGGTTCGCCACTCGCCGCGGGCTCGGCGCGGCCGAGCGGGATCGGATCGGACGACAGCCGCGCCGGACCGTCGACGAGCTCGTCGGCCGGTGGCACCTCCTCGACCGCGAACTCCACCGCGGACAGCTGCTCGCCCCAGCGTGGCTTGAGCCGGTCGACCGCGTCGAGCACGAGGTCGTCGAAACGCTCGCTGCGGGTCCGCGAGATCGGCACGTGCGGAGGCGCCAGCGGGCCGCGCATGCCACGACCGTGCCGGTCGCGGCGAATCCGGCGGCCGGGGCCCGTGGAACGTCCTCTACCACCCGATGACGAACTCACGCTCCAAGGGTAGGGGCATGGCGGGACGTACGGTGTGTGCAGCGGCGACTGTCCGGATTGTGGCGACACGTTAGTTAAGAGCCGCGCGGTGGTGGCAAAGTGAACGCGGAACGGATACGGTCCCTCCGTGAGCCCCGTCCGCAGCTGTTCCCGTACCGCCTGCAGGCAGCCTGCCGTCTTCACACTCACGTACGTCTACGCCGACTCCACCGCCGTTCTCGGCCCGCTTGCGACGTACGTGGAACCGCACTGTTACGACCTCTGCGCGGAACACGCCGAGCGGCTCACCGCCCCCCGCGGCTGGGAGGTGGTGCGCCTGCCCGCGGAGGCGGGTCAACCCAGCGCCGACGACCTGGAGGCGCTCGCCAACGCGGTCCGCGAGGCCGCCAAGCCCGCCCCCGCGCAGCACACCGAGCCGGTCGGCCAAGGCGTGGAGGTGGGCCGGCGAGGCCATCTGCGCGTGCTGCGTTCCGCGCAGCCCGAGCGCGAGCAGTGACGGTTCGAGCGGCAGGCCCGGTGCCGGGTCCCGCAACGGGGCCCGGCCAGGCGGCCATTTCGGCATGCCATCGTCGCGTCACCCTGCGTACCCGGTTCGCTCCGCACCGCCGCGTGCCGGTTCACCGGCGGGCGTTGTGGCCGTAGGCCCGTCCCGGGCCACTAGGCTCGTAGCGATCGGAGTTGAGTGAGGGGCGGACCAAGTGGGCGACCTCGCCAAGATATTCAAGGCGTACGACATCCGCGGCGTCGTGCCGGACGAGCTCGACGAGACCGCCGCCGAGGCGATCGGCGCGGCCTTCGCGGAGGTCTGCGACGCGGACACCGTGGTGATCGCGCGCGACATGCGCACCTCGTCGGAGCCGCTCGCGGCGGCGTTCGCCCGGGGGGTGACCGGCCGCGGCGTGAACGTGATCGACGCCGGGCTGGGGTCGACCGACCTGCTCTACTACGCCAGCGGCAGCCTCGGCCTGCCCGGCGTGATGTTCACGGCCAGCCACAATCCCGCCCGGTACAACGGCATGAAGATGTGCCGCGCGGGCGCGGTGCCGATCGGCGCGGAGACCGGGCTGGCCGAGATCCGGGCGCGCGCCGAGAAGCTGCTCGACTCCGGCGACCTCGCCCCGGCCGGGGGCGGAGCCGGCCGGATCGAGCGCCGCGACCTGCTCGGCGGGTACGCCCGGCACCTGCGCGGGCTCGTCGACCTGTCCGGGCTCCGGCCGCTCAAGATCGTCGTCGACGCCGGGAACGGCATGGCCGGGCACACCGTGCCCGCCGTGCTCGGCGCCGGGGACCTGCCGATCGAGCTGGTCCCGCTCTACTTCGAGCTCGACGGCACCTTCCCCAACCACGAGGCGAACCCGCTGGAGCCGGAGAACCTGCGCGACCTGCGCAAGGCCGTGCTCGAGGCCGGGGCCGACCTCGGCCTCGCCTTCGACGGCGACGCCGACCGCTGCTGGGTGGTGGACGAGCGGGGCGAGTCGGTCTCGCCGTCCGCGATCACCGCGCTCGTCGCCGTGCGCGAGCTCGCCCGGCACCCCGGCGCGACCGTCATCCACAACCTGATCACCTCGAGGGCGGTGCCCGAGATCATCGCCGAGCACGGCGGCACGCCGGTGCGCACCCGGGTCGGCCACTCGTTCATCAAGGCCGAGATGGCCCGCACCGGGGCGGTGTTCGGCGGCGAGCACTCGGCGCACTACTACTTCCGCGACTTCTGGTTCGCCGACTCCGGCATGCTCGCCGCGCTGCACGTGATCGCCGCGCTCGGCACCCAGCCGAAGCCGCTGTCCGAGCTGGTCGCCGGCTACACCCGGTACGTCGCCTCGGGCGAGATCAACAGCCGGGTCGCCGACCAGGCGGCCGTGCTCGCCCGGGTGCGCGAGGCGTACGCCGGCCGCGACGACGTGCGGATCGACGAGCTCGACGGCCTCACCGTGGCCGGGCCGGACTGGTGGTTCAACCTGCGGCCGTCCAACACCGAGCCGCTGCTGCGGCTGAACGCCGAGGCCCGCGACGAGGAGAGCATGTCGGCGATCCGGGACGCGGTTCTCGCCATCGTGAGGAGCTGAGGAAGACAGTGAAGATCGACGACTGGCTGCTCGAGATTCTCGCCTGCCCGGCGTGCAAGTCGCCGCTGCGCGCCGAGACCGAGACCGACGAGCTCGCCTGCACCGGCGAGTCGTGCGGCCTGATCTACCCGGTGCGGGACCAGATCCCGGTCCTGCTCGTCGACGAGGCGCGCAGGCCGTAACCGGCCGTGCCGACCCGCGAATTCGAGCCTGAGCGGCTCGACGACCTCGAGTACCTGGAGCGGACCGACCCGGGCGGGGTGCTGCGCGAGGTCGCCTCGTCCGCGGCCCGGGTCCGCATGGCCCACCTGGCGGCGGCCGAGGCCGGGGCGGACCGGATCGCCCGCGACGGGCGGCCCCGCGCGATCGTCGTGGCGGGCGTGGGCTCCGGCGCCCTCGCCGGGGACATGCTCGCCGCGGTCTGCGGGTACGGCGTGCCGGTGGCGGTCGCCACCGTGCGCTCGCCGCTGCTGCCCGGCTGGGTGGGCGCGGCCGACCTGGTGATGGCGGTATCCCGCACCGGCGCCGAGGAGGAGACCGTGGCGCTCGCCGCCGAGGCGGCCCGGCGCGGCTGCGGGCTGTTCGCGGTCGGCCGGACCGGCTCGCCGCTGGAGGAGGTCACCCTGCGGTCGCGCGGCGTGTTCGTGCCGCTGCCGGGGTACGACGCGCCGCCCGCGACCGTGTGGGACCTCGCCGTGCCGCTGGTCGTCGCGGCGGGCGCGCTCGGCCTGGTGCGCGGCGTGGCGGACGCGTGCGAGGCCGCGGCCCGGCGGCTGGAGGAGGTGGCCCACCGGTGCCGGCCGGGGAGCGAGGCGTTCATCAACCCCGGCAAGAACCTCGCCCTCGAGCTCGCCGACACCGTGCCGATGATCTGGGGCAGCTACCCGCTCGCCGCGGCGGCGGCGCGCCGGTTCGCCGGGGCGCTGCACACCCACGCCCGGTACCCGGCGGTCTGGGGCGAGCTCCCCGAGGCCGGCCACACCCAGATCGCCGCGTTCGACGGCCCGGTGGCCGAGAAGGACGTCTTCGCCGACGGGCCGGGCCGTACCCTGCGCCTGTTCCTGCTGCGCGACGCCGAGGAGAGCCCGCGCCTGGTGCGCTGCCGCGAGGCCGCGGTGCGGGTCGCGGAGGAGCGGGGCGTGCCGGTGACCGTGATCGACGCCGAGGGCGCGCACCCGCTGGAGCGGCTCGCCACGCTCGTCGGGCTCTGCGACTTCGCCAGCGTCTACCTCGCCCTCGGATACGGGATGGATCCCGCCCGGATGGCGGCGATTGCGGAGTTCCAGGCCGGCGTTTCGCAATAAGATCCCGCGTGCCGGTTTTGCGGGACATCGGGTCCCGCAGGGGGGACGAAAAGAGCGGAGAGAAGCGTGAGCGCAGGGGGCGGAACCAAGGCGATCATCGCGGCGCTGGGCGCGAACCTCGCGATCGCCGCGGCGAAGTTCGTGGCGTTCCTGTTCACCGGGGCGTCGTCGATGGCCGCCGAGGCGGTGCACTCGGTGGCGGACTCCGGCAACCAGCTGCTGCTGCTCATCGGGGGCAAGCGCGCCGCGCGTAAGCGGACCCGGGAGCACCCGTTCGGCTACGGCCGCGAGCGGTACTTCTACTCGTTCGTGGTCGCGGTCGTGCTGTTCACGATCGGCGCGCTGTTCTCGATCTACGAGGGCGTGCACAAGATCGCCGACCCGCACCCGGTGGAGACCCCGGGCTGGGCGTTCGGCGTGCTGATCTTCGCGATCGCCGCCGAGGCGTACTCGTTCCGCACCGCGATCCTCGAGGCGAACGAGGTCCGGGGCGACCGCTCCTGGGTGGAGTTCGTGCGCCGGGCCAAGGCCCCCGAGCTGCCCGTGGTGCTGCTGGAGGATCTCGGCGCGCTGCTCGGCCTGGTCTTCGCGCTGTTCGGCGTGACCCTGGCGGTGATCACCGGGGACGGCGTCTGGGACGGCATCGGCACCCTCATGATCGGCGTGTTGCTCGGGGTCATCGCGGTGATCCTCGCCATGGAGACCAAGTCGCTGCTCATCGGCGAGGGCGCGAACCCCGAGGACGAGGAGCGGATCATCGCCGCGCTCGAGGCCGGCGAGGACGTCGAGCGGGTCATCCACCTGCGCACGCTCCACCTCGGCCCGGAGGAGCTGCTCGTCGCCGCCAAGATCGCCATCGACCACGACGACACCGCCGCCGAGGTGGCCGCGGCGATCGACGCGGCCGAGCGGCGGGTGCGCGAGGCGGTGCCGATCGCCCGGGTCATCTACCTCGAGCCCGACCTCTACCGGGCGGACCTGGCCGCGGGCGGTCCGGGCCGGGACGGCTCACCGGCGTCCGCCGACCGGCCCGCCTGAGCCGGTACGGCACGGCCGCGGGCGGCGCTCCCGCGGGCGCCGCTCAGCGGCGGTCGAGCAGCCGCAGCGCTTTCTCCTTCTCGAAGTCGAGCGCCCGCCGCGGCGCCGGGATCCGGCCGATGCGCACGCCCAGGTCGCGCACGGCCTGCATCACCTCGGGGTCGGCCAGCACCCGCAGCCCGAACGCCAGCTCGGCCGGGGACACGTCGAACCGCCGCTCCAGCTCGGTCGCCTGGACGACCGCGGCGAGCTCCTCGGGGCCGAAGCGCCGGTGCGCGCCCTTCGCGCGGACGGGCGGCAGCAGGCCGAGCCGCTCCCGGTAGCGGAGCATCCGCGGGGACATGCCGAGCCTCTTCGCCGCCTCGGTGATTCGCATGCCAGCAATTCTTACATTTCCGTGTGAGATTCAGCCGGTGGGATGTGCGCCGGGCCGCGCCCGGCTCCTAGACTCGCACGCGTAGCACGAGAGACAAGCACCGAAGAAGCCGACGCCGACGAGCCCCGTCGCAACGTCCACACGGTGGAGAGGAAGGGCAGATGGACTTCAAGGTCGCCGACCTTTCCCTTGCGGAGTTCGGCCGCAAGGAGATCCGGCTGGCCGAGCACGAGATGCCGGGCCTGATGGCCGTGCGCAAGGAGTACGCCGACACAAAGCCCCTGCGCGGCGCGAAGATCACCGGCTCGCTGCACATGACGGTCCAGACGGCCGTGCTCATCGAGACCCTGGTCGCGCTCGGCGCCGAGGTGCGGTGGGCGAGCTGCAACATCTTCTCCACCCAGGACCACGCGGCCGCGGCCGTCGTGGTCGGCCCCGACGGCACCCCGGACGACCCCAAGGGCGTGCCGGTGTTCGCCTGGAAGGGCGAGACCCTGGAGGAGTACTGGTGGTGCACCGACCAGGCGCTGCGCTGGCCGGACGGCACCGGGCCGAACATGCTGCTCGACGACGGCGGTGACGCCACCCTGCTCGTGCACAAGGGCGTCGAGTTCGAGAAGGCCGGCGCGGTGCCCAGCCCCGCCGAGGACGACCCGGAGGAGTGGAAGGTCATCCTCGACCGACTGCGCCGCACCATCGCCGAGGACCCGACCCGGTGGAGCCGCACCGCCGCGGGGATCAAGGGCGTCACCGAGGAGACCACCACCGGCGTGCACCGCCTCTACGAGATGGAGCGGAACGGCACGCTGCTGTTCCCGGCGATCAACGTCAACGACTCGGTCACCAAGTCGAAGTTCGACAACAAGTACGGCTGCCGCCACAGCGTGATCGACGGTCTCAACCGCGCCACCGACGTGCTCATCGGCGGCAAGGTCGCGGTGGTCTGCGGCTACGGCGACGTGGGCAAGGGCTGCGCCGAGGCGCTGCGCGGCCAGGGCGCCCGGGTGATCGTCACCGAGATCGACCCGATCTGCGCGCTGCAGGCCGCGATGGACGGCTACCAGGTCACCACCCTGGAGGACGTCGTCGAGACCGCCGACATCTTCATCACCGCCACCGGCAACGTCGACATCATCACCGCCGAGCACATGGCGCGGATGAAGCACCAGGCGATCGTGGCGAACATCGGCCACTTCGACAACGAGATCGACATGGCCGGGCTCGCCCGCGTCCCGGGCGTCAAGAAGGTCAACATCAAGCCGCAGGTCGACGAGTGGATCTTCCCCGACGGGCACTCGATCATCGTGCTCGCCGAGGGCCGGCTGATGAACCTCGGCTGCGCCACCGGGCACCCGTCGTTCGTGATGTCGAACTCGTTCACCAACCAGGTGATCGCCCAGATCGAGCTGTTCACCAAGACCGACCAGTACCCGGTCGGCGTCTACCGCCTGCCCAAGCACCTCGACGAGAAGGTCGCCCGGCTCCACCTCGACGCGCTCGGCGTGAAGCTCACCCGGCTCACCAAGAAGCAGGCCGAGTACATCGGCGTCGACGTGGACGGGCCGTACAAGCCCGAGCACTACCGGTACTGAGGTGATGCGCACGGCCGGTCGGACGGCCGGGGCCGAGGCGGGGGAGCGCCGCATCGACTGGGCCGCCCGGCACATGCCAGTGCTGCGGGCGATCGGCGCGCGCTTCGCGGCCGAGCGGCCGCTCGCCGGCCTGCGCATCGCGGCCTGCCTCCACGTCACCGCGGAGACCGCGGTGCTGATGGGGGCGCTGCGGGCGGGCGGCGCCGAGATCGCGCTAGCCGCCTCCAACCCGCTGTCCACCCAGGACGACGTCGCCGCCGCCCTCGCCGAGCACGGAATCACCGTGCACGCGAGGGCGGGGGTCGACCGGGACACCTACTACCGCCACATCCACCGGGCGCTCGACGTCGAGCCGGACCTCGTGCTCGACGACGGCTGCGACCTGGTGAACACCCTGCACACCGAGCGCACCGAGCTGCTGGACCGGGTGACCGGCGGCTGCGAGGAGACCACCACCGGGGTGATCCGGCTGCGCCGCATGGCCGCCGAGGGCGCGCTGCGCTTCCCGGTGGTCGCGGTGAACGACACCCGGGTCAAGCGCATGTTCGACAACCGGTACGGCACCGGCCAGTCCACCCTCGACGGGGTCATGCGGGCCACCAACGCCCTGCTCGCCGGCCGTACCGTGGTGGTCGCCGGGTTCGGGTACTGCGGCCGCGGCGTGGCCGAGCGGGCCCGCGGGCTCGGCGCCCGGGTGATCGTCACCGAGATCGACCCGGTGAAGGCGCTCGATGCGAGCCTGCAGGGCTACGAGGTGCGGCCGATGGCCGAGGCCGCGGCCGAGGGCGACGTGTTCGTCACCGTGACCGGCAACCGCGACGTGATCCACGCCGAGCACTTCGCGGCCATGAAGGACGGGGCGATCCTCGCCAACGCCGGCCACTTCGACGTGGAGATCGACGTGCGCGCGCTCGGCGAGATCGCGGTCGCGGTCAACCCGGGCGTGCGGCCGAACACCGACGAGTACGTGCTCCCCGACGGCCGCCGCCTGCTGCTGCTCGCCGAGGGGCGGCTGGTGAACCTCACCGCCGCCGAGGGCCACCCGGCCGCGGTGATGGACATGTCGTTCGCCGCCCAGGCGCTCGCCGTGGCCTGGCTCGCCCGGGAGCGCGCGGGCCTCGCCCCCGGCGTCTACGACGTGCCGGAGGAGATCGACGCCGAGGTCGCCCGGCTCAAGCTCGACGCCGCGGGCGTGCGCATCGACACGCTCACCCCCGAGCAGGAGGACTACCTGCGCTCCTGGCGCATCGGCTCGTAACGGCGGCCGAGGCGGTCCCCGCCGCCCGCAGGCCGGTCCGCGCGGGGCCCGATCCGCCCCGCCGGGGCGTGCGGGGTCAGGCGGGCGGCACGAACCCGCCGGGCGTGGGCTCGGCCGTTCCCCGCGGCACCGCCGGCTCCTGTGGCGGCGCGGCCTGCGGAGGCTGCGACGCGGGCGCCGCCGTCCCCGGCGTCCCGGCCGGTACGGCCTGCCCCGGCGTGCCCGGCGGCGGGCCGGCGGGCGGGGTGCGGGCCGCCAGCCGCTCCTCGGCGCGGCGGCGGCGCTCCGCCAGCACGGCGGCGAGGTAGGCCGGGGGCGGCACCCCCGGCGGCGGGGGCGGGCTGACGTAGGCGGCCACCTGGCCCGCGATCCGCTCGCCGAGCTCGTGCCGGATCGCGGGGGAGAGCTGCGGCGCCCGGGTCAGGTAGCTCCGGGCGGCGTTCGCCACCTCGTCGGGCAGCAGGGACAGCTCGAGCGTCGCCGCCCACCCGGCGAGCTCCGGCGGCATCGGCGGCGGCGGCGCGGTGCGCGGCGCCCGCTCCGAGATCACGATCGTGCCCGCGAACAGGTCGCCGAGGCGCTTGCCGCGGTCCGACAGGAGCGACGCGAGCAGGGCGGGCGCGCCGGTGAACATCCAGATCTCCACGATCCCGGCGAGCCCGCGGAACAGCGCCTGCCGGAATTGCTCGGGTCCGCCGTCGTCACCGACCACCCGCAGCCCCAGCGCCATCTTCCCCAGGCTGCGGCCCCGCGACAGCGTCTCGAACGCCACCGGGTAGCCGAGCAGGATGAGCGCCGTCGTCGCGACGGCTAGCGCCCCGGCGAACGCCAGGTCGACGGCCTGGACGGCGTTCAGCAGCAGGAAGTTCGCCCCGAAGACGAGGACGAGCTGGACCACCACGTCGATGAGCAGGGCGAGCGCCCGCGTCGGGAGCTGGGCGACCCGCACCTCGACGACGACGGCCTCGCCGGTGACGACATCGGACATGGGTCAATTCTCCCCGCCGCCGGGACCGGCCGCGCTCGGTGACCACGCACATACCTAGCCAAGCACACCAACCGGACGAATCTGCCGCGCGTCGCGAGGCCGGGGGCACGGCCCGCCGCGCGCCCCAGGCCGCCTCGGTAGGCTCGTCGCGTGGACATCGACGCCTTCGTGGCCGCGCACCGGGCCCAGTGGACCCGGCTCGAGGACCTGGTACGGCGGCGCCGATCGCTCGACGGCGTCGAGGTGGACGAGCTCGTCGACCTCTACCAGCGGGTGGCGACCCACCTGTCGATCGTGCGCTCGCACGCGCCGCACTCGCCGCTCGTCGGCCGCCTCTCCGCCCTCGTCGCCCGGGCCCGCTCCGCGGTCACCGGCACGCACACCCCCGCCTGGCGGGAGGTGGCGCGGTTCGTCACCGTCGTGTTCCCCGTCGTGGCGTACCGGGCGCGCTGGTGGTGGGCGGGCACGGCCGCCGCGTTCCTCTTCGTCGCCACCCTGGTCGGCGCGTGGGTGGTGGACGATCCCGACGTGCGGGCCGCGCTCGGCACGCCGGAGATGATCAAGGAGTTCGTCGAGCACGACTTCGAGAGCTACTACTCCGAGCACCCGGCCGCCTCGTTCGCCTCTCAGGTGTGGCTGCACAACTCCTGGCTGTCGGCCCAGGTGGTCGCGAGCGCGGTGCTGCTCGGCGCCCCCATCCCCTACATCCTGCTGCTCAACGCGGCGAACGTGGGCGTCGCCGGCGGCCTGATGGTCGCCCACGGCAGGGGCGACCTGTTCTTCGGCCTGATCACCCCGCACGGGCTGCCCGAGCTCGCCGCGTTCTTCCTCGCCGCCGCCGCCGGGATGCGGCTCGGCTGGACGGTGATCGCCCCGGGCCCCCGGCGCCGCACCGAGGTGCTCGCCGAGCAGGGCCGGGCGGTCGCGTCGGTCGCCGTCGGCCTCGTCGTCGTGCTGCTCGTCTCCGGCCTCATCGAGGCCCTCGTCACCCCGTCCCCGCTGCCCACCTGGGCCCGGATCGGGGTCGGCGTGCTCGCCGAGGCCGCGTTCCTCGGGTACGTCGTCCACTTCGGCCGCCGGGCCGCGGCGGAGGGCGAGACCGGGGACATCGAGCGCGCCCCGGACGTCGCCCCGGCCTCCGGCTGACCCGCCCGGGGCCGCCGGAGAAACCTCCGGGCAGGGCCGGTCAGAGCCGTCCCGCGGCCTTGAGCGCGAGGTAGGCGTCGGCGAGGGCGGGTGCGAGGTCCTCGGGCAGCGCGTCCACCACCTCCACGCCGAGCCGGCGCAGCCGGGCGGTGACGGCGCGGCGCTCCCCGATGTGCCGCTCGGCCGCGGCCGCGTCGTACACCGACTCGGCGTCCACCCGCAGCGCGGCGAGGTCCGCCACCCGGGAGTCCCGGGCCGCCGCGACGAGCACCAGGTGCCGCGCCGACAGCGAGGGGAGCACCGGGAACAGCCCCTCCTCCAGGGCGGCGGCGTTGAGGTCGGTGAGGAGCACCACGAGGCAGCGCCGCTTGGCGCGGGCGAGCACGGTGGCGGCCATGCCCGCGAAGTCGGTCTCGACCAGCTCCGGCTCGAGCGGGGCAAACGCGTTCACCATCGCCGACAGCAGCTCGGTGCGGGCGACCCCGCTCAGCCACGCGCGCACCGCCCGGTCGTAGGCGAGCACGTCCACCCGGTCCCCGGCGCGGGCCGCGAGCGCGGCGAGCAGCAGCGCGGCGTCCATCGACCAGTCGAGGCGGGGCCAGCCGGACGGTCCGGCCCCGCCGGGGTTCACGCCGAGCCGGCCCGCCGAGGTCCGGCCGGTGTCGAGCACGATCACCACCCGGCGGTCCCGCTCCGGGCGCCAGGTGCGCACCATCACGTCGCCGCGCCGGGCGGTGGCCCGCCAGTCGATCGACCGCACGTCGTCGCCGACCACGTACTCCCGCAGCGAGTCGAACTCGGTGCCCTGGCCGCGCACCAGCACCGGGTTGCCGCCCTCCAGCTCGCGCAGCCGGGCGAGCCGGGAGGGCAGATGGCGGCGGCTGTGGAACGGCGGCACCACGCGCACCGTCCACGGCACCTGGTGGGTGCCCTGCCGGGCCGCGAGGCCGAGCGGGCCGAACGAGCGCACCGTGACCGCGACCGCCTCCCGGTCGCCGCGGCGCACCGGGGCGAGGGTGGTGACCAGCCGCCGCCGCCCGCCCGGCGGCACCGTCACCTGGTGGGTACGCGGGGACGGCCGTGCCGACGGCGGCCAGGCGTCGCGGATCACCGCGCGCACCCGGCGCCGCCCCGGGTTCTCCACCACCAGCCCGACGGTCGCCGTGCGGCCGAGCCGTACCACGTGGTCGCCGTCGCGGCGGAACCGCAGCGTCCGCACCGCGCCCGCGGCGGCGAGGTCGGCCGCGATCAGCACGGCGAGCAGCAGGGCGGCCGCGAGCACCGCGACGCCGGGCCGTGGCGCGACCAGCACCACGAGCGAGCAGAGGGCCGCCACCAGGGCGGTTCGACCGGTGAGCGCCATCAGCGGGGCACCGGGACGGACGCGAGGATGCCGTCGAGCACGCCGTCCGGCGTCGCCCCCTCCAGCTCGGCCTCGGGACGCAGCCGGACGCGGTGCCGCAGCGTCGGCCGGGCGAGCGCCTTCACGTCGTCGGGGGTGACGTAGGAGCGGCCGGACAGCCAGGCCCACGCCCGGGCGGCGGCGAGCAGCGCGGTCGCGCCCCGCGGCGACACCCCGAGCTGCAGCGACGGCGACTCGCGGGTGGCGCGGGCCACGTCCACCACGTAGCCGAGCACCTCGGGCGCGACGTGCACCTGCCGCACCGCCGCGCGGCCGGCGGCCAGGTCGGCGGCGGTCGCCACCGGCTTGAGCGCGGACAGGTCGCGCGGGTCGAAGCCCTGGGCGTGCCGCTCGAGCACCGCGATCTCCTGCTCGCGCGGCGGCAGCGGCACGGTGAGCTTGAGCAGGAACCGGTCGAGCTGGGCCTCCGGCAGCGGGTAGGTGCCCTCGTACTCGATCGGGTTCTGGGTCGCGGCGACCACGAACGGGTCCGGCAGCGGGCGGGCCGCGCCCTCCACGCTCACCTGCCGCTCCTCCATCGCCTCCAGCAGCGCCGCCTGCGTCTTCGGCGGGGTGCGGTTGATCTCGTCGGCGAGCAGCAGGTTGGTGAAGACCGGGCCCTCGCGGAACTCGAACTCGGCGGTGCGCGCGTCGTACACGAGCGAGCCGGTGACGTCGCCCGGCATCAAGTCCGGGGTGAACTGCACCCGCTTGAAGTCGAGCGAGAGCGCCGCGGCGAGGGCGCGCACGAGCAGGGTCTTGGCCACGCCCGGAACCCCCTCGAGCAGCACGTGCCCCCGGCACAGCAGCGCGATCACCAGGCCGCTGACGACCGAGTCCTGGCCGACGACGGCCTTCGCCACCTCGGCGCGGAGCGCGGCGAGCGCCTCCCGGGCGGCGTCCGCGGACGGCGGCTCGCCCGGCGGCGGGGACGGCGGGCCGGTCGGCGGGTTCGGCGGGCTGGTCGGCGGGGTCGGTGGAGTCGTCACGTGTGGTCGCGCCGGCGGGCCACGGCGTGCGGGCCGGCGTCCGGCGCCGGCGTAGGGCACCCGCGAATGGCGCTGCCTCCTTTCACGTCTCGGTCGGGACGGCGGTCGGGGTGGAACCGCGCGGTCAGGGCGCGGGGGATGCGGCCGGCGGCCCGTGGCGGAGGAGGGCCTCCACGTCCTCGAGCCGGGCCGCGAGGGCGACCAGGGCGGCGTCGTCGGCGGGGGTGGGGCCGTACAGCAGGGTGCGCAGCTCGGCCGGGTCCTCACCGGTGCGGGCCGCCAGCGAGGAGATGATCTCATCCGGGCCCGCGCCCGGGGGCAGGCCGAGCCGCGGGGTCACCCGGTCGAGGCAGCCGGCGCGCAGCGCGGCCGCCGCGCGGTCCCGGGCCCGCCGGGCGCGGTAGAGCCGGCCGCGGCCCTCGACGGTCTCGGACGCCCGCACCACCACCGGCAGCCGCTCGGCCACGACCGGCCCCAGCCGCCGGGCCTGCCAGAGCGCGGTGAGCAGCACCGCGACGCCGAGCTGCACCGCCGCCCAGCGCACGCCCTCCGGGACCAGGTCGAGCAGGCTCCTGGGCCGCGTCGTGGCCACGTCGTACCCGGGGTCGTCCTCGACGGGGTCGGTGAGCCAGATCAGCAGCGGCTGCCGCCCGGCGAGGTTCATCGCGAGCGCGGCGTTGCCGTCCTCGCCGAGGCGCAGGTTGGTCATGAAGTCCGCGTCGCCCACCAGGGTGATCGTCCGCCGGCCGTCCCAGTACCGGACGAGGGTCGGCCCCTCCTGGCTCGGGTAGCAGCCGGCCGCGTTGCGCGGCGCGCGGTAGGTCACGCCGCCGAGGTAGGCGCTGCCCGCCCGGCGCGCCTCGGGCAGCGTGCAGCCGGGCTCCCGCGACCGGGGGTCGGCCCACTCGCCCGGCCGCGCCGCGGGGGCGAGGATGCCGAGCTCGTACGGCCGGCCGACGATCAGCAGGTCGGACGGCAGCGCCGCGATCCGCCGCGCGTCCGCCTCGCCGGAGATGGCCCGGCGCGCCGTGAGCAGCAGCTGCGAGCGCGGGGTGGCGAGCCGGACGGCCTCGTCCACCGAGGTCACCCGGACCACCCGGACGCCCTCGTCGCGGAGCAGCTCGGCGAGTGCCGCCGTGCCGCTCAGCGACGTGTCGGAAGGGTCGAGATAACGCCGCTCCGGTATCTCGTCGTCCCGGACGAACACCGCGGTCGCCGCCGCGACCAGCAGCACGAGCAGGGCGACGAGCAGCACGCCCCGGCCGCGGCGCCACAGGTCGCGCGCGGTGGGCGAGACGGACGTGGGGGCCGGCGCCGTCATCCGCGCTCACCCCCGACCGCGGTCAACGGCCGCGGCCGGGCCGCGGCCACCTGCTCGTCGAGCCGGACGAGCCGTGCGTACCCCTCGGCCGAGCCGGGCATCTCGCCGTAGGTCACGTCCTCGAACAGCCGGGCGCCGGCGGCGAGCTCGTCGGCGAGCCCGGGCAGTTCCCGCCCGGCGTCGGCGGCGAGCTCCGCGGCGGTCCGGCCGGGCATCGGGTCGAGGATCGCCCGCTCCTCCAGGTCCCGGGCGACGGCGCGCAGCCGCTCCCGGATCGCCTCCGCCCACTCGCCCGCCGCGGCGAGGCGCTCGGCCTCCTCGCGATGCTCGGCCGCGGTGCGCTCCCGCCCGGTGAACACGGCCGTCCGCTCGAGCGCGGCCCGCCGCGTGAGCCGCCGCGCCCGCCACAGCGGCAGCGCGATGAGCGCGACGATGAACGTCAGCAGCGCCGCGGCCGCGAGCCACCCGGTCTGCTCCGAGTGGATCACGTCGTTGAGCCGGTCGAGGAACTCCTCGAACTGGCGCCGGAGGCGGTCGAGCCACGGCTCGTGCTCGTATCGCGGATCGAGCAGCTCGTTGAGCGCCCGCTCCCGGGCCGGGTCGCGATCGACGCCGATCGGGGCCGTCACGATCATGGGCACGACGCCGTCACGCACCCCCGTGCGGGCCGCCGCCGGCGGGCCGCAGCCACAGCTCGTCGGCCGACGCCGGCACCCAGCCGAGCCGGTACTGGTCCGCCGCCGCCGACTGGAGCACGAGGTCGAACGCCTCGGCCCGCATCCGGCGGTCGGTGTAGAGCAGGCCCAGCACGCCCGCCTGCAGCGGATAGGTGATGATCGCCGCGCACATCTCGGACAGCACGCTGAGCGTCACCAGCACCGGGGTCGCCCCGGAGCCGCCGTCCGTGGCGAACAGGATCGCGCCGGCCATCAGCCCGAACGGGATGCCGATCACCAGGGTGACCACGGCGACGATGATGTTGGTGAGCACGATGACGCCGAACACGCGCCAGAAGGCGCCCCTGGTGAGCTCCCACGACCTGCGCAGCGCGGCGATCACGCCGAGGCGTTCCAGCACCACGGCGGGCGCGGCGAGCGCCAGCCGGGTCCCGAAGAACGCCACGTAGCAGATGAGGGCGACCGTGCCCCCGAGGCTCAGCAGGAAGAACAGCCCGATCTCGGCGGCGCCGAGCGCGAAGAAGATCAGCGTGATCAGCACCAGCGCCGGGGCCGCCAGGATGAGGCCGGTCAGCACGGCGGTGCCGAGCAGCGCGGGGATCCGTCCCTTGCTGCGCTGCCATGCCTCCCCGGCGGTGATCCGCCCGCCGAACACCGCGCGGCCGAGGATCTGGGTGAGCACGCCGGTCAGGACGGTGACGAGGAGGAACTGCACCAGCACGCCGGCGGCGTCGGCGATGACTTCGCTGACCGACGGGAGGATCCCCGCGGGCGGCCGCACGCTCGCGTCCTCGCCGAACAGCGAGGAGAACGCCTCGTTCGCCTCGAGGGCCTGGACGATCGCGAGCGGCAGGGTGCCGATCACCGCGGCCCCCGCGGCGAGGCCGAGCGCGGCCCGCGGGCTGGACCGGATCAGCCGCAGCGCGCCGTCGAGGATCTCGCCCACGGCGAGCGGGCGCAGCGGGATGATGCCCGGCCGCATCTCGGGCCGGCCGGCGCCGTACCCTCCGCCGGGATACCCGCCGGGACCGCCGGGCGCCCCGGGATATCCGCCCCCGGCGCCGTAGCCGCCGTACCCGCCGGGCGGTGGCGGCTGCGGACCGCCCTGGTACGGCCCGCCGCCCGGGCCCTGCGGGTGCGCCGGTTCACCCCCCGGAGCGGCCCACGACGAGCCCCCCGGCTGTGGCGGCTGCGAGCCCGGTGTTGGCTGATCCGTTGAGGAATCGTGACCCTCCGACATAATGTCAATCCTGACATGCCGCCGCCCGGAACGGATCCGTCAGGCGCGCGGGGCACTCGCACGATCACGCGGATGCCGGGCAGACTGGGAGGCGACCGCACGGGTTTTCCCGGATGTGGCGGGCCCGACCCCGCGCGGCGACGACCGAACGACGATCAATGAGGGCTGACCTGCAGATGACTCGCGGTATGTACTGGGGGTTTGCGGTCGGCGATGCGTCGTTCCCCCGTCTCGCCCACACGGTTCGGACCGGTAACCTTCTACTTTCGTGCGGTGCTCGCAAAAAAAAGCAGGCTGGGTACGACAAATGAGGGGTCATGAAAGGACGCGTCCTGGTCGTCGATGACGACGCCGCTCTCGCCGAGATGCTCGGGATCGTGTTGCGCGGGGAGGGCTTCGAGCCATCGTTCGTTTCCGACGGGGACAAGGCGCTCGACGCGTTCCGTGAGACCCGTCCGGACCTCGTGCTGCTCGACCTGATGCTCCCCGGTGCCGACGGCATCGACGTCTGCCGCCGGATCCGCGCGGAGTCCGGCGTCCCCATCGTCATGCTCACCGCCAAGAGCGACACGATCGACGTCGTGCTCGGGCTGGAGTCGGGCGCGGACGACTACATCATCAAGCCGTTCAAGCCCAAGGAGCTCATCGCCCGGGTGCGCGCCCGGCTGCGCCGTACCGAGGAGCCGACGCCGGAGATCCTGCAGATCGGCGACATCACGATCGATGTGGCCGGTCACTCGGTGAAGCGCGGCGACCAGACCATCAACCTCACCCCCCTTGAGTTCGACCTGCTGGTCGCGCTGGCCCGCAAGCCGCGCCAGGTGTTCACCCGGGAGGTGCTGCTGGAGCAGGTCTGGGGCTACCGGCACGCGGCCGACACCCGGCTGGTGAACGTCCACGTGCAGCGGCTGCGCGCCAAGATCGAGAAGGACCCGGAGCACCCGGAGATCGTGGTGACCGTGCGCGGTGTCGGCTACAAGGCCGGCCCCGCCTGATCGACGGAATTCCCCCACCATGCCCCCGTCGCCCGCCGCCCAGAGCGAGAGCGCCCAGGGCCGTGGCGCCCCGGGCCCGCGAGCGCAGCGCAACGGCGCTCCGGTCCGGCCCGGTGCGGGCCGGACCGCTCCGGGGCGGAACGCCCCCGGCAGGAGCAAAAGCGCCAAGAAGCGGACGCGCCGCCGGACGCTCCGGCAGATCGCGCGGGGCGTCCGGAGGCGGGCGCGGCGTGCCGCCGGCCGGGTACGCCGGCTGTGGCGGCGTTCCCTGCAGCTGCGGGTGGTCACCAGCACGCTGGTGATCTCGATCGTGGTCGTCGCCGTGCTCGGGGTCTTCCTCATGCAGGCGATCACCACGACCATGATCGACGCGCGGATCCGCGCCGGAATGGCCGAGGCGCAGGCGAACGTCGCGACGGCGGTCGGGCATCTGACGGCGCAGCCCGGTGAGGCGGCCAAGCAGTCCTCCACCCGGCAGGGCGGCGACGCGCCCGAGGTGCCGGTGGACCCGGTGGAGGTCGCGGCGAGCGCGCTCGCCAACCGGGGCAACGACCGGTACAACGTGATCATTCTCAGCGAGAACGACGTCGGCAAGGACTACGTCACCGGCAACATCGATCCGCGCAGCCTGCCCGCGCGCATGCGCCGGCAGGTCGAGAAGATCGCCCCGGGGGACCCGCCGCAGCGCCTCACCACGCCGCTGTACTACGAGAACGGCTCCGCCCCGGTGCCCGGCCTGGTGATCGGCCACCGGGTCGAGGGGCCGCCCGGCCGGATGTACGAGATCTACCACTTCTTCCCGCTGCGCGAGGAGGAGGAGACGCTCGCCCTCGTCCGGCAGGTGGTCGTGGGCGTCGGCGCCGGGCTCGTGCTGCTGCTCGCGGCGATCGCCTCGCTCGTCACCCGCCAGGTCGTCATCCCGGTACGGCTCGCCCGCCAGGCCGCCGAGCGCCTCGCCGCGGGCAACCTGGAGGAGCGGCTCAAGGTGCGCGGGGAGGACGACCTCGCCCGGCTCGGCACCTCGTTCAACGAGATGGCCTCCAACCTCGCGCAGAAGATCCGCCAGTTGGAGGAGCTCTCCAACGTGCAGCGGCAGTTCGTCTCCGACGTCTCGCACGAGCTGCGCACCCCGCTCACCACCGTGCGGATGGCGGCCGACCTGCTGTACGAGGCCAGGGAGGACTTCGACCCCGCGGTGCGCCGGTCGGCCGAGCTCATGCAGAACCAGCTCGAGCGCTTCGAGTCGATGCTCAACGACCTGCTGGAGATCAGCCGACACGACGCGGGCGCGGCCACCCTCGACGTGGAGTCGGTGGACATGCGGGACGTGGTGCTGCGCGCGGTCGGCGACTCGCAGGCGCTCGCCGAGAAGTACTCGACCCGGATCGAGCTGCGGCTGCCGAGCGAGCCGTGCATGGCCGAGGTGGACACCCGCCGGGTCGAGCGCATCCTGCGCAACCTGCTGTTCAACGCGATCGAGCACGGCGAGGGCAAGGACATCATCGTCACCCTCGGCGCGGACCGGGACGCGGTGGCGGTCGCGGTCCGCGACCACGGCGTCGGGCTCAAGCCGGGGGAGGAGAACCTCGTCTTCGACCGGTTCTGGCGGGCCGACCCGTCGCGCAAGCGCACCATCGGCGGCACCGGGCTCGGCCTGGCGATCTCCCGCGAGGACGCGATGCTGCACGGCGGCTGGCTGCAGGCGTGGGGCGCGCCCGGCGAGGGCGCCCAGTTCCGCCTCTCGCTGCCCCGGGTCGCGGGCGCCGAGCTGCGCGGCTCGCCGCTGCCGCTGGTCCCGCCGGAGGTGGAGATGCGCCGCACCTGGCGCGGCCACGCCTCGGTGACGCCGCCCGTCGGCGGCACCGGGTCGGGCACTGCGTCGGGCTCCGGGTCGAGCGCCGCGCCGGCTTCCGGGGCGGCCTCCGGGCCGGACGCGAATCCGGGCTCCGGGACCGGCTCCGCGCCGGGCGGGGCGGTGGGCGCCCCCGGCACGGGCACCGGGAACGGCACGGCGAACGGCACCGCGAACGGCAGCGCGAACGACGCCGAGGCGGGCTCCGGCGACGACACCGGGAACGGCGCGGCGCCCGCGTCCCGCACCGAGACCGCGGCCCGGGCCGCGGCCGAGGACGGCGGAGGCGGCGATGCGGCGCGGTGAGCGGCGGACGGCCGGCCGCGGACCGGACCCGCGCGGCGTCGTGCTGCCGCTCCTGGCGGCCCTGCTGCTCGCGTTCGCCGCGCCCGGATGCAGCCTGGTGCCGATGGGCGGCAACCCCGTGCCCGGCGAGGAGGCGAGCTCGGGCGACCCGCTGAGCCGGCCGTACTATCGCAAGATCGCCCCGTCGCCGAAGCCGGACGGGACCCCGATCGAGATCCTCAAGGGCTTCCAGGCCGCGATGGCGGGCGACGACGACTCGCGCGTCGTCGCCCGCTCCTACCTCACCGGGGAGGCCGCGCGCACCTGGAACCCGTGGGCCGGGGTCACCGTGTACGACGAGGAGAAGCAGATCCGGTCGCTGACCTCGCCCGAGGACCCGAACACCGCCCGCCTGGTGCTCGAGGCGAACGTGGTCGCGACCGTGGACGACGACGGCCGCTACCGGCCCGCCGTCGGCACCCTGGAGGACAAGACCTTCACCCTGGTGAAGACGGCTCAGGGCTGGCGCATCTCGTCCGCGCCGCCCGGCCTGCTGCTCTCCCAGGACGACTTCCGGCGCATCTACCGGCCGCTCGACCTGTACTTCCCGGACCAGCAGCTGCGCGGGCTCGTGGTGGACCGGGTGCAGATCCCGGTGAGCCCGCGGGAGAGCCTCATCAAGTCCCTGCTGGAGCGGCTGCTGCAGGGGCCGACGTCGGCGCTCGGCGGCGCGGTGCGCAGCGCGTTCCCGGGCGGCACCCGGCTCAACCGGGTCTCCGCCGCCGAGCAGGGCACCCTCGTCGTCGACTTCAGCGCCGAGATCCTCTCGGTCCGCGGCACGCCGACCCTGCAGCGCGCCATGGAGGCCCAGCTCGCCTGGACGCTGCGCGGGCTCGCCTCCGGCCGGACGATCGAGGTGCTGGTGAACGGCGAGCCGTGGCCGGGCGGCGGCCTGCGCATCGAGCTCGACGGCTACCCCGCCTACGACCCCAACGTGCTGCCCCAGCAGCCCGAGGCCTACTACGTGCGGGACGGCCGGCTGCACCGGCTCAGCTGGAGCGGCGACGAGGCCGTGGTGCCGGGCCCGGCCGGGGAGCGGGCCCGCGAGCTCCGGCGCCCGGCGATCTCCGCGGACGAGCACCCGAAGGTGGCCACGCTCGGCGACGACGGGATCTACGTGGCCCCGCTCGGCGACGGCGGCGCGTGGCAGCGCTGGATCCGGGGCCGGAACCTCACCCCGCCGTCCTGGGACCGGTACGGCGACGTGTGGACGGTCGAGCGCGGCGGGGAGCGGCGGCCCGTGGTGCTGCGGTCCAATGGCTCGCCGCCGCGCGAGGTGGAGGCCCCCGGGCTGCAGAAGATGGACGTGAGCGCGCTGAAGGTGGCCCGGGACGGGGTGCGGGTCGCGGTGGTCGCCGACGACGGGCTCGGCCAGCAGGTGTACGTCGGCGCGATCGACCGGGAGGCCGGGCGCATCGACGGCCTGCTCGCGCTGGACGCGACCGCGGCGGGCGCCGAGGTCGTCGACATCGCCTGGCAGGACGCCCAGACGCTGCTCGTGCTCACCCGGGACACCAAGGAGAACCGGGAGCTCACCGCCTGGGACGTCACCGACGGCACCCAGCTCACCTCGGCGGGCCTCAAGGCCGACTCCCGGATCCGGACGATCACGGCGGCGCCGAACGGCCGCCTGCTCGCCGGTACCGGCGGCGACGGCGAGATCCTCATCTGGGACCCGGACAAGAAGAAGGAGTGGATGACCCTGGACGGCGGCGGCATCGACACCCCCGCCTTCCCGCTGAGCTGACCGGCTCCCCGCGCCCGTCCGGTTCGCGCCGCGCGAACATCCGGTCACCGAAAGTGTCGGTGGGGCCGGGCATGGTGGACGCGTGCGTGCGCTCCCGCCCGTCGTCCCGCCCGGCCCGCCGTACGGCCGGCGGTCACCCGTGCCGCCCGTTCTCGCGCCCGGCCGCCTGCTCGGCCCGCTGCTCGACCTGCTGCTGCCGCAGCGCTGCGCGGGCTGCGCCGCGGCGGCCGGCCCGCTGTGCCCGGGCTGCGCGGCGGAGCTGGCCGGGCCGCCGGGGCGGCACCGGCCCCGCCCCTGCCCGCCCGGCCTGCCCGAGTGCTGGGCGGCCGCCGCCTACGCGGGGGCGGCCCGGCGGCTGATCCTCGCCTACAAGGAGCGGGGCCGCACCGCGCTCGCGCCGCTGCTCGCCGACCGGCTCGCCGCGGCCGTGGCGGCGGCGCTGCCGTACCCGCCGGGCCGGGTGGTGCTGGTGCCGGTGCCAAGCGCGCGGGCGGCGCGGCGGGCGCGCGGCCACGACCCGGTCGGCCGGCTCGCGGCCCTCGCGGCGCGGCGGCTCGCCCGGGCGGGCCTGCCCGCGGCGGCCGCGCCGGTGCTCGGCCCGCGGCGGCGGGTGGCCGACCAGGCGGGGCTCGACGCGGCGGGGCGCGCGGCGAACCTGCGTGGCGCGTTCGCCGCCGTGCGGCCCGTACCGCCCGGGGAATGCGTGATCGTGGACGACGTGATCACCACCGGGGCGACGCTCGCCGAGGCCGCCCGGGCGCTGTGCGCGGCTGGCGTGCGGCCGCGGCTCGCGGTCACGATCGCCGCGACACGCCGATGGGAAATCGCCCGCGACGATCACTTTGCGTAAAGGGCCCGGCAAGATTGGGCCCTGTCGGCTTGGTCACATGTTCCTCACCTCAGGGCGCCGCCACCGCTGCTCGCGGCGCCGAGGCGCCGTCTTCTCGGGCAATTTGGCCCGACAGATCAGGCTTTTCGGACAGAGGGCGCGCCAGCCGATCTCACCCTGCGTGATTCCGGCGCCGGATGCCCGGCTGACATTCCGCGCCGTACCGGCTAGCGTTCCAGCATGGCACCCGTTCGGGTCCGTGGTTGCGTCGGGCCTGCCGCGTGGCAGGTCCGGCTAGCCGATGCCAGCCGCAGGCGAAACGGCCCACGTAAGGCGACTCTTCGTCGACCGATCACGGTGCGGCTTAGAGGTAAGTCCTGCCTTCCCGGGGGTCCGGATGTCCCCCGTACGAAGAGAAGGGTAGTAGTGGCGGGAAGAGAAGCCGCGAACCCCTCAGCAGGCGGATGTGGGGACGAAGACCAGGTCGGCCGAACGGGTGCCATTTCCTGTCCGCACCTGTTGCACGCCAAAGTCGTCGGACGAAGGGGGGCTGCCCAGGTGGACATCATCGTCAAGGGTCGGCACACCGGTGTGAGCGATCGCTTCCGCGAGCACGTGAAGACCAAGCTGGCCCGGATCGAGCGCCTCGACAACAGGCTGATCCGCGTGGCCGTGGAGGTCTCCAAGGAGCGCAACCCGCGCCTCGCGGACCAGCGGGAGCGCGTGGAGCTGACCATCCACTCCCGCGGCCCCGCCATCCGTGCCGAGGCGTCGGCCGTCGATCGCTTCGCCGCCCTCGACCTCGCCCTTGACAAGCTGGAGAACCGGCTGCGCCGCATCGCCGACCGCCGCAAGGTGCACCACGGCAGCCAGTGCCCCCCCTCGGTTGCCGAGATCACCGCGGCCCTCGCCCGGCTCGACGAGCTGCGTGCGCAGGAAGGCGAGGCGTCCCGCGAGACGGAGGAGGAGACCTACGCGGACACCTACGCCGCGGAGCAGGAGCGGGCGCGCGAGCCGGAGGGCGGCGAGGAGGAGCCGATCGTCCCCATCCCGATGGAGGGCGAGGGGCCGGTCGTCGTCCGTGAGAAGTATCACAAGGCCCAGCCGATGACCGTCGACCAGGCGTTGCTCGAGATGGAGCTGGTCGGACACGACTTCTACCTGTTCCGCGACAAGGAGAACGGCCTGCCCAGCGTCGTCTACCGGCGCCGTGGCTATCACTACGGCGTGCTGCGGCTCATCGAGGAGTAGGCCGCGGGTGGGGGCGGCGGCCCCCACCCCCAGGTAGCCTTTCCGACTGCTCCGACCGGGTGAAAGCCGTGTAATGATGGCGTTCCCTACGGCTTTGTGGCAGCCCTCTAGGAGGAGGCGTGACCCGACCCGACGAGGCGGCCCGCGCGGCCGACGGCGGCGAGCCGATCCGCGTGCTGATCGTTGACGATCACGCACTGATCCGCCGCAGCCTCGAGCTCGCGCTGACCGCGGAGCCGGACATCGAAGTGGTCGGTGAGGCGAGCGACGGGGAGGAGGCGGTCGAGCTCGCCGGCCGCCTCATGCCCGATGTCGTGCTCATGGACGTGCGCATGCCCCGGCGCACCGGCATCGAGGCGACCCGCGGCATCAAGGAGGCCGTGCCGAGCGCGCGGATCATCATGCTCACGGTGAGCGACGAGGAGGAGGACCTCTTCGACGCCATCAAGGCGGGCGCGACGGGCTACCTGCTCAAGGACGTGCAGATCGACGAGGTGCCCGACGCGGTGCGCAGCGTGTACGAGGGGCAGTCGCTGATCAACCCCTCGATGGCGACCAAGCTCATCCAGGAGTTCGCGGCGATGAGCCGCAAGGAGGCCGAGCGTCCCCCGCAGGTGCCCGCCCCCCGGCTCACCGATCGCGAGATGGAGGTCCTGCGGCTCGTCGCGAAGGGGATGAACAACCGCGAGATCGCCAAGGAGCTGTTCATCTCCGAGAACACGGTGAAGAACCACGTCCGCAACATCCTGGAGAAGCTCCAGCTGCACTCCCGGATGGAGGCGGTGGTCTACGCGGTGCGCGAGCGCCTGCTGGAGATCACCTGACCGGTCCGTCCGGGGACTCCAGGGCCCGGCGCAGCGCGGCCTCGTGCCCGGCGGGGAGCACCCGCTCCACCCGTACGGCGTCGCAGCCGACCCAGGCCGCGGCCGCCCACAGGGCGTCGCGCACGGCGGTCACGTGCGCGGCGCGCAGCCCGCGGCCGCCGGCCTCGAAGCCCACGTACCGGGCGACGAGCGTGCGGCCCTCCCGCGCCGGGTCCACCCGGGCGATGAGCCGGCCCTGGGCGAGCACCGGCATCACGTAGTAGCCGTGCACGCGCCTGTGCCGCGGCACGTACGCCTCCAGCCGGTGGGTGAAGCCGAACACCCGCTCGGTGCGGGCGCGGTCCCACACGAGCGAGTCGAACGGCGACAGCAGCGTGGTGCGGTGCCGCCCGCGCGGCTCGGCGGCGAGCGCGGCGGGGTCGGCGTACGCGTTCGCGCCCCCGCCGCCGCGCGGCCGCGGCCAGGTGGCGACGCGGACCGGGACCAGGCCGCACGCCCCCTCGGCGAGCAGCCGGTCGAGGAGCGCCGCGTGCCGCCCGTCGAGGCGGAGGAAGTCCACCAGGTCGGCCCGGGTGGCGACGCCGAGCGCCCGGCCCGCCGCGGCGGCGAGGCGCGCGATGCACTCGGCGTCGTCCGGCTCGGCGCCGAGCAGCTCCGGCGGCACCGCGCGCTCGGCGAGGTCGTACACGCGCCGCCACCCGGTCCGCCGGGTGCACACCACCTCGCCGATGTCGAGCAGGTACTCGAGGCTGATCTTCACGTCCGACCAGTCCCACCACGCGCCGCCGTTCTTCGCCCCGCCGAGGTCGGTGGTGGTGACCGGGCCGGAGTCCCGCACCCGGGCGAGCACGTCGCCGACCGTGGGCGGCACCTCGTGCCACCGCTTGCGCCGCTCCCGGTAGGCGCGGCGGCGGAAGGCGAACAGCGGCCAGTGCTCGATCGGCAGCACGCACATCGCGTGGCACCAGTACTCGAAGGCGCGGGCGGGCTCGTCCCAGTAGGCCCGCTCCACCGCCTCGCGCCCGACCGGCCCGAGCCGGGCGTACGCCACCAGCTCGTGGGAGCGGGCGAGCACCGAGATCGTGTCGAGCTGGACGGCGGCGAGCCGGCGCAGCATGGCGGGCACGCCGCCGCGCCGCCCGTCCGCGCCGAGCAGCCCTTGCGCGCGCAGGATGATCCGGCGCGCCTCGTCCGCCGACAGCTCCGCCTCCGGCCGCCCGGGGGCCGGCGCGGCCGCGGCGGGGACGGATCCGGGGGAGGCGGCGGGGGACACGCCGGGGCGGGTGACGGGATCCGCGCTCGTGGTCATGCCGGCGATGCTACCGGTCGCCACCGACAAAGTCGCTATGCCGGTTACGCGGCTCGGTACGGCGGCGGCCCGCCGTACCGCACCGGACAGACCGGCGCGCGGATCCCGCTCCGCGGCAGGGGAACGTCCCGGTCGCGCCGTACCGGCCCCGGACGGCCGGACGGCGGCCGGGGCGGGGGTCAGGCCTCGTGGCGGTGCTCGGCCGGATGCTCGATCCGGCGCTCGGCCCGGTGGTGCTCGATGCGGAGGCGGTGGCGCTCGAACGGGGAGTGGTGCTCCTGGGCCGGCACGTCGCGCCGGGAGTCGACGATCACGTCGGAGAAGATGTCGACGGCCATCGCGATCACGCCGCCGATGACCATGAGCCCGATCCCGACCCCGATCAGGATCCAGCTGGGGCCGAGGCAGAGCCCGACCCCGCCGACCGTGAACCCGATCAGGATCATGATGACCGCGAGCCAGGAGCCGGGCCGGCCGGCGTGGCTGCCACTGGCGACGAACGCGTGACCCTCGTGCTCGTCGGGACGTTCGGTCTCGGGCATGGCGCCTCCCTGCGGTTCCCGCACGGCGATGGGCGGTTGTGGCGGTATAACCGTGTACGGCGGCATTGCGCGCCGTACGCGGAGATCCGCCCAAACAGCGGTGTGACGTACCTACCCGTTGATCGGTGCCGTATTCTCCGGCGGTGCGAGTACGGGAACTTCCCGGCCTTGACGCTCGTCGTTCACGGTGGCTGTGTCCGGTGGTGGAACGCCCTACGATGGGCTACCGGGGTAGTTCGACTGTCCTCAACAACCATCGCCTCCGGGCGTGGTAGACCTGCGAGGAGCTCTAAGACAGTGGCCATTCTCGACAAGATTCTCCGGGCCGGCGAAGGCAAGATTCTGCGTAAGCTCAAGCGCATCGCCGAGCAGGTCAACTCCATCGAGGACGACTTCACGAGCCTCACCGACGCCGAGCTGCGCGCGCTCACCGACGAGTACAAGCAGCGCTACAAGGACGGCGAGTCGCTGGACGACCTGCTCCCCGAGGCGTTCGCGACCGTCCGTGAGGCCGCACGCCGCGTGCTCGGGCAGCGGCACTTCGACGTCCAGATCATGGGTGGCGCCGCGCTCCACTTCGGCAACATCGCCGAGATGCTCACCGGTGAGGGCAAGACGCTGACCGCCACGCTGCCGGCGTACCTCAACGCGCTCACCGGCAGGGGCGTGCACATCGTCACGGTCAACGACTACCTCGCCAAGCGTGACGCCGAGACCATGGGCCGGGTGCACCGCTTCCTCGGCCTCGAGGTCGGCGTGATCCTCGCCCAGATGCCCCCGGAGGAGCGGCGCAAGGCCTACCAGGCGGACATCACCTACGGCACGAACAACGAGTTCGGCTTCGACTACCTCCGGGACAACATGGCCTGGAGCCTCGACGAGTGCGTGCAGCGGGGCCACTACTACGCGATCGTCGACGAGGTCGACTCGATCCTCATCGACGAGGCCCGTACCCCGCTCATCATCTCCGGGCCGGGCGAGCAGTCCGCCAAGTGGTACCAGGAGTTCGCCAAGATCGTGCCCCGGCTGCGCCGCGGCGAGGAGGGCAAGAACGGCGAGGAGCCCACCGGCGACTACGTCGTCGACGAGAAGAAGCGCACGGTCGCCATCCTCGAGTCCGGCGTGGCCAAGGTGGAGGACTGGCTCGGCATCGACAACCTCTACAAGCCGGAGCACACCCACCTGGTCGGGTTCCTCAACAACGCGCTGAAGGCCAAGGAGCTCTACAAGCGGGACAGGGACTACATCGTCCACAACGGTGAGGTTCTCATCGTCGACGAGTTCACCGGGCGCATCCTGCACGGTCGCCGCTACAACGAGGGCATGCACCAGGCGATCGAGGCGAAGGAAGGCGTCAAGATCAAGGACGAGAACCAGACCCTCGCCACGATCACCCTGCAGAACTACTTCCGCCTCTACGAGAAGCTCGCGGGCATGACCGGTACCGCGGCGACCGAGGCGAACGAGTTCCACCAGACCTACAAGCTCGGCGTGGTGCCGATCCCGACGAACAAGCCGATGATCCGCAAGGATCACCCGGACGTGGTCTACAAGACCGAGGACGCCAAGTTCCGGGCGGTCGTCGAGGACATCGCCGAGCGGTACGAGAAGGGCCAGCCGGTCCTGGTCGGCACCACCTCGGTGGAGAAGTCCGAGAAGCTGTCGAAGATGCTCAAGCGGCGGGGCATCCCGCACGAGGTGCTCAACGCGAAGAACCACGCGCGGGAGGCCGCGATCGTCGCCGAGGCGGGCCGCAAGCACGCGGTGACCGTCGCCACCAACATGGCCGGCCGCGGTACCGACATCATGCTCGGCGGCAACCCCGAGTTCCGCGCCGCCCGGGAGCTGGAGAAGCGCGGGCTGTCGCCCACCGAGACCCCGGAGGAGTACGAGAAGGCCTGGCCGGAGGCGCTGGAGAAGGCCAAGGAGGAGGTCAAGGCCGAGCACGACGAGGTGGTCAAGCTCGGCGGCCTGTACGTGCTCGGCACCGAGCGGCACGAGTCCCGCCGGATCGACAACCAGCTCCGCGGCCGGTCCGGCCGCCAGGGCGACCCCGGCGAGTCGCGGTTCTACCTCTCCCTCGAGGACGACCTGATGCGGCTGTTCAACTCCGCGCGGGTCGAGATGATCATGAACCGCCTCAACATCCCGGACGACGTGCCGATCGAGTCCGGCATCGTCACCAAGGCGATCCGCTCCGCCCAGCACCAGGTCGAGCAGCAGCACTTCGAGGCGCGTAAGAACGTGCTCAAGTACGACGAGGTGCTGAACCAGCAGCGCAAGGTGATCTACGCCGAGCGCCGCAAGGTGCTGGAGGGCGCCGACCTGCGCGAGCAGGTGCGCGGGTTCATCCGCGACGTGATCAGCGGGTACGTGCGGTCGGCCACCGCCGAGGGGTACGCCGAGGAGTGGGACCTCGACACCCTGTGGAAGGCGTTCAAGCAGCTCTACCCGGTCTCGGTGACCGTCGACGAGCTGGTCGAGGAGGCGGGCGGCCGCGAGAAGCTCACAGCGGAGCTGATCGAGGACCGCATCATCGCCGACGCCCTCGGCGCCTATGACGTGCGGGAGGAGGAGCTCGGCTCGGAGACCATGCGCGAGCTGGAGCGCCGGGTCATCCTGCAGGTGCTCGACCGCAAGTGGCGCGAGCACCTGTACGAGATGGACTACCTGCAGGAGGGCATCGCGCTCCGGGCCTACGCGCAGCGGGACCCGCTCGTCGAGTACCAGCGCGAGGGCTACGACATGTTCGTGGCGATGCTCGACGCGATCAAGGAGGACTCGGTCGGCTTCCTGTTCAACCTCGAGATCGAGGTCCAGCCGAACCCGATCGTCGAGGAAGCGGGCGAGGAGGACGCCGCGGTCGCCGAGGCGAGCGAGATCATCGCCAAGGCGCTGCGCCGCCCGGAGCGCCCGGCCGAGATGGTCTACACGGCGCCGAGCGAGACCGGCGACGTGGAGCAGGTCCGGGTCCGCACGACGCCCGAGGAGCGCGCCGCCTACGGCAACGTCGAGCGCAACGCCCCCTGCCCCTGCGGGTCGGGCAAGAAGTTCAAGCGCTGCCACGGCGACCCCAAGAACAAGTCCTGACGGGGGCGATCCGAGGCTTCACCGCAGGACGGTGACCGGCCGCGCGGGCCGGTCACCGTCCTCGCGCGTTCAGGCCGTCTCCCACTCGGTGCACAGCCACCGCACGCCGCGCCGTTCCAGCCGCAGCGCGAGCCCGTGGGTGCGGTCGCCGCAGTGCACGATCAGGCACATCTCGATCACGCCCTCCCGGGGCGTGCTCACGTGCGGCCGGCCCGCATGCGGCGGGCGGCGGGCGCGGAGCATGCGCCCGGCGCGCACCAGCTCGGCGTAGGCGCGCTCGGTGAACCGGTCCGCGACGGTGGCGGCGGGCCGCACGCCCGCGAGCACCTCGGCCACCGCCTGGCCGAGGGCGCGCAGCCGCCGCGGCCCCGGGAGCGAGCCCGTCGCGCCGGCGGCCCCGCCGCCGGGCGCCCCGGGGGCGGCCGCCGCGGGCCGGGGACGGGGCGCGAGCGCGAGCGCTCCGTCGGTTTCGTACCGTGCGGCCGCGGCGCGGCCGGGCGCCGTGCCGTACGGCGAGCGGGTGCGGGGCGTGCGGACCAGGCGGGGCAGGGCGACGGGACGTGGCGGTCGGGACATCGCGACACTCCGTGATCGTCCGGCGGATGCTGCTGGGACGCCCTACAGAGGTCGCGGAAGGCTCGGCTGATACGGTCCCGGCCGACCGTCGTCATACCGTTATCCCGGCGTTACGATTCGTGCATGCGTGCCGGCGGCGCGCCCCGCGATCGGGGTCGGCGGACCGGGCCCGCGTCGGCCGCGCCCGCCCTAGTCGGCGGCCTGGAGCGCGCCCCGGCCCGGGGAGCGGTGGCGGGCGGGGGACTCGATCGCGGCGCGCAGCTGGTACCGGTCCGCGCGGTAGGTGGACACCCCGAGCTCGGCGCAGACGCCCCCGGCGAAGGAGCGGTGGTGCAGGATGAGGACCGCGCCGCCGCGGGGCAGCCGCAGCAGGTCGGCGTCGCCGGGGTCGGCGATGCCCGCGTCCACGGTGAGCTCCCCGGCGTCGAAGACGATGCCGTAGACCGACTCCAGCAGCTCCCACAGCGAGCGGTCGGTGAGGTCGTGGTCGGCGAGGCCGGGGGCGAGGGCGGCGGGGATGTGCACGCGCTCGATGCACAGCGGCTCGCCGTCCGCGGTGCGCAGCCGCTCCAGGTAGTGCACCTCGTCGCCGGGCCGCAGGCCGAGCCGACGGGCCAGGTGCGGGCTCGCCCGGACCACCCGGCGGTCCAGGTCGCGCGCGCCCGGCACCATGCCCCGGGCCCGCATGTCCTCGGTGAACGACCGCAGCTGCAGCGTCATCTCGATCTTCGGCCGGGCCACGAAGGTGCCCTTGCCCGGCACCCGGTGCAGCCGCCCCTCGGAGACGAGGTGATCGACCGCCTGCCGTACCGTCATCCGGGACAGCCCGTAGCGCGCGGACAGCTCCCGCTCGGAGGGGATCGCGGAGCCGATCGGCAGCTCGTTGCGTTCGATCAGGTCGAGGAGGATCTCCCGGAGCTGGAAGTACTTCGGGACCGGGCTGCCGGGATCGATTCTCGCCATGCCTCCCCCTTTCCGTGGCTCCCTGTATGGTACGTACTGGTCTAGGCCGGACTGGACCAGCTACCGATGGGGGCCACGATGACGACGATGATGCGGCGCGAGATCGCCGAGCAGCCGGAGGCGTTGCGCGCCACCCTGCGCGCCCTGCTGCCCCGGCGGGACGAGGTGCGGGCGCTGGGCTCCGCCGCCCGGCAGGTGCTGTTCATCGCCCGGGGGACCTCGGACAACGCGGCGGTGTACGGGCGCTACCTGCTGGAGGCGTACGCCGGGCGGCCGGCCGCGCTCGCCGCGCCCTCGGTGGCGACCGTGTACCGGCGGCGCATGGACCTCGGCGGCGTGCTCGCGGTCGCGCTGTCGCAGTCCGGCCGCACCGAGGAGATCGTCGAGACCCTCGCCTGGGCGAAGGACTGCGGCGCCCGCACCGTGGCGATCACCAACGGCGGGCCGGAGAGCCCGCTCGCGCAGGCGGCCGACCTCGCGCTGTGCACCGAGGCGGGCGAGGAGAAGGCGGTGCCCGCGACCAAGACCTACACCACCCAGCTCGCCGCGCTCGCCGTGCTCGCCCTCGCGCTCGGCGCCGAGGCCGACCCCGCGGACCTGGAGCGCACGCCCGACGCGGTGGCGGCCCTGCTCGACGACCCGGGCGACCTCGACGCGGTCGTCGACGGGCTCGCCGGGGTGCAGGGAGCGGTGGTGTCCGGCCGCGGCATGGCGTTCTCCACCGCGCTGGAGCTCGCGCTCAAGCTCAAGGAGGCCTGCTACCTGCACGCCATGGGCCTGTCCTACGCCGACCTGCTGCACGGGCCGATCGCGGTGGTGGACGCGGGCACCCCGGCGATCCTCGTGGCCGCCGGATCCGGCCCCACCCTGCCCGGCACGGTCGCGCTCGCCGAGCGGGTGCGCTCGGCCGGGGCGGCCGCGTACGGCGTGGGCGGCGACGCGGCCCTCGCCGCGGCGTGCACCGCCCGGCTCAACGGCCCGGACCTGCCCGAGTGGGTGGCGCCGATCGGGCTCATCGTGCCCGGCCAGCTCGTCACCGAGGCGCTCGCCCGCCGGCTCGGCATCGACCCGGACTCACCCCGCGGCCTGCGGAAGGTCACCCAGACCGAATAGCCACACTCCGGTTCCGACTGCCCCGGAGCCGCGGCGGAAGATGCGAGGATGGGGTCCGGCCCACCGGGGAAGGATGGGGACGATGCCGGAACGGAAGGTCACGGTCGAGTCGCCGATCGGGTTGCACGCGCGCCCGGCGGCGGCGTTCGCGCAGACCGCGGCCGCGGCGCCGTTCGAGGTGACCGTCGCCAAGCAGGGCGGTGAGCCGGTGAACGCCAAGAGCATCCTGTCCATCCTCGCCCTCGACATCCGCCGGGGCGACACGATCGTGATCCGCGCCGACGGCGAGGGCGCCGAGAACCTCCTCGACCGCCTCGCCGCGATCGCCGCGGCCTCGTAGGCCGCTCGCGGGTCCGATGCGTCTCACGGGGAACGGGGTGAGCCCCGGCGTCGGCTACGGGCCGGTACGCCGGCTGGTACGGCGCGCCCCGGTCCCGCCGCCCCGCGACCGGCACGGCGGGGACGCGGACGCCGAGTTCGCGCGGGCCGAGGCCGCGCTCGAGCGGGTCGCGGCCGAGCTGGAGGCGCTCGGCCGCGCGGCGGGCGGCGTCGCCCAGGAGATCCTCGCCGCCCAGGCGATGATGGCCCGCGATCCGAGCCTGCGCGCCGCGGTCCGGGAGCGGATCGACGCGGGCGTCTCGGCGGCCCGCGCGATCTACGAGTCGTTCGCGGTCTTCCACGACGCCCTCGTCCGCGCCGGCGGCCGCCTCGCCGAGCGCGCCGGGGACATCGACGACGTGCGCGACCGCGCCCTCGTCGCGCTGGACGCCGGTGCCTGCCGGACCTCCGGGGAAGGCTCCGGCCGGGGTTCGGGCCGGGGTTCGGACACCGGGGACGCCGGCCGCCGGCGGCGACGCCGTGCCGTACGTGATCGTCGCCCGGGATCTCGCCCCGTCGGACGTGGCCGTGCTGCCGCACGGGTCGGTGGCGGCGCTGCTGCTGGAGGAGGGCGGGCCCACCAGCCACACCGTGATCCTCGCCCGGGCGATGGGGGTGCCCGCGGTGGTCGGGTGCGCGGGCGCGCTGCGGGTGCCCGAGGGCGCCGTGGTGCTCGTCGACGGCGACACCGGGCAGGTGCGGGTGGCCCCGACCGCCGCGGAGCTCGCCCGCACCACCGGGCGGCGGGCGGCGCACGGCCCGGCCACCTACCGGCCGGGGCGGACCGCGGACGGGTGCCCGGTGGCGCTGCTGGCGAACATCGGGTCGCTGCGCGACCTGCCCGCCGCGGTGGGGTGCGGGGCCGAGGGGGTGGGCCTGCTCCGCACCGAGTTCCTCTACCTCGGCCGCCGGGCCCGGCCGCAGGTCGCCGAGCAGCGCGACGCCTACCGCACGGTGCTCGACGCCTTCCCCGAGGGCCAGGTCGTGGTGCGCACCCTCGACGCCGGGGCGGACAAGCCGCTCGCGTTCCTGCCGCCCGCCCGGCACGAGCCGAACCCGGCGCTCGGCGTGCGCGGCGTGCGCGCCTACGCCGCCCACCCGGAGATCCTCACCGAGCAGCTCGCGGCGCTCGCCGAGGCCGCCGCGGGCGCCACCGCGCGGCTCGGGGTGATGGCCCCGATGGTCACCACCGTCGAGGAGGCGGAGCGCTTCGTGCGCGCCTGCCACGACGCGGGCCTGCCGTGGGCCGGGGTCATGGTCGAGGTCCCGGCGGCGGCGCTGCGCGCCCGCGACCTCGCCGAGGTGGCCGAGTTCTTCTCGATCGGCACCAACGATCTCGCCCAGTTCACCTTCGCGGCCGACCGCCAGCTCGGCGGGCTCGGCCCGCTCGGCGACCCGTGGCACCCGGCGCTGCTCGACCTCGTCGCGCTCGTCGCCGAGGCGAGCGCCCGGGCGGGCCGCCAGTGCTGCGTGTGCGGCGAGGCGGCGGCCGACCCCGCGCTCGCCTGCGTGTTCGCCGGCCTCGGCGTCACCGCGCTGTCGATGGCGCCCGCCGCGCTCGGCGCGGTGCGCCGCGCGCTCGCCGGGCACACCCTCGACCGGTGCCGCGCGGCCGCCGCGGCGGCCCGCGCCGCCACCGGCGCGCAGGCGGCCCGGGCGGCGGCCCGGGCGCTGCTGCCCGCCCTCGGCGATGCGTGACCCGGATCCGGGCGCCCGTCGCTAGCGTGGAGGGCATGTCTCGAGGCACCAGGTTCGCGGTACTCCTCACCACGGTGTCCCTGCTCGGCGCGCCGCTCGCCGCCGGCTGCGGCGGCCCGGCGGCGCCCGGCGCGGCGTCCTCCGACGCCCGGCCGTCCGGCGCGGCGAGCCCGAGCGCGGGGGAGACCGGGGCGTCGGCCGCGCCGACGCCGGGCGCGGCGAGCGCCTCCGCGACCCCCGCCGCCTCCCCCGGCCCGTCGCGGTCCGGGCGGCTCGCCCGGATGACCGTGGAGGAGAAGGTCGGGCAGCTGTTCATGCCCGTGCTGTACGGCTCGCGCGCCGACACCCCGCACAAGGAGAACGTGGCCCGGTTCGGCGTGCGCACCCCCGCCGAGGCGATCCGCAAGTACCACCTCGGCGGCGTGATCCTCTTCCCCTGGGCGGGCAACGTGTCGAGCGTGAGCCAGGTGGTCGCGCTCACCAACGGGCTGCAGCGCGCCGCCGGCGACATCCCGCTGCTCATCGGTGTCGACCAGGAGAACGGCCGGGTGTCGCGGCTCGGCTCGCTCGTCACCGAGCTGCCCGAGGCGAAGGTGATCGGCGACACCGGCAAGACCCGCTGGGCGCGCGAGGCCGCCCGGGTGACCGGCACCGAGCTGCGCGCGCTCGGCATCAACCTCGACTTCGCCCCGGTCGCGGACGTGAACGTCAACCCGAAGAACCCGGTCATCGGGCCCCGGGCGTACGGGTCGGACCCGAAGAAGGTGGCCCGGATGGTCGGCGCCGCGATCGACGGCTTCCACGCCGCGGGCGTGGCCGCGACCGCCAAGCACTTCCCCGGGCACGGCGACACCACGGTGGACAGCCACACCGGGCTGCCGGTGATCAATCACTCCAAGGCGCAGTGGGAGCGGCTCGACGCCCCGCCGTTCCGCACCGCGATCGCGCACGGCGTCGACGCGATCATGTCCGCGCACGTGGTGATGCCGAAGCTCGACAGGTCCGGCGACCCGGCGACGCTGTCCAAGCCGATCCTCACCGGCCTGCTGCGCAACCGGCTCGGGTTCACCGGCGTGGTGATCACCGACTCGCTGCAGATGGCCGGGGCGCGCCAGAAGTACGGCGACGGCGAGGTGGCGGTGCGCGCGATCCTCGCGGGCGCCGACATCCTGCTCATGCCGCCGGACTTCCCCCGCGCCTACGAGGCGGTGCTCGCCGCGGTGCGGTCCGGCCGGATCAGCGAGAAGCGCCTCGACGAGTCGGTCGCCCGGGTGCTCGCGCTCAAGGAACGGCGCGGCCTGTTCACCGCGAAGCCCGCCGACCCGGCCGCCGCCAAGAAGATCATCAAGTCCCGGGAGCACCTGCGGATCGCCAGGACCATCGCGCGGTCCTAGGCTGAGTAAAGTCCGATTCAGGTGCCGGGGAGGGATTCGTGTTCAAAGGCGTGCTGATCGACTGGGGCGGGGTGCTCACCCAGCCGCTCTCGGACGCGATCACCGAGTGGCTCGCCGCCGACCGCATCGACGTGCCGCACTACTACAACGTGATGGCCGAGATGATCAACCAGGCGTACGCCGCCGACGGCCGCTCCGACGGTCAGGACGCCGAGACCACCCGGGAGAACCTCATCCACGCGCTGGAGCGCGGCGAGGTGGAGGTCGCCGAGTTCGAGCGGGCCCTCGCCGAGCGGCTGCGCACCCTCGACGGCCGCAAGCCCGACGCCACCGGCATGGTCTCCCGGATGTTCGCCGCGTTCCGCCCGGTCGAGCCGATGTACGACATGCTGCGGGCGGTCCGCGCGGCCGGGCTGCGCACCTGCCTGGTGTCGAACTCCTGGGGCACCGACTACCCCCGGGACGGCTGGGACGAGCTGTTCGACGGCGTGGTGATCTCCGGCGAGGTCGGGATGCGCAAGCCCGAGCCGCGCATCTTCCGGCACGCGCTGCAGCTGATCGGCCTCGAGGCGCACGAGTGCGTGTTCATCGACGACATCGAGGCGAACGTGCTGGCGGCCCGCAGGCTCGGCATCGCCGGCATCCACCACGTCGACCCCGGCACGACCCTCGCCGAGCTGGAGAGGATGCTCCGGATCCCGTTCCCTCCGGTAAGTTGAGGTGACATGCGCGTCTACCTGCCGTGCACGCTCCCCGCGCTCGCCCGCGTCGCGGCCGAGGGGGAGCTGGGCCCGGCCCCGCTGACCGGATACGCGGTGACGCCCGCGCTCGTCGAGTGGTACGTGTCCGGGGACACCGAGGAGCTCGAGTACGTCGCGCTGACCGAGGCGGCCCGGGCGTCGATGCGGATGATCATGGCCGCGCGGCGGGACGGCGCCGAGGTCGTGGGCCGCCGCGTCGTCATCGCCGCCGAGGTGCCGGAGAAGTTCGTCAAGATCGGCACCGACCTGGAGGAACGTGCCAAGGTGCGGGTGGAGACGCCCGTGCCGCTGCGCCGGATGGCCTCGGTGCACGTCGATGACACCGAGGCGATCCCCGACGTGGACGCGGCGATCGCCGCCCTGCCCAAGGCCGACGCGGGCGACGACGACGCCCGGTTCGTCGTGGACGGCGCCGAGGACCACGAGCTGATGTGGTACGCCACCCAGGAGATCCCCGACCTGCTGGGCGACCCCCGCTGACCCGCCCGGCGGCCCCGCGCCCGGCTCCGCCCCGCGCGGCGTCCGCGGCGCCGGCCGTACCCTGGGTGGGTTATGGGACGTAAACATATCGTCTGGGATTGGAACGGAACGCTCTTCCACGACATCCACGCGGTGGTCGACGCCACGAACGAGGTGTTCCGGCCGTACGGCCTCGCCCCGCTCGACGCGGACGGCTTCCGCGCGGTCTACACCCGCCCGGTGTGGGTGGCGTACGAGCGGCTGCTCGGCCGCCCGCTGCGGGAGGGGGAGTGGGAGGAGCTCGACCGGACCTTCCACGAGCACTACCACCGCCTGATGAACGGCTGCGGCCTCACCGACGGCGCGCTGGAGGTGCTCGAGCGCTGGGCCGAGTCCGGCCGCTCGCAGTCGCTGCTGTCGATGTGGATGCACGACCGGCTGACCGCGAAGGCCGGGGAGCTCGGCATCGACCACCACTTCGTGCGCATCGACGGCCTGCGCGCCGGCACCCCGGGCGGCCACAAGGCCGAGCACATGGCCGCGCACGTCGCGGCGATCGGGGTGGACCCGCGGCACGTGGTGGTGATCGGGGACAGCGTCGACGACGCGAACGCGGCCCGGCACGTCGGCGCCCGGGCGATCCTGTACACCGGCGGCATGACCGGCCGCGAGGACCTGGAGGCGAGCGGTTTCCCCGTGGTCGACTCCCTCGCCGAGGCGGTCGCGCTCGCCGACGGCTGACCCCGCCGATCCCCCGGTTCCCCGCCGTCCCCCGTTCCCGCCGTCGCCCACCGTGCCGATCGCGGCACCCGGCGTCGCAGCGGGCGGCATACTGATCGCCGTACCGAACCGTCCCACCGATCGGCCGCGCCCGCGTGGCGCGGCACCCTCGCGACCGGGAGGCCCCCATCAACCGTCTCGTGCTGTGGAACGTCGACCACACGCTGGTCGACGTCACGATCGTCATGCGGGACGCCTACGCGGCGGCGTTCCGTGAGGTGACCGGGCGTCCGCTGGTGAAACTCGCGCCCGCACGGGGCAGGGCCGACTCCGAGGTGATCTTCGAGACGCTCGCGCTCAACGGCGTCGTCGCCGAGGACGACCACCTGCCCGCGTTCACCGAGGCGCTCGCCAAGGCCTTCGCCGCCCGGCGGGACCGGATCGCCGCGCAGGGCCGGGCGATGCCCGGGGCGCGGGAGGCGCTCGCCGCGGTGGCCCGGCTGGAGGGCACCGTGCAGTCGGTGCTCACCGGCACGATCCGGAGCAACGCGGTGCTCATGCTGCAGGCGTTCGGCCTCGACGAGTACCTCGACGTCGAGATCGGCGGGTACGGCGAGGAGGTCTACCCCAGGGCGACGCTGATCCAGGTCGCCCGGCGCCGGGCCGAGGAGCGGTACGGCATGCCGTTCCCCGCCTCCGCCACCGTGCTCGTCGGCGACTCCACCCGGGACGTGCAGGCGGCCCGGTTCGGCGGCGCCGCGATGATCGCGGTCGCCTCGGGCGGGTCGACCGCCGCCGAGCTCGCCGAGGCGGGCGCCGACGTCGTGCTCGACGACCTGTGCGACACCGGGCGGCTCGTCACGGCGATCACCCGGCTCACCGACCCGGCCGGCCGTAAGGCGGGCTGACCCCGCCGCGCCCCGCCGCCCGGGCGCCGCGGCCCATGCATGTCGCCGACGGCCGCGATCGACACCGTCGATACGCCCAGCGTGCGGCGGTGGCGCGCGCCTACGGCCCCGGCAACGCGGCGTCCGGCGACGGTGGAGTGCCGCCGCGTCCTCGCGGTACGGTCCAACCGGAACAGGACGGACGCGAGGACGAGGTCGCGACATGGTGGAGGAAGGCACGCTGCTGTGGGAGCCCACGCCCGAGGTGGTGCGGGAGGCGAAGGTCACCCGCTTCATGGAGTGGCTGGGCCGGTCCGGGCAGGACTACCACGAGCTGTGGCGCTGGTCGGTGGACCACCCCGCCGAGTTCTGGACGGCGGTGTGGGACTTCTTCCAGGTGGTCGGTGAGCGCGGGGACGGGCCCGTGCTCAGCGGGACCATGCCCGGCGCCCGCTGGTTCCAGGGCGCGACGATCAACTACACGGCGAACGCGCTCCGCCCCCGCGATCCCGGCCGGACCGCGGTGATCTTCCGCGACGAGTCGGGCGAGCGCCGTACCCTCAGCTACGCCGAGCTGCGGGAGGAGGTCGCCCGGGTCCGCGCCGGCCTGGTCCGGCTCGGCGTCGGCAGGGGCGACCGGGTCGCCGCGTACGTGCCGAACATCCCCGAGGCGCTGATCGCCTTCCTCGCCACGGCGAGCCTCGGCGCGATCTGGTCCTCCTGCTCGCCGGACTTCGGCGCGCCGAGCGTGATCGACCGGTTCGGCCAGATCGAGCCGAAGGTGCTCATCGCCGTCGACGGCTACCGGTACAACGGCAAGGTCTTCGACCGGGTCGAGGTGGTGCGGAAGATCGCCGCCAGCCTGCCCGGGCTGCGCACCACCGTGTGGATCCCGCGCCTCGGCACCGCCCCGCAGCGCACGGGGACCGACGCGATCGGCTGGGCCGAGCTGCGCGCCGAGCCCGGCGAGCTCGCCTTCGAGCCGGTGCCGTTCGACCATCCGCTGTGGGTCGTCTACTCCTCGGGCACCACCGGCCTGCCCAAGCCGATCGTGCACGGCCACGGCGGCATCGTGCTCGAGCACCTCAAGGCGATCAGCTTCCACCAGGACCTCGGGCCGGACGACGTGTTCTTCTGGTACACGACCACCGGCTGGATGATGTGGAACTACCTCATCGGCGGCCTGCTCGTCGGGTGCACCGTGCTGCTCTACGACGGCGCCGCCGCGCCGGTGGACCGGCTGTGGCGGCTCGCCGCCGAGGAGGGCGTCACCTACTTCGGCGTGGGCGCGCCGTACCTGCTCGCCTCGATGAAGGCCGGCCTCAAGCCGGAGGGCCTGGAGCGGCTGCGCGGCATCGGCTCGACCGGGTCGCCGCTGCCGCCCGAGGGCTTCGCCTGGGTCTACGACAACGTCGGCCGGCACATCCAGCTCGGCTCGTTCTCCGGCGGCACCGACGTGTGCACCGGGTTCGTCGGCGCGGTGCCGCTGCTGCCGATCCGGGCCGGGGTGATCCCGTGCCGCACGCTCGGCGCGAAGGTCGAGGCGTTCGACCCCGAGGGCCGGCCGGTCGTCGGCGAGGTGGGGGAGCTCGTGCTCACCGCGCCGATGCCGTCGATGCCGGTGATGTTCTGGAACGACCCGGACGGCAGCCGGTACCGGGAGAGCTACTTCGCCGAGTACCCGGGGGTGTGGCGGCACGGCGACTGGGTCAAGTTCCGGCCGGACGGCGGGTGCGTCATCTACGGCCGCTCCGACTCGACGCTCAACCGGGGCGGGGTGCGCATGGGCACCAGCGAGTTCTACCGGGTGGTGGAGCGGTTCGAGGAGATCGCCGACAGCCTGGTGATCGACACCGGCCGGCTCGGCCAGGAGGGGCGGCTGCTGCTGTTCGTCGTCCTCGCCGAGGGCGCGGAGCTCACCCCGGAGCTGACCGACCGGATCCGGACCGCGCTGCGCACCGAGCTGTCGCCGCGGCACGTGCCCGACGAGATCCGCGTGGTGCCCGGGATCCCGCGCACGCTCAGCGGCAAGAAGCTCGAGGTCCCGGTGCGCAAGATCCTGCTCGGCACCCCGCCCGAGCAGGCCGCGAACCGCGACGCGCTCGCCAACCCGGAGGTGCTCGACCACTTCCGGCCCTGACGGGTGTCCCGCCGCGAGCCTGCGGCGGGACTCCTGACCGGAGTCCTGGCGGGAATATGACACGAACGCGTTGCGTACGTGTTACCGGCCGGGGAGTCACGTTGACGTACCTCCCCGTATGGGGTGATATCAGGGGGTGTTGCCGCTCGGTCAACGGCGACCGGGCGGGTCTGCGAGGCGGCGTGTGCCGCTGGAGGTGCCGGTGATGTGGAACGTGGAGGGCCGGGCGAGCGCGCCCGGCATCGGGAACACCGGCGACCCCGACGAACCGGCCGGAGCGACGGACCGCGACATGCACCGTGACACGCACCCGGGTCACGCGACGAACCTCGGGACCACGGCCCCGTCCGGGCCGCGGCGTGCCGTCCGTCGCCCCGCATCGAACCATCTGGGAACTCACAAAGGAGTGAGACCGAAATGCCGCTTGACGAGGCGAAGGAGAAACTGCTCGCCGCCGCGGCCGACCTGTGCGCGCAGGCCGGCACGGCGGACGGGCAGGCGGGGGAGGCCCGTGGCGCAGGCCGTGCCACGGGGGAGCCGTTAAGCGGAGCGGGCTTCGCGCCGGTGGCCGCGGGCCTCGGCCGGGACGCCGCCCACGAGCTGCTCACCCGGTTCTACCGGCACGTCGCACCCGAGGACCTCATCGACCGCGATCCCGCCGAGATCTGCGGGCCCGCCCTCGCCCATCTCCACCTCGCGGCGAACCGTCCCCAGGGGCGCGCGCTGGTGCGCGCCTACACGCCCACCCGCGCGGCCGACGGGTGGGATCCGGGGCGCTCGGTGGTGAAGGTCGTCACCGACGACATGCCGTTCCTCGTCGACTCGGTGACGATGGAGCTCGACCGCCACCGGATCGGCGTCCACCTGCTCGTCCACCCGCAGCTTCCGGTCCGGCGCGACCTCACCGGCCGCCTGCTCGCCCCCGGCGAGGACGGCCGCACCGGGCTCGAGCTCACCGAGTCGTGGATCCACGTCGAGCTCGACCGCCGGTACGGCCCGGAGGCGCTCGAGCGGCTCGAGGCCGACCTGCGCCGGGTGCTCGAGGACGTGCGCTGCGCGGTCGAGGACCACCAGAAGATGCGCGCGCTGGTGATCCGGGCCGCGGACGAGCTGGAGGCGAGCCCGCCGCCGCTGCCGGAGTCCGAGGTGCGCGACACCAAGGAGCTGCTGCGCTGGCTCGCCGACGACCACTTCACCTTCCTCGGCTACCGCGAGTACCGGCTGGAGCGGGGCGAGGACGGCGACACGCTCACCGCGCTCACCGGCACCGGCCTCGGCATCCTGCGCGCCGACCGCCCCGGCTCGGAAAGCTTCGCGGCGATGCCCGCCGAGCTGCGGGCCAAGGTGCGCGAGAAGCACCTGCTCGTCATCACCAAGGCGAACAGCCGGGCCACCGTGCACCGGCCGGCGTACCTCGACTACATCGGCGTCAAGGTGTTCGACCGCGACGGCGAGGTGGTCGGCGAGCGCCGGTTCCTCGGCCTGTTCACCCACGTCGCCTACAACGAGTCGATCTCCCGCATCCCGCTGCTGCGCACCAAGCTCGACGAGGTGCTGCGCCTCGCCGGCATCCCGTTCGACAGCCACGACGGCCAGGACATCGTCGAGATCCTGGAGAGCTTCCCGCGCACCGAGCTGTTCCAGATCTCCGCCGAGGAGCTGCTGCCGATCGCGCTCGGCGTGCTGCGGCTGCGCGAGCGCAAGCAGGTGCGGCTGTTCCTGCGCCGCGACGACTACGGCCGGTACGTCTCCTGCCTCGTCTACCTGCCGCGCGACCGGTTCTCCACCAAGGTGCGGATGCGCATCCAGCGGCTGCTGCTCGACGCGCTCGGCGGCGGCTCGCTCGAGTACAGCACGATGATCGGCGAGTCCCCGCTCGCCCGGCTCCACCTGGTCATCCGCGGCGAGGACGGCGCGCCGCTCGATGTCGGCGACATCGACGTGGAGGAGCTGGAGCGCCGGGTCGCGGCGGTCGCCCGCTCCTGGGAGGACGACCTCGCCACCGTCATCGAGGAACGCTGGCCGCACCGCGACGCGGCCGAGCTCGTCCAGCGGTACGGCGCGGCCTTCCCCGAGGCGTACAAGGCGGACTTCCCGCCGGAGATCGCCGTCGCCGACCTGCGCGTGCTCGAGCACCTTGCCGCCTCCGGCGAGGAGATCGCCACCGAGCTGTACGAGCCGGCCGACGACTCCGCGGGCGAGCTGCGGCTCAAGCTGTTCCGCAACGGCGCCCCGGTCTCGCTGTCGACGGTGCTGCCGCTGCTCGAGCGGATGGGCGTCGAGGTGGTCGACGAGCGGCCGTACCAGGTGAGCTGCGACGGCGACCGCCCCCGCAGCTTCTGGATCTACGACTTCGGCCTGCGCTGCGGCCGCCCCGCCGACGTCGAGCCCGCCCGGTTCAAGCGGCTGTTCACCGACACCTTCACCGCGCTGTGGCACGGCCGGATCGAGAACGACGGGTTCAATGCCCTGGTCACCACGGCCGGGCTCACCTGGGAGCAGGCCGAGGTGCTGCGGGCGTACGCCAAGTACCTGCGGCAGGCGTCCGGCACGTTCAGCCAGGACTACATCGAGCGGGTGCTGCTCGGCAACGTGCGCATCGCCCGGCTGCTGGTGCGGCTGTTCGAGGCGCGGTTCGACCCGCGGCACGAGGCGGCCCGGCAGGAGCTGTGCGACGCGCTCGCCGAGGAGATCCTCGGCGCGCTCGACCAGGTCGACTCGCTCGACGCCGACCGCATCCTGCGCGCCTACCTGGAGATGATCCAGGCCACGCTGCGCACGAACGTCTACCAGACCGTGGCCGGGCCGGACGGTGAGCGGCGGCGCAAGCCGTACGTGGCGCTGAAGTTCAACCCCGAGGCGATCAGCGTGCTGCCGCTGCCCCGGCCGAAGTACGAGATCTTCGTGTACTCGCCGCGGATGGAGGGCGTGCACCTGCGGTTCGGCAAGGTGGCCCGGGGCGGGCTGCGCTGGTCGGACCGCCGGGAGGACTTCCGCACCGAGATCCTCGGCCTGGTCAAGGCGCAGATGGTGAAGAACACCGTGATCGTGCCGACCGGGTCGAAGGGCGGGTTCGTGGTGAAGCACCCGCCGGAGGGCGGCCGCGACGAGCTGCTCGCCGAGGGCGTCGCCTGCTACCGGCAGTTCATCTCCGGCCTGCTCGACCTCACCGACAACCTGGTGGACAACCGGGTGGTGCCGCCGCCGGACACGGTGCGGCACGACGGCGACGACACCTACCTGGTGGTCGCCGCGGACAAGGGCACGGCCACGTTCTCCGACATCGCCAACGAGGTCGCGGCCGAGTACGGGTACTGGCTCGGCGACGCGTTCGCCTCCGGCGGCTCGGTCGGCTACGACCACAAGGCGATGGGCATCACCGCCCGCGGCGCCTGGGAGTCGGTGAAGTACCACTTCCGCAGCCTCGGCCACGACGTGCAGACCACCGACTTCACCGTGGTCGGCATCGGCGACATGTCCGGCGACGTGTTCGGCAACGGCATGCTGCGGTCGCGGCACATCCGGCTCATCGCCGCGTTCGACCACCGGCACATCTTCGTCGACCCGAACCCGGACGCCGCCACCGGCTACGCCGAGCGGGAGCGGCTGTTCAGGCTGCCCCGGTCGTCGTGGGCCGACTACGACCCCAAGCTGATCTCCACCGGCGGCGGGGTGTGGCCGCGCACCGCCAAGTCGATCCCGGTCAGCCCGCAGATGCGGGCCGCGCTCGGCCTGGCCGACAACGTCACCTCGCTCACCCCGAACGAGCTGATCAAGGCGATCCTGCGCGCCCCGGTCGACCTGCTGTGGAACGGCGGCATCGGCACCTACGTCAAGGCGTCCACCGAGAGCCACGCCGACGTGGGCGACAAGGCGAACGACCCGGTCCGGGTGGACGCCTGCGAGCTGCGCTGCCGGGTGATCGGCGAGGGCGGCAACCTCGGCCTCACCCAGCTCGCCCGGATCGAGTTCGCCCGGAACGGCGGGCTGGTGAACACCGACTTCATCGACAACTCGGCCGGGGTGGACACCTCCGACCACGAGGTGAACATCAAGATTCTGCTCGACCGGGCGGTGCGCAAGGGCCGGCTGTCCGAGCAGGAGCGGGACCGGCTGTTCCTCGGCATGACCGACGAGGTCGCCGAGCTGGTGCTGCGCGACAACAAGGCGCAGAACACGGTGCTCGCCGCGGCCCGCGCCCAGGCCCCCGAGATGCTCCACGTGCACACCCGCTACCTGCGCAAGCTGGAGCGGGACGGGTGGCTCGACCGGGAACTGGAGTTCCTGCCCTCGGAGAAGGCGCTCGCCGACCGCCGCCAGCACAAGCTCGGGCTCACCGGGCCGGAGTTCGCCGTGCTGCTGGCGTACACGAAGCTGACCGTGGACAGCGAGCTGCTCGCCTCCGACCTGCCCGACGACCCCCACCTGGAGTCGTGGCTGGTCTCCTACTTCCCATCGGCGCTGCGCGAGCGGTTCCGGGACGAGATGCGCGAGCACCCGCTGCGCCGCGAGATCATCAGCACCTGCGTCACCAACGACCTGGTCAACCACAGCGGGACCACGTTCGTGTTCCGGCTCGCCGAGGAGACCGGGGCGTCGGTGCCGGACATCGCCCGGGCCTACCTGGTGGCGCGCGAGGTGTTCGACATGGCGTCGTTCTGGGACGCGGTGGAGCGGCTCGACGGCAAGGTCGACACCGCCACCCAGATCGCGATGCTGCTCGAGGGCCGCAAGCTCGTCGAGCGCGGCACCCGCTGGCTGCTCGGCAACCGGCGGCCGCCGCTCAACATCGCCGCGACCGTGGCGCACTTCGCCGCCGGCGCGCGCGAGCTGCTGCCGCACCTGCCCGGCCTGCTCGCCGGCCCCGACCTCGAGGCGTACCGGGAGCGGCTGGAGTCGTTCACCCGGCGCGGGGTGCCGGACGAGCTCGCCGCGCGGGTGGCCGCGATGGTGCCCGCGTACTCCACCTTCGACCTGGTGGAGATCGCCGACTCGGTCGGGCGGCCGGTCCACGAGGTCGCCGAGGTCTACTTCGACCTCGCCGACCGGCTCCAGCTCGCCCGGCTGCGCGAGCGGGTGATCGCACTGCCGCGGGACAGCCGGTGGAACACGATGGCCCGGGCGGCGCTCCGCGACGACCTGTACGCCGCGCACGCCGCGCTCACCCGGCACGTGCTCGCCCACGGCCCGCGGCCCGGCGAGCCGGGCCTCACGCCGGAGGAACGGCTCGCCCGGTGGACCGAGGCGAACTCCGCGGCCGTGGCCCGGGCGCGGCAGACCCTGTCGGAGATCTGGGAGAGCGAGACCTTCGACCTCGCCACGCTCTCGGTCGCGCTGCGCGCGATCCGCACGCTGGTCGCGGCGGGCGGGCTGCCCGCGGCCGACCACTGAGCCGATGAGCTCCGCCCCCGGGGCCGTGCGGCGGCGCGGCCCCGGGGGACGCGCCGCGCCGGCGGCTCAGCGGGCGGAGGCCTTGGTGATCATGCCGTCGTAGGCGATCACCTCGGCCGGGGCGGCCGCGTTCTTCGGCGGCACCACGCTCACGTAGTGCTGGGTCTCGACGATCTGGCGCTGCGCCACGATCGACGGGTCGGACAGCAGCCAGCGGGCCCCCTCGGGGATCTCCAGGCGGCGGCCCTCCCCGCACTTGAGCACCGGGTGCCAGGTGGTGGTGCGGTTGAGCGAGTAGAACACGAGCGCCCCGCCGTCCTCGCGGCGCAGCGCGTACACCGGGTACGTGGTCGCCGCGAAGATCGAGTCGTAGTTCATGCAGTCGCGCTCCTTGGCGAGCCGCCGCGACTCGGTGATCTCGGTGTAGTACCCGGTGGTGTACGGCCCCGGCGCGAACAGGCCCTTGGCGAACGCGACCGTGCCCTCCTCGGCGATCGTGGCGTGCACCGCGCCGATGAGGTGCGGGCTGATCTTGATGCTCTCGTCGCGGGTGGCGAGCGCGGTGGCGTACCCCTCGTCGTCGAGCGCGACCGACGGCGGCTCGCGGTCCTCGTCGAGCAGCGCGGAGAACGCCAGCCGCCACGGCGCGTGCTCGGCGTCCCGCATGAGCACGAGCACCGCGGTGCGCGGCCTGGCCCGGGGGTTGTCCGCCTCGCGCCGCTCGACCAGCGCCGCGAACCAGTGCGGGTAGTCCGACAGCCGCGGCACCAGCAGCCTCGGCCGTCCCCAGACGTAGCGGGGCGGCGTGAGGCCGGCCGAGCGGTAGATCGCGGGGGTGATCGCGTGCTGCCCGTCCCGGGCGAGCTCCAGCGCGAGCCGTACCTCCCCGGAGGCCCGCGCCACGTCGTCGGCGGCGAGCAGCGTCTCCAGCTCGCGGGCGGCCTCGCGCAGCGTGACCGCGGGCTCGTCGGCGGCGTGCTCGGTGGCCTCGGCCGTGGCCGTCGCGCCGCCCGGCGTGGGCGAGGCGCCGCCGCGCCCGGCGCCGTCCGCCGAGCACCCGGCGACCGCGGCGAGCAGGACGGCGAGCGTCCCGACCGCCCTCCGCAGCAGCCTGTCCACACCGCCCTCCCGTCCGAAGACCGCGCGCCCCATGGTAACCGTCGCCGCGGGACCGGCCGGGGCGGCGGGCCGCGACGGCCGCCGCACGGACCGAGACGGCCGCCGTGTCGCGTACCCTTTACAGGTGTGGCACCCATCGATCCGGCTGAACAGATCAGCGAGCTGAGGAGCACCCTGAAGGGCGTTCAGGAGGTGCTCGACCTCGACGCGATGCGCAAGCAGATCGCGGAGCTGGAGGAGCAGGCCGCCGCGCCCGACCTGTGGAACGACCCGGAGCGGGCGCAGAAGGTCACCAGCAGGCTCTCCCATCTGCAGGCGGAGCTCAACCGCGTCGAGGGGCTCGCCGGCCGCCTCGACGACCTGGCCGTGCTGTACGAGCTGGCCGCCGAGGAGGGTGACGCGGAGGCCCGCGCGGAGGCCGACCGCGAGCTCGCCAAGCTGCGCAGCGAGATCAGCGCCCTCGAGGTCCGCACCCTGCTGTCGGGCGAGTACGACGAGCGCGAGGCCCTGGTGACGATCAACGCCCAGGCCGGCGGCGTGGACGCGGCCGACTGGGCGCAGATGCTGCTGCGGATGTACCTGCGCTGGGCCGAGCGCAAGGGCTACCCGACGGAGGTGTACGAGACCTCCTACGCCGAGGAGGCGGGCATCAAGTCGGCGACGTTCGCCGTCAAGGCCCCCTACGCGTACGGCACGCTGCGCGGCGAGCACGGCACCCACCGGCTCGTGCGGATCAGCCCGTTCGACAACCAGGGCCGCCGCCAGACCTCGTTCGCCGGGGTGGACGTGGTGCCGGTGGTGGAGCAGACCGACGACATCGAGATCAACGAGGACGAGATCCGGGTCGACGTCTACCGCTCCTCCGGGCCCGGCGGCCAGGGCGTGAACACCACCGACTCGGCGGTGCGGATCACCCACCTGCCCACCGGGATCGTCGTCTCCTGCCAGAACGAGCGCTCCCAGCTGCAGAACAAGGCGACCGCGATGGCGGTGCTCAAGGCGAAGCTGCTCGAGCGCAAGCGGCAGGAGGAGGCCGCCAAGCTGGCCGAGCTGCGCGGCGAGACCACCACCTCGTGGGGCACGCAGATCCGCAACTACGTGCTGCACCCGTACCAGATCGTCAAGGACCTGCGGACGAACATCGAGTCCGGCAATCCGGCGGCGGTGCTCGACGGCGAGCTCGACGAGTTCATCGAGGGCGAGATCCGCTGGCTGCGGCGGCAGGAGACCGGCGCGCAGGCCTAGTCACCCGGCCTCGGTCGCCCGGCGGCCATGCCGGGGCACGGGCGGGGCCGGACTCCGGCGCACGCCCGCCGGCGAGCGCGCCGCGGCCTACAGGCCGCCCAGGTGCCGGGCCGCGACCAGCGCGACCAGCATCAGCAGCAGGGCGAGGGCGACCAGCAGCGGCGACAGCCCCGCCGGGCCCTGGTGGTGGATCTTCTCCCGGCCGGCGCGGCAGACGGGGCAGCGGCCCTCGACGACGGGTCCGGCGCAGTGTGCACAGATCAGGTGATCACAGCTCATGTCGACGCTCCTGCCTCCAGGATGCCGCTTCCGGTGCCGCTCCGCGGGCTTCCCCGGCCGGTCGCGGGCCCTTTTCCCCTCGTTCTTGCCCCGCCGGTGGCGAGACCGGAATTGTTTTGTTTCCGTTATGGGCCTTCCATGCCAGTGTTCCCCCTAGACTGAGCGATGGCCAACCGGAACGTCGATCTTTGGTAAAGGCCGCCCTTCTGGTTGGCAGGTGGCGAGGACACTCCCTTCGTCACCATCCACCCCCTAGACTGGCATGCCGTGATGCGCCCGTGATCCACTTCAACAACGTCACCAAGACCTATCCCAACCAGAACCGCCCTGCCCTGGACCGCGTATCCGTAGACGTGGACAAGGGCGAGTTCGTGTTCCTGGTCGGTCCCTCGGGATCGGGGAAGTCGACCTTCCTCCGCCTCATCCTGAGGGAGGAGAAGCCCGACAGTGGGACGATCCACGTGGCGGGCAAGGACCTGTCGCGCCTGTCCAACTTCAAGGTGCCGCACCTGCGCCGTCGCATCGGCTGCGTCTTCCAGGACTTCCGGCTGCTGCCGAACAAGAACGTGTACGAGAACGTCGCGTTCGCCCTCGAGGTGATCGGCAAGCCCCGCCGGTTCATCCGCAAGGTGGTGCCGGAAGTGGTCGAGCTCGTGGGCCTGGAGGGCAAGGCACACCGCATGCCGCACGAGCTGTCCGGTGGTGAGCAGCAGCGGGTGGCGATGGCCCGCGCCTTCGTGAACCGTCCGATGATCCTGCTGGCCGACGAGCCCACCGGGAACATCGACCCGGCGACCAGCATCGGCATCATGAAGGTGCTCGACCGGATCAACCGGACCGGGACCACGGTGGTGATGGCCACCCACGACGCCGCCATCGTCGACTCCATGCGTAAGCGTGTGGTGGAGCTGGAGGACGGAAGGATCGTCCGTGACCAGTCGCGCGGTGTGTACGGCCAGGCGTACTGATCGGCTCGAGAAACAGGGGAGTCCCAAGTGCGGGCAGGTTTCATCTTCTCCGAGGTCTGGATCGGCCTCCGGCGCAACGCGACGATGACGATCGCGCTCATCGTCACCGTTGCGATCGGTATGGCCTTGCTCGGCATCGGGATGATGATCAACACGCAGGTCTCCTCGGCGAAGAACTACTGGACCGACAAGGTCGAGATCTCGGTCTTCCTGTGCCAGAAGAACAGCCCGTTCGATAACTGCAAGGGGAAGGGCGGCATCACCCAGGCGCAGAAGGCCAAGCTCGAGCAGCAGATCAAGGCCATGACCGAGGTCGAACGGGTCGAGTTCGAGGACCAGGCCCAGGCCTACGAGAACTTCAAGCAGCAGTACGCCAACAACTCCGTCCTCGTCGCGGCCACGCGGGTCGAGGACATGCCGGAGTCCTTCCGGATCAAGCTCAAGAACCCGGAGAACTACGGCAACGTCATCGAGACCCTGCAGAAGGCCGAGGGGGTCTCGCAGGTCGTCGACCAGCGCAAGATCGTCGACAACTTCTTCGGCTTCCTCGGCACGCTTCGGTCGTCGGCCCTGATCGTCGCGCTCATCCAGGTCTTCGCCGCGATCCTGCTGATCGGTAACACCGTCCGCCTGTCCGCGTACAACCGGCGCCGGGAGACCGCGATCATGCGGCTCGTCGGCGCCTCCAACCTGTACATCCAGGCCCCGTTCGTGCTCGAGGGCATGGTCGCCGGCCTGATCGGCGGTGTGATCTCCGGCTTCATGCTCGTCGCCGCGAAGATCGTGATCTTCGACGGCATGCAGAACTACCTCGTGGCGGCGGCGCGGATGACCTGGGAGGACGTCGCGATCGTCATCGCGTTCACGATGGCGGTCGGCGTGCTCATCTGTGTCATCGCCTCGTTCGTCACACTTCGTCGCTACCTGAAGGTCTGACGGCCCCCGGTAGGCTCGGGATATGCCACGTGAGACGGGGCGCAAGCTCATCGCCCAGAACAAGCGGGCCCGGCACGACTACGTGATCGAGGACACCTACGAGGCCGGGATGGTGCTGACCGGTACCGAGGTGAAGTCGCTGCGCCAAGGCCGGGCCAACCTGACCGACGGCTACGCCGTGGTCAGGGATGGGGAGGTGTGGCTGCAGAACGTCCACATTCCCGAGTACAGCCAGGGCACCTGGACCAACCACGCCGCGAAGCGGGAGCGCAAGCTCCTGCTGCACCGGCGGGAGATCGACAAGCTGATCGGCAAGACCAACGAGCGGGGACTCACCCTGATCCCGCTCTCGCTCTACTTCAAGGACGGCCGGGCGAAGGTCGAGATCGGGGTCGCCCGCGGTAAGAAGCTGTACGACAAGCGGCGCGACCTCGCCGAGAAGCAGGCGAAGCGGGAGATCGCTCGAGCCATGTCGTACGCCGTCCGCCGCCGGGGAGCGTGACCGTGGCGGACGGGTCGGACCTGCCACGCGCAGCCGTACGGGCGGGCGGTGGCGGGCGGTGGCGGCGGCGCACCCGGGCCGTGCGCGCCGCGCTCGTACTCGCCCTGCTCACCCCCGCCCTCACCGGCTGCTTTGAGGAGCCCACTCCGCACGAGGCGGTGCAGGAGTTCCTCGTCGGCTGGCAGAGCGGCGACGAGGAGGGCTTCGCCCAGGCCGCCGCGCGCACCGACGGCGACCCGGCCGCGGTGCGGCGCGCGCTCGCCGACGTGGGCGTGCAGCTCGACGCCGCCTCCTTCCGGTTCTCCCTGAAGAGCCTGCGCATGGAGGGGGACACCGCCGAGGCGCGCTACCACGCCCAGGTGGACCTGGGGGAGAACCAGCCGCTGTGGGAGTACGACGGCGTGCTGCCGCTGCGCCTGGTGAACGGCGTGTGGAAGGTGCGGTGGTCGCCGAGCGTGCTCCACCCCAAGCTGCGGCCGGGCGAGCGGTTCGCGGTGATCACCAACTCGAACGGCCGCCAGCCGATCCTCGACCGCGACGGCGACTCGCTGCAGGAGGAGCAGACCGTCTACGTGGCGAGCGTCGTCCCGGCGAAGCTCAAGGACCCGGTGAAGGTCTGTGAGCAGCTCGCCCGGGTCACCGGGTTCCCCGCGGACCGGCTGCTCAGCCGGATCCGCTCGGCGCCGCCGAACGAGCTGGTCGCGCTCGCCACGTTCGGCCGCGCCAAGTACGCCCAGCTCCGCGACAAGCTGAAGATCCCGGGCGTCAACATCTACGAGGACGAGCAGCCGGTGGCGCCCGCGCCGCCCACGCAGATCGTCGGGCAGGTGAACGTCGTCACCCCGGAGACCGAGCAGCAGCTCGGCGGCCCGCAGCGGGCCGGCGACACGGTCGGGCGCAGCGGCCTGCAGAAGGCCTACCAGGACCAGCTCACCGGCTCCACCGAGACCCGGGTGGTCACCGTCGACGCCTCGGGCGAGGAGGTGACGGAGCTCGCCGCCTGGCCGGGCCGCGCGAACACGCCGGTGCGGACCACGATCGACGCGTCCGTGCAGACCGCGGCCGAGCTCGCGGTGAACGGCTCGGGCCCGGTCGCGCTCGTCGCCGTCGACGTCTCCACCGGCGAGATCCGCGCCGTCGCCACCGAGGACATGCACCAGGAGCGGGACGCGCTCGCCGGGCGGTACCCGGCCGGCACCACGTTCTCCGTGGTCGCGGCCGCGGGCATGCTCAAGGCCGGGATCCGGCCGGGCCACAAGGTGCCGTGCACCGGGGACCGGTCCGTCGGCGGCGCGCGGTTCCAGCAGAGCTCGTCGGCGGTCGGCACCGTCCCGACCTTCCAGACCTCGCTCGCCCAGGGCTGCGTCACCGCGCTGGCGTCGATGGCCCGCCTCGTCGACGCCGAGACCCTCACCGCGGCCGCCGCGCAGTTCGGTATCGGCGCGGGCTGGTCGCTGCCGCTGCGGTCGTTCAGCGGCCTGGTGCCCCCCGCCACCACCGACGCGGAGAAGGCGCGGGTCATCGTCGGGCAGAGCGTGCAGGTGAGCCCGCTCGCCATGGCCCTGGTCGCCGCGGCGATCGCGGACGGCACCTGGCACCCGCCCACGCTGGTCACCTCCCCGGCCTCGCCCGACCCCACCGCGGACGTGCCCACTCCGGTCACCACCGCGCCGGTCACCCTCGACGCGAACGTGGTGAAGCAGCTCCGGGCGATCATGCGGAAGGGCGTGGAGTCGGGCTCGGCGAAGGCCGCCGCGGGCGGCCGCGGCCGGGTGTACGGCATCGCCGCCGAGGCCGCCCACGTGGAGAACAAGCAGTCGGTCCGGCTGTCTTGGTTCATCGGCTGGCAGGGCGACCTCGCCGTCGCCGTCATGGCGAAGCGGGGCGATCCGGCCACCGCCGCCGGGGTCGCCGGGAACTTCTTCTCCGCCGTCCGGTCGGCCGCCTGACGCCGGGCCGTACCGGGCGGCGGCGGGCCGGAGGAAAATCTTCCGAGGCGAGCAACCATCGCCTCGCGCCAGGGCGTCTTACCAGGTGACTGAGCACCGCTTGGGGGGTTGCGGACTCAGTCGCCGTGATGAGACCAGGGCTTCATCTCGGGGGAAGCCCTGCCGTCCGGACCGGCTCGACCCTGCCGGTCACCCCCGGGGTACGGCGAAGGCCGTCCCCGGGGGTTCTCCCCCGGGATCCCCGCCATCGCCGGGTGCCCGGCCCGCCGGGCCGGCCGCGCCCCGCCGTATCCACCGCCGTCGCCTCCACCGCCGCGCTCCGGGCCACCGCCCCGGAGCGGCCACCGGGACATCCCCGCCGCCGGGAATTGACGTGGCGGCTCCGCTGTTGCTAGGTGTAGGATCACGCTGATCCGAGCGGATCGGGTGATTGACAACTGCACAGGGGGGTGACCGGTTTCGACTTCGCCAGTTCGTGTCAAGGGAAGCGGGCCGAGGGCTGCGGATGCGACCTCGTAAATCCCGTGTCCGCGAAAAAATAAGTGCCAATTCCAAGGCCACCGTGGGCAGCCAGCGCGAGCTGGCCCTCGCTGCCTGATAAGCGAGTAGGCCCACTGTCAGCCCGGGATCGCCTCCGGCCCGGTGTCTGGCATCGTTAGGAGGCTCAACCGTTCGGCCCGGCCACGGGGCTGAGCGGGAAACCTCACAGTGGCTGGGCCCTTGGCGACTCGCCTGCGTGTCCGCCGGGGCCGAGAATCCCAGAGCAGGCTGCGCCCGGAGAAGCCTTGGCGCGATGGCGAAGGACGCGGGTTCGATTCCCGCCACCTCCACGTTCCGCCGGCGGCGGTGTCGTTCACGACACCGCCGCCGGCGTTTTCGTGCCCTCTCGCAGGGCGGGCCGTGGCCCGCCCGGCCGCCGGCGGGACGTCCGCCCGGCCTCCTTACGGGCATCTGATACCTGGTCGGGCATTGTTGGGTGCGGCCTGTCCCCGCCCGTGACCAGGAGGAATACGGCGATGCGCGTGCTAGTCGTCGAGAGCGAGCGGGCTCTCGCTGACCGGATCGCCGTCTCGTTACGTGGCAGCGACATGGCCGTCGAGGTGGTCCCGGACGGGGAGGAGGCGCTCCGCCGGCTGGCGCGGTCCCTGTACGACGTGATCGTCCTCGACGCCGACCCGCCCGCCGCCCGCGACCAGGAGATCGTCGGCTGGCTCTCCCGGCAGCCCGTGCGCGGCCGGCTGCTCATGCTCACCCCGGCGGGGGACGTGATGGCCCGGATCGAGGCGCTGTCCCAGGGCGCGGACGACTGCCTCGCCAAGCCGGTCGCCCTCGCCGAGCTGGTGGCGCGGGTGCGGGCGCTCGGGCGGCGGCGCGGCTGAGCGCGCCGGCGGTACGGCGGGCCGGGCCGCGGTGCCGGGCCGTACCGGCGGCCCGGCCTCGGGCCGGCCGCGGCGGTGCCGCTCCCGGCCGCCTGCGACGGCGTCTGTCCCGTGGCCGCTCCGCGGCGGTGCCGGCCCGGCCGCCCCACGGCCGGTCGGTGCCGGGCCGGCTCGCCGCGGGGTCAGTCCTGCTTCAGCTCGCCGAGGGTGACGGTCACCGAGGTCGTCGACCCGTCCGGCCGCTGCAGGTCCACCCGCACCCGGTCCCCGGGCTTGTGCGCGGCGAGCGCCTCGGACAGCTCCTGGGTGGTGGGGGTGGGGGTGCCGTCGATCGCGGTGATGACGTCGCCGGTGCGGATCCCGGCCCGCGCCGCGGCCTCGCCGCGGATCACCTCGACGATGCCCACCCCGGCCGGCATGCCGCCCCGGCCGACCACGGTCTGCACCCGGACGCCGAGGGCCGCCCGGCGGGTGTTCGTCACCTCGCCCTTGGTGATGATCTGCTGGGCGATGTCCTTCGCCGTGTTGCTGGGGATGGCGAAGCCGAGGCCCTGCGCCGTGCCGCCGCCGGTCTGCGGATCGGCGGCGACGAGCGTGGGGATGCCGATCACCTCGCCGGAGAGGTTGACGAGCGCGCCGCCGCTGTTGCCGGGGTTGATCGCGGCGGAGGTCTGGATCGCGTCGGTGATCGTGGCGCCGGGGGAGCCGCGCTCCTGCGGCTCGGTGACCGTGCGGCCGAGCGCGGAGATGATGCCCTGGGTCACGCTGCCGGAGAACCCGAGGGGGTTGCCCATCGCGAGCACGATCTGGCCGACCCGCAGCTTGCTGGAGTCGCCGAACGTCGCGGGGGCCAGGCCGGAGGGGTCGTCGACCTTGATGACGGCGAGGTCGCCCAGGGGGAACGACGACACCAGCCGGGCGCGGCGCGGCGCGCCGCCGGTGGCGAGCGTCACCTGGAACGTGGTGGCGTCGCCCACCACGTGGGCGTTCGTCACGATGTGCCCGGCGTCGTCGTAGACGACCCCCGAGCCGAGGCCGTCCCTGGTGTTGATCTGCACGATCGACGGCAGGACGCGGCCGATGACCTCCACATAGGCGCTCTCCAGCGCGGCCGCGGCCTCGGGCGCCGTGGAGGGGGTGGCCGTGGTCGCGGTGGGGGTGGCCGCCGTGGGGGAGGCCGCGGACGCGGGGGACGATGCGGTGCCCGGCGAGCCTGCGCCCGGCGCGCCCGCGGTGCCGCACCCGGTGAGTAGCACGAGGGCGAGCGCACCGGTGGAGATGAGCCTATGGGTCCTCATGTCAGGCTCCTTCCCGCGCGGATTGGCGGGGATGCGCCCGGCCCAGTGCGGCGTTCCTTACATGCCGGACAGATCTTCTTCTATCCTGCTATCGAGCCTGTGACCTGCAGTAATCGGAACATCCGTGGCCGAAGCGTGATGGACCAGCCGCCCAACGGGCGGGCCGCGTGACGTAGCCTGCCCACATGGCGGACGGCGGCGAGAACACGACCGGGCGCCCGGAGGCCGGGCGGCCCAGCACGTTCATCCCTTCCTACGACGCGCCGACGACACCCATGCCGAAGATCGATCCGGAGGACGCGCCGCCGGAACCCGGCGCCGAGCCGAGCGGCGCCCGGCCGGCCGCACGCCGTCCGAATCCGCCCGCGGCGGCCCCCGAGCCGCCCGGCCCCGCCCGGCCGGGCAGGCCCGCAGGGGGATCGGCCGCGCCGCGCCCGTCCCCGGCACGATCGTCCACCGCGCCGCCGGCGGCCCGACCCGCGGCGGCGCCGAGTTCGGGGCCGCCCGGAGCGCGCAGGCCGCCCGCCGCCCCCGGCGCCCAGCCGCCGACGCCGGCCCAGGCGCGTCCCGCGCCCCCGCAGGGGCCGCCGCGTCCCCCGTCCGCGCCGGGTGCGCCGCGTCCCACCGCACCGCGCACCGCAGGGCCCGAGTCGCCGCATCCCGCGGGGAGGCCGCCGTCCGACGCGCCCGCGTGGGCGTTCCCCGGCGTGGGCCCGCGGGCCAAGTCGCGGCCCGGGTCCCCGCCGCCGTCCGGCTCCGCGCGGCCGCCCGCGCCGGGCCCCGGTGCGCCGTCCCGGCCCGCGGCGCCGCAGGGCGCCCCGGTCGAGGAGGAACGCCCCACCGCCGACCTGCGCCCGAGGGCCGGTGGACCGTTCCCGGAGACGCGCCCGCTGCCCGCGGACGTGCCCCGCCCGGACGCCGCGCGCGGTACGGCACGGCCGTCCCGCGCGAGCCGGCCCCCCAGCGGCGGGCCTCCGGACAGCCTGCTGCTCCGCATCGGCGACATCCCGATGCGGACCGTCTACGCCTTCCTCGCGCTGCTCGCCACGATCGCCGCGGTCGTGCTGGTCTTCATCGTGTTCGACGAGGACCCGCCGCCGAGCGCGGCCGACGGCGCCCAGGCCGGCGCGGCCGGGGCCGCCCCGCAGGCCTCTGCCGGGTCGACCCCGCGGATCCGGCTGCCCGCGCCACCGCGGGCGAAGTCGCTCGAGCTGCTGCCGGGCACCGCGGCGCAGGTCACCGGGACCGTCGTGGACCGGCAGGCCGGGCTCGCCTACCCCCGGCTCGGCCGCCCGTGGACCCGGGCCACCGCCGCCCCGTTCACCGCGGCGCAGCGCGCCGGCCGGGCCCGGACCGCACCCGCGCTGATCGCCTCGGCGCCGCTGCCCGGCACGGTCCCCGCCAACCTGTCCACGGCCGAGCAGTACCGCGCGCTCGCCGTACGGGCGGCCCGCTGGACGCTGCGCCACCAGCCCACGCCGACGAAGGTGAGCTGGACCGCGTCCCAGCCGTTCCCGCGCGGCCGCGGCTGGGTGCTCGGCTACCGCGTCGCGTACCGGGTGGGCGGCGAGACCCGCACCTCGCAGGCGGTGGTCGTGGTCGCCGACACCGGCAAGGCGAAGCCGGGCCTGCTGTTCGCCACCGTGCCGGACTCCCTGCCCGCCCGATACCGCGACCTCAACACGATCGTCGCCGCGGTGCGCGTCGCCCGGTGAGCCGGCGGATGCGACCACGACTCATGATTGACCCCTCCCCAGCGCGCCGGTTCCAGAATATAGTTCTAACCGGGTCGTGTCCGGGAGGAACATCATGGCGATTGGGCTGAGCGAGGAGCACGAGGCGCTGCGCGAGTCGGTCCGCGGCTGGGCGTCACGCGAGATCCCGAGCGAGGTGGTGCGGGCCGCGGTCGCCGCGGAACGCGAGGAGCGCCCGCCGTTCTGGGCGGGCCTCGCCGCACAGGGCCTGCTCGGGCTGCACATCCCCGAGGAACACGGCGGGTCCGGGTACGGCCTGCTCGAGACGGCCGTCGCGCTCGAGGCGCTCGGCGAGCGGGTGGCGCCCGGGCCGTACCTGCCCACGGTGCTGGCGAGCGCCGCGGTGCTCGCCGCGGACGGCAAGGCGCACGCCGAGCTGCTGCCCGGGTTCGCCGACGGCACCCTCACCGGCGCGGTCGCGCTCACCGCCGAGATCACCGGCGTGCGCGGCGACGACGGCGAGCTGACCATCACCGGCACGGCGCAGCCCGTGCTCGGCGGCGCGCTCGCCGACGTGCTCGTGCTGCCGGTCCGCGTCGGCGAGGGCGAGGAGTGGGTGGCGATCGACGCCGCCGGGGCCACGGTGACCCCGCTCGCCAGCCTCGACCTCACCCGCGGCGTGGCGAAGGTGGAGGTCGACGGCCTCGCGGTGCCCGCCCAGCGGGTGCTCGAGGGGCTCACCACCGCCGCGGTGCGGGAGATCGCCGCGGTGCTGTTCGGCGCGGAGGCCGCGGGGCTCGCGTCGTGGTGCGTCACCGAGGCGGCCGAGTACGCCAAGGTGCGGGTGCAGTTCGGCCGCCCGATCGGCCAGTTCCAGGGCATCAAGCACAAGCTCGCCCGCATGCTCGTCGCGCTCGAGCAGGCCCGCGCCACGGTGTGGGACGGCCTGCGCGCCCTCGACGCCGCGCGCACCGCCGCGGGCGAGGAGGCGGCCGGCCCGTCGGCCGACGAGCGGGCGTACGCGGCCGCGATCGCCGCGGTGACCGCCCCCGACGCCGCGGTGCGCTGCGCCGCGGACGCGATCCAGACCTTCGGCGGCATCGGCTACACCTTCGAGCACGACGTGCACCTCTACTACCGCCGGGCGCTCACGCTGCGCGCGCTGCTCGGCCCGTCGGCCGAGTGGGCCGACAAGGTGGCCGGCCTCGCGCTCGCCGGGGTCACCCGGGAGATGACGATCGACCTGCCGGAGGAGGCCGAGCCGCTGCGCGAGCGCATCCGCGCCGAGATCGCGGAGATCGCCCGGCTGGAGGGCGTGGAGCAGCGGCGCGCGCTCGCCAAGGCCGGGTTCGTCGCCCCGCACCTGCCCCGGCCGTGGGGCCGCGACGCCTCCCCGCTGGAGCAGGTGATCATCCTGCAGGAGCTGAAGGCCGCCAAGGTACGGCCGCCGCAGATGCTCATCGGCGCCTGGGTGGTGCCGTCGCTCGCCGTGTACGGCACGCCGGAGCAGCAGGAGCGGTTCCTGCCGCCCACGCTCAGCGGCGAGATGATGTGGTGCCAGCTGTTCTCCGAGCCGGGCGCGGGCTCCGACCTCGCCTCGCTGCGCACCCGGGCCGAGAAGGTCGAGGGCGGCTGGAAGCTCAACGGCCAGAAGGTGTGGACGTCGCTCGCCCAGCACGCCGAGTGGGGCATCTGCATCGCCCGCACCGATCCCGACAGGCCGAAGCACGACGGCATCACGTACTTCCTCGTCGACATGAAGGCGCCGGGCGTGACGGTGCGCCCGCTCACCGAGATGACCGGTGAGAACCTGTTCAACGAGGTGTTCCTCGACGACGTGTTCGTGCCCGACGAGCACGTGGTCGGCGAGGTGAACGACGGCTGGCGGGTGGCCCGCAACACGCTCTCCAACGAGCGGGTGTCGCTGTCGGTCGGCGCGGGCACCTCCGGGGCGAGCCTGCGCGAGCTGCTCGGGCTGTGCTCCCGGCTCGGCCGCGAGCTCACCCCGGCCGAGCGGCAGGACCTCGCCGCCGTGGTGTGCGAGGCGCACTCGATCGCCGCGCTCAGCCTGCGGGTCACGCTGCGGCAGCTCGCGGGCACCGAGCCGGGCGCGGACGCCTCGGTGCGCAAGCTGCTGTCCACCTCGCACGCCCAGCGGGTCGCCGAGTGCGCGGTGAGCCTGCTCGGCCCGGCCGCGGCCACCGCCGCGGACGTCAAGCTCGGCGACGCCGGGTTCTGGAACCGGGCGATCCTCGCCAGCCGCGCCATGACCATCTACGGCGGCACCACCGAGGTCCAGCTCAACATCATCGCCGAGCGCATGCTGGGGCTGCCGCGCGACCCGGAACCCGGCAAGTGACGTGACCGGCGGGCCCGCCCGGGCGGCGAGCAGGCGGCGGTGGCGCGGCGCGCTGCGCGCGGCGGCGCCCGCGCTCGCCGGGCTCGTGCTGGGCGTGGCCGCGCTCGGCCCCGCGCTCGGCCCGGGGTTCGTGCTCCGGTACGACATGGTGGTCGCGCCGGACCCGCCGCTCGCCTGGCCGGCCGCGGGCGGGTTCCCCCGGGCGGTGCCGAGCGACCTGATCTTCGCGGCCGCGGCGCGCGTGCTCCCCGCCGAGCTGGTGCAGAAGGCGATCCTGCTCGGCATCCACGTGCTCGCCGCGGCCGGGGCGGCCGCGCTGGTCCCCGGCGGCCGCCTCGTGCCGCGGCTCGCCGCGGCCGTGCTGTACGCGTGGAACGCCTACCTCGCCCAGCGGCTGCTGCTCGGCCAGTGGGCGCTGCTGCTCGGCTACGCCGGGCTGCCGTGGGCGGTGCGCGCCGCGGCCCGGGGCGGCCCGGGGCGGCTCGCGCTCGCCCTGCTGCCCGCCGCGGCCGGCGGCTTCCAGGCGATGCTCGTCTCCGCGCCCGCGGTGCTCGCGGTCGCCGCGACCCGGCCCGGCCGCTCCTGGCGCGGCCTGGCCGGGGCGGGCGGGGTGGTCGCCGCGTACTGCCTGCCGTGGGCGGTGCCCGCGCTGCTGTCCGGCGCGTCGACCGACCCGGCCGGGGTGGACGCGTTCGCCGCCCGGGCCGACGGGCCGTACGGCACGGCGGGCAGCCTGCTCGCGCTCGGCGGGATCTGGAACGCCGAGGCGGAGGTGCCCGGCCAGGGCGAGTGGCTGCCCGCGACCGCGCGGCTCGCGCTGTGCCTCGCCGCGATCGCCGTCTACCTGCACGCCGGGCGGGGTCGCGGGGCGGCGCGGCCCGACTGGTGGGCGGGGCTGCTCGCCGCCGCGGCCGCCGGGCTCGCCGTGGCGCTCACCGGCGCGTACCTGCCCGGCGTGCTGCGCGCGCTGATCGCCTGGTGGCCGGGGTTCGGCCCGCTGCGCGACGGCCAGGCCTACCTTGCGCCGCTGGCGCTGCTCGTGGCGGCCGGGTTCGGCCTGCTCGCCGCCCGGGTCACCGCGCCCTCGGCCGGGCGCCGCCCGGGCCCGGTCTGGCCGGTGGCCGCGGTGGTGCTGCTCGCCCCGGTGCTCGTGCTGCCGGGCGCGGCGTGGGGCGCGTTCGGGCGGCTCGACGCGGTGGCCTACCCGGCGGAGTGGCGGCGGGTGCAGGCGCTGGTGAACGGTGATCCGGCGCCGGGCGCGCTGGTGTCGCTGCCGTGGAGCGCGCACCGGGCGTTCCCGTGGAACGGCGGCCGGGTGACCCTCGACCCGGCGATCAAGATGTTCGCCCGGCGGGTGCTGTGGAACGACGCGCTCACCGTGGGCCTGCCGGACGGGGGCGTGCTGCGGGTCGCGGGCGAGGACCCGAAGGCCCGGGCGGTCGGGGCGCTGCTCGCCGGGGACGGCCCGCTCACCGCGGCGCTGCGGGCGCGCGGCGTGCGGTACGTGCTGCTCGCCGGACCGGACCGGAACACGTTTCAGTCACGGCTCCCGGGCGGAACCGTGGTTCACGCCGGACCGGAACTCACCGTGATACGGCTGTGATTTGGGAAAACGCCGACTCTCACGTCATACTGCTCGGTAGCTTCCGGGTCAAAGTTTGATAGGATCTTTACACTGTGACCTGGATCACGTTCTAGTTTCCGGTGCGCCCGGCGGAAGGAGAGGTCGCGATGCTGCGGGTGTTCGCCGCACTGATCGCCGGAGCCGTCCTCGCGGTCGGCGCCTCCGTGGCCGTGGTCAACGTCGCCTCGCCCACCCCCAAGGCGCCGGACCGGCCGCTCTACAACTACGGCAGCAGGTGACCGGGCCCGGCCGTACCGGCGCCGCCCGCGGGAGCCGTCCCGGCCGGCGGGGCCGGACGCGGCCGAGGGACACGACGGGTAGCGCGGTGTGAGGAGACGACGTGGTCGCACGGAACGCGGAAGGTGAGCCCGCCGCGGGGCCACCGTCCGCCACGGGCCGGCCCGCCGTCGCCGCGCCGCCGCCGGGCGCGGCGCGCTCCGCCGTGCCCGCGGCACCGCCCGGAACCGCGCCCGCCCGGCCGCTCGCGGGCGTGCGCGTCGCCCTGCTGAACTTCCGCGAGCCGCTGCAGTCGGTCGCCGGCGGGGCCGAGCAGTACGCCTGGCAGGTCGCCCGCCACCTGGTCGACCAGGGCGCCACGGTGCACTTCGCCACCAGCCGCGAGCCCGGCCAGCCCCGGGCCGAACGGCGCGACGGCATCGAGCTGCGCCGCATGGGCAACCGCTTCCTCGTCTACCTGCTCGTGCCGCTGTGGCTGCTGCTCCACCGCCGCCGGTTCGACGTGGTGATCGACTGCATGAACGGCATCCCGTTCTTCGCCCCGCTCGTGGTGCGCCGCCGTACCCCGGTGATCGTGGTCGTGCACCACGTGCACGACCGGCAGTTCCACGCCTTCTTCCCGCGCCCCATCGCCCGCCTCGGCTGTTTCATCGAGGGGCCGGTGGCCCGGCGGCTCTACCGCCGCTGCACCACCGTCACCGTCTCCGAGTCCTCGCGCAGGCAGCTCCGGGAACGCCTGCGCTGGGTCGCGCCGATCGAGATCATCCACAACGGCGGCCCCGCCGCCCGCCCGGTGACCGAGCCCGCCGCGCCGCTCGGCGACCCGGCGATCGCGTACCTCGGCCGGCTCGTCGGCCACAAGCGGGTCGAGCGGGTCGTGGAGCTCGCCGCCGAGCTGCGCGACCGGTGGCCGGGCCTGCGGGTGCACGTGGTGGGCCGCGGCCCGGAGCTCGACCGGCTCGCCGCGCGGGCCCGCGAGCTCGGCGTCGCCGACCGGGTGCGCCTGCACGGCTTCCTCGCCGAGCCGGAGAAGAACGCGGTGCTCGGCGCCGCCCGGCTCAACGTCACCGCCTCCGAGTTCGAGGGCTGGGGCCTCACCGTGATCGAGGCGGCCGCGCTCGGGGTGCCCACCGTCGCCTACGACGTGCCGGGCCTGCGCGACTCGGTACGGCACGGCGAGACCGGCTGGCTCGTCCGCGACGGGGAGCGCCTCGCCGACGTGGTCGACCGGGCGCTGAAAGAGCTGGCGGACCCGGTGCGGCGGGCCGAGGTGCAGGCGGCCTGCCGGGCCTGGGCAAACCGGTTCACCTGGGAGCGCACCGGCGCTAGGATGACCGCGCTGATAGCCGCAGAGCTGGACAAGCGCGGACACGGTCGGATGACGCGGGTTCCCCTCGCGCCCCGCGAGACCGAAATGACCCGAAACCCCCTGTGAGCCGGCAGAAAAGCGCGCCTTGATCCCCTTCGCCAGAGCCGCCGCCCCGGCCGCCCGGTCACGTCCCCGCGGGGCCGCCGGGGCCGACCGGCGCGCCCCGGACGAGGGCGTGCGGCCCGAGGCCGCGTTCCGGCACCGCCTGCGGCTGCTCGCCGCCTGCCTGCTACTCGGCGCGATCGCGTTCAACACCGCGCCCGGAATGCTGATCTCCGAGACCAAGACGGACATGGCGGTCGACCCGCTCGGCTTTTTGGGCCGCGCCCTCCACCTGTGGGACGACGCCTATTTCGGTCACCTGCAGAACCAGGCGTACGGCTACCTTTTCCCGATGGGGCCGTTCTACGTGGCCCTGCACGCGCTCGGCGTGCCCGGGTGGGTGGCGCAGCGGCTGTGGATGACGCTCGTGCTGTGCGCCGCGTTCCTCGGCACCGAGCGGCTCGCCCGCGCGCTCGGCATCGGCACCCCGGGCACCCGCATCCTCGCCGGCCTCGGCTACGCGCTCGCCCCGCACGCGCTCGCGCTGATCGGGTTCAACTCCTCGGAGTTCCAGCCGAGCGCGGTGCTGCCGTGGATCCTGCTGCCGCTGGTGCACGGCTCGCGCGACGAGCGCCGGAGCCCGCGCCGCGCCGCCGCGCTGTCCGCGCTGGCCTTCGTGTTCGCCGGCGGGGTGAACGCGGCCGCCGAGCTCGCCGTGCTCGTGGTGCCCGGCCTCTACCTGCTCACCCGGTCGGCGGGGCCGCGCAAGCGGGCGCTGCTCGCCTGGTGGCTCGGCTGCATCGCCGCGGTGTCGCTGTGGTGGCTGGTGCCGCTGCTGGTGCTCGGCCGGTACATCTTCTCGTTCCTGCCGTTCATCGAGACCGCGGACGTCACCACGCGCGTCACCTCCGTGCTCAACGCGCTGCGCGGCACCTCGAGCTGGCTCGCCCACCTGGCGGAGAACGGCCGGCCGTGGCTGCCCGCCGCGTTCGAGCAGGCGCACCGGCCGTACCTGATCGCGGCCACCGCGGCCGTGGCCGCGCTCGGCCTCGCCGGGATGCTGCGCCGCACCACCCCGGAGCGGACGTTCCTTGTGCTGTGCGTGCTCGCCGGGGTGGCGATCGTGACCGCCGGGCACGCGGGCACGCTCGCCTTCCCGTGGGCCGAGCAGGTCCGGGCCGCGTTCGACGGGGTGCTCGCCCCGTTCCGCAACCTGCACAAGTTCGACGCGCTGATCCGGCTGCCGCTCGCGCTCGGCCTCGCCGCGCTGCCCATGCGGCTGCCGTACCCGGCCCGCCCGCGCCTCGCCCTGCCCGGCCCGGCGGTGCTCGCCGCCGCCGCGGTGGTCTGCGCGCTCACCCCGATCGCCACCGCCGGGCTCACCCCGCCGGGGCCGTTCCTCGCGCTGCCGTCGTACTGGCGGGACGCGGCGGCCTGGCTCAACCGGAACGCGGGCGACCACATGGTGCTCGTCGTGCCCGGGGCCAAGCGCGGCGAGTACCAGTGGGGCCGCCCGCTCGACGAGCCGATGCAGATGCTGCTGACCGCGCGCTGGGCGACGCACGCGAACGTGCCGTGGGGGTCGGCCGGGCTCGCCCGGCTGCTCCAGGAGATCGACGAGCGCATCGCGAACGGCGTCGGCTCGGAGGGGATCACGCTCGCGCTGCGCCGCATCGGGGTGCGCTACCTGCTCGTGCGCAACGACCTCGCCCGGGACGCGCTCGGCACCGCCTGGCCGGCCCGGGTGCACCAGGCGCTGGAGGACTCCGGCGGGCTGCGGCGGGTCGCCGAGTTCGGCCCGTTCGTCGGCGGGCCGTCCGGCGGCATCGCCTCCGGCTGGTGGGACCAGCCGTACCGGGCGCTCGAGGTGTACGAGGTGCCGGACCCGGCGCCGGTCGCCGCCGTGGTGCCCGCCGGGGCGGCGGTGCGGGCGGCCGGGGCGCCGGAGGGCGTGCTCGACCTCGCCGACGCCGGGGTGCTCACCGACGACGCGCCGGTGCTGCTCGGCGACGACCCGGGGGTGCCGGGGACGCCGGACGCGCGCACCGTGCTCACCGACACGCTGCGCCGCCGCGACCTCGTCTACGGCGACGTGCGGCGCAGCACCGGGGCCACGCTGCCGGAGGGGGAGCGGGCGCGCACGGCCGACCTGCTCGACCCGGCGTGGTCGCGGGCCGCGGCCGCGGCCCGCCTGCTCGGCGTGAAGGCGATCACCGCCTCCTCCGCCTCCTCCGACGTCACCGCCCCGCCGGCGATCCGGGAGCCCGGGCGGCAGCCGTACGCCGCGTTCGACGGCGACCCGCGCACGAGCTGGCGCTCGGACGGCTGGAGCGGCCCGGCCGGCGAGTGGCTGCAGGTCGAGTTCACCGCCCCGGTCCGCCTGCCGTACCTGCACATCGCGTTCGAGCGGAACCTGATCGGCCCGACGGTGACCGAGATCGCGCTGGAGACCGACGCCGGGATCCGGCGCGTCGCGGTGCGGCCGACCGACGCGCCGCAGCGGGTGGAGCCGCCCGCGGGGCCGACCCGGCGGCTGCGCATCCGGATCACCAAGGTCGCCGGGCCGTACGGCGCGCCGGGGGCCGGCGGCCGGGTCGGCGTCACCGAGGTGGCGCTGCCGGGGCTGCGCCCGGAGCGCACGCTCGCCGTGCCCGGGCTGCCCGGCGACGCCACCCCGGACGTGGTGGTGCTCGCCGCGCCGGACGGCGCGCCGGCCTGCATGCGCGGCTCGTCGTCGTGGTCCTGCTCGCAGCGGCTGGAGATCCTCCGCGAGGACGGGTACGGCTTCGACCGCACGTTCCCGGTGCCGCGCGAAGAGACCCGCGCGATCACCGGGCGGGCGGTGCTCACCGACCCCGGCACCGCCGAGCGCATCCTCAACCTGCCGAAGCGGTACCCGCACGTCACCGCCTCCTCGACGGCGGCCGGCCACCCGGCGGCGCTCGGCCGGGCGGCGTTCGACGGCGACCTGAAGACGATCTGGTACGCCCACCCCTCGGACCGGCGGCCCGCCCTCGACGTCGACCTCGGCCGCAAGCGGCGGATCTCGGAGATCCGGCTGCTGTTCCCCGACTCGCACCTCGGCAAGCCGCCGGTGAAGGTGACGATCCGCACCGACACCCACGCGGTGCAGGCCTGGGTCGGCGGCGACGGCTGGATCCACTTCCCGGAGATGACCGCGCGGCGGCTGCGCATCGAGTTCACCGCGGCGGCGTCCCGCGCCGTCGAGGTCAGCGAGATCATGATCCCGGGCGTGCGGCCGCTCGGCGAGCCCGGCCCGGTGCCGCTGCGGCTGCCGTGCGGGTTCGGGCCGACGCTCACCGTCGGCGGGCGCACGGTGCAGACCCGGATCGTCGGCGGCACCCTCGACGACGTGCTGAACGGCCGCCCGCTCGAGTTCGCGGCCTGCGCCCGGGTACGGCTCGAGCCGGGCTCGGCGCGGGTGACCGCGGCCGCCACCGACCCGTACCGGATCCGCTCGGTCACCTTGACCCGGGCCGACCGGGCGCCGGGGGCCGCGGCGGCGTCCGGTGCGGTGTCCGGCGCGGTGTCCGGCGGGGCGTCCGCGACCGGGACGCGGGCCCGCGCGGCCACGGTGCTCTCCTGGGGGCCGCAGCAGCGGCGGCTGCGGGTCGCCTCGCCCGCCGACGCGCCCGCGTACCTCGTGGTCAACGAGAACCACAACGCAGGCTGGCAGGCCTACCTGAACGGGACCCGGCTCACCCCGGCCCGGATCGACGGGTGGCGGCAGGCGTGGATGCTGCCCGCCGGGGCCTTGGGGGTGGTCGAGCTGCGCTACGAGCCCGGCCCCGCCTACCGGGCCGCGCTGCTCGCCGGGCTGGGGTTCGTGCTCGCGGTGGCCGTGCTCGCGCTCGTGCCGCCGCTCGGCCGGCGGCGGCCCGCGCCGGTGGGCGCCGCCCGGCCCGGCACCGGGTGGACCTGGCCGCTCGCGCCGCTCATCGGCCTGTGGACCGGCGGCGTCGCGGGCGCGGCCGTGGCCTCGCTCGCGGCCGCCGCCGTGTGGTGGGCGGGACAGGTGCGCTCGGCCCGGCACGCACTCGACGGCAGCCCGCTGCATCGGTTCGCCCGCGCGCTGCTGTCGCCGTGGACCCCGCCCGTGCTGCTCGCCCTCGCCGGGGTGAGCGCCGCGCTCGGCGCCCGCACGGGCGTCGCGCCGCTCTCCGGGCTCGTGCCCGAGCTGCTGTGCCTCGCCGTCCTGGGCGGGCTCGCCGCGGCCGTGCCCGGCGACCGCCCGCGGCCCGCGGCGCCGCAGGCCCTGGCCGCGGCGGGCGGCGCCCCGGCCGACGCGTCGTACCGCGGGGCGTCGCGATGACCGGGACCGGGAGGATCCGCAGGGGCCGGGTGGCGCGCACGGCGCTGCTCGTCGTCGCGGCGTTCCTCGCCACCATGGCGGTGCTGCTGCGCACGCTCGTCTACCCGGGCGCGCTCGTGCTGCCGCTGGAGCAGGACCGCATCCACCACCTCACCGACCGCGCCGCGAGCTACCTCGACCCGGCCACGCTCACGGTGCGCCGCGGCGTGCCGGTCACCGCCACCGCCACGTTGCTCGGCGACCCCGGGGCGGGCGACGAGCGCACCGCGGTGTGGGTGGAGTTCTTCAGCGTGGAGACCGAGTACGGCCAGCGCATCGACTACCACGAGCGCCGGACCGCGTTCGACCGCCGCACCGGCATGATCGTCGACTGCTGCGAGTCGTACGTGGACGACGTGCCCGGCGCGCGGCAGAGCGGGCTCGCGTTCCGGCTGCCGTTCGCCGCGGCCAAGCGCGACTACCCCATCTACGACCCGGTGCTGCGGCGGCAGGTGACGCTCCGGTTCTCCGGGGAGGACACCGTGGCGGGCCTGCCGGTGTACCGGTACACGGCGACCGCGGGCCCGGTGAAGGTGGAGGACCTGCCCGACGTGTACACCGCCGAGGCGCTCGGCCTCGACGACGAGGACAAGGACCGGAAGAAGGCCGGCCGCAAGCACGCCGCGGAGACGACGAAGAAGAAGGGGAGCGGCTCCGGGGCGGCGAGCGGCGGACGGGCCGGGGAGGCCGGCGCGGACGGATTCGTGCCGGTGTCCCGGTACGTCGCCGTCACCCGCACGCTGTGGGTGGAGCCGGAGAGCGGGCTGCCGGTGCAGGTGCGCGAGCGGCGGCGGGACACCCTGCGCACCGCCGACGGGGTGGACCGGCTCATCGCGTTCGAGGCCGACCTGACCAGCGACCCGCTGGACGTGGAGCTGCTCGCCGCCGAGGCGAAGGCGTTCCGCGACCGGGTGGTCCTCGTGCGGGACGTGCTGCCGCCCGTGCTGCTCGCGGTCGCCCCGCTCGCCGCGCTCGCCGCCTGGTGGGCCGGGCGGCGCCGGGGCGGCTCACCGGCGGCGCAGGACGAGCAACAGGTTCCAGGTCACGACCTCGCGGAGACCCGGTAGCCGCACCACCCAGGTGGCCCACTCCGGGTGGTACCTGGGCCTGACGTCGAGCACCTCGACGTCGGCGCGGCCGCGCGCCCAGCGCAGCGCGGCGCCGACCGACACCGGGAACAGGTTCTCGCCGTACCGGTTCTTGGGGCGCCGGCCGTACTTGCGCGCGTACCGGGCGGCGGCGCGGTGCCCGCCCAGGTAGTGCCAGGGCGAGGTCTCGTGCCCGCCCCACGGCGACAGCCAGTTGGTGAACGACAGGTACACGACCCCGCCGGGCCGGGTGACCCGCACCATCTCGTCGGCCATGCGCCACGGGTCGGGCACGTGCTCGAGCACGTTGGAGGAGAAGCACACGTCGACCGCGGCGTCGCGCAGCGGAAGCGCCAGCGCGCTGCCGAGCACCGCGCCGTCGGGCACCACGCCGTCGCGCGCCATCAGCTCGCCGAGGTCGCAGTCGACGCACAGCGGCCGGGCGCCGCGGGCGCGCAGCACCTCGGTGAAGTAGCCGGGGCCGCCGCCGACGTCGCACACGAGCGCCCCGGCGAGGTCGGTGTAGGTGGCGAGCTGGGCGACGGTGTCGCGGGCGAGCAGGCCGTAGAAGAAGTCCGGGTCGGTCTGCTCCTTGCGGAACGCCCGCAGCAGCCGGACCGACCGGCCGAACGTGGCGCGGAAGGGCTCAGGGGAGGGCTCCACTGCTGCTCCTGTTCGCGTGCTCGGGCTTCACATGCGGCGCCGCCGCGGACGCGGCGTCGCCGGCGGCCGCGCCCCGGCGCAGGCGCGCGGAGATGCGGCGGCCGAGGCCGCGGGCCGGCTCCTCCACCAGCCGGTGGGTGGCCTCGGCGAGCATGATCGTGATGGCGGCCACCGCGACGAGGTTGCCGAGGAAGCCGCCGGTGAACGGCCACTGCGCGGTGAGCTGGTACCAGGCGTGCAGCGCGACGAACTGCCACAGGAACACGCCGTAGGAGATCCGGCCGAGCCACCGGATGACCCGGTTGCCGAGGATGCGGCCGATCAGCGGGGCCGGCCGGGGCGGCAGCGCGGCGGGGGCCACGAGGCAGACCGCCACGGTCGCGTACAGCACGGTCTTGAACAGGCCCGGCCAGACCCCCTCGACGCCGATGAACCGCGGGCCGGCCACCGGGGTCACCGCGATCGCGTACGCCAGCGCGGCGACGAGCCACAGCGTGCCGGGCGCGGACGCGACCGAGCGGCGCAGCCGCCGGGCCGGGTTGCCCGGGGAGCGATCGCCCTCCGCCCAGGCGAGCACCACCGCGAACGCCATGCCGCAGGCGAAGTACGCCATCGACCGCGGCAGCCAGCTGTTGAGGTGCGGCAGGTAGACCGGGTGGTGGCTGAGCACGACCGTGACCGGCGAGGCGAGCGCGAGCACGGCGAGGCCGAGCAGCAGCCGCCGGGCGCGGCGGCCCACGTCGGCCCCGGCCCGCCGGGCGAACGCCGCCAGCCCGGCCGCGAGCAGCGGCAGCAGCAGGTAGAACGCGGCCTCCACGCACAGGCTCCACATCTGCGCCAGGCCCTTCGGCCCGAGCCCCGCCCACCACGGGTCCGGGTGGTAGGTCTGGGTGAGGGTGAGCAGGACGAGCCAGGTGCCGGGGTCGCCGAGCCGGTCGCGCGACCACAGCGCGAGCGCCGCGGCCACCACCAGCCAGTACGCGGGCAGGATGCGCAGCGCCCGCCGTACCAGGTAGGCGCGGGTGTCCGGGGCGGGCCCGCCGGTGAGCGCGGCGGCCGCCCACGGGCGGTAGAGCAGCAGCCCGGAGAGCGTGAAGAAGATCGGCACGGCGACGTCGCCGCGGGCGAGCAGCCCGGTGAAGAAGTCGTCGCCGAGCGCGGCGCCGGACTCGATGGCGACGTGGAAGGTGAGGACCGCGAACGCGGCGATCGCGCGGACGCCGTCGAGCGCGTCGATGTGCGGATCGGCGGGGGCGGCGCGGCCGGGGGAGCCGCGCCTGTAACCTGTTCCGGCCACCTGCTCCTGTCCTCGTGACACTTGTCGGAAAAGAGTATCAAGGGCACCTGGGTGGAATAATGTTTCGGGTTTAGGACGGTACGCCGTCCAGCCCTTGTCCCCCACCCCCCAGGAGGAGCGAAACGATGGGCCGCGTCGTCGGGATCGTGCTCGTAGGACTCGGGGCGTTCCTCACGACACTGGCGCCGCTCATGCGGTTCCAGGTCGCCGACAAATTGATCGCCGCGCCGGCGGATCAGTACCGCGTGACCACGCTCCGGGCCAACGACGCGGAATACTTCAGCGTCGCCGATCTGAAAGTGCTCAAGGGCACCCTCGACATCACCGTCACCACCAAGGGCGACGTCAGGGAGGCGAAGGGCGACCGGGTCGTCTGGGACCAGTTCACCTCGGTGAACGACACCACCAACAACCGGTCGGGCATCGTGCTGACGCGGTTCCGCAGCGCGTTCAACAAGTACACGGGGGAGGGCGTGAACTGCTGCGGGGCGAACGTCGACGACGAGCCGGTCGCGCCGAGCGGGCAGATCTTCCTTTTCCCGTTCAACGCGGAGAAGAAGACCTACAAGGTCTTCAACACCAACACCCGCCAGGCGTTCGACGCGCACTTCGCCGGTGAGGAGGTCATCGACGGTCTGCCGGTTTACCGGTACGAGCAGATCATCCCCGCCACGAAGATCGACGAGTTCGACGCGCCGGCGAAGGCGATGGGCATCGACAAGTCCGGCGACGTCCGCATCGAGCGGTGGTACAACGCCCGCATCATCTACTGGGTGGAGCCGGTGAGCGGCGCCCCGGTCAAGCAGGAGCAGCGCCGCCACGAGGTGCTCAAGACCACCGACGGCGTCGAGCGCAAGCCCGCGCTGATCGCCACCGCCACGTACACGCCGGAGAGCGTGGACGAGATGGTGCGCACGGCGACCGACGCCAAGAACCAGATCCTGATGCTGAAGACCTACATCCCGATCGCGCTGCTCGTCACCGGGCTGCTGCTGCTCGCCGTCGGCGTGGTGTTCTCGGTGCGCGGCCGCCGGCGCCCGGAGCGCGTGCCGGTCCGGGAGGAGCCCGCGGCCGCGAAGTGAGCCCACCGGTGGCCCGCCCCGCGGGCGGCGTCCCGCGCCCGGGCGGACCCGTCCCGCCCGGGCGTTCCCGGGCGGGACCGCCGGCCGGGCGGTGCGCGGCCGCGGGGTTCAGAGCTGGGTCAGGCCGCCGTCGACGTACAGGCACGACCCGGTGATGAAGCCGCTCTCGGCGGAGGCGAGGAAGGCCACCGCGGCGGCGACCTCCTCCGGGCGCGCGAGCCGGCCGAACGGCATGCGCTCGGCGAGCCGCCGCCGGAACGCGGGCCGCTCCGGCTCGGGGACGAGCCCCATCAGTCCTTCGGTCTCGGTCGGGCCGGGCGCGACGACGTTCACCCGGATCCCGCGGTCCTTCAGCTCGTTGGCCCAGGTGCGGGCGAACGACCGCACGGCGGCCTTGCTCGCGGCGTACACGCCGAGCCCCGCGGTGCCGACGTCGGCGTTGATCGAGCCGTTGAGGATCACCGAGGCGCCGGGGTTGAGCAGCGGCAGCGCCTTCTGCACGGTGAACAGCACGCCCCGGACGTTCACCCCGAACAGGGCGTCGAAGTGCTCCTCGGTGACCTGGTCGAGCGTGCGGAACTCGGCGACGGCGGCGTTGGCGAACAGGATGTCCAGGCCGCGTCCCCGCTCGCGGATCGCCGCGTAGATCCGGTCCAGATCGGCCGGGTTCGACACGTCGCCGCTCACCGCGGTGGCCGCCGGGCCGATCCGCTCGGCGGCCGCGTCGAGTTCGGCCCGGCGCCGCCCGGTGATGACCACGTGCGCGCCCTCGGCCGCGAGCCGTTCCGCGGTCGCCAGGCCGATGCCGGTGCCGCCGCCGGTGATGAGCGCGGTCTTGCCCGTGACCAGTCCCATGCGCGGGTCTCCCTCCGCCCTGTGGTGATCAATGCGGAGTGCGAACGTATCGCGTGTGTTGTGGCGAGCCGAGCGGATTAAGCCGGTGGCGTAGCGCGGGGACGGCCGCGCGGATCAGACCCTGGCGAGGCTCTCCGGGCGCGCCGTGCCGGACCACGGGCGGGCGAGGGCCGCGCGCCCGGGCGATCCGCTCGGGGCATGCCGGCTTTACGAGCCTGGGCCTCTACGCGCGCATGGGCCGCGTCCGCCGGCACGGAGGACCCGCCGTGCCCGCACGGCCGCCCCGCCGCGGGCCCGAGCGTCCCGCGGAGGGGATGACCTCGCGGCCGGACACCGCCGCGGACCGGGGCGGCGACGACGCGAACGGCTTCGCCCTGCGACGCCGCTCCCGGCGGACACGGCCGTCGCCGGGCGGGCGTCGGCGACCGCGGCGCGAGCGGGCGCCGCGGCCACGGCCCGCCGGTACGCCGGTGGCGGCCCGGCCGTCACGCGCCGGGGAGGGGCGTCGCGCCGTACTCGGCGAGGAACAGCGCCTCGGTGAGGATGGTGCGGCGCAGCTCCTCCAGGTCCACCCGCTCGTTCGGGGCGTGGATGGAGGCGCCGTCGTCCTCCGCGCCGAACAGCAGGATCTCGGCGGCCGGGAAGAGCTTGGCGAGCATCGCGACGAGCGGGATCGAGCCGCCCGCGCCGATGTCCCGCGGCGGCCTGCCGTACGCCCGCTCCATCGCCCGGTTGAGCGCGCCGCGCGCGGTGCCGCCCGGGACCGCGAGGAAGCCCGAGCCGAGCACCACGTCGTCGACGACGACCTTCGCCCCCCACGGGGTGACCCGGCGCAGGTGGTCGATCACGTCCTCCACCGCGGTCTTGGGGTCGCCCGCGGGCGGGACGCGCACGGTCACCCGGGCCCGGGCGACCGGCTGGACCGCGTTCACCGCGTTGGCGACGCTCGGCGCGTCGATGCCGGTGACGGTGATCGCGTAGGACGCCCACAGCCGGTCGGCGAGGCTGCCCGAGCCGACGAGCTGCACCCCGTCGAGCACGCCAGCGGTCTTGCGGAACTCCTCCTCCGACGGGCCCTGGCCGAGGAACGTGCCACGGGGCAGGCCGGGCACCCGGATGTCGCCGTTGTCGTCGTGCAGCGAGGCGAGCATGCGGATCAGCGCGGTGAGCGCGTCCGGGGTGGGGCCGCCGAACTGGCCGCTGTGCATCGCCTCCTTGAGCGTGCGCACCTCGATGGTGAACGCGGCGAGGCCGCGCAGCGAGGTGGTGACCGCCGGGTCGCCGATCCTGGGGTTGCCGGTGTCCGCCACGATGATCGTGTCGGCGCGGGCGAGCTCGGGGTTCGCCTCGATGAACGCCTCAAGGCGCTCCCCGGCGTACTCCTCCTGGCCCTCGATCAGCACCTTGATCCCGACCGGGAAGCGGCCCCGGAACGGGCGCAGGGCGGCGACGTGGGAGATCACTCCGGACTTGTCGTCGGCCGCGCCCCGGCCGTAGAGGCGGCCGTCGATCAGCGTGGGCTCGAACGGCGGGGTGCGCCACAGCCGCGGGTCGCCCGGCGGCTGCACGTCGTAGTGCGCGTACAGCAGCACGGTGGGCGCGCCCGGGGGCGCCGGGGCCTCGCCGTACACGGCCGGGAAGCTGCCCTCGACCGGAATGCGCCGTACGTGGGGCAGGCCGGCGGAGCGCAGCAGCTCCTCGACGGCCTCGGCGGCGGCGAGCACCGGCTCCGCCGGATGGCCCGGGAAGGCCACCGACGGGATGGCGACCAGGCGCTTGAGGTCCTCGACCGCGCGCGGCATGCCCGCCGCGACGGCGTTCTCGATCTCCTCGGGAGTCAACGGTCACTCCGTTATCTCGCGTCTCGTGCCCTTTTATTGGAACACATGCCGGTGGGCGATGCCGGGGTGGCCGGGCCGTGCCCGGCCGCGCTTGACGGTTCTTTGCCGATCGGCGATCACCCGGCGGATCCGCCCCGGCGCCGCGGCGCCCGGCGGCCGCGGGACGACCGAGGCCCGGCCGCGCCCGGACCCGGGCCGCCGCCCGGTCCCGGAACCCCTCCGACCTGGGACGATCACCGCGGCGCGGCCGTACCGCGGACCGGGAGGTTGATGCCCGGTAAGTCCATCCTCGGTGCTGGATAACCGAATTGTCACCTCAGCGTCAACGTTCGACGTCGACCTTCGGTCGCGTATCCGGAAACGTTTACGCACGGCACCTGTCCACGGCATCGTCATCGGCATGTGGCCGCGGCGCAACGGCGCGCCGCCCGGCCGTACACGAAAGGACCCGGCCAATGAAGATCGGTGTGCCCGCCGAGGTGAAGCCTCACGAGTACCGCGTCGCCATCACCCCCGCCGGGGTGCACGAGCTCGTCCGGCACGGACACGAGGTCAGCATCGAGCGCGGCGCGGGACTCGGCTCGCACATCACCGACGAGGATTTCGCCGCCGCCGGTGCGAAGCTGCGGGACCGCGCGGAGGACGTGTGGGCCGAGGCGGAGATGATCCTCAAGGTCAAGGAGCCGATCGCCGAGGAGTACGGGCGCATGCGCGAGGGGCAGGTGCTCTTCACCTACCTGCACCTCGCCGCGTCCCGCGCCTGCACCGAGGCGCTGCTCGAGCGGAAGGTCACCGCGATCGCGTACGAGACGGTGCAGAAGGGCAGGACGCTGCCGCTGCTCGCCCCCATGTCGGAGGTGGCCGGACGGCTCGCCGCCCAGGTCGGCGCCTTCTACCTCATGCGGTTCACCGGCGGGCGGGGCGTGCTCCCCGGCGGCGTGCCCGGCGTCGCCCCGGCGAAGGTCGTGGTGATCGGCGGGGGCGTGGCCGGGCTCAACGCGGCCCAGATCGCCGCCGGCATGGGCGCGGACGTGACCATCCTCGACGTCGACCTCAACCGGCTGCGTCACATCGACGCGATCTACCGGGGTCGGCTGCGCACCCTCGTCTCCACCGGGTACACGATCGAGCGCGAGCTGCTCGCCGCCGACCTGGTGATCGGCGCGGTGCTCATCCCCGGCGCGAAGGCCCCCAAGCTCGTCCCCAACGAGCTCGTCGCGGCGATGAAGCCGGGCTCGGTGCTCGTCGACGTCGCGATCGACCAGGGCGGCTGCTTCGCGGACTCCCGGCCGACCACGCACGCCGACCCGGTCTTCCCGGTGCACGGCTCGCTGTTCTACTGCGTGGCGAACATGCCCGGGGCGGTCGCCAACACCTCGACGTACGCCCTCACCAACGCGACCCTGCCGTACGCGGTGAAGCTCGCCGACCTCGGCTGGCGGGACGCGCTGCGCGCCGATCCGGCGCTCGCCCACGGCCTGAGCACCCACGACGGCGTGCTCACCAGCGCGCCGGTCGCCGAGGCCCACGGCCTGCCGTACACCCCGGCCGAGGAGGTGCTCGCCGCCTGACCGGGCCGGACGCCGGCCGCCCGGCCCGGCCGGTCAGTTCGGGTTGAGCCGGGCCCGCAGCTCGCGGGCGAGCCGTACGGCGGCGCGGACCTCCTCGGCCGTCGGCCACGGCGCGCTGCCCGGGCGCAGCACGGTGGTGCGCAGCGCCTCGAGGCACTCGATCGCGGCGGCCTGCCGGTCGTCCTTCCCGGCGAGCCACCGCATCGCGTCCGGCTCGCGCAGCCGCCGCGCCACGTGCTCCCAGGTCCCGAGGATCTCCACGAGGTCGTCCGGGTCGATCGGGTCGGCGCAGCGGCGTCCGGCCGCGGCCGCGGCGAGCTCGGCGCGGGCCGCGGGCTCCGGATCGACGGCCGGGGCGCAGGCGGGCGCGGGCGCGTGCGCCAGCCACCGCTCGGCCTCGGCGGGACGGCCCAGCGCGGTGAGCAGCGTGCCGAGCTCCTGCGCGGCCCGGCGGTGCCCCTGCGCGGCCGCCCGCCGGAACCAGTGCCCGCCGCCGTGCACGTCGTCGTGCTCGGCGATGAGCAGCAGCCCGAGGTGGTAGGCGGACTCCGGGTCGCCGCGCGCCGCCGCGCGGCCGAACCAGTGCGCGGCCGCCGCCGCGTCCCCCAGCTCCACGCAGACGAACGCGGCGAGCCGCTGGTCGGCGATCCGGCCGAGACGCGCCGCCCGCTCCAGCCAGTCCCGGGCCTCGCGCAGGTCCCCCCGGGCGAGCGCGAGCCCGCCGAGGTGGGAGGCGGCGCGCTGGTGGCCGCCCGCGAACGCGAGCCGGTAGGTGGCCTCGGCCCGCTCCCGGTCACCGGTCGCCTGCAGCAGCAGGCCGAGGTGGTAGCAGGCCTCGATGTGCCCGCCGCGCGCGGCGTGCTCCCACCACTGCCGGGACTGGTCCTCCGCGCCCGCGGTGTAGGCGAGCAGGCCCAGGTCGTGCGCGGACTGCAGATCGCCCTCGAGCGCCGCGGCCCGGTGCCACTCGTAGGCGTCGTGCAGCTCCCCGGCCGCCTCGCACAGCAGCCCCAGCCGGCGCGCGGCGTGCCGCGAGCCCGCCCGGGCCGCCCGCTCCAGCCAGCGCCGGGCCCCGGCCTCGTCGCCCTTGCGCTCCAGCAGCAGCGTGGCGAGGTGCACCGCGGCCTCCCGGTCGCCCGCGTCGGCCGCCACCTCGTACCAGCCGAGGCTCTCCTCGAGGCCGCCGTGCTTCTCGTGCCAGACGCCGAGGTTGAACGCGCTGTCGACGTTCCCGGCCCGCGCCGCCCGCTCCCACCACAGCCGCGCGGCCATCGGCTCGCCCCGGCGCGCGTACAGGCGGCCGAGCCGGTGCGCGGCGAGCGGGTCACCGGCCTGGGCCGCCTGCAGCAGGTCCGGGAACGACTCCTCCGCCTCGCGGTCCCGGCGCGCCGCCCGGCCCCGGGGCGGCGCGGCGCCCGGCGGCGGCTCGCGCCGCGGCGCCTCCGGCTGCGGGGCGCGGGGGATCGGCACGGCCGGGCGGGCGCCGGCGGTGCCGGCCGGGCGGGCGCCGCTCGCGGGCGGGTGCGGCGTGCGCCGCGGGGGCGGCGCCGGGGCGGGCGGCCCCGAGGGCGGCGTCCCCGCCACCGCCGACGCGGTGCGCGGCGGGGCGGCGGCGCGGGCCTCGCCGCCGTCCGTCTCCGGCTCGCCGATCACGGCGGGCGCGGAGCCGTCCCCCTCCGGGGCCGCTGAAGTCACCCACAACCTCATGCCCACAGATTGACATGTAATCGAATGGTCGCGCATAGTAATCGCACATTCCAAAAAGACGCCCGCCGTCCGGTGGCCGGGCCCGAGGTCAGCGGAAGTGGAGCACCCCGGGGTACATGCCCATGCCGCATGCGTACCGCAGCCGCCCCGGCGGGCGCGGCGGCAGCCGTACCGTCGCCGGGACCACGGTGTCGCGGCCCTCGAGGCTCACCGTGCGCGCGCAGCCCGCGTCCCCGGTGGCCCGAAACACCACCTCGGTGGGCACGCCCGCGCGGAGCACGACCACGGCCGGGCGGTACCCCTCGGCCGTCGCCCAGATCGTGACCGTCTGTACCCCGTCCGGCCGGACCGTCGCGGTCGCCGCCGAGGCCGGGGGCGCGCCGAGGTCGGGCAGCCAGCCGCCGAGGCGCAGCCCGGAGGCGACCGTCCACAGGCCGGCGAGGAGCGCCACCGCCCCGGCGGCCGCGGCGAACCGGGACGCCGCGGCCCGCCGCAGCAGCACGCCGAGCACGGCGAACGCGGGCGTGCTGCCCGCCGCGAACGCGGCCATCACCAGCGCCCCGCCCGCCGCCGACCCGGTGGACACCGCCACCGCCTCCACGCCGAGCGTGGTGCCGCACGGCACGAACACGGTCGCCGCCCCCAGCGCGAGCGCCCGCGCCCGGCCCGGCTCCCGGCCTCCCCGCTCCGTACCGCACTCAGCGGCGGGCGCCGCGGGCGCGGCGGGGGAGCGGCGCGCCCCCCGGAGCAGGCGGACGGCGAACCCCACCACGAGCACCCCGGCGGCGACGAGCAGCGCGGCCCGCGCCGCGGGGCCGAGCCGTACCGCGCCGCCGAGCAGGCCGAGCAGCGCGCCGGCGAGCACGTGGGCGGCGAACCGCCCGGCGGCGAACGCCGCCACCGGCCCGCGGCCCGCCGGGGTGGCCGCCGCGCACTCCGCGCCGTGGCCGCCGTGCCCGTGGCCGAGCCCGCGGCCGCAGGGCCGCGGCGGCGCCAGCCCGATGAGCAGCCCGCCCTGCACCGCCGTGCACGACGCGGACCCCGCGAGCACGCCCGCGGCGAGGCCGCCGAGCGCGAGGGGGAGCACGTCCGCGCTCACCATGGGCGGGCGAGGGCGTACCGGATCGGCGGGGACATCACACCTCGGGTTCCGTCACAGCGTCTCAATGCCGACTTTGGCACCGTAACGTGACCGTCCGAACGCTGCCAGTGACAGTTCGGTTACCCCGCCCCGTGATAGCCCCGTGATCGGTAAAGGGGCCGTCCCGGCCCCGGCCGGATGCGGACAACGCACCCCCATTTCCTGACTTGGTGCGTCATGCTGATCTGACCCGTGGATTGGAGGTGCCGGGTGAAACGCTCCGCTGTGGTGGCGGCCGGCCTGCTCGCCGCCGTGTCCGTTGTCGCCCCGTCCCTCGTCGCCCCGTCTCTCGTCGTCCCGCCCGCCGCGGCCGCGGCCCCGCCCAAGGGCGGGCCGGGCAAACGCCCCGTCGCGGAGGGCCGCGGGGGAGCCGTGGCCACCGTGGACCTCGACGCGAGCAAGGCGGCGCTCGAGGTGCTCCGCAAGGGCGGCAACGCCGTGGACGCGGCGGTCACCGCGGCGGCCGTGCTCGGGGTCACCGAGCCCTACTCCACCGGGCTGGCCGGGGGCGGCTTCCTCCTCTACTACGACGCCCGCCGCGGCAAGGTGCACACGATCGACGGCCGGGAGACCGCGCCCCGCCGGATGACCGCGACCTCGTTCCTGGAGAACGGCGAGCCGATCCCGTTCGACGAGGCGGTCACCAGCGGCCTGTCCGTGGGCGTGCCCGGCACGGTGGCCACGTGGGACCTCGCGCTGCGCCGCTTCGGCACGATCTCGCTGCGCCGCGCGCTCGAGCCCGCGATCAAGATCGCCGAGAAGGGCTTCGTGGTCGACCAGACGTTCCACGACCAGACCGCGCAGAACGCCGAGCGCTTCGCCGCGTTCACCTCGACCGCGAAGCTGTTCCTCCCCGGCGGGCGGCCGCCGAAGGTCGGCAGCGTGTTCCGCAACCCCGACCTCGCCCGCACCTACCGGGAGCTGGGCAAGCACGGCCCCCGCTGGCTGTACGAGGGGCGGCTCGGCGAGGAGATCGTCGCCACCGTGAAGCGGCCCCCGGTCGCCCCCGGCGCCACCCGTCGGGTGCGGCCCGGCCTTATGGAGCGGTCGGACCTGCGCGCCTACCGGGCGATCGAGCGCCCGCCCACCCGCGTGTCGTACCGGGGCATGGACGTGTACGGCATGGCCCCGCCGTCCTCGGGCGGCTCCACGGTCGGCGAGGCGCTCAACATCCTCGAGGCGGTGGGCGAGGTCGGCCTGCACGAGTTCCTCGAGGCCTCCCGGCTCGCGTTCGCCGACCGCAACGCCTACGTCGGCGACCCCGGCCACGTGCGGGTGCCGCTGCAAGAGCTGCTGTCGGACGAGTTCGCCAAGGAGCGCGCCTGCCTGATCGGGGAGCGGGCGATGGCCCACCCGGCCCCGGCCGGGGAGCCCGACGGCGACTACGGCCCGTGCCCCGGCGCGCCGAGCCCCGCCCCCAAGGGCGTGCCCGAGCAGACCGAGGGCCCGGAGACCACGAACCTCGTCGTGGCCGACCGGTGGGGCAACGTGGTCGCCTACACCAGCACGATCGAGCAGACCGGCGGCAGCGGCATCGTCGTGCCCGGCCGCGGCTTCCTGCTCAACAACGAGCTGACCGACTTCACCTTCGGCCCGGCCGAGGGCGACCCGAACCTGCCCGGCCCCGGCAAGCGGCCGCGCTCCTCGATGGCGCCGACCATCGTGCTCTCCGGCGGCCGCCCGGTGCTCGCGGTCGGCTCACCCGGCGGCGCGACGATCATCACCACGGTGCTGCAGATCCTCGTGGGCCGGTTCGACCTCGGCATGTCGCTGCCGGACGCGCTCGCCGCGCCGCGGGCGAGCCAGCGCAACACCGCCGAGACCCAGGCGGAGCAGGCCTTCGTCGACGCCCACGGGCCCGCGCTGACCGCGCGCGGCCACACCTTCACCCTCGCCCCGGACGGCGAGATCGGCGCCGCGACCGCGGTGGAGTTCCTCGGCCACGGCCGGGTCCGGGCGGTCGCCGAGCCCGCCCGCCGGGGCGGCGGCAGCGCCCTGGTCGAGCGGCCGTGACCTGCGCGCCCCGGCCGCCGCGGCACGGCCGGGGCGCGGTGCGGCCGGGGCCGGGAACGGCCCGGGGCGGCGGAACTTTCCCCGGGCGGTGCCGCGTTGGACCGGGCGCGGGGCGGGAGCGTCGCGCCGTGGCCCGGTCGTCACCTGGGGGCGCCGGGGCCGCGCCGCCGATCCCGCCCGAGCGAGCCAGAATGGCAGGCGGGGAGCCACCCCCCGACAGGAAAGGCCGGAGATGTCGCCACTTGGGAAGTACTACCTGGGCGCCGGTGTCGCGTCCCTGTTCGCGATCTGGCTGCTGCCGTCCCTGCTCGCCTGGCTGGTCGTGCTCGGCCTGCTCGGCGGGCCGATCGCCGTCTACTTCATGCTCGACGAGTCGCAGCGGGCGCGGCTCAAGCGCATCCGGCGCCGGCAGATCGGCCGCTGATCAGCTCGAGGCGGCGGCGGCGATCTCGCGGTGTACCCGCTGGGTGACCTTGCGCTCGACCACGAACGACAGGAACGGGATCGTGCCCGCGAGGAGCACACCCAGCAGGTACACCCACGACCACCGCGCCTTGAGCCCGAGGTTCAGCGCGACCACCAGGTAGACGGCGTACAGGAAGCCGTGGATGGGGCCGATGATCGAGACGCCGGCGGCCTCGCCGAAGCCGTACTTGAGCACCATCGCCGCGACGAGGGCGAGCAGCATGACGCCGACGATGTAGGCCATGACGCGAAACGGCTTGAGCGCGCTTTCCACGGCGGATCACTACCTCGTTCGCTGATCACGGTCCGGTTCCGGACCGCTCGGTTCGCGGACGAGTCACACGATATCCGCCCGCTGCGCCGGTCGGTTCGCCGGGCGGCGGGTGGCGCCGGGCGCCGGGGTGACCGCTCCGCTCACCGCGGCCCGGGCCGCCGGTCGGCCGCGGTCACGGTCCCGGCCACGGCGCGGTTCGCCGGATCCGCCTGCCCGGACCCGCCGCCCGCGCCCTCGTCCGGCGGGCCGTCCGGCGCCTCCTGCGCCGTCCGCTTCCGCCGCTCCTGTACGGCCTCGCGCACCAGGCGGTACCACATGTACACGGCGAAGCCGGCGAAGATCCACCACTGCAGCGCGTAGGCGAGGTTGCGCCAGTTGAACGAGCGCTCCGCCGTGGGCGGCGCGACCGCGACGAGCCGCGGCTCCGGCGTGCCGCCACCCACCTGCCGGGTCGCGATGACGTAGCCGGTGCGGATGCGTTCCCCCGGCCAGACGTTGATCAGCTCGGCGGTGGTGACGGTCGCCACCTGCCCGCGCGGCAGCGCACCGGTGCGCTGGATGCGGTCGCTCGGCTCCGGGCCCATCAGCCGCCCGGTGACCGTCACGTGGCCCTCCGGCACGGCCGCCGCCGGGTCACCGGGCGACGCCACCCAGCCCCGCACCACCGGGATGAGGGTCCCGTCGGCGAGCCGGAGCGGCGTGAGCAGCCAGTACCCATGCCCCTGCGACGCGCGCCCGCCGGGCCGTTCCGCGTCCGCGGTGCGGTCGGCGACGAGCAGCTGCCGGTCGGCGTCGAACGTCCCCGAGGCGGTCACCTGGCGGCGCAGCGCCTCCACCCGGAACCCGGTCCCCACCGAGGTGAGCGTGGTCACGTCGACCGGGGCCGGATCGGCGGCGGCCTGCGGCCGTCCCGACTCCTCGAAGACGCCGAGCTGCCACCGCCCGAGCAGGGTGAAGGAGACCAGCACCCCGATGAGCAGCAGGTGGAGCACGAGCAGCCGGGGCAGGAACAGCGTCCGGAGCATGTCCCCACGCTATCCGTTCGTCCGCCCGGTCCGCGCAGCGAGGGCGCGCGCGCCCGCGCGAGGCCGGCGGCACGGCGGCCCCGGGCGGTGCGGATCATTCCCGTCCGGCTCCGCGCCCTCTCCGCCGCGGCCGGGTGGACCCGATCGGCACGGCGCCGGGCCGATCGGCGCGGCCACCCGTGCGCCGGCGGGGGCGGCGACGCCCGTCCGCGGGCACGCAAAAGACACCGAGGGACCGCGCCCCCGGTTCGCGCGTCCGTACGGCGAGCCTCCGGTCCGCCGCCCCCGTCAGCGGATGAAGAGCAGGTAGATGATGGCCGCGACCGCGATCGCGCCGACGATGATCCCGGTGATGAGGAGGGCGGGGCTGCGCTGCTCGGCCGCCTCCTCCTCCTGCCGGCGCTGCGCGAAGGCCTTGAACTGCTGCGTGTTCCCTGCGGGGTCGATCTGTGGATCAGCCATGGGGACGACTCTAGCGAGGGTGGATGATCAATAAACAAGATTTGTGGCAGTTTGACCTTGATTGATGTCCGGACGGCCCGTCAGCGGCGTCCGCCCGGCCCCGCCATCCGCCCTCCGGCGTAAATCTTCTCGTCTCGCCGCCCCGCGTGTCGACCTCGCCCGGGGCGGCCGTCCCCGTCCGTGCCGCCGATCGCGCGGTAAAGATCCACTTTTACGATTCCCAGGACACGACTTGGCCACGACCAGTACGCGATATGCTCACAAATGGCATTGGGTGTGCCGTCGTCGTCCGCGGTTGACGGAGCCCTGCCGTGGACTTCACCCGGCGCGGCCCTCGATGCCGTGTTCCGAACCGTTCCCGGACCGTCTCCCGGATCGATCCGGACGTGCTCGATCCCGGTCGTCGGCGGCGCGTGGTGCGGCCTCGGGGCGATCGTGGATCTCGTGGGTCCTCCCGTGCGATCCCCTCCGGCGACCACCCGGCCCGCGGGCACCGCGGACACCAACGCATCCCCGAAAGGACGAGAGTGATGGCGATGACCACCGCCCTGGTGGCGTTCGCGACCCGAAACGGTTCGACGCAGCAGGTCGCCGAGGACATCGCGGAGACCCTGAGCCTCGAGGGCATCCAGGTCGACTGCCGTCCGGCGCGCACGGTGCGCGAGCCGCTCCGCCGCTACGACCTGGTGGTCCTCGGCGCCCCGCTGTACAACGGGCGCTGGCACCGCGACGCCCGCCGCTTCCTCAAGCGGCACCGCACCGGCCTGCCCCCGATCGCGGTGTTCGGCGTCGGGCCGCGCACCGACCACGGCCCGACCTGGCTCCGTTCCCGCGAGCAGCTCGACCGCGCGCTCGCCAAGTTCCCGTGGATCATGCCCACCACGGTCGCGCTCTTCGGCGGCGTGGACCCGCCGGGCCGCCGCAACCGCCGCGACCTGCGCGACTGGGTGGCGATCCGGACCTGGACCCACCGGCTCACCCAGTTCACCGCCCGCCACACCCCGCCCTCGTTCTGAGCCCGCCTCACGCGACGGCCCCCGTGCCGGGCGGGCATCCCCATGACATCTGTCATGCCGTGAGCGGTGCGGAATCCACCCTCATCTGGTGATATCGGCGACTGTCGGGCGGGCCACGGCGATCGCGATCATCGGGGCATGCGCACGCACCAGGAGACCCCCGCGATCGAGGTGAGCGGGCTCCGGCAGCGCTACGGCGACTTCGAGGCGGTACGCGGCGTCTCGTTCTCCGTGGCCACCGGGGAGCTGTTCGCCCTGCTCGGCACGAACGGTGCCGGCAAGACCACGACGATCGAGGTGCTCGAGGGGTACCGCCCGGCCACCGAGGGCCGCGTCCGCGTGCTCGGCCTCGACCCGCACCGGGACCGGCGCGCCCTCCGCCCCCGCATGGGGATCATGCTCCAGCACGGCGGGTTCCTCGAGGACCTCACCGTGGCCGAGACGGCCGCGGCGTGGGCCGGCTTCGCCGCCGACGTGAACCGGCCGGCGATCGGCGACGTGCTGGAGCTGGTCGGACTCGCGCACAAGGCGGGCACCCGGGTACGGCAGCTGTCCGGCGGGCAGAAGCGCCGGCTCGACCTCGCGCTCGCCGTGGTCGCCCGCCCCGACGTGCTCTTCCTCGACGAGCCCACCACCGGCATGGACCCGGAGGCGCGCCGCGACACCTGGGAGGGTGATCGGCCGGCTGCGCGCCGAGGGCACCACCGTGCTGCTCACCACCCACTACCTGGAGGAGGCCGAGCGCCTCGCCGACCACCTGGCGATCATGCACGAGGGCCGCATCCACGTGCGCGGCACGGTCGACGAGGTCGTGGCCGAGGCCGGCGACCGCATCACCTTCCGGCTGCCCGGCGACGCGCCGGACGACCCGCCGGCCCTCGCGGGCGTCCCGCCCACGGTCACCCGGGCCGGCGGCCGGCGCGAGGTGAGCTACACCCTCACCGGCGGGCCCGCCGCCGCGCGGGCGCACGCCGCCCTGCGCCCGCTGCTCGACTGGGCCGCCGCGCGCGGGCTCACCCTGGAGCGCCTCGAGGTGCGCCGGGGCACCCTGGAGGACGTGTTCCCCCGCGTCGTCGGCGCGGCACCGCCCGAGGCGACCGCGCGGCGCCCGGCGGGGGTGGCGCGATGAGGGCCGACGTCCGGCACGCCGTACGGCTGGCGCGGCTCGACCTGAAGCTGCTCGGCCGCAACCAGACCGCGCTGGTGAACGTGGTGCTGCTGCCGCTGCTGATGGCGTGGATGTTCTCCCGGATCATGCCCGAGGGCGCGACCACCGCGGGCGTGCCCGCCGAGCTCTTCGTGCTCACCGGCGTGCCGGGGCTCATGCTGTGCTTCGCCGTCTTCGTCAACCTGGTGAACAACTTCACCGCGCGGCGCGAGGAGCTCGTGCTCAAGCGGCTGTACGGCGGGCTGACCTCGCCGGCGGCCATGTTCGGCGGCGCCGCGCTGAGCGCGCTTCTCGTCTACCTCGGCCAGGTGGCGCTGCTGGCGATCTGGATCGTCCGGGTCGAGGGCGGCTCCGCGCCCGCGAACATCCCGCTGCTGCTGCTCGCCTCCGTGCTCGGCGCGGCGGTGATCACGCTGCTCGCGGCCGCGTTCTCCGGCATCACCCGGACCGCCGAGCTCGCCCAGGTGACGGTGCTCCCCGTGCTGCTGGTGATGCTCGTCGGCGCGCCGCTGTTCGTGCCGGTGGCGCAGCTGCCGGAGCCGCTGCGCGTGCCCGCCGAGGTCGTGCCGATCACCCCGGTCGTGGAGATCACCCGGACCGCCTTCCTCGGCGCCGACCACGTCGGCGGGCTCGGCGAGCCGCTGAGCGTCGCGGGGCAGTGGGCCGCGGCGCTGCCGTCGCTGGTGATCCTCCTCGGCTGGCTGGTCGTCGCGGCGCTGCTCGCCCGGTGGCTGTTCCGCTGGGACGCCCGGCGCGGCTAGCGTTGGGGCGCCATGGCAGGGTTCGATTCGACGGCGTTGACGGCGTGATCCGGGAACCGGCACGGAGACCGGCCGAGCGACCGGCCGATGCGCACGGACCGGCGGCCCCGGCGGGCGACGGGCGGCGCGGCGGAACCGCCCCCCGGTGGGCGTCCGCGCCCGCGTGGTGGCCGCTCGGCCGGGGCGACCGGTCGCGGCTCGGCCGGGTGCGGCGGCTCACCTACTGATGCTCACCGCCGGCGTGGTGCTCGCCTGGGTGGGACCGGCCGGGGCCGCGATCCAGGCCGCGATGACCGGCGAGCCGCCGGTCGTCCGGGTGGCCGTCCAGGCGGCCGGGCTCACCGTCTTCAGCGTCCTGTATCTGCGTGCGGTCCGCTCGGTGCTCGCCGGACGCGTCGCCACGAGGACGGTCGCGGCCGCCGGAGCGGTCACGCTCGCGCTGCTCGCCGGGCCGCACTCCGGGTACCTCTCGTGGATCACGCCCGGCGCGGCCTGGGCATCCCTCGCCGTGCTCGGCGTGAGCACCCCGGCCGCGGCCGTCGTCTGCGGCGCCACGACCCTGCTCGCTCCGATCGTCGCGCTGAAAGGGCTGCCCGCCCCGGCGACCCTGCTGTTCAACGCGTTGCTGTGCGTGCTGGTGCCCTGGTCGAACCGGTTCCAGCTGTGGCTGTGGGAGCTGGTCCGGGACGCCGAGGAGGGCCGCGAGGCCCAGGCGCGGCTCGCGGTGACCGAGGAGCGGCTGCGCTTCGCCCGCGACCTGCACGACCTGGTCGGGCACATCCTCACCGCGATCGCGGTGAAGAGCGAGGTCGCCGAGAAGCTCGCCCGGACCGACCTGGCCCGGGCCGCCGAGGAGATGGCCGAGGTACGGCGGCTCGCCCGGGAGGCGCTGCGCGAGATCCGCGCCGCCGTGCGCGGCTACCGTACCGTCGACCTCGACGCCGAGCTGCGCAGCGTGCGCGCCGTGCTCGAGGCCGGGGGAGTCCGGTGCACGCTGAGCGTGGAGCCGGAGACCGGCACGGCCGGCCTGCCGCAGGACGTGACCACGCTGCTCGCCTGGGTGGTGCGGGAGGGCGCGACGAACGTGCTGCGGCACAGCAGGGCGGGCGTCTGCGAGATCGGCCTGACCGTGCGGGACGGAGGAGTGGTGCTCACGATGCGGAACGACGGGGCCGGGGTGCCGCCCGGGCCCCGGGTGCCGGACGCCTCGGCGGACGCCGCGCCCGGCGGCGAGGCGGAGCGGGGGACCGGGCTCGCGGGCCTCGCCGAGCGGGTCGCGTCCGCGGGCGGGGTGCTGCGGGCCGGACCGGCCGGCCGCGGCCGGTGGGAGCTGGCGGCGGAGATCCCGCTGCGGGGGACGACGTGATCCGGGTGCTGCTCGCCGACGACGAGCACCTGGTGCGCACCGCGATCGCCACCCTGCTCGGCCTGGAGCCGGACATCGAGGTGGTGGCCCAGGTGGGCCGGGGCGACGAGGTCGCGGCCGCGGTCGCCGCCCACGACCCGGACGTGGTCGTGCTCGACATCGAGATGCCCGGCATGGACGGGCTCGCGGTCGCCGAGTCGCTGCCCGGCCGGGCCGTGCTCATCCTGACGAGCTTCGGTCGGCCGGGCTACCTGCGGCGGGCGCTCGCCGCCGGGGTGCGCGGCTTCCTGCCCAAGGACGCCTCCGCCGACGAGCTCGCCGCGGCGATCCGCAAGGTGCACGCGGGCGGGCGGCACCTCGACCCGGAGCTCGCCGCCACCGCGATGATGGCGGGCGAGAACCCGCTCACCGAGCGGGAGCGGGCCGCGCTCGGCCTCGCCGCGCGCGGCGCCTCGGTGAGCGAGATCGCCGCCGAGCTCCACCTCACCGAGGGCACCGTGCGCAACTACCTGTCGAGCGCGATGACCAAGCTCGGCGCGGCGAACCGCATCGCCGCGATCCGCGCCGCGCAGGAGATGGGCTGGCTGTGACCGGGCGTCACGCCGAGTCCCGGATGATGAGCTCGGTCGGCAGGATCACCCGGTCGGTGGTGCGCTCCGACGGCGGGGTGAGCAGCAGCCGCACCATCGCGGTGGCCTGGTCGACGACCGGGTGGCGCACCGTGGTGAGCGGGGGATCGGTGTACTTCGCCGCCTCGATGTCGTCGAAGCCGACCACGGCCACGTCGTCGGGCACCCGGCGGCCCGCCCGGCGCAGCGCCTGCAGCGCGCCGATCGCCATCAGGTCGTTCGCGGCGAACACCGCATCGAGCTGCGGATCGTCCTCGAGCAGCTGCCGCATCGCGACCGCGCCGGACTCCCGGGTGAAGTCGCCGACCGCGACGATCGACCGCCGCCCCGAGCCGCGCAGCGCCTCCCGGTAGCCGGTGAGCCGGTCCTGGCCAGCGATCATGTCCGGGGGCCCGGCGATCGTGGCGATGCGGCGCCGGCCGGTGGCGAGCAGGTGCTCGACCGCCCGGCGGGCGCCGCCCACGTTGTCGTTGTCCGCGTACGGCATCTCGACGTTCACCGCCGGCCGGCCGTACGAGACCACCGGCACCCCCACGCGCAGGATCGCGGCCGGGAGCGGGTCGGCGGCGTGCATCGAGATGAGCATGACCCCGTCCACGTGCCCGCCCGCGATGTACCGCTCGATCCGGGCGTGGCTGCGCGGCGAGCTGGCGAGCATGAGCACCACCTGCTTGTCGGCGGCCTCCAGCTCCACGCTCACCGTGCGGATCACGATCGAGAACAGCGGGTCGTCCGAGAAGACCCGGGACGGGGGTTCCGAGGCGACCAGGGCGTAGGAGTCGGTGCGCTTGGTGACGAGGCTGCGGGCCGCCGAGTTGGGGATGTAGCCCAGCTCCTCGATCGCCCGCATCACCTGGGCGCGGATCTCCGGGGTGACCGTCGGCTGGCCGTTCACCACCCGGGACACCGTCGCCCGGGACACCCCGGCACGGGCCGCCACCGCCTCCAGTGTCGGTCGTCTCGTCCTGCTCACCGCACTCCGTTCCGCCGGATCACGTCTCGATACCACAGCGCGCTGTCCTTGGGCACCCGCCGCTGGGTCGCATAGTCCACGTACACGATGCCGAACCGGGGGTGGTAGCCCTCGGACCACTCGAAGTTGTCCAAGAGTGACCATACGAGATAACCGCGCAGGTCGGCTCCTTCCTTGATCGCGGCGTGCGCGGCGCGCAGGTGGCCGTCGAGGTAGGCGATGCGATCCCGGTCCGGCACCCGGTCGCCGCCCGCGCCGTCCGGCACCACCTCGTCGTCGAACGCGGCGCCGTTCTCGGTGATGAGCAGGCCGACGCCGGGGTACTCGCGGGAGAGCCGGACGAGCAGGGAGCTCAGCCCGGTGGGGTCGATCTCCCAGCCGAGCGCGGTGACCGGGCCGGTGGGCGGCTCGAAGGACACGCCCTCGGTGCCGGGGAAGGCCGGGTTCGCCGGCTCGCCCGGCCGGGCCGAGACCACGGTCGGGTTGTAGTAGTTGATGCCGAGCAGGTCGATCCGCCGGTTGATCAGCTCGAGGTCGCCGTCGCGGATGTGGCCGAGCCCGGCGTGCCGCTCCACCACCGCGAGCACGTCCTCCGGGTAGGCGCCGCGCAGCGCGGGGTCGAGGAACTGCCGGTTGAGCAGGCCGTCCACCAGCCGGGCCGCGGCCTTGTCCGGCTCGGCGGCGGCGTGCGGCGGGGTGCGCACCGGGGCGAGGTTGAGGGTGAGCGCGATCTCCTCGGCCCCCGCCTCGCGGAGCGCGGCCGCGCCGAGGCCGTGCCCGAGCAGCAGGTGGTGGGCCGCCCGGAACGCGTCGGCCGGGCTGGTCCGGCCCGGCGCGTACCGGCCCGAGGCGTACCCGAGGAACGCGGCCACCCACGGCTCGTTCAGCGTGGTCCAGGTCCGCACCCGGTCGCCGAGCCGGTCGTACACGGCCCGCGCGTAGTCGGCGAACCGGTACGCGGTGTCCCGCGCGGGCCAGCCGCCCGCGTCCTCCAGCGCCTGCGGCAGGTCCCAGTGGTAGAGCGTGACGTACGGGGTGATCCTGGCCCGCAGCAGCTCGTCGACGAGCCGGTCGTAGAAGTCGAGGCCGCGGGCGTTGACCGGGCCGCGGCCGTCCGGCTGCACCCGCGGCCAGGCGACCGAGAACCGGTAGGCCCGCAGGCCCAGCTCGCGCATGAGCGCCACGTCCTCGGCGTACCGGTGGTAGTGGTCGCAGGCGACGTCGCCGGTGTGCCCGTCCCGCACCTTGCCGGGCGTGTGCGAGAACGTGTCCCAGATCGACGGGCCCCGGCCGTCCTCGGCCGCCGCGCCCTCGATCTGGTAGGCGGCGGTGGCCGCCCCCCACACGAAGCCGTCCGGGAAAATCACGTCGTCCTGGTCCTGGCCGGCGACGCTCGGCGCCGCCGACCGCCCCCGAGTCTCGGTGTCGATGATCGTTCTCCTTCCGTGAACGGTGCCCTGCGCGGGCCGTGACGGTGGCCGGGTGCGGCGCCCGCCCGGCGCGGCGGGCGGCCCGGCGGTCATCCCTTGACGGCGCCCTGCATGATCCCGCCGATGATGTGGCGGCCGAGCAGCGCGAACACGAGCACGAGCGGCAGCGTGGCGACCGCGGTGCCCGCGAGGCCGAGGGTGAAGTCCTGCACGTATCCGGCGGCGAGCTGGGACAGCGCCACCTGGACGGTGGGGTTCTCCGGGGTGAGCACGACGAGCGGCCAGAAGTAGTCGTTCCAGGCCGTCATGAAGGTGAGCATTCCGAGCACGGCCGCGGCCGGCCGGGCGATCGGCAGCACCACCCGCCAGAACAGCGCCCAGGTGCTCGCGCCGTCCACCCACCCGGCCTCGATCAGCTCGGTGGGCAGCGCCCGGGACAGGTACTGGGTCATGAAGAACACGCCGAACGCGCTCACCAGCGAGGGCACGATCACCGCGTACAGCGTGCCGGTCCACTCCAGCTTGATCATCATCATGTAGAGCGGGATGATCCCGAGCTGGGTCGGCACCATCATCGTGGCGATGGTGAGCACGAGCAGCGCGTTGCGCCCGCGGAACCGCAGCTTGGCGAAGGCGAACCCGGCGAGCGTGGAGAACAGCATCACCGAGATCGTGATCGACCCGGCCACGATCACCGAGTTGATCAGCGCGAGCTGGAACGGCGCGGTGTCGAACACCCGGGCGACGTTGGCGAAGAAGTTGCCGCCGGGCAGCAGCGGCGGCGGGATCTGGGCGAGCGCCGAGTTGTCGTGCGAGGCGACCACCACGCTCCAGTAGATGGGGAACGCGGAGAAGAACGCCACCGCGATGAGCGTGAGGTAGGTGAGCGGCCGGGACGCGAACTCGCGCCAGGCGCCCCGCCGCGGCCGCCGGATCCGGGTCACCCCGGCGGTCGCCGGGCCGGGAATCAGTGCGTTCGTCATGAGTCGAGCGACCCCCGCATCCGCCGGACGATCAGGAAGTTCATCCCGACGACGAGCACGACCAGCAGGAACATCACCCAGGCCGCGGCCGAGGCGTAGCCGAACTCGAAGCTGCGGAAGCCCTGCTCGTACAGGTACAGGGCGAGGGTCTGGAACTGCCGGTCGGAGCCGCCGGTGGCCATGGCGCCCGCGCTCACCTGGGCGCCGAACAGCATCGGCTCGGCGATCACCTGCATCGAGCCGATCGTCGACACGATGACCGTGAAGATGATCGTCGGCCGGATCATCGGGATCGTGATGCTGCGGAGCTGCCGGAACGTGGAGGCGCCGTCGAGCGTGGCGGCCTCGTACAGCTCCCGCGGCACGGCCTGCATCGCGGCGAGGTAGATCAGCGCGTTGTAGCCGGTCCACCGCCACATGATCATCGTGGCGATCGCGGCGTGGCTGGTCGCGGTGCCCGCCTGCCAGTCGATGCGGCCGAACCCGAAGGCCTCGAGCACCATGTTGATCAGCCCGAACTCGCGGCCGAACAGCTGGCTGAAGATCACCACGACGGCGACGACGCTGGTGACGTTCGGCAGCAGCAGGGTGACCCGGAAGAAGGTCTGCGCCCGCAGCGGCCGGTTGAGCAGGTGGGCGAGCCACAGCGCGAACAGCAGCTGCGGCACCGCCGACAGCACGCCGATCGAGAGCGTGTTGAACGCCGCGTTCCAGAAGTAGCCGTCGGCGAGCAGCTCGGCGTAATTGTCGAGGCCGACGAAGGTCTGCTCGTCCGACAGCAGGTTCCAGTCGTACAGCGAGACCCACGCCGTGTACGCCAGCGGGAACAGGCCGAAGGCGAAGAACAGCAGGAAGAACGGCGAGATGTAGGCGTACGGGGTGATCTTGGTGTCGAACAGGTGCCGGCGGGAGCGCCGGTGGGCGGCCGGGGGCGACCCTGCCGCCCGTGGCCGGGCCTCCGCCTGTACGGGAGCGGACATCGGTTTCCTTTCCGGCTGCGCGGGCCCGCGTGGCGTGCGCCGGCGGGCCCGCGGACGGCGTCTGGCGGACGGCCGGGCCTACTTGATCTTCTCCACGTCCTTCAGCACCTGCTGCCAGGCCTCATCGGGGGTCTGCTTGCCCTGCTCGACCCGGGTGAGGCCGTTGCCGATGGCCGTGCGCACGTCGCCCTCCTTGGGGCCGAGGTGCTGCGGCTTGAGGTTGCGCGCCGCGTCGGAGAAGATCTTGCCGACCGGTGCGTTGTTGAAGAACTCCTTCTTAAAGTTCTGGATGTCCGGCTGGTCGTAGAGGGCCGGGATCGACGGGAAGTTGCCGGTGCTCTTGAACACCTTCGCCTGGTTCTCCGGCGAGGTGAGGAACATCACCAGCTCCGCGGCCTCCTTGTGGTGCTTGCCCTGCTTCGGCACGGTGAGGTGGCTGCCGCCGCTGTTGCCCGCGCCGCCGGGGATCGCGGCGATGTCCCACTTGCCGGCCGCGTTCTTCGCCTGGTCCTGGATGTAGGCGGTCATCCACGCCGGGCACACCACGGTCGCGAACGAGCCCTTGGCGAAGCCGGTGTTCCACTCGGGGGTGAACGCGCCGATCTTCGCCGACAGGCCGGCCTGGATCATCTCGACGCTCAGGTCCCAGGCCTGCTTCACGTGCGGGTTCGTGGCGACGACGATGTTGTCGTTCTCGTCGTACACGCCGACCGGCGCCTGGCCGATGATCGCGCGGAAGATCTCACCCGGGCCGTCGAAGAACTTCGCCCCGTCCGGCGCCTTCTCGGTGAACCGCTTGCCGACCTCGATGTACTTCTCCCAGGTGGGCCAGAGCTTCGACACCTCGTCGCGGTCGCTGGGCAGCCCGGCCTTCTCGAACAGGTCCCTGCGGTAGCACATGGCGAGGCCGCCCACGTCGGTGCCGAGGCCGACGATGGTGGACCCGTCCTTGCCCAGGCCCTGCTTCCACTTCCAGTCGAGGTAGTCCTTCTCGCGCTCGCCCGCGCCGTAGTCGCGCAGGTTGACGAACTTGTCCGGCTGCGCGGTGAACGAGCTGATGTAGCCGACCTCGATCGCCTCCACGTCGGCCGCGCCCGCGCCGGTGGCGAGGCGCGCGGCGAGGTTGGTGTGGTGGTCGGCGAAGGCGGCCTGGCGCTCCTCGATCTCGATGTTCGGGTGGGTCTTCTTGAACTCCTCGTACAGCGGCCCGAAGCCGAAGTCGCCGAACAGCCCGACGGTCAGCTTGATCTTCTCTCCGGAGGCCGCCGAGTCCTGCCCGCCGGAGCCGGATCCGCCGCCGCAGGCGGCGACCATGAGCATCGCGGCCGAGACGAGGGGGACCAGGAGCCGGGAACGCGATCTACCCATAGGGAACCCTCTCTGGGTGCCGTTGCAATCTTGATCATGAAGAGAGCGCTCTCTGATAAGGTTGTGTGGAACTTTCATGGCGGTCAAGGGTTGACTAGGTAACAATTGCCGTTACCTCACGGACGCCGAGCGTGTTTGAGAGCGCTCTCAGGTCGATACGGCACAGCCGGTCACTTGGTGGCGCGGCCCGGGCACGGACGCGCGGGAAGGTGATCGCAGCAGGCCGGGAGGTGGCCGGTGACCCGTATCGGATGGATCGGCGTCGGCAGGATGGGGGCCGCCCTGGTGGCGCGGCTGATCGCGGCCGGGCACGCGGTGACCGTGTACAACCGCACCCGGGCGAAGGCGGAGGCGGTGTCCGGGGCGACGGTCGCCGGCGCGATCGCCGACCTCGCCGGGTTCGACGTGGTGTTCACCTCGCTGCCGGACTCCCCGCGGTTCGCCGAGGTCGCCGGCGCGTTGCTCGACGCGGGCGGCTGCCGGGTGCTCGTCGACACCTCGACCGCGGCGCCGGACGCCTCGCAGCGGGTCCGGGAGCGGGCCGCGGCGGCGGGCACCGCGCTGCTCGCCGCCCCGGTGAGCGGCAACCCCGGTGCCGTGGCCGCGGGCGACGCCACCCTCGTGGTGTCGGGCCCGCGGGAGGCGTTCGACGAGGTCTGTGGCCTGCTCGGCGCGCTCGGCCGGGCGGTGACCTACGTGGGCGAGGGGGAGAGCGCCCGCGTCGCCAAGCTCTGCCACAACATCGTGCTCGGCGTGCTCACCCAGGCGCTCGCCGAGGTGACGGTGATGGCGGAGAAGGCCGGCATCCCCCGGTCGGCCTTCCTCGGATTCCGCAACGACTCGGTGCTCGGCTCCACCTTCACCCGGTACAAGACCCCGGCGCTGGTCGGGCTCGGCTTCACCCCCTCGTTCACCACCGAGCTGCTGCGCAAGGACTTCGACCTGGGCCTCGCCGCCGCGCGCGCCCTGGCGGCGCCGGTCCCGCTCGCCGCGCTCACCCACCGGCTCATCCAGGCCGCCGTGGCGACCGGCCACGGCGAGGAGGACTTCGCCGCCCTGCTCGTCGAGCAGGCCCGCGCGGCCGGGCTCGACCGCAAGCCGGAGGGCCGAGCCGTACGGCCGGGCCGCGTTCGCGGCCGTGGTGCGCGGGCGGCCGGGTCCGGCGGCGGGCTCGAACGCCGGACCCGGCCTCGCCGTGGTCGCCGTGTGCCGGGGCGGCCGGGCCGTGCCGGGCGGGCGCCGGGCATATGTCGGCCCCCGGTCCGCGGGATGCGGAGCCGGGGGCCGGTGTCCACCGCAGGCTGTGACCGTGGACGGGTGACCACGGGCCCGAGAGCTCCCTCGGCGGTGAGCCCTCAGGCCGTGGTCGTCGCCGAGGGCGTGGCCTCCGGCGACGGTGGTGAGGAGTGAGGCCGGTCTTCGTCGCGGCCGAACCAGCGGGGGCCTCCGCCGTGCCGGTGATGCCGGAAGCCCCTGCTCGGCCGCAGGTCCTTGTCGAGGATCGCGCGCGCCGTCGCGGTGCCGCCCTGCACCTCGGCCGTCACCGCGACCTGGTGTCCCACCTGGATCGCGCCGATCCCCTGGTCGCTGTTGATCCGGGTCTCCGATGTGACCGCGTACTCCCGGGTGTAGCCGTCCTCGCTGCGGACCGTCACCGAGTCCTGATCGACCGCGGTCACCTCGCCGACCTGGACGGCGACCGTCCGCCACTGGCCCTCCTGGTCACCGGGTACCACGAACTCGCCGTGGAGGGTGCCGCCGAAGGGCCGGAACCACCGCGAGCCCCAGCCGCCGTGCCGGCGGTACCGCCAGTCCCGGTCCGGTCCGGCCGACCGGCTCTCGCTGGGAGCCGGGGCCGGGCTCTGGCTCGGGGCGGGAGCCTGGGTCTCGCTCGGCGCCGGGGCGGTCGACGCGGTGGCCGTGGGGGTCGGCGTCTCCGGGCCCGGCGTGTCGATCGTGGTCGCAGCCGCCACGCCCGCCCCCGCGGTGACCGTGAGCGCGGCGACGGCGGTGAAGAGGACGGGCCTCGGGATGCGGCGCCGCCGCCGGGGAGGTCCGCTCTCGAGGATCTCCGTCGTGCTGAACTCGTCGTGGCCGGGACTCATCACTTCTTCCTTCGCACCAGCAGGATGAGTCCAGGATGCGCCCCGGCACCTAAGAGCGCCGTAAGGTCATTTGTCCCGTTTGCCCAGATAGGCGGCTATTGTCCCTGCGGGGCCGTGGCCCGCGCCGCTCGCCCGCCCCGGCCCGGCCGTACCCGGCGCCGCGGCGCTCAGCCGTGCTGCGGCGTCCGCGCCTGCTGCGCGAGCTCCCGCACGAGCTTGATGAGATCCTCCGGATCGAACGGCTTGGTCATGTACGCGTCGACCCCGAGGGAGAGCCCGCGCTGTTTGTCGGCCTCCTGCGCCCGCGCGGTGAGCAGGATCACCTTGATGTGCCGCGTCCGCTCGTCGTCCCGCAGCCGGGTGGCCGTGACCCACCCGTCGAGCCGCGGCATCATCACATCGAGGGTGATCACATCCGGCCGGACCTCCAGCACCCGGTCCAGACAGTCCTGTCCGTCACAGGCGGTCTCCACCTCGAACCCCTCCAGGGTGAGGTTGACCGCGATCAGCTGCCGGATGACCTCGTCGTCATCCACCACCAGCACACGCCCAGGAGAATCACTCACGGCCGCGAGGCTAGACCAAACCCCCTCCCGTCGCCCACTCTCCGCCCGAACCGTGTCCGGTCGTTGATCTGTCACCCGGCCGATGTCCCAACCACCCCTCGTCTACTGATACTCTTGAACCCGCACGCGCCCCCTTAGCTCAGGGGATAGAGCACCGGCCTCCGGAGCCGGGTGCGCAGGTTCGAATCCTGCAGGGGGCACCAGACCATGACCAGTGCGATCTACGCGCTGACCAGGTCAGACGACGTCTGAACGGGCGGGTCTCCAGTCTCATGGAGTCCCGCCCGTTTTCGTCGGTGCTCGCCGGTTGTGGGCCGGTCCGGGCCGACCGCGGGCCACGATCAGGCCGGCCTGCAGCCTCTCCTTGGGCGGTCGTTCCGCTCCCGATGGTCGTCCGGTCACGTGGCGTGGCGCTTCAGCGGACCTCGACGCCGTTGCCCGCACGAGCCGCCGGGCACCCCGAGCCGCGTCCGCGGAAGTGGTACGCGTCCGACCGGGTGACAGGCGCGCCGCCGGATATGGGGACGGCCACCGGCCGCTTGCCACCGAGGCCGGGCGCGGATGGGGGCTGGGCCATCACGGTCGGAAGACGCGACGGCGCCGCCGGTGCCGGGCCGTACGCGGGCGTGGGGTGCGGACATCACCGGAGACGGAGTGCGCCTGGACCGTCAGCGCGCGAGACGCGACCAGATCTTCCGGGGCGGTGACGGTGATGTCGCCCGAGACGGACGATGCGATCAGATGTCCGCTCTCCGTCGCGGCGACCGTGATGTCACCGGACACGGTGGTCAGTTGAGCCGATCCACCGAAGTCGTCGATGTCGAGGTCGCCGGAGGTGGACGACACCACCGCGGCCTCGGTACGGCCCAGCCAGACGTCACCGGATACCGTCCGCACCATGACGCGATCGGCGACCTCGGCGCTGACGTCGCCCGATGTGGTCGAGGCGGTGAGCTTTCCGCACGCCTCCGCTTCCAGGTCACCGGAGTCGGAGGCGAAGTCGATCCATTCCAGCTCGCCCGCCGTGACGACCTCGCCGGACTCGGTGTCCACCCGCAGGGCCGAACCGGGCGGGAGCCGTACCTCGGCGTACACCCCGGACCCGATCGCCCCGGTGACGGCGTCGTCGGCGGCCGCACCGGAGATGCGGACGGTGCCGCCGGAGATGACGATGACGGAGGTCACGGTGCACGTGCCGGCCTCGTCGTCGTCCGGGGTGGGGACGTGAACCGTCATGACCCGCGTGTTGATGCTCATCGCGGCGGCGTCGACGGCCTGGGCCGCGGGGCTGCCGGCGGGGGCGCCGGTGGCCAGGGTGATCTCGGCGCGGTCGATGCCGGTGACGGTGACGTTGATCAGTCCGGACGGCATGGTCAGGTCCAGGACGACCGGGCCGGTGATCGGGGCGGTCAGCGTCCGCGTGGTAGGGGGTCTGGCGGCGTAGGTCATCAGGAGGCCACCCCCGCCCGGATGGCGGCCGCGGCCCCAGCGGCGACCGCGGCGATCTCGTCGCGGGTACGGCATGCCCACGTCTCGGCCGGCGGGCGCACGCGCGGGGCGCAGGCGCCGCAGCACGCACGGGCCGGGAACCCCGTGCGGATCTCGCGGGCGACGGCCTGGCGGGCGGTGCCTTGCTCGGGGCTGGGGACACGACGACGGCGGCCGATGCGCGGCTCAGGGTCATGGGTGCGCCCGACGGCCGGCATCGTCGCGGTGTGGCAGGCCGCGCGCCGCTGCCCGGGGGACGGCACCGCCGGATGCGGCCGCAGGCTCGTGGCGGAGACGGGCAAGAAGGTGTTCGCCATGATGAGAGTCATTCCTTGCCTGTTTCCGGGCGAATCCTTGACCGGCCGGAACGGCGCGAGGAGCGCCGGTGCGGTGCTCATGGCGGACGCACCGCCCGGGCACGAGTCCCGTCCGGGTGCGGAACCCCGTCGCCGCAGCCCTTCGCGTCAGCCGAGCGAGACCGTTGAGCGGGTCGGCGATACGCGTGTCGGTTCGCTCGACATGTGCTGACTTCGTTCTGCGCTGGTTTAGTGCCGTTGGAAAGCAGATAAGCCGGCCCAGGATCGGCTGGGCCGGCTTTCGCGTGGCTCCGCGGGTACGCCGGACGGTGTCACGCGGCGTGGTTCAGATGCCCGGCGAGGTGGTCGATGACCTCGCGGGCGTCGGGCTCGATGCCGTTGATGAAGGTGGACCGGCGGCGGCGCAGGACGGGCAGGCCCAGGGCGTACAGGCCGGGGCTGTCGACGACCACGCCGCCGTCGTGGCGGAGGTGGCCCTTGTCGTCGACGACCGGCACGTGGAGCCAGGAGTAGTCGGGGCGGAAGCCCGTGGCCCACAGCACGGTGCGGATCTCGCCGCTGCGCAGGTCGATGCGCAGCCGGGCGGACGACGGCACCCGGGTGGGCTCGAAGCGCTCCGGCGGGCCGACCTCGTCGTCGCGGCCGTTCTCGCGCGCCCACTCGTCGAAGGTGGAGAGCAGGCGGTTCATCTTGAGGTCGGCGAGCGTGAACATGTTGCGCAGCCCGCCGGAGAACAGCGCGACGCCGTCGCGCACCGCGGCCCAGCGCCCCACCAGCTCGACCCCCATGGCGGTGAGCGCGTTGAGGTCGAGCGTCATCCGCTCGGGGGTGCCGACGAGCTGCGGGGAGGGCAGCCGCCGGGCGCGGGTGAGGTCCTCGATCTCGTCGTACCGCTGGTCCCATACGCCCGAGTGGTCCATCCACCACAGCACGTCGCGGCCGCGGTAGACGCGGGGCATGCGCACGTGCTCGCCGACCGAGAGGATCACCTGGCGGCCGGACCGCTGCAGCTCGGCGGCGAGCTGCACCCCGGTGGCCGACGCGCCGACCACGAGCACGCCGCCCTCGGGGAGCGCGTCGGGCCCGCGGTAGTCGAACGGCGTGATCTGGACGATCTCCGGCGGCACGCCCTCGCTCAGCCCGGGCACGTTCGGGCGGTTGCAGGCGCCGCTCGCCAGCACCACCGTGCGGGCGCGGAACTCGCCGTCGCTCGTGGCCAGGTGGTAGCCGTCGTCGGCGCGCCGTACCGAGGTGACGTTCACGCCGGTGCGGACCGGGGCGCGGGTGAACGCGGCGTAGCCCTCGATGAACTTGATCACCTCGGGCATGGACATGTAGCCGTCCGGGTCCGGGCCGTCGTAGTGGTAGCCCGGCAGGCGGCTCTGCCAGTTCGGGGTGAGGAGACGGAGGGAGTCCCAGCGCTCCCTCCGCCAGGAGTTCGCCACCTCACCGCGCTCGAGCACGACGTGGTCGATCGACCGTTCGCTGAGGAAGTGGCTCGCCGCGAGGCCGGCGTGGCCGGCCCCGATGACGACCGTGGTGACTCGCTCGATGATGGCTCGACCTCTCAGGCGACTTCGACGGTGACGTCCGTCGGGTTGGTGAGGGCGTCGAACACGGCCGAACGCTTCTGCGACTGGGCCACCAGGGCCTCGATCTCCTCGCGGGAGGCGTCGGCGTCGATGTGGAAGGTGACCTTGATGTCGTTGTAGCCGTTCCGGACGTCGGGGTCGGCACCGAGGATACCCCGGATGTCGTGGCGGCCCTCGACGGTGGCCTCCACCGAGCGGAGCTGGATGCCGCGGTTCTGCGCGACGGAGGCGATGCCGGCGGTCAGGCAGCTCGCCAGGCCGACGAGCAGGTACTCGATCGGGGTGATGCCGTTGTCCTCGGCCCCGAAGACGTCGGGGTGGTCGGCCTTGAACACCGACTCGTCCTTGTGCTCCCGGTCCTCACCGAGGCCGTAGAACTCCTTCACGGTGATCGTGGTGTTGACGCCGCGCTCCCACTTGGACTTCGCCTTCCAGACGAACTGGGCGGCCTCCGGCTGCTTCTTCAGGGCCTCGCGGGCGTCGAGCAGGTGCTTGACGTTCACGCCGTTGTCGACCGTGGTCGTCATGAGATCCGTCCTTTGCCTAAATCCCAGGTTTGCCGCTAGGTATTTGACCATATACGGAAGGCGGCGGCTAGCATGGCCCCATGTCACACTCAGTACCGACGGTCGCACCCGGCAGTGTCGGCGTGGTGGAGACCCGGTACCTCGACCTGCCGGAGCCGATCCCCCTCGACTGCGGCCGCGAGCTGTACCCCGTGCGCGTCGCCTACGAGACCTACGGCACCCTGTCGCCGCTGCGCGACAACGTGATCCTGGTGTGCCACGCGCTCAGCGGTGACGCCCACGCCGCCGGCATCGCCAAGACGCCGCCCGAGGCGGGCACCCGTGACGGGTTCGGCGCCGAGGAACGGGACGGCGCGCGCAACAAGGGGCTCGGCTGGTGGGACGGGATGATCGGCCCCGGCAAGGCCTTCGACACCGACCGCTACTTCGTCGTCTGCACCAACCTGCTCGGCGGCTGCCGCGGCACGACCGGGCCGTCGTCGATCAACCCGGAGACCGGCGAGCCGTACGGGCCGGACTTCCCCGTGATCACGGTCGGGGACATGGTGCGGACGCAGCGGGCGTTCCTGAGGGCCCTGGGCATCGAACGGCTCGCCGCGGTCGCCGGGGGCTCGCTCGGCGGCATGCAGGCCCTGGAGTGGGCGGTCGCCTACCCCGACGAGGTCGACTCGATCGTGGTGATCGCCAGCACGCACGCGCTCCACCCGCAGGGGGTGGCGTGGAACGCGATCGCGCGTGAGGCGATCATGCGGGATCCGGCCTGGCAGGGCGGCCGCTACTACGGCACGGGCCGGGCGCCCGACGCGGGCATGGGCGTGGCCCGGATGGTGGGCCACATCACCTACCTGTCCGCGGTCGCGCTGGAGGGCAAGTTCGGCCGCCGCCTGCAGTTCTCCGACGACATCCGCTACACGCTCACCGAGCCGGAGTTCCAGGTGGAGAACTACCTGCGCCACCAGGCCGGCTCGTTCGTCAAGCGCTTCGACGCCAACACCTACCTGTACCTGTCGCGCGCGCTGACCTACTTCGACCTGGCGCGGCAGCACGGCGGCGGGTCGCTGGAGCGGGCCCTGGAGCGGGTCCGCGCGCGGACCCTGCTCATCGCCTTCAGCTCCGACTGGCTGTACCCTCCCTCCGCGTCCGAGGAAATCGAGCGGGCGCTGCGTGCCCTCGGCAAGCCGGTCGAACTCCATGTGATCGACGCGCCGTACGGTCACGACTGCTTCCTGCTCGAGGAAGCGCGACAGACGCCCATCATCCGGCGGTTCCTGGCCGAGGCCGGGGCCGAGTGACGTCGAGGAAGAGGACTTGTGACCGACCGGATCCCCCGTACAGAGGAGGCGCGGGAGTTCGGGTTCGAGACCCGGCAGGTGCACGCCGGGCAGCGGCCCGACCCGAACACCGGCGCCCGCGCCGTACCGATCTTCCAGACCACGAGCTACGTCTTCGAGGACCCGGAGTCCGCGGCGGCCTACTTCAACCTGCAGGAGTACGGCAACACCTACTCCCGGATCATGAACCCGACCGTCGCGGTGTTCGAGGAGCGGGTGGCGAACCTCGAGGGCGGCTGCGGCGCGGTCGCGTTCGCCAGCGGCATCGCCGCGCAGGCGGCGGTGTTCTTCACGCTGCTGCGGCCGGGTGACCACGTGGTCGCGTCATCCGCGCTCTACGGCGGTACGGTGAACCAGCTCAAGCACCTGCTCGGCAAGATGAGCGTGGAGCTGACCTGGGTCGACCCCGACGACCCGGAGGCGTGGCGCAAGGCGGCGCGGCCGAACACCAAGGCGTTCTACGGCGAGACGATCGGCAACCCCGCCGGGAACGTGCTCGACATCGAGACCGTCGCGGCGATCGCGCACGAGCACGGGGCGCCGCTGATCGTGGACAACACGTTCGCCACGCCGTACCTGTGCCGCCCGATCGAGTGGGGTGCGGACATCGTGATCCACTCGGCGACCAAGTTCATCGGCGGCCACGGCACCACCCTCGGCGGCGTCGTGGTCGACTCGGGCACGTTCGACTGGTCGAACGGGCGGTACCCGGTGATCGCGGACCCCTCGCCCGCCTACCACGGGCTGAAGTTCCACGAGACGTTCGGCATGTACGGCTTTTTGATGAAGCTGCGTGCCGAGACCCTGCGCGACATGGGCGCCGCGCTGTCCCCGTTCAACGCGTTCCTGCTGCTGCAGGGCCTGGAGACGCTGTCGCTGCGCATGGAGCGGCACGTGCAGAACGCGCTCGCGGTGGCGAAGTACCTGCAGGAGCACGAGCTGGCGTCGAACGTCAGCTACCCGGGCCTGCCGGAGAGCAAGTACCGCCCGCTGGTGGAGAAGTACCTGCCGCGCGGCGCCGGGGCGGTGTTCTCGTTCGACTGCGCGGGCGGCCGCAAGGGCGGGCAGAGCTTCATCTCCGGCCTGACCCTCTGGTCGCACCTGGCGAACGTGGGCGACGCCAAGAGCCTCGTCATCCACCCGGCGAGCACCACCCACCGGCAGCTCAGCGACGAGGAGCTGCGCGCGGCCGGGGTCGGGCCGGGGTCGGTGCGGCTCTCGGTCGGCATCGAGTCCGTCGACGACCTCATCTGGGATCTGGAGCAGGGGTTCGCCCGCGTCCGCGCGGTGCTCGAGGAGGAGAAGAAGGCGGGGGCGGCATGACCGATCTCGCGCGCTACCAGGACCCGCTCACCATCCAGCGCGTCCTCCACACCGCGAGGACGATCGCGATCGTGGGGCTGTCCGCCAACGAGCTGCGGGCGAGCAACTTCGTCGGCTACTACCTCAAGCGGCACGGCTACCGGGTGATCCCGGTCAACCCGCGGGAGACCGAGATCCTGGGGGAGACCAGCTACCCGAGCCTGCTCGAGGTGCCCGAGCCGGTGGACGTGGTGAACGTGTTCCGTGCCCCGGACGCGCTGCCCGGCATCGCCCGCGAGGCGGTGCGGATCGGCGCCAAGGCGCTGTGGGGCCAGTTCGGCGTGGTGAACGAGGAGGCGGCGCGGATCGCCGAGGAGGGCGGCGTCACCGTGATCATGGACCGGTGCATCAAGGTCGAGCACGCCCGCTATGTCGGCCGGATGCACTGGCTCGGCTTCAACACCCAGCGCATCACCTCGGTCCGCGGCGGCCTCCAGTAGCCGTCGGCGCGGCCGCCCGCCCGGGCCGTGCGGTCCGGGCGGCGGCGTCCGGCGGCGGGCCGGTACGGCGGGCGGCGGCTCAGCCGAGGACGAGCGGGAGCCGCGCGGCCAGTGCGCCCAGCGCGGCGCGCTCCGTCTCGGTCATGGGGCGCCGCCCGGTGCCGACGAGCAGGGCGTCCGCGTCGGAGAAGGACGCGGGGAACGCGGCGCCCGCGATCGTCTCCAGCAGCGCGCGGGACTCGGCGAGCCCGTCGGCGGGCGGCGGGGGCGCGTCCGGCAGGTGCGCGATCAGGTCGAGGTGGTGCAGGGTCCACTCCATGACGTACGCCGACAGGTAGTCGCGCACGGTGAGCACCTGGTCGCGGGTGCCGACCCGCAGCTCCGGGTCGGCGAGCTCGGCGGCGCGGCCCGCGGCGGAGCCGACGTCGTCGAGGTGGAACTTGAGCAGCCGGGGCTCCTGGTAGGCGGCGGCGAGCCGTACGGTCAGCGCGTCGAGCGGGTCGTCGCCGGTCGGCGGCGTCGCGGAGACCTCCCAGTAGGTGACCGCGTCGCGGGTCGGCTCCGCGTCGACCGGGGTGGCGAGGGTGATCAGGACGTCCTGGGCGTCGATGATCAGGTGGCACACGAGGTCGCGGACGAGCCACCCGGCACAGCCGGACGGCCGCGCGAACGCCTCGTCCGGCAGCTCCGCGACGGCCGCGCGCAGCGCCGCCCACGAGCGGGAGAAGAGCAGCACTCCGGCAGGCTAGTACGGCGGCGAACGAATTTACCTCCACTGGGCCGCGAGGGCGTGCCGGCGCGGCGGCCCGGCCGGTACGGCATACCGGAACGGACCGCGCATCACGGACCCATGGCCTAAGATCATCCGTATCGTCACTCGGATCACTGCCGCCGTCGGCCGCTACCGCTTCGGGTGGGCGGCCGTCGTCGCCGTCGCGTTGTACCTGGTCGCCGTGGCCGCCGCCGCGGCGCACGCCGCCGTGTCCGGGGAGTTGTCGCCGCTGGCGTGGCTCACGGGCACGGCGGTGTGGGGGCCCCCTTCCGGCCGACCTGGCTGGTGCCGGCGCTCGCCGGGGCCGGCCTGGTCAACGGGTGGCTGTTGTGGATGGTGCTGCGCGGTCCCGTGCGGCCCCGCGCCGAGACCCTGCCGCCCGGGGTGGCCTGGGCACGGCGCCTGCTATACGCGAACGTGCTCGTCGAGCTGCTGCTGTGGCGGCTGCTCGGCAGGGGCGCCGCGGTCCCGGTGGACGTCGTCACGGTCCTGGTGGGGACCGTCACCCTGGTCCAGCTGGTGCGGGTCGTCTCGGGGGTCTCGCGGACGTTCAAGCTGGCCGCGGTGGGGCTCGCGCTGATCGGCGCGCTGAGCTACCTGGCGGTCGGCGGTTCCCGCGCCGCCGGCCTGGGACTTCTCGGGCTCGTGGCGGGCCTGGCGGCCCTCGCCTCGGTGCTGATGATCCTTCTCGCCCAGCGCCGCGACGGCCGGTGGAGCGACGCCACGATCGGTTTCGGCAGGATCGCCGCCATCGCCCCGCTGCTGTTGCCGCTGCTGTCGGTCGCCCTGTTCGCCAGGTTCGCGGTGGGCGTGATGGCGCTGGAGGCCGCGCTGAGCATGTTCTCCCCGGTGTGGCTGGCGCGCACGGCGCACGAGCTCGCCGCTCCGGCCGGCCGGACGGCGGAGAAGGACGCCGAGGAGGTCGCCGAGGAGAACGGCGGGCGCGCCGGGTGAGGACGCCTTCCGGCGCGAGGCGGGCCGGCTCCGTCGTCCCGCGAAGCGCGGCCGAGCCGCGCGCCCGGCCCGGCCGTACCCGGGCCCCGGGTGGGCCCCGGCGAGGCCGCGCCCGCCGGGGCCGGGGTGCGCGGTGACGGGCCGCTCAGGCGGCGCCCGCGGCGGGGGTGAAGTGCGCGGCGTCGTCGCCCTCGATGAGGTAGCTCGTCCTGCCGTCCACGCCGACCGGGACGTCACCGGCGACGGTCACCCGGTGGAGTTTGCGCGGCAGGTCGTCGTAGTCGTCCGGGGCGTAGTGCTGGGTGATCCGGTTGTCGAAGACCAGCAGGTCGCCCGGGGACCAGATCCACCGGAACACGTTCTCCGGCCGCACGACGTACGACTGGAAGATCTGCAGGATGGCCTGGCTCTCGCGGAGGTTCAGGCCGACGATGCTCTGGGCGAACCCGTTGACGAACAGGCCGCGCTCCCCGCTCTCGGGATGCACCCGGACCACCGGGTGCGCGGTCTTCCACACCCGAGAGGTGAAGACCTTGCGGTACGCCTCACCTTTCTCGTTGCGGGCCGGCCGGATGTAGTCGTTGTCGTTGGTGTGCACGGCCCACAGCCGGTCGGCGAAGTCGCGCAGCTCCTGCGGCAGGTCCCGGTACGCCGTGGCGGTGTTGGCGACCAGCGTGTGCCCGCCGTACGGGGGGAGGACGAGCGCGCGCAGCGTGGTGACGCTCGGCGGGGTGCGGATGAAGGTGACGTCGGTGTGCCAGTGGTTGGAGCGGATGCCCTGCTCCGCGTCGACGGCGAGCACCTCCGGGCGGCCGGTCACCGACGGCACCGTCGGGTGCGCGCCGGTGAGCGGGCCGAACCGGGCGGCGAAGGCGATCTGGTCCTCATCGGTCAGCTCCTGGCCGCGGAAGCCGAGCACCTTGTGCTCGAGCAGCGCGGACCTGATCTCGGCGAAGGCGGCGTCGGACAGGTCGCGCACATCGACGCCGACGACCTCGGCCCCGATCCGCCCGCCGATCTTCCGGATGTCGAGCCGGGAAGCACCGGACATGCTGCGTTCCTCCTCGCGACAGATAACCTGTATTTCCTACCGTATAAAACGGAAATATGCGCGAGAAGGCCCGGTCCGTGGCCGGTGTGGGACGGCGAGCGCGGACGGGGCCACCGAGCCGGCCGCGGCGGCCGGTGCGGCGCGCCGGTCGGTGATCGCTGCGCTGGTGGATCGATCCCGTTATGTTGGTGATCAACCGTTTTTTGGGCCGCCCCGAAAGTTGGACGAGATGAACAAGGAAAGTGCGCCGCCCGGCATCGATCCCACCGTTCCGAGCGCGGCACGGATCTACGACTACCTGCTGGGCGGTAAGGACAACTTCGCCGCGGACCGGGCCGCGGCGGAGAAGCTGCTCCAGCTCGCGCCGAACGTGAAGGAGGGGGTGCGGGAGAACCGGCGCTTCCTCAAGCGCGCGGTCCGGTTCATGGCGGAGCGGGGCATCCGCCAGTTCCTCGACATCGGCGCCGGTCTGCCCACCCAGGAGAACACGCACCAGGTGGCGCTCGCGGCCGCCCCGGAGTCCCGCATCGTCTACGTCGACAACGACCCCATCGTGCTCGTGCACGGCCGGGCCCTGCTCGCCGACAACCCGCAGACGATCGTGGTCGACGGCGATCTGCGCGAGCCGGCGACGATCCTCGACAACCCGGAGGTCACCGGGCACCTCGACTTTTCCCAGCCGATAGGCGTGCTGCTGCTGGCGATCCTGCACTTCGTCCCCGATCAGGAGCAGGCCGAGCGCGTCTGCGCCGCCGTGCGTGACCGGCTCGCGCCCGGCTCGGCGCTCGCGATCACCCACCTGACCAGCGGCGACCTCGACAAGCAGAAGGTGGACGAGGGGCGCGCCGTCTACCAGGGCACCGAGGCCGGGATGCCGACCCCGCGCACCCGCGAGCAGGTGCTGCGCTTCTTCGACGGCTTCGAGCTCGTGCCGCCGGGCGTGGTCGCCACCCGGGAGTGGCTCGAGGAGGAGCCCCTCGCGCTGCCGCCGCTCCCCGGCGTGGACGGCTTCGCGGGCATCGGCGTGCTCCCCGGCTCCTGACCGCCCGCGGACGCGATCGTCTCGGCCGCCCGCCGTACCGCGCGATCCGGGCGAGCGGTACGGCGGGGCCGTGCCGTCGCCGCGCACGCGCCGAGGGCCGCGACCGGTCCGGGAACCGGCGGAGACACCGGACCGGAGCCGCCCGTGCGGGTGGCGGCGGCCGCGAGGAGGCGTGGCGGGAGCGGCGATCGCGCCGGGGCCGCGAACGCCCGCCCGAGCGGGCGGTTCCCGCTGTAGCATGCGCACCGAAGCGTGTCCCGGAAGTGATCGGCGTCAGGCCCACCCGACGGGAAGGCGGGCAGGCAGTGATACCACGCATCTCCGGTGACGATCTGGTCGGCGAGGCACGCAAATACGCGCGCAAGCGCGACTGGCAGTCGTGTGGTGGCTGATCCTCTCCCAGCCGCTCCCGCGGGCCGCTCGCGCGGCGGCCTATCTGAAACGCCGCAAGTGGTATCCCCGGTCGGAGGCCGACGCCCGCGTGGCCGACATCCTCACCGGCATCGACGGCAAGGACGCGATGCGGGTCGGCGACCAGATCTTCGACCGCACCGCCCGGATCCTCCCCAGCATGCTGACCGCCATCGACCCAGTGGGCTTCGCCGTACGGCACCCGGTGGCGGCGCTCTCGCTGCACCGCCGCGACCCGCATACCTCGACGATCGTCACCGTGGACCGGACGGGCGTGCGGGAGACCCTGTACGAGGGGCCGGCGGTGCACTGGTCGCTGTGCGCGCTCGACGCCGAGACGGTGATCGCACGGCGGGAGTTCGAGAACGGGGGCTACCGCGGCGACACGGAGATCGTCCAGTACACGCCCGGCGGTGAATCGGTGCTGGCGAACGGGTTCGGGCTGCTCGACGCGGTGGTGGACGCGACCGCGACCGGTTTCGTGATCGGCACGAAGCTCGCCGGGGTCGCGATCGCCGTCGCCGATGGCGAGCAGGTGGCGCTCGACCTGCGGGAACACGGGCTGCGGCGCGCGGACCAGTTCGCCGTCGACGCCACCGGGAACCGGATCGCCTTCGTGGACGGCAACCGGATGCTCATCACCGACAGCAGGTTGCAGCCGCAGCACGAGATCGCGGTGCAGGCCCTGCCCCACGGCGAGTTCTCCGCGATCACGTTCACCGAGGATTCCATCGTCACCTCCGGCCGCGACAGGGGCCTGTACCGCTGGCAGATCATCGGCGACCGCATCCGCGGCCTGCATTCGGAGATGGGCTCCCGCCCGGCGCGCCAGTACTTCCGGCTCCTCCCGGTGCCCCAGTGGAACCTGCTCGTGGCCGAGGGCGGCAACGCCAACTTCCACTACGACATCGCCACCCTCGAGAGCGCCCCGGCGCCCGCCTTCCTGTGCCCGGCGGGACCGCACGACGACAAGGACCTTTCGGCCGTGCACGCGATCGGGACGTTCGAGGCCTCGGCGCACGGCCGGCTGGCGGTGTACGTGGGCGGCCTCGCCACCTTCACCTACCGGTCGGTCACCCACTTCTACTCGACGATCGTGCAGGACCTGGAGCACCCGCTCAACATCCTCGCCAAGCCGCTCCGCGCCCTCGACGCCGCCGACGCCGACCGCGTGCGCACGTACCTGAAGCCGTCGCCCGGAGGGGAGGACGTCTATCCCCTCACCGCCACCGAACGGGCCATGCTGGAGGCGGCGGTCGAGGTGTGCGCGTGGGCGCCGCGGCTGCAGGGCGCCTGACCGCGGCCCGAGGCGGTACGGCGAGCGGGAGCCGGCGATCGAGACGTTCCTCCGGCGCCGGACGGGTTTGCCGCGCCGTCCGGCGGTAACGGACCGCACCGGCGGCCGGACCGCGATCGAGGGACGAACGGCCGCCCAGGAGGGGTCTTCCGCCACTGGGTGGCGCGGGCTCGCCCGAGGGAGGGTGAAACCGCCCCTCGTAACAGCCCAGCGGAACCGGAGGAGGACGCATGAAGGCGATGGTGTACCAGGGGCCGGGCAAGCGGTCCTGGCAGGACGTCCCCGACCCGGAGATCGTCGACGACACCGACGCGATCGTCGAGGTGCGGGCGGTGACGATCTGCGGCACCGACCTGCACATCCTCAAGGGGGACGTGCCGGCGGTCGAGCCGGGCCGGATCCTGGGCCACGAGGCGGTGGGCACCGTCGTGCGCACCGGCGGCGCGGTACGCACGATCGCGGAGGGGGACCGCGTGCTGGTCTCCTGCGTGACCGCGTGCGGCCGGTGCCGGTACTGCCGGATCGGCATGTTCGGCCAGTGCCTCGGCGGTGGCGGATGGATCCTGGGCCACCGGATCGACGGGACCCAGGCCGAGTACCTGCGCGTGCCGTTCGCCGACACCTCCACCTACAAGATCCCGGAGGGGGTCGCCGACGAGGCCGCGCTCATGCTCGCCGACATCCTGCCCACCTCCTACGAGGTCGGCGTGCTCAACGGCAAGGTGGGCCCCGGGGACACCGTGGTGGTGGTGGGCGCCGGGCCGATCGGGCTCTCCGCGATCCTCACCGCGCGGCTGTTCACCCCGAGCCACATCGTCGCGGTCGACCTGGCCGCGCCCCGGCTGGAGGCCGCCAAGCGGTTCGGCGCCGACGTGGTGGTCGGCCCGGGTGACGACGCCGCCAAGGTGGTCGCCGACCTCACCGGCGGGCTCGGCGCGGACACCGCGATCGAGGCGGTCGGCGTCCCGGAGACCTTCGAGCTGTGCACCCGCCTGGTACGGCCCGGCGGCCGCGTGGCGAACGTCGGCGTGCACGGCAAGCCCGCCACGCTGCACCTCGAGGACCTGTGGATCAAGAACGTCACGATCACCACGGGCCTGGTGGACACCTACTCCACCCCGACGCTGCTCGACATGATCGCGGCGGGCCGGCTCGACCCCTCCCCGTTCATCACGCACCGCTTCGCGCTCGCGGAGATGGAGGCCGCGTACGAGACGTTCGCCAACGCCCAGGACACCGGGGCGCTGAAGGTGGTCCTCACCAAGTAGGCCGCGATCAGGGGTCGCCCGGTTACGGCACGGCCGCCTTGGCAGGCCCCCGCCGTACCGGCACCGGTGAGTGACGCCCGTTCCGGTGGGGTGACACCTCGCCTCCGCACGAGCCGGGCACTCGCCGTGCGGGGGATTCGGGGGTGAGCGGCCCGATCTCCAGAGTGCGGGCCGTTCCGCGCGGAATCGATGCCGGGCGGGACGACCGTTGGGCCGAACCGTCGTGCCGTCCGCCCGGCCCGGGAGCGTTCACGTCCACCGCGATCACGAGGCCTCGCCGTCCGGGGGACAGAGGCAGGGGCGTCAGCATATGTTGACGGCACAGGATCGTCAGCATATGCTGACGCCATGTCCGTGAACGCCGATCTCGAACAGGCGCTGCACGGGGAGGATCTCGACGCCGGGCTGCGCGCGGTCGCGAGGCTGCGCCGGCTGGTGGAGCGGCTGGAGGCCGAGCGCGTCGCGGCGGCGCGCCGGGCGGGCTGGTCCTGGCGGGACATCGCGCTCCGGCTCGGGGTCACCAAGCAGACCGTGCACCGCAAGTACCACCGTCTCCTGGAGGGCTAGATGTTCCGCGGCGACGATCCCGAGCTGAGCCGGACGATCGGGCGGGCGTGGGCGACCGCCCGCGATCTCGGGCATCCCCGGGTGGGCACCGAGCACCTGCTGCTCGCGCTCGCCACGGGCGGCGGCGCCGTCGCGGACCTGCTGGGCGCGCACGGCGTCACCGCGGACGCGATCCGCGAGGCGGCCCGCGCCGCCGGGCCCGGCGGCGCCGCGGCCGCGGCCGACCGGGAGATCCTCGCCCCGCTCGGCGTCGACCTCGACAGGCTGCCGGGCGCGGCCGCGCTCCTTGACCGCCCGCCCGCGCGGGAGCCGCTGCTGCCGTTCGGCGCGGCCAAGGCGCGCCGGCGCTGCGCCCGGATGACCCCGCCGCTCGGGCTGGACCTCCAGGCGGCCTACGAGGCCTCGCTGCGGCTGGCCCTCGCCCGCCGCGAGCGGTGGCACCGCACGCACCACCTGGCCCTCGCGCTCGTCGCCTTCGACGCCGGGACCGCCTGGGTGCTCGGCCGGGTGGGCGGGGAACCGCGGGCGCTGCTCGCCGCCCTCGCCGCGGCGTTCCCGCCGCCGCGCAGGAACGCGGTGCTGCGCCTGGACCGCCGCCTCGGCCGCCGATCCCGGATCACCGGCCTCGTCCGGCGCTACGAGCGCACCACGGGGCGCACCGTGACCACCGATCCGGCCGCGGTCGTGCCGCTGGTCGCCTGAACCGGGCGGCGCCAAGCGGACCGTTCCCCGTACGGCGCGGCGTCCGGCGCGGGGATCACGGTCGCGTCCCGCCGGTCCGGTGCTCGCCGGGCCCGCCCCGTGCCGCTCCTCGGTACGGGGCGCCGTTTCGCCGGGCGGCCGCCGCCACGTTCCACGGTGGCCCGCCACGCGCAGGCGGCCACGCGTCCCGGCGTGCCGCCGTACCCGGAACGCCGGGGCCGCCCACCGGCCGACGCAATCACGCCCCGCCGCCGGCGGCCGTCGTCGCATAGGGTGGCGATCATGGGGACGCGGGTGCCCGCACGGCTGTCGTGGGCGGTGGAGACGCTTGGCCTGGGGCCGGGCGACCGCGTGCTGGAGATCGGCTGCGGGCGCGGGGTGGCCGCCGCGCTCGTGCTCGAACGCCTCCGGCAGGGCGCCTACCCCGGCCTCGGCCGGTCGGGCACGGCCATCGAGGCGGCGGTGCGGGCGCAACCGGGACGCGGTGGCGGCGGGCCGGGCGGAGTTCCTGGCGACGCCGCTGGAGGAGGCCGAGTTCGCCGCCGGCTCCTTCGACCGGATCTTCGCGGTCCACGTCAATCTCTTCTGGACCGGCCCCGCGGAGCGGGAGCTCACCGCGCAGCGCCGCCGGCTCGCGCCCGGCGGCGGGCTCCAGCTGTACTGGGAGGCGCCGAGCGAGGCCCGCGCGGAGGAGATCGCCGCGAAGGCGACGGCGGCCGTGGCGGGCCACGGCCTCTCGGTGACCGCGCTGACCGGCCGCGACGCCCCCGAGGCCCGTTTCCTGGGTATTCTCGCCACGTTTTGATCACTTTGACGCGATCCTTTTGACATCGGGGGGTGTGCGCATGGGCGCAGCGGGCGACGCGCCGGCGGTCCGCCAGCTCCGCGTGGTGGTCGAGGCCGAGGACTACGACGCGGCCGTCGCGTTCTTCCGGGACGTGCTCGGCATGACCGAGCAGGCGGCGATCTCCGGGGAGGGGGACGCCCGGGTGACGATCCTCGACGCCGGCCGGGCGACGTTGGAGATCGCGAACCCGGCGCAGAAGCGGTTCATCGACGAGGTGGAGGTGGGGCGCCAGGTGGCGCCGAAGATCCGGCTCGCCTTCGAGGTCGGCGACACCCCGGCGGTGACCGCGCGGCTCGTCGCGGCGGGCGCCGAGCAGGTCGCCCCGCCGACGCCGACCCCGTGGCGCTCGCTGAACTCGCGGCTGGACGCGCCCGGCGGCCTGCACATCACGGTGTTCCAGGAGCTGGGGGAGCCTGCGGAGCACGCGTCGCGGGACTCCTGACCGGACGCCGCCCCGGATCAGGGCGCCGGGGTGGACGTGGCGGCGGGGGCGATCACCGCCTCGGCGCTGCTCGTGCTGGTGGGCCCATCCTCCCAGCCGGAGGAGGACGACGACCGGGCCCGCCCCGTGACGCGGGGCTCCTGGGTGACCGTGACCGTGACGGTTACCGTCGGCGCGGGCGCCGCCTCGGCGGCGTCCGCCGTCCCCCGCGCGGACACCCATGCGGCGAGCACCCCGCCCGCCGCCGTGATGAGCGCCACGGCCACCGCGGCGTTGCGGGCCCGTTGCCCCGGACGGCATTCCGTGCGGGCGCGGCCCTCGGGTGAAAAAGGAATGCGCGTTCGACCCATGGCCGGAACCCTAGCCGGATTTCCGTATTCCCGCTTCGATATCCGGACTCGTCCTGTGACGTTATAGGGCTGAAAAGCCGCGAATCCGCAGGTTGCTCCCGTGTTCGCCGGATATTCGGCTCAAGCCACGTCGTTTATCGTGATAGGCGAAGACGAGGTGGTGGCCCGCCATTCAGCGGCGAATCCTCCGCTCGTTCCGGCGCGCCCCCGAAACGGCCGGCGCCAGGGCGGGAGGCCGCGGCCGCGCGCCGCCGCCCGTGCCCGGGCGGGGCAGGCCGCGGGCCGCCCGGACCGAGGCCACTTGCCAGAGCACACGGTCTATGTTCATATGAACACATGGCCCGATCGATACGCCCCCTGCACGTCGCCGCGGATCTCCCGTGCGAGGCCGGCGAGGCGGCTCGCGAGGGCCATCCGGCGGGCGTACGGCGAGCCCGATCCGTGCGAACGCCGTGCGATCGCCTGCTTCGGTCGGGTATCGGTAAAGAGCGTCGTTGGTACGCTCGCAGCGTGTCCAGGGGGTCGCGGGTGATCGGCATGCACGTTCGCGTTCCGCCCTCGCGGCGTCAGGTCTCCGGCCCGCGGGCGGCGTCATGGTGAAGGGCGGACGCTCCCAGGAGGAGATTCGGCGGTACAACCTCGGGACCCTCCTGCGGCATCTGCACGTGAGCGGCCCGATGTCCCGGTCGGAGCTCGCCCACCGCATGGGGCTCAACCGGAGCACGATCATGGCGCTGACCGCCGAGCTCTCCGCGGCCGGGCTGGTGCGGGAGGGGCCGCCGCGGGACACCGGCCGGGCGGGCCGGCCGTCCCTCGTGGTCCGGCCGGAGTCCCACCGGGTGTACGTGCTCGCCTTCGACGTCCGGGTCGACCGGCTCGTCGCCGCCCGGGTCGCGCTCGGCGGCCGCGTCCTCGACCGCCGCGAGACGGTGCGGCGGCGCGCGGGCGCCGACCTCGAGTACGTGGTCGAGGTGCTCGCCGCGTTCGGCCACGAGCTGCGGCGCATCGCACCCCCGGACGCGATGTGCGTGGGGGTGGGGGCCTCCTACTGCGGCATGATCAGCCGCGCCGACGGCATGGTGCGGTACGGGCCGAACCTCGGCTGGGTGGACCAGGCGTTCGGCGCCGAGCTCGGGCTGCGGCTCGGCCTGCCGGTGCTCGTCGGCAACGAGGCCCACCTCGGCGCCGTGGCCGAGCACGAGCGCGGCGCGGGCGTCGGCTACCGCAACCTCGTCTACCTGCACGGCGACGTCGGCGTCGGCGGCGGGATCATCGTCGACGGCAGGCTGCTCGACGGCGAGCGCGGGTACGGCTGCGAGCTCGGCCACATGGTGGTGAACCCGTACCAGGGGCGGCCGTGCGCCTGCGGCTCCCGCGGCTGCCTGGAGGCGGAGGTCGGCGAGCAGGCGCTGATCGACCTCGCCGGGCGGTCCGGCGAGCTGTCCGGCCGCGAGGGCTGGCAGCAGGTGGTGCGCGCCGCCGACGAGGGCGACCCCGCGGCCCGCGACGCCTTCCACCGCATCGGCGACTGGCTCGGCATCGGCGTCGCCAACCTGATCAACCTGTTCAACCCCGGCATGGTGATCTTCGGCGGCATGCTGCGCGAGGTCTACCCGCGGGCCGAGGCCCAGGTCCGGGCCCGGATCCGGGCGAACGTGCTGCCGGTCTCCCGCGAGCAGGTACGGCTCCGCGTCGCCGGGCTCGGCGACGACAGCACCCTCGTCGGCGCGGCCGAGCTCGCCTTCTCCCGGCTGCTGGAGGACCCGCTCGAGGTGCTCGCCGAGATGCAGTCGTACGAGCGCCGGGCCGCCGCGCGCCGCCCGGCCGGGCGCCCGCCGGTCCCGGGCACCGCGCACCGGCGGCATCCCCGGGGCTGCCTCAACCGGTGACCGCGCCGGGCGGTGCCGTACCACCGGACCGAACGCTGAGGAGGGGCCCGGGTAACGAGCGGCGACCGGCGCCCTGCTCGGGCCGGCCGTCGGCGACGCCCTCTGCTATCCGGCCGAGTTCCTCGGCATCGGCCCGATCACCGCGCGGTTCGGCCCGTGGCGCGGGATGGCGCCGCCCGTCACCGCCGCGGGGTGCTCGTCAGCGACGACACCCAGATGACGCTCGCGGTGGCCGAGGCGCTCGCCGAGGCGGCCGCGGCCGGGCCGCTCACCGCGGATCGCCTGGCCGGCCCGCTGCGCGACCGCTTCCTCGCCTGGTGGCGGTCGCCGGACAACGACCGCGCGCCCGGCGCCACCTGCCTGCGGGCCTGCGAGCCGCTCAGCGACGGCCGCCCCTGGCAGGCGGCGAGCCGGACCGGCTCGAAGGGCTGCGGGGCGAACATGCGCGTCGCCCCGGTCGCGCTCGTCCCCGGCCTCGACCCGGCGACCCGCTCGGCCGCCGCCCGGCTGCAGGCCGCGCTCACCCACGGCCACCCCACCGCGCTCGCCGCCGCCGACCTCACCGCCCACGCGGTACGGCTGCTCGCCGACGGCATCGACCCCGCCGGCCTGGTGCCCGCGCTGCGCGAGCACGCCGCGGCGTCCCGCACCGTCTACCACGCCGCCTGGCTCGGCGACCTCGCCGCCCGCGCCGGGGCCGGCGACCCCGCGGCGTACCTCGCCCGCGGCTGGGACGAGTGCCTCGCCGCGCTCGACCGCCTGGAGGCCGCGCTCGCCGCCCCCGGCCTCGAGGCCGACCCCTGCCTCGCGGCCGGTGCGGGCTGGACGGCCGAGGAGGCGCTCGCCACCGGCCTGTACTGCTTCTTGCCGCTGCCCGGCGACCCGCTCGCCGCGGTCCGCCGCGCCGCCTGCTCCTCCGGCGACTCCGCCTCCATCGCGGCCCTCACCGGCGCGTTCGCCGGCGCGCACCACGGCGCCGCCGCCTGGCCCCGGGAGTGGACCGAGCGCCTCGAGTACCGCGACCGGCTGCTCGCCCTCGCGGCAGCCTGGGACCGCTGACGCCCTCGGCGGACCGCGGCATGGGCGGGGCGTGGCCGGTTCTTGGCCCGGCCGGGGTGGACGGCCGCGCCGCCAGGGGGACCGGGGCGAAGCCGGCAAGGCACTGCGGGTGGAGCCTTGACGCCGGCTTGGGCCACCGGGCCGGGGCGGCTCCCTAACCTGGCTGTACCCGACGCCGGCGTTCCGCCGCGGCGGCGGGGCGCCGGCGGGACGCGGAAAGGGGATTCTCATGCTCCGGTACGCAGCTGTCTCGTTGACCCTGGCGTCGCTCGCGGTGGCCGGCGGCGCCGGCGCGGCGCTCGCCTCGCCGTCCCCGTCGCCCGGCAACGGGGTGAGCGCCGAGCTGAAGGACGCCGAAGGCCGCACCGTCGGCACCGTCCAGGTCGAGGACGCGGGGGACGGCAAGACCCGGGTCACCGTGAAGACGCGCGACCTGCCGCCGGGCTTCCACGGGCTCCACCTGCACGCCAAGGGCGTCTGCGACGCCTCGGCCAAGGACCCGAAGACCGGCGGCCCGTTCGCCAGCGCCGGGGCGCACCTCGGCTCGGGCGACCACCCGGACCACGAGGGGGACCTGCCCGACCTGCTCGTCAACAAGGACGGCACCGGCGAGGGCTCGTACGTGACCGACCGGGTCCAGGTGGACAAGCTGGTCGGCGGCGAGGGCACCGCCGTGCTCGTGCACGAGAAGCCGGACAACCACGGCAACATCCCCGAGCGCTACCGCGTGGACGGCAAGGGCGGGCCGGACGCCGAGACCCGCAAGGCCGGCGACTCCGGCGGCCGCATCGCCTGCGCCGAGCTCAAGCGGCCGCGCTGACGGGGCCGCCCGTCCGGGCCGGGGCCGCGCGATGGTCCCGCTTCGTGGTTCCGGCCCGGTCCCTCCGACTTTCGGCCGATGCCGGCGGCCCGGTTTCCCCCGGTCGGCCGATCCGCGGCGCGGGGCGGCTCGGCCAGGGTGTCCGGTATGAGCGCCAGGGTGTCCGGTATGAGCGCAACCGCGGACACGAACGACCCCGTACTGACGGGCCGGGGACTGGTCAAACGATTCGGCACCACCGTCGCCCTCGCCGGAGTGGACGTCGCGATCGGCCGCACCGAGGCCGTGGCGGTGATGGGGCCCAGCGGCTCCGGCAAGTCCACCCTGCTGCACTGCCTCGCCGGGATCATGCGGCCCGACTCCGGCGAGGTCCACCTGCTCGGGCAGCGCATCGACACGATGGGCGAACGGGCGCGCAGCGAGCTGCGCCGTACCCGGTTCGGGTTCGTGTTCCAGTTCGGGCAGCTGCTGCCCGAGCTGCCCGCGGACGAGAACGTCGCCCTGCCGCTCATGCTCGGCGGCGTCCCGCGGGCCCAGGCCGTGCAGGAGGCGCGGCGGTGGTTCGCCCCGCTCGGCCTCGACGGCCTGACCGCCCGGCGGCCGGGGGAGCTGTCCGGCGGGCAGGCCCAGCGGGTCGCGATCGCGCGGGCGCTCGCCATCCGCCCCGCGGTGATCTTCGCCGACGAGCCCACCGGCGCCCTCGACCAGGCCACCGGCCACGAGACCATGCGCCTGCTCGTCGAGGCCACCAAGCACAACGGCGCCTCCCTCGTCGTGGTCACCCACGACCCGCAGGTGGCCGCGTGGTGCGACCGCATCCTCGAGATGCGCGACGGCAAGATCGTCGGCACCCGGTACGGCACGGCCGCCCCCGGCGGGGACCCCGCCACCGAGGCACCCGCGCGGGGGTGGGCATGACCGGGTTGCTGGAGCTGAGCTGGCGGCTGCTGCGCGGCGCCGGGCGGCACGGCATGCTCGGCACGGTGCTCACCGCCGCCGCGGTGACCGTGTCCACCGCGCTGCTGCTGTTCACCATCGCCGGGAACGTCGCGTTCCTGGCGCGGGCGGACCGGGAGGCGTGGCGCCACCCGGTCGAGGCGACGAGCGGGGCCGTGGCGATCCAGGCCGTGGCCGAGGACTTCGTCGAGGACGAGGTGATCACGGTGGTCACCGTCGCCCCGCTCCCCGGCGCGGAACGGTCCGGCGTGCACCCGCCCGGGCTGAGCCGCATGCCGCGGCCGGGCGAGGTGTGGCTGTCGCCCGCGCTCGCCGAGCTGGTGCGCGAGCTGCCGCCCGAGCGGCTGGCGAACCGCTTCCCCGGCACGGTGGCGGGCGAGATCGGCGACGAGGCCCTGGTCCACCCGGAGGAGCTCGTCGCCGTCGTGGGGCGGGCGCCCGACGACCCCGCGGTCACCCGCGAGCCGCTGTACGTGTCGCCCACGGTCATCGGGCCGACCCGGGTCGCCGACTTCACCGGCCGGCACGGGGAGATGCTCCTCGGCTACCGGATCCTCACCGTGATCGCGAGCGTGCTCATGGTCGTGCCGCTGCTGGTGTTCGGGGGCGCGGCGGCCCGGCTCACGGTGGCCCGCCGCGACCAGCGGCTCGCGGCGCTGCGCCTGGTGGGGGCGACGCCGGGCCAGGTGGTGCTGATGACGGTCGCCGAGGCGGTGATCGTCGCGGCCGGCGCGGCCGTGCTCGGCCTCGTGCTGTACGTCGCGTCGATGCCGCTCGTGGCGCGGATCGAGCTCGCGGGCGGGCCGTGGTTCCTGTCCGACCTGTGGCCCGGCCTGCTCCCGGTGGCCGGGGTGCTGCTCGCCGTACCGCTGCTCGTCGGCGTGTCCGCGGTGGTCGGGCTGCGGCGCGTGGTGATCAGCCCGCTCGGGGTGGCGAAGCGGGAGACCCCGCCCGGCATGCGGGCGATCCGGCTGGTCGCCCTGCTGGCGGCCCTCATCGCGGTGCCGATCGCGTCCCGCAACACCTCGTGGGCCGTGGTGACCGGGGTGCTCGCACTCGCCTTCCTCGCGCTCAACCTCGCCGGGCCGTGGGTGGTGAGCGTGATCGGCCGGATCACCGCGCGGGTCGCGCGCGGCCCGGCCGCCCTGCTCGCCGGGCGGCGGCTGGTCGACGACCCCAGGTCGGCGTGGCGGACGATCGCGGGCGTGGCGCTCACCGGCTTCATCGCCGGGTTCACCGGGCTGCTCACCCCGTCCGGCGGCATGCTCGGCAGCCCGTCCGCGACCGACCTCATCGTGCTCACCCCCGCGGATCAGGTGCGCACGGTCGCCGACGAGGCCCGGGCGCGGCTCGCCCGCGCGGGCATCGAGGCCCAGGTCCACGCGCGGGAGCCCCGCACGGACGGGCGCCCGCGGCCGGTCGGGCCGCTGCGGGGCCGGGTGGTCGTGGAGCTGCCGGAGACCGCGGACACCGCCCAGGTGGACACCGCCCGCACCGCGCTCGCCGGCCTCGTGCCCGGGCACGTCCCGACCACGCCCGCGGACGAGCAGCGCGCCGCGTTCCTGCTCTTCGCCGACCTGCGCACCGGGACGCTGATCGTGCTCAGCGCCTCGTTCCTGGTGGCGATCGTGAGCGCGGGGATCACCGCGTCCTCCTCGGTGCTCGACCGGCGGCAGACCTACGCGCTGCTCCACCTCGCCGGCACCCCGCTCGAGGTGCTCGACCGGGCGCGGCGCATCGAGACCTTGGTGCCGCTCGCGGTGATGGGCGGCGGCTCGCTGCTCGCCGGGATGTTCTGCGCGCTGCCGTTCGTGTTCGCCACGCTCAGCGCGGGCGGGGCGGCCATCCTGCTCGTCACGATCGCCGTGGGGTTCGGCGGGGTCATCGCGGCCGACGCGCTGTCCCGGCCGCTGCTCCGCTCGGTCACCCGGAACCCGGCGCCGCGCCCCGACTGAGCGCTCCCGGGCGGCGGCGCGCGGCGGCCTCGGCCGTCGCGCCCGCGTCCCGGGCGGCGGGTGCCCGTGGTACGGCGCGGCCGGTCGGCCGGCGTCCCGGGCGGCACGGCCTCGGGGATCGCGGCGTCCCGGCCGCGCGGGCCCGCCGCGGCGGGCCGGTCACGAGCGCAGCGAGCGGCCGATGATCTCCTTCATGATCTCGGTGGTTCCGCCGTAGATCGGCTGCACCCGGGCGTCGAGGAACGCCCGGGTGAGCGGCCGCCCGAGCAGCACCCCCTCGCCGTCGAGCAGCCGCAGGCAGGCGTCGAGCACCCGCCGCTGCGTCTCGGTCGCCCACCACTTCGCCTTCGCCGCGTCCACCACGTCGAGCTCGCCCGCGTTGTAGCGGAGCACGAGCCGCTCCAGGTAGGCGCGCGTCACCTCCACCTCGGTGACGAGCTCGGCGAGGCGGAACCGCACGGCCTGGTGGTCGAGCATGGGGACGCCGGAGAGGGTGCGCTCCCGGGCATGGGCGAGCGTCCAGTCGAGCGCCGCCTCGGCCGCGGCCAGGCCGTAGTAGGCGATGGAGAGCCGTTCCGACGGCAGGTTCGCGATCAGGTGGCGCAGCCCCTCGCCGACGCCGCCGAGCAGGTTGCCGTCGGGCAGGCGCACGTCGTCGAAGAACAGCTCGGCGGTGTCCTGCGCGTGCAGGCCCAGCTTGTCGAGCTTGCGGCCCCGGGTGAACCCGGGCGTCCCGTCCTCCACCACGAACAGGCTGATCCCGCGATCCGCGTCGCCGACCCGGGTCTGCGCGGCGACGATCACCAGGTCGGCGAGGATGCCGTTGGTGATGAAGGTCTTCGCGCCGTTGAGCACCCAGCCGTCGCCGCGGCGGACCGCGACCGCCCGCATGCCGCGCAGGTCGCTGCCCGCGCCCGGCTCGGTCATCGCGATCGCCGAGATCGTCTCCCCGGTGACGAACCCGGGCAGCCAGCGCCGTTTCTGCTCCTCGGTGCCGAGCCGGAGCAGGTACGGCAGCACGATGTCGTCGTTGAGCGCGAAGCCCAGCGCGGGCGCGGCGGCCCCGGCCCGCGCCATCTCGTCGGCGATCACGCACCGCACCCGGTAGTCGGCGATCCCCGGCCCGCCGTACGCGGGCGGCACCCGGGCGCCGAGCAGCCCGAGCCGGCCGGCCGCGCGCCACGCCTCCCGGTCCACCAGCCGCTGCCGCTCCCAGCGGTCGAGGTTCGGCGCCACCTCCCGCTCGACGTAGCCGCGCACCACCTGGCGCAGCCTCTCGTGCTCGGGGGTGTAGAAGGGCGCCGGGGCGGAGGGCACCGCGGACGCTGCGGAGATCGGCTCTGCCATGCCACGCCTTCCTTCCGGCCGTCGGGAGCGGCGGACGCCTCACTCCCTACGTACCGTGCGGACGGCACGACAATCCCCGCATCAACGACTAAAGCGACAAATCACCCAAGGATGGAGGGCGGTGCGGCCGGGGTCCGAGCGCCGCCCCGCCCGGGCGGCACGGGGCGGCGCTCGGCGGATCCCGGCACGGCTGCCGCCCCCCGGCGCCGGGGGACGGGCCCGGGGGAGTGCCGGGTCACCTCGGCGGGTCGATGCCGAGCCAGCGGAAGGCGTTGTTCCAGGTGATGTCGTCGAGCACGTCCTGCGGCAGGTCGAGCATGCGCAGGGTCCGCCCGCACGGGTCCTCGCGGTCCATCGCCGGGAAGTCCGAGCCGACCAGCAGCCGGTCGTGGCCGAGCAGGTCGACGAGGAAGCGCAGGGCGCGCCGGTCGAAGACGAGCGAGTCGTAGTAGAACCGGCGGGCGTACTCCATGGGGGACGGCCCCTCGGTGTGCGCGACCGCCTTCTCCGGGATCGGCGGCTCCTCGTTCCAGGTGCCGCCCCAGAAGTACTGGGCGCGCGGCAGCATGAGCGGGAAGCCGCCCGCCGCATGGCTGAACGAGATCCGCAGGTTCGGGCACTTCTCCGCGGTGCCGCCGTGGATCATCGAGGCCGCGGCGTACATGCCCTCGATGCCGACCACGAACGTGCCCATCGTGCTCATCGGCAGCCGCGGGTTCGACGACGGCATCGCGTGCACGAAGATCGGGATGCCGAGCCGCTCGGCCTCCTGGAAGAACGGCAGGAACCGCTCGTCGCCGATGGAGGCGCCGGCGATGTTCGAGGAGATCTCCACGCCGTACAGGCCCGCCTCGCGGATCGCCTTCAGCTCGGCGGTCGCGGCGTCGACGTCCTGCATCGGCACGATGCCGAAGCCGTACATCCGGCCGGGCTGCGCCGCGCACAGCTCCGCGGTGAACTCGTTCACCCACCGGCACAGCGACAGGTAGTCGCCGGCGGGCAGCTCGTAGCGGAGCAGCGGCGGCATCGGGGTGAGCACCTCGGCGTCGACCCCGGCGGCGTCCATCGCCTCGACGCGCCGCTCGGCCTCGAAGAACACGTCACGCGCCTTGAACTTCATGGCGCCGAACACCAGCAGGCGCGCGGTCTCGCCGTCGATCGGCTCCATGCGGGGGAAGCACTCGGGCGCGTCCGCCGGGTAGTCGCGGGGGAGCAGGTGGGCGTGACAGTCGATGAGCATGTGGGGGAACCCTCCGGGCGGTGATCAGGCGTTGGGGTGGACCGTGACGTGGACGGGGAGCTCGCCGGGGACCTCGCCGGCGAGGGTCTCGATCGCCAGGGCGGTCTGGTCGAGGGAGAACGAGTGCGTGTGCAGCCGCTCCAGCGGGTAGCGGCGCGACTCGATGAGCTGGATGGCCTCCTCCATGCCGCGGTAGTCCACGCCGAACGCGCCGACCACGGTGAGCGCCCGGTTGATGATGAGGTCGGTCTTGAGCGGGATGTCGCGGTGCCCCTTGAGGCCGGCGAGCACGATCCGGCCGCCGTGCCGGGCGGCGAGCAGCGCGTCGTGCAGCGGCTGGACCGCCATCGGGGTCAGCTCGAGCACCACGTCGGCGCCCTCGCCGCCGGTCAGCTCGCGCACCGTCTCCACGGTGTCCTGCGCGTTCTCGCCGTCCACCACGATCGTGTGGTCGGCGCCGAACTCCTTGGCGAGGGCGAGCTTGTGCGCGTCCGACTCCAGGCCGGTGACGATGATCTTGCCCGCGCCGGCGGCGCGGCAGGCGATGACCGCGGCGAGGCCGCGCTGCCCGGAGCCGAGGATGAGCACGGTGTCGCCGAGCCGTACCTGGCCGTAGTGGAGCGCCCAGCGCACGCCGGCGCCGAGCGGGTTGAACATCGCGGCGACCTCGACCGGCAGGGTCTTGTCCACCTTGTGGACGATCGTGTTCGGGGACAGGTACATCAGCTCGGCGAACCCGCCCCACAGCGACGGCTCCACGTCGATCCCGGTCACGCCGTGGCTCGCCTTGCGGTTGCGGCAGGACTGGTAGGCGCCGGTGACGCAGTTCCGGCAGGAGTGGCAGGGGGCGATGATCTCCACCGCCACCCGGTCGCCGGGCTGCACTCCCCAGCGGGCCGCGGCGCGCTCGCCGATCTCCTCGATGACGCCCAGCGGCTCGTGTCCGGGCACGAACGGCTTGAAGTCGCCCCGCGTCCCCGCGCCCATGTGTCCCTTGTAGATCTCGACGTCGCTGCCGCAGATGCCGTTCGCCTCGACGCGCAGCAGCGCGTCGTCGTCGCCGATCTTGGGACGGGGGAACTCACGCACCTCGATCTTGCGAGGAGCGACCTGGACGGCCGCACGTACCGTGTCTGCCATAAGTCTGCGGGCCTCTCTTCAGGGGGCTGGCGGCCGGTGACTCGCCGAGCGCGCGACGCCTGGTCACCGGGTCGCGCCGCATCGCGTCACGCCGATCCGCGTCTCTCTGTCGCCTGACAGGATGTCGAGGGCGATACCGGAAAGCGACGCCGATTTCACGTAGCGGAAACCCAAACGCGTCCGGTGTCCGCTCCCGGCGGGCTCCGGCCGCCCGGCGCGCGGGGGCCGGGGTACGGCGCGGCGGCGGTGCCGCGGCGCCGGGCGTGACGGCGGCGGACGGCGCCGGGGACGGCCGCGGAAGCGGTGCGTCGTGGGGCCGCCGGGGCGCGCGGCGAGGCCCGCGACGGCGGCGCGGCGGGCCGGCCGTACCGGGGCCACGGCACCGGTCCCACGCCGCCTACGACATATGTCCCGCCGCGCGTCCGCGACCTAACCGCCGTGCTGGGGACGCCGGTGCAGCGGCCAACCTTGTCTTCCGCCCCACGAAAGCCTGCTTTGCCGGGTGGAGATCACGCGGTCACCCTTAGCTCAATCCGTGAGCCAGGCCACATCGCTGGAGTGGTCGGGGGTCCACGTCCAAGGGGTTCGACCTTCGCCTGGAGCGCGCTTCGCGACGACACATCGGTCACTGAGTCGCGATCACCAAAGCAGGAGGACGCGAGTGAGAACGAAGACGCAGCGAATAGCTGTCCTTCTGGCGGCGCTGCTGGGCGTTGCCGCGTGCAGCAACCAGGGTGCATCCACAGGATCGTCGGCGGCCGTGGAATCCCCGCGGCGCGGCGGCGAGATCACTGTTCTTGAAGACAGCGCCTTCGCCGGTTCCTGGCCCACCGGACTCGATCCGGCGAGCAACACCACCGGCGGCGCCAACATCTCGATGATGCAGGCCATCTACGGCGGGCTCTTCCTGGTGCGGGCCGACGACGACGGCTCCAACGCCCGGGTGGAGCCGCACCAGGCCGAGAGCTACGAGCTGCTCGACGACGGCAAGACCGTCAAGATCAAGATCCGGGACGGGATCAAGTTCTCCGACGGCACGCCGCTCGACGCCGAGGCCGTCAAGTTCAACTTCGAGCGCAACCTCAACGCCAACTGCACCTGCAAGCCGACCTGGCCGCTGGCGGAGAAGGACCCGATCACGGTCGAGGAGCCGAACACCGTCGTGCTCCGGTTCTCCGAGCCGTACGGCGCCGTGATCAACTCCTTCCCGGTGTCGAACGTCAACTGGATCGTCTCCCCGACCGCGCTCAAGCAGATGGGCGAGGAGAAGTTCCGGGTGACCCCGGTCGGCGCCGGCCCGTTCAAGGTCGTCAGCAACAAGCTCAGCTCGGAGCTGGTGCTCGAGCGCAACCCGGAGTACTTCAAGCAGGGGCTGCCCTACCTCGACAAGCTCACCTTCAAGTCGATCGGCGGTGACCAGGCCGCCTACACCGCCCTGCTGTCCGGCCAGGCGCACGCCTACGAGGGCATGAACACCGTGCCGCTGCTCGAGCAGGCGGAGAAGAACGACCGGCTCACCGTCACGCTGCAGCCGCCGACGTCGCCGTACGTCATCCAGCTCAACACCCAGATCGAGCCGTTCAACGACAAGAAGGCCCGCGAGGCGATCTACTACGCCACCAACTTCCAGGCGATCGCGGACGGCGTGTTCAAGGGCAAGTACCCGGTCAGCCAGACGTTCACCGCCTCCGGTGGCCTCTTCCACAAGGAGACCGTGCCGGGCTACCGCACCTACGACCTGGAGAAGGCCAAGCAGCTCGTCCAGGAGCTCGGCGGCATGAAGATCAAGCTCGGCACGATCAGCAACTACGTCGCCAAGCAGGTGGTCACCGCGCTGCAGACGCAGTGGCGGGAGGCCGGCATCGAGGTCGAGATCATCGACCACCAGCTCGCCACGCTGATCAAGGAGTTCCAGACCGGCAAGTGGCAGGCGATGCTGCAGACCGCGGGCGCCTGGGACCCGGCCTCCGGCGTGGGCGTCGGCTTCCGCTTCGCCTCCACCTCCCCGTACAGCGGCATCAAGGACAAGAAGATCGACGAGCTGGTCCGGAAGGCCTCGGCCACGATCGACCAGGCCGAGCGTGAGCGGCTCTACACCGAGCTGGGCCAGTACATCAGCGACAACGCCTACGCTCCGTTCGGTCTCGCGTTCGCTCCCGGCAACGTCGTCGTCAAGGGCGTCCACGGCCCCGGCCTGACCACCAAGATCCCGCCGTTGGTCGTCAACACCGGCGTCATCTGGGACGAGGTCTGGAGGAGTCAGTGACGGTCGCCGTTGAGCGGCGCACCCGAAACGTCACAGCAGCGCTGCTTGCCTCACCAAGCCTCCGCTTGGTGGGCAAGCGCCTGCTGATGGCGATCCCGATCACGCTTGGCGTGAGCATCCTCACCTTCTGGGTGCTCAACCTCGTGCCGGGCAGCGCGGCGCAGCAGCTGCTGGGCGTGGAGGCCACCGAGGAACAGGTCCGGGCCCTCGAGCGGGAGATGGGCCTCGACAAGCCCGCGTGGGTCCGCTACCTCGACTGGCTCGGCGGCGCGGTCACCGGCGACCTGGGCAAGTCGTTCGTGAGCGACCAGCAGGTGACCACCCTGCTCGGCGAACGGCTGGTCGTCACCTTCGAGCTGGTGATCCTCGCCATGGTCGGGTCGCTCGCCCTGGCGATCCCGGTGGCGCTGCTCGCCGCGTACCGGCCGAACCGGCTGTTCGACCGGCTCAGCATGGTCGTCAGCGTCTCGGGACTGTCGGTCGCCAACTACGTGCTCGCCCTCATCCTGGTGCTGATCTTCGCGGTGCAGCTCGGCTGGTTCCCGGCGATCGGCTACGTGCCGTTCACCGAGGACCCGGTGGAGAACCTGCGCACGATGGCCCTGCCGGCCGCGGCGATCGCGTTCCCGCTGTTCTGCTTCTACACCCGGTTCCTCCGCGGGGACCTGGTCGACCAGCTGCTCGGGCAGGACTACATCGTCACCGCCCAGGCCAAGGGCGTCGGCCCCTGGCGGGTGCTGATCCGGCACGCGTTCCGCAACTCGTCGTTCGGCCTGATCACCGTGGTCGGGCTCAACCTGAGCACGCTGATCGGCGCCACCGTGATCATCGAGCAGATCTTCGCCATCCCCGGTCTCGGCCAGCTCATGGTCCAGGCCATCAACACCAGGGACATGATGGTCGTCCAGGCCTGCGTGATCGTGTTCGCCGTGGTGACCGTGGTGGCGAACCTCGTCACCGATCTGCTCTACGCCGTACTCGACCCGAGGATCCGCTATGGCAGCAGTTGACGCCCCCGTGGCGACGGTCGCCGAGGTCGACGCGCCGCGCCCGCGCCGGGCGTGGGCGCGCAGGCTGAGCCTCTGGGTGCCGGCCGGCCTCACCGCGTTCGTGTTCCTCGCGTGCTTCCTGGGCCCGGTGGTGTTGCCGATCCCGGCCCCGGTCGGCGGGAACGTGCTGGAGTCGAGCCTCCCGTCGTTCTCGCCCGGCCACCTGCTCGGCACCGACCCGAACGGGAACGACATCCTCTCCCGGATCCTGCACGGCGGGCGCGCGTCGCTGTTCGTCGCGGTCACGGTGAACCTCATCGGCCTCGCCGTCGGCGGGCTGCTGGGCGCGCTGTCCGCCTACATCGGCGGCAAGGTCGACACCGTGATCATGCGGGTGCTCGACGTGCTCATCGCGTTCCCGTCGCTCGTGCTCACCCTCGCGGTGGCGCAGAGCCTGGGGCCGAGCCTCACCAACACGATCTTCGCGCTCGCGTTCTTCAGCATCCCGGCGGTCGCGCGGGTCGCCCGGGCGGCCACGCTGAGCCTGCGGGAGCTGCCGTTCATGACCGCGGCCGAGCTCGCCGGGACGCCCTGGTGGCGCATGCTGCTGCGGCACATCGTGCCGAACATCGCGCCGCAGCTCATCACGTTCTCCATGCTCGGCATGGGCACCGTGATCGTGATCGAGGGCGCGCTGAGCTTCCTCGGGCTCGGCATCCCCGCGCCCAACCCGAGCTGGGGCAACATGATCTCCGAAGGCCAGGCGAGCCTCTCGGCCACCCCTGACCTCGTGATCTGGCCCAGCCTCGCCCTGTTCGTCACCGTGCTCGCCTTCAACCTGCTCGGCGAGGCGCTGCGCACCCACTGGAGTGGTCGATGAGCGGTGAACCTACTGCACGGCGGACCGAAGAGGTGCTCGACCTCGCGCTGCCCACGACCGCACGCGGACCGTCGCCGGGCGGGCCCCTGCTCGAGGTACGCGACCTGCGGGTACGGTTCACCCGCGGCGGCCGCGTGGTGAACGCGGTCAACGGGCTGTCGTACACGCTCGACGCCGGGGAGATCCTCGCCATCATCGGCGAGTCCGGCTCCGGCAAGAGCGTGAGCACCCGCAGCCTGATGGGGCTGCTGCCCCCGTCGGCGCAGGTGTCGGGGTCGGCGAAGTTCGAGGGCACCGAGCTCATCGGCATGCCCGAGAAGGAGATGCGCGCCTGGCGGGGCGCGAAGATCGCCATGGTCTTCCAGGACCCCGCCCGCTCGCTGAACCCGACGATGCGCATCGGTGCGCAGATCGTCGAGGCGATCCGCACCCACCGGAAGGTGAGCAAGAAGGAGGCCGCGGAGCGCGCGGTCGAGCTGCTCAAGCTCGTCCGGCTGCCCGCGGCCGAGCGGCGGTTCTACGAGTACCCGCACCAGCTCTCCGGCGGCATGCGCCAGCGGGTGGTGATCGCGATCGCGCTGGCGAGCGAGCCGCGGCTGCTCATCGCCGACGAGGCGACCACCGCGCTCGACGTCACCACCCAGGCCCAGATCATGGAGCTCCTCGTCGAGCTGCAGCAGCGGCTCGGCACCGCGATCATCATGATCAGCCATGACCTCGGCCTGGCGGCGAGCTACGCGCACAAGGTCGTGGTGATGTACGCCGGCCGCGCGGTCGAGTACGCCAGCGCGGAGAAGCTGTTCGCCAACGTGCGCATGCCGTACACCCGGGCGCTGCTCGGGGCGATCCCGCTGCTCGACCGCAAGACGCACGAGCTGCTGCCGGTGATCCCCGGCCAGCCGCCCGACCCCGCCGCGCTGCCCAAGGGCTGCGCGTTCCGCCCGCGCTGCGACGTCGCCACCGACAAGTGCCTGGAGGCGCCCCCGCTCAAGGAGCACGAGCCCGGGCACTGGTGGGCGTGCTGGCACCCGGCGGGGAGCGAGGACACGGCCGCCGGCGGCCGCGCCGGCGGCAGGGCCGACGAGGTACGGGTCGGGTCCGCCCGGCAGGTCGAGGACGGAGCATGACGATGACCATGGCACGCGAGCGCGACGCGGAGAAGCTGCTGGAGGTGCGCGACGTTGTCCAGGAGTTCGCCGTGCGCGGGCCGGGCGGGGTGAAGGGCGCCAAGGTGCACGCGGTGTCGGGCGTCTCGTTCGACATGTGGCGCGGCGAGACCCTGGGCGTGGTGGGGGAGACCGGGTCGGGCAAGTCGACGCTCGCCCGGTCGATCATTCAGGCGCCCCGCCCCAAGTCGGGCGTGGTGCGCTTCCTCGGCACCGACCTGATGAAGCTCGGGCGGCGGGCCCTCACCGAGGCGCGCCGCCAGATGCAGATGGTCTACCAGGACCCGTACGGCTCGCTCGACCCGCGGTGGACCGTGCTGGAGCTGGTCGAGGAGCCGCTGCTCGGCTACAAGGTGGGGACCAAGGCCCAGCGCCGGGAGCGGGCGTGCGAGCTGCTCGACCTGGTCGGCATGGACCCCGGCGTGTTCGGCAGGCGCCGCCCGCACGAGCTGTCCGGCGGCCAGTGCCAGCGCGTCGCGATCGCCCGCGCGATCGCGCTCAACCCGGCGCTGATCGTCTGCGACGAGGCGGTCGCCTCGCTGGACGTGCTGATCCAGGCGCAGGTGCTCAACCTGTTCGAGCGGCTGCGCACCGAGCTCGGCCTGTCGTACCTGTTCATCTCGCACGACCTGGCGCTGGTGAAGCAGGTGAGCGACCGGGTGGCGGTGATGCACCTCGGCCAGCTCGTCGAGATCGGCCCGTCGGAGGAGCTCTACCGGCGGCCGCTGCACCCCTACACGTCGGCGCTGCTCGACTCGATCCCCGGCCTCGACCCGGCGACCGGGAAGGTGCGCCGGCCCACCGCGCCCAAGGGCGAGCCGCCCTCGCCGATCAACCCGCCGTCCGGCTGCCGGTTCCGCACCCGCTGCCCGCTCGCGCAGGAGCGCTGCGCGCAGGAGGTGCCGAAGCTGCGGGAGCTGTTCCCCGGGCACCAGGTGGCCTGCCACTTCCCGCTCGCCACGCCGGACGCCGCCGCGACGGACGGCGCCGCGAGCGCGTCCGGGAACGGCGCGGCGACCGCCGGTGACGCCGCCCGGACGTGACGCGAGGGGGCGGCATTCGCTTTCCATGACGCGAAAGACATATCGCTCGCAGACGCCCTGACTGGGCATAGTGAAATCACCGTTGATAACCGCCTTGAGGCATCGCCTCGGATTCTCCCCCTGCGCAGCCGCGCAGGTGGCCGCCCGAATCAGGAAACGAGGCTCAAATGAGCATTACCACGCGTGCCGCCGTTTGCCGGGAGCCCGGAAGGCCGTGGGAAATCACGGAACTCGAACTCGATGATCCGCGGCCGAACGAGGTTCGCATCAAGTTCATGGCCGCCGGATTGTGTCATTCCGACGACCACATTCAAAAGGGCGACAGCCCCATGCGGATGCCGGTCGTGGGTGGCCATGAGGGCGCCGGCATCGTCGACGCGGTCGGCGAGGGCGTGACCCGGGTGTCCGTCGGGGACCACGTCGTCTGCTCGTTCATCCCCGCGTGCGGCGCGTGCCGCTACTGCTCCACCGGCCGGCAGAACCTGTGCGACGCCGGGAAGAACGCCTCCACCGGCGAGTTCCCCGACGGCACCTTCCGGTTCCACCAGAACGGCGAGGACTTCGGCGGGCTGTGCGTGCTCGGCACCTTCTCGCAGTACGCGGTGGTGTCGGAGTACTCTGTCATCAAGATCCCCGAGGACATCCCGTTCGACGTCGCCGCGCTGGTGGGCTGTGCCGTACCGACCGGCTGGGGGTCGGCGGTGTACGCGGCCGGGGTGCGGGCCGGCCAGACCGTGGTGATCTACGGCGCGGGCGGGGTCGGCAGCAACGCGATCCAGGGCGCCCGGTACGCCGGCGCGCAGCGGGTGGTCGTGGTCGACCCGGTCGAGTTCAAGCGGGACATGGCGAAGGTCTTCGGCGCCACGCACACCTTCGCCACCGCCAAGGAGGCGCACGAGTTCGTCGTCGAGGCCACCTGGGGCCACCTCGCCGACCACGCGATCATCACCGTCGGCCGGCTGCACGACGAGGTGATCGACCACGCGCTCAACATCGTGGGCAAGTCCGGCCAGGTGACGATCACCGCGGTCGGCAACGGCAAGCTCAACCACCACCCCGGCATCCTCATCGGCTACCAGCGCCGGGTGCAGGGTGCGATCTTCGGCGGGTGCAACCCGCTGTACGACGTGCCGCGCCTGCTGAGCCTGTACCGCACGGGCGACCTCAAGCTCGACGAGCTGATCACCCGCCGCTACCGGCTGGAGGAGGTCAACCAGGGCTACCAGGACATGAACGACGGCAAGAACATCCGCGGCGTGATCATCCACGAGCACTGAGGAGCAGCAGCAGATGAGCACCACCCTCTCCGAGTCGGCGACCAACTCTCCCGCGAGCCCGCTGATCATCGAGAACGCGCACCTGATCGGTGGCGAGTGGGTGCCGGCGGTCAGCGGAGAGACCATCGAGGTGATCAACCCGGCGACCCGTGAGGTGCTCGCCCGGGTGCCGCGGGGCACCGCCGCCGACGTCGACAACGCCGTCAAGGCCGCCGCCGAGGCGTTCCCCAAGTGGCGGGACACCAGCGCCACGGTCCGCGGCGAGCTGGTGGCCAAGTGGGCGCAGCTCATCCGGCAGCACGAGGCCGAGATCGACAGGCTCGAGTCGATGGAGGTCGGCCGCCCCCACTGGGGCCCGCTGCCGATCCCGCGGCAGCTGGAGTTCATCGCCGGCCAGGCCGACAAGGTGCTCGGCACCACGATGCCGACCCACAGCCCCGACGTGATCGGCCTCACCCTGCGCGAGCCGTACGGGGTGGTCGGCAGCATCATCCCGTGGAACGCGCCCGGCCCGATGTTCTGCAACGACGTGGGCGCCGCGATCGCCGCGGGCAACACGATCGTGATCAAGCCGGCCGAGGACGCCCCGCTCACCCCGCTCGCGCTCGCCAAGCTCGCGATGGAGGCGGGCATCCCGGCGGGCGTGGTGAACGTCGTCACCGGGTACGGCCACGAGGCCGGCGCCGCGGTCGCGGGCCACAAGGGCATCCGCCGGATGAGCTTCACCGGCTCCCCGGAGACCGGTGAGCTGGTCATGGCCGCCTGCGCGAAGAACCTCACCCCGCTCCACCTGGAGCTCGGCGGCAAGTCGCCGCAGGTGATCTTCGCCGACGCGAACCTGGACGCCGCGATCCCGCAGATCGTCGCCGGCATCACGCTCAACACCGGCCAGATCTGCGCCGCCGGCTCGCGGGTCGTGGTGGAGCGCTCGGTGCACGCCGAGGTGGTGCGCCGCCTCGCCGAGGAGATGAAGAAGGTCACCGTCGGCCCGTGGCACAAGCCGGTCCGCATGGGCCCGCTGATCAACGCCAAGCAGCACGACCGCGTGCTCGGCTACATCAAGATCGGCCAGGAGGAGGGGGCCGATCTGGTGCTCGGCGGCGGCGTGCCGAAGGGCGAGGAGTTCGAGAGGGGCTTCTTCGTCGAGGCGACCCTGTTCGACAACGTGGGCCCGGACATGCGCATCGCGCAGGAGGAGATCTTCGGCCCGGTCCTCTCCGTCATCCCGGTCGAGGACGAGGAGGAGGCGATCGCGGTCGCCAACGGCACCGACTACGGTCTCGTCGCCTCGGTGTGGACCCGGGACGTCGGCCGCGCGGTCCGGATGTCCCGCGCGCTGCAGGCCGGCCAGGTCCACGTGAACGCCGCGCTCGGCGCCGGCGTGATCGGCGCGCCGTTCGGCGGCTACAAGCGCAGCGGCTTCGGCCGGACCATGAGCGCCGAGGCGGTCAAGAACTTCACCCAGATCAAGGCGGTGTCGATCCGTGGCACGAACTGACCGCGAGGGGGTGCGGCTGCGCATCCACATCGAGCCGCGGCACGGCGGCAGCTACGCCGACTTCCGCGCCCTCGCGCTCGCCGTGGAGGAGGCCGGGTTCGACGCCTTCTTCCGCTCCGACCACCTGCTCGGCGTGGTCCCGGACGACCCGTCCTACCGGCCCACCGACTGCTGGACCACGCTCGGCGCGCTGGCCCGGGACACCAAGCGGGTACGGCTCGGCGCCCTGATGGGCGCCGCCACCTACCGCTACCCGGGCCTGCTCGCCACCATCCTCGCCACGGTGGACCAGGCGAGCGGCGGCCGGGTCGAGCTCGGCCTCGGCACCGGGTGGTACGAGCGGGAGCACGCCGCGTTCGGCATCCCGTTCCCGGCCACCAAGGAGCGGTTCGACCGGCTGGAGGAGCAGCTCGCGATCATCACCGGGCTGTGGACCGCCGAGCCCGGTGAGCCGTTCTCCTTCGAGGGCACGCACTACCGGATCGAGAAGAATTACAGCCCGCCCCGGGTGGTGCAGTCGCCGCACCCGCCGATCCTCGTCGGCGGCACCGGCCTCAAGCGCACCCCGGCGATCGCGGCCCGGTACGCGACCGAGTACAACCTCGCGCTCGGCGGCGACATCCGGGTGCAGCTCGACACCTTCACCCGGGCCTGCGAGGCGATCGGCCGGGATCCGGCCGAGCCGCGCCGCTCGGCGTTCGTCCCGGCCGCCGTCGGCACCACCGCCGCCGACGTCGAGCGGCGCGTCGCCGCGATGGGCTCGCCGTTCATCCGGTCCCACGCGGCGAGCGGCCCGCCCGAGCGGCTCGTCGAGCGCATCGGCGAGCTCGCCGAGCTCGGCATCGACACCGTGTACCTGGCCGTCTACGACATCCACGACCTGGACCACATCGCCCTGATCGGCGCCGAGGTCCTGCCCCACGTCACGGCGATGAAGGTCGCGGCGCCGTGAGCCCGCGCACGGGCGAGGTTCGTCCTCGCGACAGGTACTGGACACGGCATCCGCGAAAGGAACGGGGAATCCCATGATCATCACCACCCGGGCCGCCATTGCCCGCGCCCCGCACACCGGCTGGGAGATCACCGAACTCCAGCTCGATCCCCCGAAGGCGCACGAGGTGCGCGTGCGCTTCAAGGCGTCCGGCCTGTGCCACTCCGACCACCACATCACCAAGGGCGACGCCCCGGTGCGGTTCCCGATCGTCGGCGGGCACGAGGGCGCCGGCATCGTCGAGTCGGTGGGCCCGCACGTGCGCCGGGTGAAGCCGGGCGACCGGATCATCTGCTCCTACATCCCGGCCTGCGGCGCCTGCCGGCCCTGCTCGACCGGCCACCAGAACATGTGCGAGAAGGGGCTCAACGCGAGCACCGGCATGTTCCTCGACGGGACGTTCCGGTTCCACAAGGACGGCGAGGACTTCGGCGGCTTCTGCACCCTCGGCACGTTCTCGCAGTACGCGGTGGTCTCCGAGTACGCGTGCATCCCGCTGCCCGACGACATCCCGTTCGAGCTCGGCGCCCTCGTCGGCTGCGGCGTGCCGACCGGCTGGGGCTCGGCGGTGTACGCGGCCGGGGTCCGGGCCGGCGACACCGTGGTGATCTTCGGCGCGGGCGGCGTCGGCAGCAACGCGGTGCAGGGCGCCCGGTTCGCCGGGGCGAAGAACGTCATCGTGATCGACCCGGTCGAGTTCAAGCGGCAGATGGCGACGGAGGTGTTCGGCGCCACGCACGCCTTCGCCGACGCGAAGGAGGCGCACGAGTTCGTCGTCGAGACCACCTGGGGTCAGCTCGCCGACCACGCGATCCTCACCCCCGACCTGGTCACCGCGGAGATGGTGCAGGCGGCCACGCTCATGGTCGGCAAGGGGGGCAAGGTCACGATCACCGGTGTCGGCCGGCCGGGCGCGGTGAACGTGCACGCCGGCTTCCTCATCAGCTACCAGCGGCAGATCCGCGGGGCGCTGTTCGGCGACTGCAACCCGCTGTACGACGTGCCGAAGCTGCTGGGGCTCTACCGGTCGGGCGACCTCAAGCTCAAGGAGCTGATCTCCCGCCGGTACACCCTCGACCAGGTGAACGAGGCCTACCGCGACCTCGAAGAGGGCAAGAACATCCGCGGCGTCATCATCCACGAGGACTGACCGTCCCTGCGTGGGCCCTTCGCCGCCTGTCCCAGAGCACATGGCGATCCCACTCCCTGGAAGGACGACACGTTGACCACTCCCGGCTTCGTCGCGGCTGAGGACCGAGACGCCGTCACCGCGATGCTCCGCACACAGCTCGCCGGGCTCCCCGCGCGCTCGCCGTTCTACGCCGACCTGTTCGCCGAGCACGGGGTCGATCCGACGGCGCTGGTGTCCTTGGACGACCTGCGCAAGCTGCCGTTCACCACGAAGCAGATGCTGCGCGACTCCCAGGCGGCGGCCCCTCCGCTCGGCCGGCACGCGGGCGTGGACATGACCGAGGTGATCCGCGTCCACGCGTCGACCGGCACCACCGGCAAGCCGAGCTGGGTGGGCGTCACCCGCCGGGACGCCGAGGCGTGGACCGAGATGGTCGCCCGGGCGTTCATGACGATGGGGGCCACCCGCGAGGACATCGTGGTGCACGGCGCCGGGCTGACCCTGTTCGTCGGTGGCCTGCCGATCCGCGACGCGCTGGAGCGCATCGGGTGCACGATGGTCCCGATCGGCACCGGCGCCTCGGAGAAGGCGATCCAGGCGATGGACACGCTCAAGGCCACGGCGCTGCACGCCACCCCGTCGTACGTGCGCTACCTCGCCGAGTACGTGCGCAAGCAGGGCCGCGACCCCAAGGAGTTCGGCATCAAGAAGATCTTCGTCGGGGGCGAGCCCGGCGGTGGCGAGCCGGCCTTCCGGGCGCACATCGAGTCGGAGTGGGGCGCGCAGGTCACCGAAGGTCTCGGCAACGCCGACATGGCTCCGGTGATCTTCGCCGAGCCTCCGGGCGCGGGCGGCATGCGCTTCACCGGCGGCCGCCACGTGGTGGTCGAGCTCATCGACCCCGACACCGGCGAGGTGATCATCCCCGAGCCGGGCGCCACCGGCGAGCTCGTCTACACCTCGGTGGACCGCGAGTGCTGCCCGCTGGTGCGGTTCCGCACCCGCGACCGGGTGCGCGTCACCGGCCTCGACAAGGACGGCGCGCCGCTGATCCGGTGCATCGGCCGTACCGACGACATGCTGATCGTGCTCGGGGTGAACGTCTTCCCGACCGCGATCCGCGACCTGGTGCAGACGCTCGCGCCGCGCACCAACGGCGTGATCCAGGTCGTCCTGCCGCACCCCGGCCCGCGGGTGGAACCCCCGCTGCGCGTCGAGGTCGAGCTCGGCCCCCAGCCCGGTGACCAGCAGCGGCTCAAGCGCGAGATCGAGGACCTGATCCGGGCCCGGCTCACCGTGCGGGCCGACGTCACCCTCGTGCCGCCGGGCACGCTCGAGCGCACCGAGATGAAGTCCCGGCTCACCCGGATCGAGGCCAAGGCCTGACGGGCCTCGCGGGGCCGCACGGGCACGGTGGTACGCCGCGGCCCCGCCCGCCCTCTCCCGGTTCGGCGCGGGACCGGGAGAGCACGCACGGCGCGCGTCCTCCCCTCCACGCGCGCCCACGGGGAAACCCCGGCCCGGCACGTCCCCCTGCCGGGCCGGGGGCACCCGATCATCCGTCCCGCGCCCACCCGTGGTGAACCCCCTGTCACGGCCCCGCCGCCCCGCTCTCCCCGGCGGCCGGGGCACTCCCAGACGATTGGAGCAGCCCATGCCCGACGCACCCGCGGTCGATCCGCTGGTCGATCCGTTCGCCGGGGCCGGCCCCAGGTGGCTGGCCGGCCGTACCGCGCTGGTCACCGGCGGCGGCCAGAACGGGACGCTGCCCGGGGTCGGGTACGCCATCTGCCGCCTCGCCGCCGCGCACGGCGCGCGGGTGGCGGTGCTCGACCGGGACCCCGAGGCGGCGCAGCGTACCGTCAAGATCATCGAGCGGGACGGCGGCGAGGCGATGCCGGTGATCGCCGACGTCACCTCCGACCGCTCCTGCGCCGAGGCCGTCGCGGCCGTGGTCGAGCGGTGGGGCACGCTCGACGCGCTCGTCAACAACGTCGCCTCCGGCGACCGGGCGGGCCTGTTCGAGGTCACGCCGAAGCGGTTCGACGAGCTGATGACGATCAACCTCAAGTCGGCCTGGCTGATGACCCGGCACGCCGTGCCGGTGATGCCGCGCGGCTCGGCGATCGTGAACATCTCCTCGGTCGGCGTCGTGGCGCGCGGCCCCGGCATGGTCTACAACCTCGCCAAGTCCGGTGTGGAGAACATGACCGAGGGCGCGGCCACCACGCTCGGCCCGCAGGGCATCCGGGTCAACTGCGTCCGGGTCGGCGCGATCTGGGGCTCGTTCGCCGCCGCGAACATGGACGAGCGCATGCGCGAGCCGCGCCGCAAGATGAACGCGCTGCAGCAGGAGGGCACCGCCTGGGACATCGCCTACGCCGCCCTCTACCTGCTCAGCGACCGCGCCCGCTGGGTGTCCGGCCACATCCTCACCGTGGAGGGCGGCCCGCCGTACCGCCCGGTCGAGCCGGTCACCTCGGTGCCGACGGAGGAGGAGTAACCCTCCCGGGGACGCCGCCCGGGACGCCGCCGCGCGGTGTCCCGGGCCCGTCGTTCCCGGTGCCGTCCGGCGGGCCGCCCTGGTACGGCCCGGCGAGCGCGGCACCGCCCGCAGGCACGCGGACGGGGTGCCGGTAATGTGAGGTATCGCGCATCCTGGCCGGTTCTTGGCCCGTGAGAGGAGCTGACGTGCCCGCGTCCCCCGAACCGTCACCCGGCTCCCCGGTGCGCAACCGGCTGCCCAAGGGGTTCGTCGTCGAGCTGGGGCGCCGGGTGCGCGTCTTCGACCGGGGCCGCACGCTCGCCGGGGGCGTGCCGCCGCGCGTCGCCCACCTCGGCGAACGGGCCCGGTCGATGCTGCGCGGCCGCCGCCTCGAGGTGGCCGACGCCGCCTCCGAGCGGCTCGCCGACCGGCTGCTCGCCATGGGCATGGCCGACCCGGTGGTGGCCGAGCTGCCGCCGGTCGACCTCGCCGAGCTCACCGTGGTCGTGCCGGTGCACGACCGGCCGAAGGAGCTCGACCGGCTGCTCGCCGCGCTCGGCGGCAAGGTCGGCGTGATCGTGGTGGACGACGCCTCCGCACACCCGGAGGCGATCGCGCAGGTGGCCCGGCGGCACGGCGCCGAGCTGGTCGCGCTCGACCGCAACGTGGGCCCCGCCGGGGCGCGCAACGCCGGGCTCGCCCGGGTCCGCACGCCGTACGTGGCGTTCGTCGACTCCGACGTGGTGGCCGAGCCCGAGGCGCTCGCCCTGCTGCTGCGCCACTTCCATGACCCGCTCGTCGCCGCGGTCGCCCCCCGCGTGCTCGGCCTGGAGAGCGGGCGGGGCAACTGGATCAGCCGGTACGAGAACGCCAAGAGCTCGCTCGACCTGGGTCCGGTCGCGGCCCCGGTGCACCCGCGGTCGCCGGTCGGCTGGGTGCCGAGCGCCTGCCTGGTGGCGCGGGTGTCCGCGCTCGGCGACGGCTACACCGAGCAGATGCGGGTCGGCGAGGACGTCGATCTGGTGTGGCGGCTGGTCGCGCGCGGGCTGCGGGTCCGCTACGAGCCCGCCGCCACGGTGCGGCACGACCACCGCACCCGGTTCACCTCCTGGTTCGCCCGCAAGGCGTTCTACGGCACCGGCGCGCACGACCTGGCGCGCCGGCACGGCCCCGCGGTGGCCCCGGCCGCGCTCGCGCCGTGGAGCGCCGCCGTGCTCGGCGTGCTGCTCGCGCAACGGCGCTGGTCGGTCCCGCTGGCGGCGGCGATCTCCGCGGTGGTCTCGGCGCGGCTCGCCCGCAGGCTGCCGCGCAGCGAGCACCCGTACGCGCTCGCCGCGGCGCTCACCGGGCTCGGGCTCGCCGGCGCGCTGGGCCAGGGGAGCGGGCTGCTGCTACGGCATTGGTGGCCGCTGAGCCTGGTGGGGAGCGTGTTCTCCCGGCGGGTACGGCGGGCCGTGCTCGTCGCCGGGCTGCTGGAGGGGCTGGCGGAGTACCGCAGGCGCAGGCCGGACCTCGATCCGGTGCGGTTCCTCGTCGCGCGGCGGCTCGACGACCTGGCCTACGGCGCCGGGTTGTGGGGTGGCGCGATCAGGGGGAGGTCGTTCCGGTGCCTGCTGCCCACGCTCCGGCCCGCGGAGTCCTACCGCGCCCGGCCCGAGCGTCGGCCGTCCGATCCGTGAACCGGTGGGCAGGCACCGACATGCCCGTGCCGCTCGAGGGGGCTTGTGGCTTTTCGCGGCACGGCGCCCGTCCTGTCTCGGGCGTGTGTGTTCGTGTTCTCCGGCGGTGTGCTCAGGCCTGCTCGCCGGCCTTGCCGCCGGTCCGGCTCAGCCGGGTGGTGCGCCGGCGCGGCTGCGGCACCGGCCGCCAGTTCTCCCGCTTGGCCTCGCGTACCGGCCAGTGGTACTGCTGCGGGCGCGGCATGGACGGGTCGGCGCCGGCGGACGGCGCGCCGAGCGCGCGGGAGATGGCGCGGGAGGTGGTGGCGAGCGCGGGCACCAGGGAGTGCGGCGAGGTGGAGCCGGTCTTCACCGTGATGCCGAGCGCGGCCACCACGCGGTCGCGGGGGCCGCGGATCGGCACGGCCACCGCCATGACGTCGTAGGTGAGCTGGTTCTCCACGATGGCGACGCCCGACTTGCGGACCTCGGCGAGGAAGTGCCGGAGCTCGTCGGGGTCGGTGAGCGTCTTCTCGGTGTACTTGCGCAGGTCGGAGGCGAGGACCTCCTCCTGGAACTCCTGCGGGGAGTAGGCGAGCAGCACCAGTCCGGTGCCGGTCGCGTGCATGGGCCAGCGCCCGCCGAGCCGGCTCGGCACCGGGACGGTGTCCCGGGCGCGCAGCGACTCCACATAGATGACGTCGTGCCCGTCGGGCACCGCGAGGTGGACGTTCGCGTGGGTCGCGTGCTGCAGATCGTGCAGGTAGGGGAGGGCGATCTCACGGAGCTGTCCGCCCTGGGGTGCCAGGGTGCCCAGCTCGAGGATGCGAAGTCCGATGCTGTACTTGCCGTCGCTGTGCCGGGACAGCGCCCCCCAGCAGCGCAGTTCGTTGACGAGCCGGTGGGTCGTGCTGAGCGTGAGGCCGGTGCGACGGCTGATCTCGCTGAGTGTGAGCGCGACGTTCTCGGTGTCGAAGACGCCGAGGATGGAGAGCACACGCTGGGCCGACGTCAGGCGAACGGGCTCCGGAGACCTGTCTGCCAGGACAGTCATACTCACCTGCCTGCCCGATCTCGTGACCTAGGTTACATGAGCGTTAACCAGGCTACACAAACGGACACTCTTTAGGTAGAAGGGCAAAACGGGAGAAATTTCCTTCCGTCTGGCGGAAGTCGACTTTTCAAGCGGCCGCTGATCGGCTCCTTCGCGCTGATTGCGATGTCGTCTTCCGCGTCGTGAAAGCCCTGCTCCGCTGGGGGACGTCGGAGTTTTACATTGCCCAGAGCAGGGTCGTTTCGGCCCGTTCACTCTACCGGTCCCCCCTGCCGCCCGTCCCCCCGCGGGCCGTCGGCCAAAGATCACTGGTGAGGCGAAATATGCGTGACGAGGCACGCCTGGAGCAGATGCGGTCCACGCTGGCCGCGGACGGCTACCACCTGAGCGTGACGGAGCACGACTCCGGCTACGACGTGCGGATCACCGCGGATCCCGGGGCCTGTGCCGACTGCCTCGTGCCCAAGAAGGTGCTGGCGAGCATGCTCGAGCCGATCCTCGGCGTCGGCGCCGACGCGATCCGGCTCACCTACCCGAGCGACGTGGAGGCGGCGGAGAACCCGACCGCCTAGTCGCCCGGCGGCGCCCGCGCAGGGGCGCCGCCCACGACCGCGCCCCGGCGGCGGGGCGCGCAGGCAGTGGGCCGGCCGGAGGCGATGAGCGGGCCGGAGGCCCGGAGTTGACGAAAAGAGGTGTGTGAGGGATGTTCGACCGCATCCTTGACCCGACCGGGCTCACGTCGACGGGGCCCGCGAACGTGGCCACGGCCGCGAGACGGGTGCCGACGCTGAAGGGCGCCCGTGTGGGTCTGCTGAACAACACCAAGCAGAACGCCAAGGAGCTGCTCGCCGAGATCGGCAAGCTGCTGGAGTCGCGGTACGGCGCGACGGTGACCATCCAGCGCACCAAGCCGCACGTCGCCTTCCCGGTGGACGAGCCGCAGCTCAAGGAGGTCGCCGCGGCGAGCGACGTGGTCGTCGTCGGCGTGGGCGACTGCGGCTCGTGCAGCGCCTCGGCGACGGCCGACGGGATCCTGTTCGAGCGGGAGGGCATCCCCGCCGCGGTGATCGTCACCGAGGCGTTCGAGGTGACGGCGCGGGCGATGGCCGAGGTGCACGGTGACAAGGACTTCGAGTTCCTGCTCACCCCGCACCCGGTCGCCGTGCTCAACCAGGAGCAGATCGCCCAGCGGGCCGCGGATCTGGTCGACGTGGTGGCACAGCGCGTGTGCGAGGCGGCGAAATGACGATCAACGAGGTGGCCGAGACGGCGTCCGGCGCCGCGGGGTCCACCGAGGCGGGTCGGGTCACCGACCCGCTCGAGGCGGCCCACCAGGCCTTCGAATACATGTATGAGCAGGGCTGGACCGACGGCCTGCCCGTGATCCCGGCGACCCGCGAGCGGGTGGACGAGTTCCTCGCCACCACCTCGCGGCCCGCCGACGAGGTGATCGGGCGGCTGGAGCACCTCAAGCGCGAGGTGACGGTCGAGCTCGCCGCGATCAACGCGGTGATGGCCGGCTGCAAGCCGGAGTACTTCCCGGTCGTGCTCGCCACCTGGGACGCGCTCATGGCGGAGCGTGCCACGGTCGGCGGCGGCTGGCAGAGCACGAGCGGCCCGGCCCCGCTCATCGTGATCAACGGGCCGATCCGCAAGGAGCTCGGCTTCAACAGCACCGGCGGCGTGTTCGGCCCCGGCTTCCGGCCGAACGCCACCGTGGCGCGGACGATCGGCCTCATCGTGCGCAACGCGCTCGGCGTCAAGCCGCACGTGCTGGAGCAGGCGACCCAGGGCATCCCCGGGCGGTGGTCGATGTGCATCGCCGAGAACGAGGAGGAGAGCCCGTGGGAGCCGCTCTCGGTCGACGGCGGCGTGACCGCGGGGGTGAACGCGGTCTCCACGATGCTGCTGCGCACCAGCGAGTTCGTGGACAACCGGCACACCGGCGACCCGGAGAAGCTGCTCGGCGACTTCGCCGACACGATCTCGCGGGCGGGCAGCTGGATCTTCACCCACGCCAGCGCGGGCATCGTGTTCTGCCCCGAGCACGCGCAGATGCTCGCCAAGGCGGGCTTCAGCAAGGACGACGTGCGCCAGTGGCTGTTCGAGCGGTGCGGCAAGACCAAGGCGGAGCTGGCGAAGGCCGGTAAGAACGGCATCCACGGGCACGTGCGGCGGGACGAGGGCGAGCTGGAGGGCTTCGACCGCTACTACGCCGACGCCTCGCCGAAGAACATCCCGATCATCGTGGCCGGCGCCCGGAACGCGGGCATCTCCATGGTCGTCCGGCTGTTCTCGAACTGGTCCGGGATCTCCGCCCGGATCGAGCCGCCGAAGGAAAGGCCGGCGCGTTGACGGCCGGGAACGCCCCCGACCGGCGCCGGGTCGCGCTCGTCACCGGGTGCGGGAAGCCGGACGGCATGGGGCAGGCGATCGCGACCCGGCTCGCGCGGGCCGGGTTGGCGGTGATGGTCTCCGACAAGGAACCCGCCGGCGTGCCGAACGCCCGGCAGCGCATCATCGCCGAGAAGAAGGGCGAGCCGTACGGCGGGGCCGACGGGCTGGCACGGCTCGTGGAGCGGCTCACCGCCGAGGGTCACGAGGCCGCCTCGGTCCTCGGCGACGTGTCCGACCCGGAGAGCGCCGAGGCGATGGTGGCCGCCACGGTCGACCGGTTCGGCGCGATCGACGTGCTGGTCAACAACGCCGCGGCGCCGCAGGGCGCGGACCGGGCCGACATCATGGACATCCCGCTGGAGGCCTGGGACCTCGTCATCGGGGTCAACCTGCGGGGCACGTTCCTGATGTGCCGGGCGGCGGTGCCGCACATGCGGCGGCAGCGGTACGGCCGGATCGTCAACATCTCGTCGATGGCCGGCCTCACCGCGGCGCCGTTCTCCACCGCGTACTCGGCCTCCAAGGCCGGGGTGATCGGGCTCACCCGGGCGCTGGCGATGGACGTCGCCCCGTGGGGGATCACGGTCAACGCGGTGTGCCCGGGCCTGGTGGCGACGAGCCGGGCGATCCTCGACCCGAACCCGGACCTCGACGTCGAGGAGACGCTACGGCGGCGCGCCCAGAACATCCCGGTCGGCCGGGTGGGCCGCCCGGAGGACGTGGCCGCGGCGGTGGCCTACCTCGCCTCGCCGGACAGCGGCTACGTCACCGGGCAGGCGATCCCGGTGGACGGCGGCGGCATGTCGCCGTTCCCGCTGCGCCGCCCCGACCCGGCGCCGCGGTCCTGACCCGGGCGGCACCGCGAACGCCGGCGGCGGGCCCGCGCCGGTCCCGGCGGCATCGCCACGGCACGGCTCTCGACGGCACGGGCGCCCGTGCACGCCGGCCCGGGGACGGGGACGGCGGCCGGCGTGGCCCCGCCGGCACGGACGGCGCGGGCGGCGCGCGCCCGGCCGTACGAGCCGGCGCACCGGGAGAATCGGCGGCGGTCCTTCCCCGCGGGGAGGGGCCGCCGCCGGCCGTTCACCGCTCGGGCTCGCCCTCCTCGACGCGGTAGACCTTGGTCCAGGTGGCCCCGCAGCCGCAGCGGAACGTCTCCACCAGCTCCCCGGCGTCGCTCACCGCGACACCCACGCTGACCCTCACGTGCACATGCTCGCCCATGCGTAACCGCTTCCGTCGTCTCGTCGGTGGCCACGACGCCGTGTCCGGGCGCCGCCGGGGGCTCCGGGAGCGCGCCGCGACCGGGGTGGGGCGCGGCGGGCGCCGGTCTGGTCCGGCGGTCGGCCGAGCGGACCTTCGCCGAGGGGGATCGGTTCGGAGTCACCCAGCCTAGCTGGTGCTTTTGTCTATTTTGTCGTTTTTCTTGGTTCTTCGGGGTGGAACCGCGCCCCGCCCGGGCATTGGAACGCCATATGGACGAGTTCCGCGGGGGCACCAGGCATCCCCGGGGCGGCCCGCCGGCCCCGGGCGGGGTGCGGCGTGAGCCGGGCCCGCCGTCACCCCGCCGCGACGCCCCCTCGGGCGGCGGCGGAGGGCCGTTGGGGGGTGACGGCCGGACCGGCGAAGCGGCCGGTGAGCGGTTCCGGGCGTCCGGCGCCGGTGGCGGCGACGCGGCGCCCGACCTCGCCGACATCCTGTGGCGCATGGGCCACGGGTTCGTCCTCGTCGACCCGGCGTGGCGGATCGCCTACCTCAACGCCGCCGCCGAGCGCCTGCTCGGCCCGGCCGCGGTCGGCGCGAGCCTGTGGGACCGCCTCCCCGACGGCGTGGCCGAGCTGGGCGAGCGCCTGCGGGCGGTGCGCGGCGCGGGGGAGCCCGACGACGTCGAGGTGCACTGGCCCGGCGACGACCGCTGGTACCGGATGTGCCTGTCCGCCACGTCCGGCATGCTCAGCATCGTCATCACCGACGTCCACGAGCGGCGCGCCCGGCAGACCGCGCAGGACGAGCTCGACCAGGCCGTGGCCGAGCGCACCAAGCGCATCGCCGAGCTCACCCGGGCGCTCGGCGACGCGCTCACCGTCTCCGACGTGGTGGACGTCATGGCCCACCACGTGCTCCCCCCGTTCGGCGCCTCCGGCCTGCAGATCTGGACGCTCGAGGACGGCAGGCCGCAGGTGGCCGGGTCGGTGGGCTACCCCGAGGAGTTCACCGCGCTGCTCGCCGAGCTGTACGCCCGGCGGAGCGAGCTGCTGCGCGCCCTGGTCCGGTTGCGCGAGCCCCGCTTCGTGGAGAGCGCCGACGATTTCACCGCGTTCCACCCGCAGCTCACCGGCATCCCCGAGCTGAGCCGGAAACAGGCGTGGGCGTTCCTGCCGCTCGTCGCCTCCGGCCACGAGCTCGGCGCCGCCATCGTCGCCTTCGACGAGCCGCACCACTTCCCGCCGGAGGAGCGGGACCTGCTCATCGCACTGTGCGGGCTCGTCGCGCAGGCCCTGGAGCGGGCCCGGCTGTACGACGCCGCCCACGTCCGGGCGCGCGAGCTGCAGCGCGGGCTGCTCCCCCGGGAGCTGCCGCGGCTCCCCGGGGTGAGCGTCGCCGCCCGCTACATGCCCGCCGGCAAGGAGATGGAGGTCGGGGGCGACTGGTATGACGTGATTCCGCTGTCCGCCGGCCGGGTCGCCCTGGTGATCGGGGACGTGATGGGCCACGGCGTGTCCGAGGCGGCGGCGATGGGGCGGCTGCGCACCGCGGTGCGCACGCTCGCCGACCTCGAGCTGCCGCCCGACGAGCTGCTCACCCATCTCAACGACACCGTCATCGACATGGGTGAGAACTTCTTCGCCACCTGCCTCTACCTGATCTACGACCCGACCGACCGGAGCTGCGTGATCTCCATGGCCGGGCATCCGCCGCCCGCGATCGCGCTGCCCGGCGGGACCGTGCTCTTCCCGGTGACCGAGCCCGACCCGCCGCTCGGCGCCGCCGCCCCGCCGTTCGCCACGTACCGCTCCCGGCTGCCCGAGGACAGCGTGCTCGTGCTCTACACCGACGGCCTGGTCGAGTCCGCGGTGCAGGACATCGACGTGGGCGTGGACCGGCTCGCCCGCGTGCTCTCGGCGCGCCTCGTCCGGCACCGGGCGGACCGCTCGGCGCGGGCGGACGGCGCGGACGCCGGGCGGCGGCTGCCCGAGGAGGTGTGCGACGAGATCGCCGAGGCGGTCATGCCGCCGGACCGCGCCGACGACGCCGCGCTGCTGGTGGCCCGCACCCACGTGCTGGCGCCGGAGAACGTGGCGCGGTGGCGGCTGCCGGAGGACCCGGTCGCGGCCGGGCTCGCCCGGCGGCACGCCCGCGAGCAGCTCACCAAGTGGCACCTGGAGCCGCTCATCATGACCACCGAGCTGCTCGTCAGCGAACTGGTCGGCAACGTGGTGCGGCACGCCAAGGGCCCGATCCACCTGCGGCTGCTCCGCAGCAACGTGCTCACCTGCGAGGTGTCGGACGCGAGCCTGTCCACGCCGCGCATCCGCCGCTCCGGCCACCTCGACGAGGGCGGCCGCGGGCTGCAGCTCGTCGCCGCCCTCTCCCACCGCTGGGGCACCCGCTTCACCTCGTCGGGCAAGTCGATCTGGGTCGAGCAGCTGCTGCCGCCGTCCCGCGGCTAGAGCTCGCCGCCGAGCCGTACCTCGAGCGTGCGCCGGGCCTGGAAGCGCACCCGCCGCCCGTCGGCCCGGAAGTCGGCGAGGGCGAGCAGCCGCGCCTCCCCGGTCTCCCCGGCCGGCGGGACCGCGGTGAACAGCACCCGGGCGGACCGGCCCGGGCGGAGCGTGCGGGGCGCCGCCCCGCCGGTGATCCGCCAGCCCGGCGGGGCCGCGATCCGCAGCCGCAGCCCGGTCCAGGCCGCGGCCGAGCCGTTCTGCAGGTGCACCGCGAGCGCGACCGGACGCCCGGCGACCGCGGAGGTCGACCCGGTGACGTGCATGCCGTACGGCCGGCGCCGGTCGGGGCCGACAGCGGCGTCCATGAGCGCGCCGAGCTCGGCGACGACGTCGGGGTGGCGGCGGGCCACGTCGCGCCGCTCGCCGAGGTCGGTGCGCAGGTCGTAGAGCTCGAACCGGCCACCCGGCCCGGCCCCGGCCACGCCCGGGCGGAAGCGGATCGCCTTCCAGTCGCCGCGCCGTACCGCCTGGGCCTTTCCGGGCCGGTTCCAGAACAGGTGGTCGTGGCCGCGGTAGCGGGAGCCGTCGAGCAGCCCGCGGAACGAGCGGCCGTCGATGCCGTCGGGGATCGGCACGCCCGCGAGGTCGCAGAGCGTCGGCAGCAGGTCCCAGAACGCCACCGGCTCGTCGACCACGCGGCGGCGCCGGGGCAGCGCCGGGCCCCAGACGATCATGGGAACGCGGATGCCGCCCTCGTACATCTCCCGCTTGCCCGCGCGCAGCGGCCCGTTGGAGTCGAACAGCTCGGGGTCGACGCCCTTCTCGTGGTGCGGCCCGTTGTCCGCGGTGAACACGAGCAGCGTGGAGTCGGCGACGCCCGCCTCGCGCAGCGCGCGGACGAGCTCGCCCACCTGGGTGTCGAGCAGGGTGACCTGGGCGGCGTGCCCCCGGTTGGCCCGGCTCCACGGCAGGTCGCGGTAGATGCCGAGGTCGCCCGGCACGTCGCTGGGCGCGTGCGGCAGCGTGCTCGGATAGAAGAGCAGGAACGGCTCGCCGGACGCCGCGACCCGCCGGATGAACCGCTTGGCCTGCTCGAGGAAGAGGTTCGGCGCGTACCGGGTACGGCCGAGCCGTACCCGGCGGCGGTTGTGCCACAGGTATTCGGGCCAGTAGTCGTGCGCGTGCCGGTGGTCGATGTAGCCGAAGAACTCGTCGAACCCGCGCGAGTTGGGGTGGGAGGGCTGGTCCGGCTTCTCCGGGCCGAACCCCCACTTGCCGATGCACGCGGTGCGGTACCCGGCGAGCTTGAGCAGCGAGCCGAAGGTGACGTCGGCCGGGGTGAGCGGCCGCTGCGGGCCGTCGCCCGGGTTGGCGCGCACCGTGGCGTGCCCCGAGTGCAGGCCGGTGAGCAGGGTGGCCCGGGACGGCGCGCACAGCGGGGCCCCCGAGTACGCGTTGGTGAAGCGCAGCCCCTGCTCCGCCAGCCGGTCCACGTTCGGCGTGCGGATGAGCCGCTGGCCGTAGCAGCCGAGCTCCGCCCACCCGAGGTCGTCGGAGAGCACGACGACGAAGTTCGGCCGGGCGGGCAGGGCGGCCGCCCGCGCCGCGCCCGCGGCGGTGCCGAAGGGCGGGACGAGCGGCGCGCCGACGAGCCCGCCGACGCCGGTCAGGAAGGCACGGCGGGAGGGGGGATGGACGTTCATGGTCTCCGCTTCGATCGGTGAGGTCGCCGGGAGCCTAGCGACTCATGATCACGAAACGGTGAGCTTTATCCGAAATGCAACCACGTGTCCAATCTGTGATCTCAGTGACGCCTGTGACGAGGGGAGGACCGACTTCACCGGGCCATATATCGAATGCGCGATATCATCGACGGTATGGACAAGGCTCGGGACGACGACCTGCCGGCGCTGCCGGGATTCCGGGAGATGGCCAAGCGCTACCGCGACCAGATGGCGGCCGAGCGGCGCGAGATGATCGTCAAGCTCGCCGAGCGGCGCCGGGCCGCCGGGCTGTCACAGACCGACGTGGCCGCGCGCATGGGCACCTCGCAGTCCGCCGTCGCGCGCCTGGAGGCCGGGGACGGCGACCTGCGCGCGTCCACCCTGGAGCGCTACGCCGCCGCCCTCGGGCACCGCATCACCTGGAGGTTCGAGTCATGACCCACCCGTGGCAACCCTCGATCCCGCCCGAGTGGCCGGCCCCGGCGTTCCCCGCGGACCCGCGGCCGCCGTTCGCCCCGCCCGCCCGGCCGCACCCGTCGTACTTCGTGCCGGTCGGCCCGGACCCGGTGAGCGAGCGGCTGTACGAGCAGCGCATCGTGCTCGCGCACGGCGAGCTCACCCCGGAGCGGGCGACCGCGTGGTGCGCCCAGCTGCTCACCCTCGGCGCCATCGGCCGCGACCCGATCACGCTGCACCTGAGCATCCCGGACGGCGAGCTCGGCGCCACGCTCACCCTGCTCGACACGCTCGACTCGCTCACCGTCGAGGTGACCGCGGTGGTCGCCGGGCGGCTCGGCGGGCCGCCGGTGGGCCTGCTCACGGCGGTCACCCACCGCCAGGCCACCCCGAACTCGGTGCTGCGCCTCGGCGAGCCCCGGCTCGCGGCGGTCGGCACCGCCGAGGAGGTGGCCGCCGCCGACGAGCAGGGCCGCCGCATGCTCGAGGCGCTCTACCGCCGGCTCGCCGAGCTCACCGGGCGCGACGTGGAGCAGATCCGCGCCGACGCGCGGGCCGGCCGCATCCTGTCGGCGGAGGAGGCGGTCGAGTACGGGCTCGTGGAGTCCGTCAGCCGGCCCAGGCGGCCCTGACCGCGGCCCCGCGCGGAGCGACCGAGCGGGCACGCCCGGCCGGGCGTACCCGCCGGCCGCGTGCGCGGCCCCCGCGGAAGAGCGGTACGGCCGGTCAGGCGTCGCCGTGCCCTGCCGTACGGCCCGGCGCGCCGTCCGCCGTGCCGTCCTTCGCCGTGCCGCGGCCGCCCGCCGCGGCCGGGGCCGGAGCGGATTCGCCGGCCGGGCGGGACCGCGCGGTGGCGAGGAACGACCCGGCCAGGATGAGGGCGAACGCGACGACGATCGACAGGGTGAGCGGCTCACCCAGGAAGATCACACCCGCGGCGACCGCGATCGCGGGGTTGACGTAGGTGATCACCGTGGTCCGGGCGGGGCCGACCTCGCGGATGAGCTCGAAGAACAGCACGAACGCGAGGGCGGTGCAGATCACCCCGAGCGCGGCGAGCGCCGCCACCACCCGGACCGACGGCGTCTCGTCCGGCCAGGTGAGGATCGCCGCGGGGGTATAGGCGAGCGCGGCGACCGACAGGCATGCGGCGGTCATCGGCAGGCTCGGCACGTCGCCGAGCCTGCGGGCCGTGATGAGCGGGCCGGCCGCGTAGCCGACGGCGACGAGGAACATCTCGAGGATGGGCAGCACGCCGTCCGCGGACAGGTTCGGGCCGGCGAGCAGCGCGACCCCGCCGAGCCCGACGAGCAGCCCGATCCACCGGCGCACGCCCAGCGGCTCCCGGTCACCGGCGATCCGCCCGGCGATCACCGCGATGATCGGCACCGCGGCGACGAGCAGCCCGGCGAGCGAGCTCGACAGGTGCCGCTCGGCGTCGGTGAGCAGCACCCACGGGACCATCATCTCCACGACGGCGAACAGCAGCAGCCATCCCCAGCGGCCCCGCAGCGCGCGCAGCCCGCCCCCGCGCAGCGCGAGCGGCAGCAGGATGGCGGCGCCCACGGCGGTGCGGGCGAACACCACGAGCGGCGGCGACGCGCCCTCCACCGCGATCTTGATCAGCAGGTAGGGGATGCCCCAGATCACGCTCATCAGCGTGAAGAGCACCCACCCGCGGCGGCTCACCGCGCCTCCAGCGGCGACGACACCGCCTTCGCCCGGTCCGCCGTGCGCGCGCGAACCGGTCCGCGCCCGGCCATGTCCGAGCGGAAAACACGCATGTTGAACCCCTTTTCTGCCTCGCCTCGGCGCGAAGAACCCCGTTGTCCCGCTAAACGCCCTTCGCCCGGGTAGAGGCGTTCCGCACGGATGGTAGTGCGTCGGTCTGACAGAACGCCGGGGCGAGGAGGGGCCGGATGTTGCTCATCGACAGGGAGTGCGTGCGGCGGCTGCTGGACGCGCCGGATCCGGACGCGGCGCTGGTGTTCGTCCGGGGCGACTGCGTGGTGCTGCCGGAGGGCGAGATCGACGAGGGGCACCGGGGCCTTGTCGTGATCCGGCGGCGGGACCTGAGGCCGTTCCTCGGCGAGGGGGAGCTCACCGACGAGCGGCTCGACGAGGTGGCGAACCGGCTCGACAACGTCGTGCGCGACCTCGGCGCCTGACGCCCGCCGTACCGGATCGGCGCGGGCTCAGCCCGGGTCGGCGGGCAGCCGCCGGCCGGCGAGGCCGGCCCAGCCGAGGCCGAGCGCGGTGAGCCACAGCACGCCCGCCGCGCCGAGCCCGGCGGCGACCAGCCCGGCCGCGGTGGGGATGAGCAGCTGCCCGGTGCGGTTGCCGACCATGCGCAGCGACATCGCCCGGCCGCGCAGCCCCGGCGGCGCCGCCTCGGCGAGCCAGGCCATGGTGAGCGGCTGGCCGACGCCGAGGCCGAAGCCGATCACGAACAGCAGGCAGCCGAGCAGCCACACCGGCAGCGGCAGCGGGGCGGCGAGCAGCGCGAGCGCGGCGCCGGTCGTGCTCACCACGAGCAGCCTGCGGCGGCCGACCGCCTGGGCGAGGCGGCCGAGGAACAGCCGCGACCCCATCGCGGCGAGGCCGCGCACTGCGAGCAGCACGCCGATCGTGCTCGAGGCGAGCCCTCGCTCGGTGCCGAGCGCGGGCAGGTAGACGAGCACGATGTCCACGGTGGCGAGCACCACGCAGCTGGTGAGCAGCGCGTTCGGGATGCCGGGGGTGCGCAGGATCGCGCGCACACCGCCCGGCCCGCCGCCCCGCCGGGCGGCCGGCGCCGCGCCGCGCGGCAGCAGCGCGGCCAGCACCACGAGCACCCCGGCGAGCGCGCAGGCGCACAGGAAGATCGGGCGGGTGTCGGGGATCGCGCGGTCCCCGCCGACGGCCGCGATCAGCATGGGGCCGCACATCTGGCCCAGCGACGAGGCGAACGTGAAGTGCCCGAACGCGGTGGCGTAGCCGCGCCGGTCGGCGGTGTTCGCGACGAGCGTCTGCTGGCCCACGACGCAGCCGAGGTGCCCGACGCCGAACAGCGCGCTCGCCGCGGCGAGCCCGGCGACGTGGCCGCCCAGCACGAGGAACGCCACCCCGGCCAGGGTCACCAGCACGGCCCCGGTCGTGGCCACCCGCCGTTCCCCGAACCGGTCGACGGCCTGCCCGACGGGGAGGGCGAGCGCGAGCGGCGCGACGGCGAAGGCGGCGGACAGCGCGCCGAGCCAGGCCGCGGGCACGCCGAGCTCGAGCGCCCGGTAGGACATGGTCGGCCGCACGATGACCGTCAGCGCCTCGACGAGGAGCGCGTGCGTCAGCAGGACCGCCTTGCGCCGGGCGAACATGCCGGCGACCGTCCCGGCGAGCCGGGAACGGCCCGATCGCACTCCGCCAACCGTAAAGACCACCCCTTACGTCGCAATCCGCCTATAGCCTGTCGCATCCGCCGACCAAGATCGCGATGGGGTGGCCCCGGGCCCCGCGGCCCGGCCGGCGGCCCGGAGCGTGCCCGGCCCCGGCCGCACGTGCGTGCCGCCACCGCCGCCACACCGGGCTCCCCGATGTGCCCGGGGCGAATTCCCGCCCGGCGCGAATTGAGCAGAAAAGGTGGCGGAAAGCAGTGATGGAAAACGCTGGAGAAATCACCGTGGGCCGGGAACCGTGGTGGGGGAGAGGGGATTGGCGGTGCCGGTGATGCTGGTGGGAGAGCGGGTATCTGAGCAGTTCAGGGCCTTTGGGAATTTCCGTGATCGGCCTCTCGTCCGGTGAACCGAATGGCCTTTACTTCCGTTTGACTAGTGTCCTGACTTTTTGTCAAATGGAAGGGCGTCACCGAATGGGCGGCGTAGGCCGGGCGGCGGCGCGGCCTGTTCGGGACGACCCCGCGGCGACAGGGAGGTTCCCGGCGTGAACGAGCACATGGGCGGGCGGCCCCGCGGCCCGGTCGGGGCCGGATGCGCGACCACGGGTGGCGGTACGGCGGGGCGCGGGATGCGGGGCGCGGTCCCGGGCCGCGGCGAGCCTCCGGCGGCCAGCGGCACGGTCACCGTGATGCCGGTTCCGCCGCGCACCGGGCTGCGGCGCGCCCCGCTGTCGCGCACGCTCTGCCTGGAGCCCGCGCTCTCCTCGGTCGCGCTCGCCCGCGAGGCGGTCGCCGCCGCCGTCGCCGAGTGGGGCATGGCGGTCGACGTCGACACCGCGGTGCTGCTCACCAGCGAGCTCGTCGCCAACGCGGTGATCCACGGCGGCACGCCCGGCAAGCCGGTCCTGCTCGTGCTCGTCGACCTCGGCGCGCAGCTCCGGGTCGAGGTGCACGACCCGGGCGGCCGCGGCGTCGGCCGCGCGCGGTCCGTGGCGGACGGCGAGTCCGGGCGGGGCCTCGCGATCGTGTCCGCGCTCGCCGACTACTGGGACTGGGAGCCCACCGTATGGGGCAAAGTCGTCTATTTCGGGCTCTTGGCGGCGCGTGAGGCCCGGGCCGCCTGACCACCGCCACGCCGCGGCGCCCGCGGTGTGACGGCGTTCGGGCCCGGCGCCGCGGGCGGTGAGCCGGCAGGTGGTGAGCCAGAAGGCGGTGAGCACGGTTCACCTCCGCCCTGCCCGGTGGGCGGTCGAGGATCGGAGGGCTCATGTCGGTCTTACCCCGGCCTGGGACTATTTATGGAAAAATCATGGCCGATGCGTGATTACCGCCATTCTGAGGTGGTCGGCTGCTGCGCCGTTTCGTGGCCGGCATCGGGGGGGAGACCGATGAGTCCGCAAACCGTCGTGCTGCGGCGTTCGCTCGTCGGCGCTCGTCACGGGAGGTGTGCGTGAGCCAGGAGCAGGCCCTTCCCGAGTTCGATCCGGCCGTCCCGGTCATCGCCCGGATCTACGACGCGGCCACGGGCGGCAAGAACCACCTGCCGGCCGACCGCGAGGTCTTCGAGCGGATCCGGTACCTATTCGGCAGGGACCGCTGGGTGACGCCGGCGACCGAGAACCGCCGGTTCCTCCGCCGCGCCGTCCGGTACCTGCTCGACGCCGGCATCCGGCAGTTCGTCGACATCGGGTGCGGCATGCCGACGCGGGTGAACGTGCACGACATCGTGCACGGCGTCGATCCGGACGCGAAGGTGGTCTACGTCGACTACGACCCGCTGGTCGTCACGCACTACCGGGCCGAGGTGCACGCGCTGCCCACGGCGACGGTGTTCCAGGCCGACGTGCGGCGGCCGGACGACATCCTCAGCCACCCCGAGCTCACGTCGCTGATCGACTTCACCGAGCCGGTCGGCCTGCTGCTCGTCGCCGTCCTCCACTTCGTCGCGGACGAGCACGACCCCAAGGGCATCGTGGCCCGGCTCGGCGAGAAGCTCGCCCCGGGCAGCCACCTCGTGCTGAGCCACATGTCCGCCGACGGGCAGAACCCGGAGACGGCCCGGGAGTTCACCGAGGCGTTCGCGGACATGCGCGACCGGCTCGTGCTGCGCCCGCGTGCGGTGATCGAGACCTTCTTCGAGGGGTTCGAGCTGGTCGAGCCCGGCATGACCGACGGCGCCGTGTGGCGGGCTCCGGAGGACGAGCCGCCGCCGTCCGGCTGGCTCGCGGTCGGCGTGGCCCGCAAGGTCGAGTGACCCGTCGCGTCCCGCGCGGAGCCGATGCGCCCGTCCGCGCCGTGCCGGTGCGCGTCCCCTCCGCGGCCCATGCGGCGATCGCCGCGGCGGCGACGGCGCCGGGCGCGCGCGGTCGTCGCCCGTCCGGGGCGTTTCCGGCCGCGGCGCATACGGCCCTCCGTGCGGTCCCCCGGGTACGGCACGTGCCGGACACGCCGGCGAGGCGCGCTCGGCATGCGCCGCGGACGCGGCTGCGGCGGCGCGCCGTACGCGCTCGGCCGACCGCTCAGTCGATGTGGTGGGAGTACTCCGACGACGCCCCCACGTTGATCCTGATCTCCCTGGTGTCGTCGGCCTCGCTCGCCTCGTCCACCTCGACCACGTCGGCGACCACACAGGTGATGTTGTCCGGGCCGCCCGCCTCGTTCGCCATGTCGATGAGCCGCTGCACCAGCTCCTTCAGGTCGGGGATGCCGACCATCGCCTCGTAGAGCTGCTGCGGCCCGACCACGCAGGTGAGCCCGTCCGAGCAGAGCAGGTAGCGGTCGCCGACCTTCGCCTCCCGCAGGGACAGGTCCGGCTCGACGTTGCCGCTGCTCTCCAGCGCGCGCAGCAGCATCGAGCGGCGGGCGTGCACGGCCGCCTCCTCGGGAGTGATGCGGCCCTCGTCCACCAGCGACTGGACCAGCGTGTGGTCCTGGGTGATCTGGTAGAGAACGTTGCCCCGAAGCAGATAAGCGCGCGAATCGCCCACGTGCGCCAGCGCGAACCGGGTACCGTCCCAGAGCATGGCGGTGAGCGTGGTGCCCATGCCCTTGAGCGACGGGTCGCGCCCGGTCATCTCGCGCAGCCGCATGTTGGCCTTCTTCACCGCCGCCTCCACGGCGGCGACGAGGTCGATGCCCTCCGGGCCGCGCTCGGGCAGGGTGTCGTCGAGTGCGGCCAGCGCCGCGATGGCGACCGAGCTGGCCACCTCCCCATGGCCGTGCCCGCCCATGCCATCGGCGACGGCGAGCAAGCGCGAGCTGGCGTACGCCGAGTCCTCGTTCTGCTCGCGTCGGCGGCCGACGTCGGATCCGGCCGCGTAGCGAAGTGCGTACCGCGCTGTCTCTGGCATGGGGGCAGTAAATCATTTGGTTGAGTCGCTTCACAAGTAGTGCGCTGTAGACCCTTAGGCTTCTGTGAACTAACCTGGGCTCCGAGGCAGGCTCGGCGGATCGCGGTGCGCCCGGCGTAGTTGGCTAAGGAGAAGACAGTGACGGACGACGCTACCGTGAACGCGGGCGACATCGCCCGGCTCGCCGGCGTCGGGCGGGCGGCGGTGAGCAACTGGCGCCGTCGCTACGACGACTTCCCCCAGCCGATCGGCGGCACGTCCTCCAGCCCGCTGTTCTCCCTCCACGAGGTCGAGCGCTGGCTGCGCCGCAACGGCAAGGTGTACGACCTGTCCCTCGCCGACCGGGTATGGCAGGGCCTGCGGACCCACGCCGACGACCTGCGCCTCGGCGACGCGGTCGCCTGGGCCGGGGCGTTCCTGCTCTACCTCATGCGCGACCCGTCCGGCTGGCGCCGCCTGCGGCGCCGCGCCGACCTGGCCGAACGCCTCCCGGACGCGGTCGAGGCCGCCTGCCCCGACCTGCCCGGCGGGCCGGGCTCGCCGATCGACGACGCCGCGCTCGTCCGCCAGCTCGCCTCCCTCGCCGCCGAGAAGGGCCACGCCGAGGCGTTCGAGTTCCTCTGCGAACGCTACGCCGAGACGCACTCGCGCCACCTGTCGGTCACCCGCGCCGAGCTCGCCGAGCTCATGGTGCGCCTCGTCGCGCCCGAGGGCGGCACCGTGTTCGACCCGGCCTGCGGGATCGGCACCCTGCTGCTCGCCGCCGACCGGCACGCGTCCGGCAAGGTCCGGCCGATCGGCCAGGAGATCGGCGCGAGCGCCGCCCGGATCACCGCGGTACGGCTGCTGCTGCGCGGCACGCCCGCCCGCGTCGTGGCGGGCGACTCGCTGCGCGCCGACGGCTTCGACGGCGAGCGCGCCGACGCGGTGATCTGCGACCCGCCGTTCAACGAGCGCGCCTGGGGCTACGAGGAGCTCATCGGCGATCCCCGCTGGGAGTACGGCCTGCCGCCGCGCGGCGAGTCCGAGCTCGCCTGGGTGCAGCACTGCCTCGCGCACGTACGGCCCGGCGGGCACGTCGCCATCCTCATGCCGGGCACCGCGGCCGGGCGGCGCGCGGGCAAGCGCATCCGGGCCAACCTGCTGCGCGCGGGCGCGCTGCGCATGGTCGCCACCGTGCAGCCGGGCGGGCCGGACCTGTGGCTGCTGCGCCGCCCCGACGTGGGGGACCGGCCGCCGTCGCAGATCCTCATCGCCGACGCCGCCCGCGACCTGGAGGTGCTGGAGCGCGCCTGGGCCGCCTACCGGGAGGACCCCGACGGCGCCAAGCCGCCGAACGGCTGCCGTGCCGTACGCATCCTCGACCTGCTCGACGACGAGGTCGACCTCAGCCCGGCGCGGCACCGGCCCGCGTACGCCGGGCTCGACCTCGCCGCGGCGTTCGCCGCGGCCCGGGACCGGTTTCGCGAGGTGTCGGCCGCGCTCGCGGCCGGTGTGCCCGATTTCGACGTGCTCACCGAGCGGGCCGACCTGCCCGCGACCACGGTCGGCGAGCTGGCGAAGGCCGGGCTCGTCACCATCCACCACGCCCCGTTCCGGCTCGTCGTCGACCGCGGCGACGTGCCGGTGCTCACCGCCGAGGACGTCGCGTTCGGCACCCCGCCGTCCGGCCGTACCTTCCCCGGGGCCGGGCTCGTCACCGTCGAGCCGGACGACGTGGTCACCAGCTACGTCACCGGCGAGGTGACCGCGCGGGTGATCACCGAGGGCGGGGCCGTGCTCGGCCCGCAGCTCAGCCTCTACCGCGTCGACCGCAAACAGCTCGACCCGCACTTCCTCGCCGGGTTCCTGCGCTTCGCCGGCCACCTCAAGCCGCCGCGCGGGCACTCCGGCACCGGCCGGCTCGACGCCCGCCGCGCCCGCATCCCGCGCCTGCCGCTCGCCGAGCAGCAGGCGTACGGCCGCGCGTTCCGGCAGCTCGTCGTGCTCGAGGACACGCTGCGGGAGACCGCCGCGCTCGGCGAGGAGCTCATCCGGCTCGGCTTCGACGGGCTCTCCGTCGGGCTGCTGCGGCCCCGGGACTGACGCGATCCGCGCGCCGCGGCCGCGCGACGCGCCCCGGGCGTCCGGGGCGGCCTCATGATCACCCCTCCCCGCGGATGCGCGCGCCGTCCGGGTCACGGCGCGCGTTCGCACGCGGGTCGGACGGCCACGCATCGGTAGCAGGTGCGCGCAGCCGTGCGCGTGGCTTTCTCCAACGCTTCGCAATGCGTTCATGACCCGTAGTAATCTCGGCGTGGTCCTATCGTGATGGGGTGATTACGATCAGTGTCAGACGTGGGATGACGCTGCGCGCCCAATGGCTGGGGCGGCAGCTGCGGGAGCTGCGCGAGTCCGCGGGTCTGCTGCTCAAGGACGCCGGCGAGCACCTGGGCAAGGACGGGACCACGGTGAGCCGGTACGAGGCCGGTCTCATCCCGGCGCGCCCCGACGACGTGCGGGCGCTGCTCGATCTGTACGGCGTGGCGGACACGCCGCAGCGCGACGCCCTGCTCGAGCTCGCCGCGGAGGTGTGGCGGGTCGGCTGGTGGGACAACTACGCCGGGAACCTCGCGCAGCACATCGTCGACTACGCCTGGCTCGAGTCCCGGGCGCGCCGCATCCGGTCCTTCGAGGTGTCGGTGGTGTTCGGGCTGCTGCAGACCCCGGCGTACATGTCCGCGGTGATCCGCGGTGCCGACCCCACCGCCGCGCTCTCCGCCTCGGGCGCCCGGTTCCGGCTCAAGCGGCAGGAGATCCTCGCCGCCGCCGATCCGCCGCACATCGAGGCGATCCTCGACGAGAGCGTGCTGTACCGCGCGCCCGGCGGCCGTGCGGTGCTCGAGGAACAGCTCCGGCACCTGATCAAGCTGGCGGCCTACCCCAACATCGAGGTGCGGGTGCTGCCGTTCTCCGCCACCACGCTCGCGAGCCCGGAGGGATCCTTTCTCATCTTCGATATGCCCGAGCCATATCCGGAAATCGGTTATGCCGATACTCCGGGGGGCGGAATTTACATCGAGGGGAGCGGTGTTCAGCAGCTTATGCTGAAATACGACCGCATTCGCCAGGATTGTCTGGACTCTGCCGAGTCGATCGAGCTGATCCGGGCGACCGCGGACAAGCTTGCGAGGTCCTAGACGCGAGGCGGCAGACATGGCGGATTCCGCACGGCTCCCCGTGGCCTGGCACGTCAGCAGCTACAGCGCGAGCGGCGGCAGCAACTGCGTCGAGGCCGGTCCGGTGCTGGACGGCTCGGGACGCGTCGCCGTACGCCACAGCAGGTACCCGGACGGTCCGGTGCTCGTGTTCACCCGTGCGGAATGGGTGGCCTTCCTCGCCGGGGTGCGCAGCGGCGAGTTCGACTTCCCGGCGTGACCTTGCGGCGTCCCGATCCCGGTCCCCGCGGCGCCTGGGCCGCCCGGGGGGACCTCCGCCCGCCGTGACGCACCCGCCGCGTGCCCGCGACGGGTGAACCGGCCCTGCCCGGCCGTACCCGAGCCGCGGCGCCGCCCCTGCGCCGCCGGATCGTCCGCGGGGCGTACGCCGTCAGGGCGCGGATACGACCACCGGCGTATGGCCCATAGGTTGGAAACCTATGGACAATGCGGGCACGGTGCTGAGCATGCGGAGGATTCCGGCGCGCACGATGGTGACGCTCGCCATCGTCGCCCTCACGGTGGCCGGCCTCGCCGGGACGTGGCTGCTTCGGCCGCACCTGCAGCCGAACGCCCTCGACGTGGTGCTGCCGGCCGTCGCCGTGACCGGAGTGCTGGTGCGCGAGCGGTGGCCGGTCGCCGCGCTGATCGCGGTGATGGGGGCCACGCTCGCCTACTACCCGTACGCCAAGCTCGACGGCCCGCTCATCTTCCTGCCGTTCGTGGTGCTGTACACGGCCGCCGAGCGCGGCCACCTCGTCCCCGCGATCGCCGTCGGGGCCACCGGGCTCATCGCGATGGGCCTGGGGGAGACCGGCGAGGTCCGGCACGTGGACGACAGCGCGTTCCTGATGATCTCCGGCTGGGTGGTCGCGGCGATCGCCGCCGGGAGCGTGAGCCGTAACCGCGGCCGCTACCTGCGGGAGGCGGAACGGCGGGCGCGGGAGGCCGAGCAGAACCGGGAGGCGGAGGCCCGGCGCCGGGCCGGGGAGGAGCGGCTGCGCATCGCCCGCGAGCTGCACGACGTGATCGGGCACAACGTCTCCCTGATCAACGTGCAGGCGTCGGCGGCGCTGCACGGCATCGCGCGGCGGCCCGAGGACGCCGAGCGGGCGCTGCGGGCGATCAAGGAGATCAGCAAGGAGACGCTGCGCGAGCTGCGCGCCACGCTGGGCGCGCTGCGCCAGGTGGACGAGGCCGCGCCGGTCACGCCGGCCGACACCCTGGCCCGGGTGGACGAGCTGGTCAAGTCGTCCGGGCTGAACGTGCGCACCGAGCTGTCCGGCCCGCTCGACCGCCTCCCCGTCGAGGTCGACCTCGCCGCCACGCGCATCATCCGCGAGGCGCTCACCAACGTCCACCGGCACTCCGGGACGAACGAGGCGACCCTCACCATCGCCCGCGACGACGAGAGGCTCCGGATCGAGGTGGCGGACGACGGCCCGGGCGCCGCGTTCACCGAGGGCAGCGGCCTCGGCATCCTCGGCATGCGCGAGCGGGCCGCGGCGCTCGGCGGCACCGTGGAGGCCGGGCCCCGCCCCGAGGGCGGGTTCCGGGTCACCGCCGAACTACCCCTGAACGGAGTGCGATGATCCGCGTGCTGCTCGCCGACGACCAGACCCTCGTCCGCGCCGGGTTCCGGTCCATCCTCAGCGACGAGGACGACATCGAGGTGGTCGCCGAGGCCGCCACCGGCGCCGAGGCGGTGACCAAGGCCCGCGAGACCGCGCCCGACGTGGTGCTGATGGACATCCGCATGCCCGAGCTCGACGGGCTCGAGGCCACCCGGCGGATCGCCGCCGACCCGCGGCTCGACGCGGTCAAGGTGATCATCCTCACCACCTTCGACCTCGACGACTACATCTACGGCGCGCTCCGCGCCGGGGCGAGCGGCTTTTTGGTGAAGGACACCGAGCCCGCCGAGCTGATTCACGCGGTGCGCGTGGTGGCGCGGGGCGACGCGCTGATCTCGCCCTCGGTGACCCGGCGGCTCATCGCCGAGTTCGCCTCCCGGGTGCAGCGGCCCGAGCCCGGCCCGGAGCTCAACGCGCTCACCGAACGCGAGCGTGAGGTGCTCGCGCTCATCGCGGGCGGCCTGTCCAACGACGAGATCGCCGAGAAGCTCGTGGTCAGCCCGGCGACCGTGAAGACCCACGTCAGCCGGATCATGACCAAGCTGCGCGCCCGCGACCGGGCCCAGCTCGTCGTGCTCGCCTACGAGGGCGCGCTCGTCACCCCGGGCTGGCTCGGCTCCTGACCTCCGGTCGTACTCCCGCGGAAGTATCCGCGCCGCGCCGTCCGCTACCCGGGATGTAGCGGGAAAGCCGACCGCGGGACGACGCGCGGGCGGGTGTCGTACCCGGATGCTGCCGGTATGGACACCGTCGACCTCGCCCGCCTGCAGTTCGCGCTGACCGCGGGCGCGCACTTCTCGTTCGTGGCGCTCACCCTCGGCCTCGCCACGCTCGTGGCCGTCATCCAGACCCGCGCCACGATCGGCCGGAGCGCGGTGCACCTGCGCATGGTCCGCTTCTGGGGGCAGCTCTACGTCATCAACTACGCGATGGGCATCGTCACCGGCCTGGTGATGGAGTTCCAGCTCGGGCTGGCATGGCGCGGGCTCACCGACTTCGCAGGCAACGCGTTCGGGTCCGCCCTCGCGCTGGAGACGGTGGTCGCGTTCTTCGTCGAGTCGACCTTCCTCGGCCTGTGGATCTTCGGCTGGGACCGGCTCAACCGGTGGGCGCACCTCGCGCTCATCTGGGTGGTCGTGCTCACCGCGTACGCCTCGGCGTACTGGGTCCTGGTCGCCAACGGCTTCATGCAGAACCCGGTCGGCTACCGCCGGGAGGGCGGCGTGCTGCACGTGGCCGACGTCGCGGCGATGCTGACGAACCCGGCGGCGACCGTGGCGTTCGGGCACGTGCTGTCCGCCTCGTTCCTGCTCGCCGCGTTCGTCATGGCCGGGGTGAGCGCCTACCACCTCGCCCGCCGTACCGCCGAGCGGGAGTTCTTCCGCAAGTCGCTGCGGCTCGGGCTGGGCGTGTCGCTGCCCGCCACGTTCCTCACCGCGACCTTCGGCGGCATCGGGTTCGGCCTGCTCCAGCCGGGCAAGGCCGCCGCGTTCAACGCCGACCCGGCGCGGATCGCCCAGGTGCAGGCCGAGATGACCGCGCTGCACGGCCCCGGGGACTACGTGCCGCCGCAGGGCTGGGTGTCGGCCGGCGGGATCACCATGCTCGCCGTGTTCGGGCTGCTGTTCTACCTCTCGATCGCCGGCGTGCTGCTCATGCTCTTCCGGCGGGCGGTGTACGGCTTCCGCCTGTGGCACTGGACGCTCGTCGCGACGATCCCGCTGCCGTTCATCGCCATGATGGGCGGCTGGATTTTCCGCGAGATGGGGCGGCAGCCGTGGGCCGTGTACGGCCTGCTCACCACGGCCGAGGCGATGTCGCCGATGACCGAGGGGCAGGCGCGGTTCTCCCTGATCGCCTTCACCGCGGTGTTCGCCGTGCTCGTCGTGATCAATTACTGGCTGCTGGCCCGGACCGCCCGGCGCGGGCCGGGTGAGGTGAGCCTCGGGGGCGCGCCGCGGCCCACCGTCCCCGAGCGGCCCGACCCGGCCCTGACCTTCTGAGGGAGTGCACGTGGAAATCCTGGTGCTGGCCTTCTTCGCGATCGGCTACCTCGTGCTCGCCGGGGCGGACATCGGGGTCGGCATGGTGCTGCCGTACCTGGGCCGCACCCCCGGCGAGCGGCGGGAGGTGCTCGCCGCGATCGCGCCGTTCTTCCTCGGCAACGAGGTGTGGCTGGTGGCGGCCGGGGGCATGCTCGCCGGGCTCTTCCCCCGCCTCGAGGGCGAGCTGCTCGCCGGGAACCCCGGCGTGGTCGTGGCGCTGCTGCTGTCGTGGGTGCTCCGCGACGCCGGGCTGTGGCTGCGCAGCCGGCTCGCGGCCCGCGCCTGGCAGACCTGGTGGGACGGCGTGATCGTCGCCGGGAGCTGGGGCCTCGCGCTGAGCTGGGGGTCGCTGCTCAGCGGCGTGATCGGCATCGCCGGGCCGCCCGCGCTCGTGCCCGCCGCGGTGCTCGCGGCGCTGTTCGCCGCGCACGGCCTGGCGTTCGCCGCGCTGCGGCTGCGCGGCACGCTCCGGCACCGGGCCGCGGTGCTCTCCGGGCACTCCGGCGGCACCGGGGAGGGGCGCACCTTCGCGCTCACCGCGATCGCGCTCGCCGTGGTCGGCGTGCTGACCGGGACGCGGCTCGCGCTCGAGGCGGGCTCGTCCGGATCCTGGCTGACCCCGGTGATCCTCGCCCTGCTCCCGGTGCTCGTCGCCGCCCAGGCGTGGGTGTGGTGGACGTTCCGGCACCGCGTCACCGGCCCCTCCTACCTCTGACGGCCCGGGACGCCCGGTCCACGCCGGCCGGGCCATGGCCTGATCACCCGGCCGGGCCCATGACCGGGAGGATCAACGCCGATGGGTGGTCCGGGTCGTGGAACACCTCGTGTGTCGTGGCGACCAGCCGGGTGGCCGTGCCCAGCGGCTCCCCGGTACCGGGGTTGCGGGCGTACCTGGGGTGCGCGCCGCCGGACACCAGCACGCGGATGCGATGCCCGGCCGCGAACCGGTAGGCCGTGGGCCACAGCTCCACCGTCACCCTGCGCACCCCGTCCGGCCCCGGCGGGAACCGGTCGGGGACGATGCGCCGGATTCCGTCGCACACGTTCATCGAGCGCCCGGACGGCTCCACGTCGCAGAGCCGTACGAACACGTCGCCGTGCTCGCCGCCCGTGCGCAGGTGGAGCACCGCCCGCACGGGGCCGATCACGTCGATCGGTGCCGTGAGCGGCGCGCCGGTGAACGTGACGACGTCCGGCCGTGCCTCCAGCGACCGGTTGTCGCGGCGGGTCGGTCCGAGGGCGAGCGCCGGGCCACCGAGCGACGGTGTGGGGTCCGCGGGGTCGTAGCGGTAGCGGGTCGGCTCCGACGACTGGGGCGGCTCGACGGCGAGCCGTCCGTCGGCATGCAGATGCCACGTGGTCGGCCGGGCGCCGGGCGGAGGCCACGTCGCGTAGTCCCGCCACTCGTCGGCCTGCTGCACGTACAGCCGCACCGGGCCGCCGGGCATCGCCGGACGCTCCCCTTTGACATGCGCGGTGAACCACGTGATCGCCTCGCGTACGGCGGCGCCCGCGGACTCGAGGCTGCCGTGTCCCCACGGCCCGATCGTGAGGTTCGGCTTGCGCCCCGCCGCCGCGAGCGCCTGGAAGTCCTCCAGCTGCGACGGCAGGAAGATGTCGTGCCACCCGGCCACCATGGCCACGGGCGCGGTCACCTCGGCGAGCCTCCCGTCGTGGTCGCGTTCGGCCTTCCAGTACGGGTCGCCGGGTTCGTCGTGCTCCAGCCACTGCCGGAAGTGGGCGACCTTGCGCCCGGTCGCCACCACGTCCGCCTCGCCGAGCGGGAGGTGCCGCAGCGCCGGGGCGAGCCGCCGGTCCGGCACCAGCTGCGCCAGGCCGTCCCGCACCGGGTCGCCCGTCATGCGGCTCATCAGGGCCGTCCAGGTGAGCGCGGTTTCCAGGGCGAACGTCTCACCCGGATAGAACAGGTCCCGGATCCGCGCCGTGGACATGGTCACGTGCATGGCGGTGACCCGCTCACCCGCCTCGGCCGCGACCGCCCACTGGGTGTACCCGAGGTAGCTCATGCCGAACAGCAGCAACTTCCCGTGGAACCACGGCTGCCGCCTGACCCAGTCGATCGTGGCGAGGCCGTCCGCCCGCTCCTGCGCGAACGGGTCGAGGGCGCCGCCGCTCCCGCCCGTGCCCCGCACGCTCTGCAGCACCACCTGGAACCCCCGTTCGGCGAGCACCCGTGCGCTGAGCAGGGCGAACAGGCCGCGCCTGCCGTACGGCGTGCGGATCAGGACGGTGGGCGCCTCGGGCATCCGCCGCGGTACGTACAGGTCGGCGAGCAGAGCGACGCCGTCCGGCATGGGAACGGGCAGGTCGCGGTGGACGTCCACGCGGGTGACCGCGGGCGGAAGGTTCAGGCGCCGCCCGAACAGCCAGGTGATCAGGCCCAAATGCACCACCTCACAGGTCGTCGCCCCTGACGCCGCCGCGGGCGGCGGCGTGCCTCGGCCGTGCCCCTGGCCCCGGGCGGCCGAACCTGAGCCTCCGGAACGGTCCCCCTGGCGCCACAGGTGATCTCCAGCGTCCCACATGACGCGATCTTCCGGAACCGGACCCGGCTTTTGGAACGCGCTTAACGCCGCATCGGTGATCCCCGGCCGGATCCGCCGGCGGGCCCCGCGCACCGTCTCCGCGGCGGCCGCCGTCGCACAATCGCGGCACCGGCGGGTCGCGGTCGCACACGACGGCGAATCGCCGTACCGCGGACCGGGTGCGCGGGTCATGACATCCGAGATCGCCTCGTTTCCCGCGGAGGGCGCGGGGTAGGGCGCAGATCATGGAAACATGGGAC